>OOCR01001095.1_pt1 | contig 15880 bp, 14 predicted proteins | sample 1671491 | NCBI WGS metagenome assembly OOCR01 (sample SAMN06348162, study PRJEB24527) | human gut metagenome | biome: human gut; feature: ankylosing spondylitis patient; material: feces | host: Homo sapiens | place: China | collected 2015-10
AAAGTAAAGGATGGAAAGGTGGAACTTGTGACGGTGGATATGGGACGTCCGGTTCCGACGTCTGAAATCGGAGAACCGATCACGGTCGACGGAAAAGAGTACCGCTTTACCGGAGTTTCCATGGGAAATCCTCATGCGGTTACCTTTGTGGAAAACGTAATGGAATACCCCATTGAGAAATACGGCAGAGTATCCGAATTCCATCCCATTTTCCCTGACAGGGTGAATACGGAATTTGTGGAAATCGTGGATGACAGCCATGTGAAAATGCGTGTCTGGGAGCGCGGCAGCGGTGAAACATGGGCATGCGGCACAGGGGCGAGCGCAACGGCGGTAGCCTGTGTGCTGAACGGCAAAACAGACAGAAAAGTAGATGTAGAATTGATTGGCGGCACATTGACCATTGAATGGAATGCAGAGGACAACCATGTTTATATGACGGGGCCTGCGGAATTTTCCTTCGATGGGGAATGGCTGCGGGAGGTATAAGATGGCGAAGGAGTTACACGAGCTGAATGAGCTTGAGGAGAGAGTCATTCTGGTTGCGGTGGAGATGGACGAGAGAAGCAGCCGCTCTGCAATGGATACGGATGCGTGTCTGGATGAGCTGGAGGAGCTGGTAAAAACCGCAGGAGCGACGGCGGTGGCACGCTCTGTGCAGAAAAGGGAAAGGATTCACCCCGGTCATTACCTTGGCACAGGGAAAATTGAGGAGCTGAAGGCAATGCTTTTGGCGTATGATGCAACAGGGATTGTCTGCGATGATGAGCTTTCTCCCGCACAGCTGCGGAATCTGGAGCAGATGCTCGGTACAAAGGTGATGGACAGAACGATTGTGATTCTGGATATTTTTGCGGCAAGAGCCTTATCGGGCGAAGGGAAGATTCAGGTGGAACTGGCACAGCTGAAATATCGCCTTTCCCGACTGACAGGAATGGGTGCGTCTATGTCCCGTCTGGGCGGCGGTATTGGTACAAGAGGCCCCGGGGAAAAGAAGCTGGAAACAGACAGACGCTACATCAAGGAGCGAATTGCGGAGCTGAATAAGGATGCGCAGGAAATTCGCACACACAGAGAGCTGCTTCGTGCGCAGAGAAGCAAAAAGGGGACACCTGTGATTTCTCTGGTGGGCTATACGAACGCAGGGAAATCCACGATTCTGAACCGACTTTCTGATGCAGGCGTTTTGGCGGAGGATAAGCTTTTTGCCACCCTGGACCCCACCAGCCGCAAACTGGTGCTGCCCAGCGGCATGGCCGTGCTGCTGGTGGACACGGTCGGTTTTGTGTCCCGCCTGCCCCACAATCTGGTGGAGGCCTTCAAGTCCACGCTGGAAGAAGCCGCCTGGTCGGACGTCATCATCCGGGTGGCGGATGCCGGGGATGAGCAGCGCGAGGAACAGCTGGCCGTGACCGACGAGGTGCTGGACGGGCTGGACTGCACGGACATCCCCCGCCTGACCGTGTACAACAAGTGCGACAAGCCCAACACCCTGTCCTTCGACCCGGACATCCTGCTCACCAGTGCAAAGACCGGCTACGGCCTGGACACCCTGCTGCAGAAGCTGGACGAACTGCTCAGCGACCGGGTGCACACCATCCGGGTGCTGCTGCCCTACGACAAGCTGGGCCTTGCCGCCCCCATGCGGGAGCGTGGCAGCGTACAGATGGAAGAATACCGGGAAGATGGCCTGTATCTGGAGGGCATCGTCAAGACCGAGGATCTGCACTGCTTTGAAGGGTACCTCGTGTAAAAAATAAAAAAGCCCCAACAAACACAAAAACCCGCCTGGCAGCGGGTTTTTGTGTATAGAGGGGTGGGAAAGTATATAAAGTGGTGAATCTCAATTTCACAGCAGGCCTTTGTGCGGGGCGCTGCCTTGCATGATGTATTATACGCGTTTTTTCTTTCTTGTCAAACCAATTTTTTTCATTTTACTTTAAAATTATGCTTTACTTTTCCCGCAAAACTTTATATAATTAACGCAAAGCGAAGCAAAAGCAAGTTTTTTCAACCTTTGTGCGTTTGCAACAACAATAAAACTTTACTTTCAGAAAATTTTATACAATCCAACATATTTCAAAGGAGCATCTCCCATGGACGATCTGGATCGAAAAATTCTTTCCCTGCTGGCCAAAAACGCCCGCATGCCGGTCAAGGAGATCGCCGAGCAGGTCTCGCTGACCAGCCCGGCCGTGTCCAGCCGCATCCACAAACTGGAGACGGACGGCATCATCAGCGGCTACACCGTCACCCTGAACCGCCCGGCCGACCGCGTGTATGTGGACGCCCTCATCAGCCTGTCGGTGGCCCCCTCCAAGCAGGACGCCTTTCTCGAACTGCTGCAGAGCAGCCGCGAGGTGCTGCAGTGCTACCACGTCACCGGTGCCTATACCTTCCTGGTCAAGGTGAGCTGCGGCAGCATGCCCCAGCTGGAACACCTGATCCTGCAATTCCAGAAGCTGGGCACCACCAGCACCCAGATCATCCTTTCCACCCCGGTGAATCACGGCGAGCTGGATGCGCTGATGCTGTGAGCTGTTCATAAAACTGTTACCATTTTCCTGCAATCCTCCGGGCGTCTGGTTCGTATATGGTATACCAGCCGCAAAACAGCGCACACTAGCCGTGCACTGCGGCGCAGCTCCGCCACACGAAGCACTGGATACGAAAGGACTACACGACTATGAAACGATTCATCGCCGCCCTGCTGGCAGGGCTGACCCTGTTTGCCCTTGTGGGCTGCTCCGCCGGCAGCAAGGCCGACTCCGCCGCCCCGAAGGATTATTCCCAGATTCTCCACGATGCCCGCACCGACGAGGAAAACGAATACGATATGATCTTCACCAAAGGCGAGGACGGCAAGTTCACCGCCATCGACGGCTACAGCGCCGAGTACGAGGCCGGCCAGCTGGACGACGAGGTGCGCAATCTGATGATGCCCCTGCTGAATCTGGAAGATGACATGTACACCGACCTTGCCGCCTCCGTCTCCTCCATGATGGTGCGCAGCTATGCCGTGGCCATCGTCAAACCCGCCGAGGGCAAGACCGACGCCGTGAAGAGCGCACTGGAAGCCTATGTGACCAGCGAACAGCAGTCCATGGAGCACTATCTGGAAGATCAGTACCAGATTGCCAAGGCCGCCACCGTCACCGTGGCCCCCACCGGCGAGGTCATCCTGGTGTGTGCCGAGAACCACGACACCTTGCTGGCCAACATTGAAAAGGCGCTGGCCGCATAAATTCCCTGCCATTTTACCGCACTCCGTTCGGGGTGCGGTTTCTTTTTGCCCGCAGTTGTGCTATACTGTTCCGGTAATCGTGCAATTTTACAGGAGTAACCTTTATGTATAAAGCAACCATCGTCATCCCCAACATCAACGGCAAGGGCTGGCTCAAAGACTCCATCGAGTCGGTCTACGCCCAGACCGAGCAGAACTTCCAGCTCATCGTGGTGGACAACGGCTCCACCGACGAAAGTCTGGAACAGGCCCGCAGCTACTGCAGCCGGGCCAACTTCACCCTGATCGAAAACGGCACCAACACCGGCTTTTCCCACGCGGTGAATCAGGGCATCGCCATGGCCGAGAGCGAGTATGTGGTGCTGTTCAACAACGACGCCTTTGCGGAGCCCCAGTGGCTGGCCGAGCTCATCCGCACCGCCGAAACCGACCCCAAGATCTTTGCGGTGCAGAGCCTGATGATCCGCCACTTTGACCGGGAGCTGGCCGATGACGCCGGGGACTATGTGACCTGGATGGGCTTTGCCTGCAAGACCGGCGACGGCCGCCGTGTCAGCCGCTACACCAAACAAAAGCGTATCTTCTCGGCCTGCGGCGGGGCTGCGCTGTACCGCAAGCGCATTCTGGACGAGATCGGCACCTTTGACGAAAACTTCTTTGCCTACTTTGAGGATGTGGACCTGAGCTGGCGTGCCAACAACGCAGGTTACAAAAACGTGCTCTGTCCCACGGCAAAGTGCTACCACATCTGCGGAGCCAGCACCGGTGCCGTGCGGTACAACGCCTTCAAGAGCCAGCAGAGCGGCCGCAACAGCATTCTGCTGCCCCTCAAGAACGAGCCGCTGCTCATGCTGGTGCTCAACTTCATCCCGCTGGCCGCGGGCTACCTGCTCAAGTGCTACAAGTTCCACAAGCAGGGCTTTGGCGAGGCGTGGGACAAGGGCATGCACGAGGCCTTTGCCCTGCTGAAAGAGGGCAGGCTGGGCAAGCGCCCCTTCCGCTGGCGTGACCTGCCCCACTACCTCCTCATGGAACTGTGGATGATCTGGAACATGGTGCCCTACCTGTGGTACCGTCTGGTGGTCGTGCGGTTCGATTTAAAGTAACTCCTTCCTCAAAAAAAGACACCCGGCTGTGATGTTTCACAGTCGGGTGTTCGTTTTTACAGGTATTATGCGGCCGTGCTGGACGCGCCGTTATCGGCGGCATCTGCTTCGGCGGCGGTGCTGTCAGCAGCCGGCTCGTCCAGGCTCTGGGTGTCCGGCTCGGCAGCTGCGTCCGAAGCGGCATCGGAAGCTGCCTCCGAGGAACCGGCGGTGGCCAGGATGGCATCCTGCACATCGCTTTCGGCCATGGGCTGCGGCTGGCTGGCGGCCTCGGTGCTCGCCGTGCTGTCAGGCTTGGTCTCGCTCTCGGTCAGACCGGTGAGATACCAGCTGCCGCTCTGGCGCTCGAACAGGTAATCCATATACTTGGTGGGCGTGTCCGAGGACTGGTTGATGATGCTGTCATCGGTGCTGGAGGTGGGAATATAGCCCACGGTGACGTGCAGCTGGCCGCTGCGCTTGAACAGCCGGGTGACCACGGCGCGGTAATAGCCCACCGTACCGGTGACCGGGATCTTGTAGCACTGGCTGCTCTCGTCAAACTCGATGGTCATATCTTCCATCTCGAAGCTGCGGTGGGTCAGCTTGAAGCTGGGGCCCACCAGCCGGGCCAGATAGGCGTCCACTTCCACCGAGGGCAGCAGCAGCTGTTCGGTGTCGGGGTCGGTGTTGTAGTTATCGAAGCCGCCCTGCGTCTCCTGGATGTTGTAGATGCAGCCCCACACGGCAGCTTCCCGCAGGGTCAGGTCGTCGATGTTCTCGATGCCGTCAAAGGGCATGGGGTCAAACAGCACCAGACCCTCCAGCTTATCCTCGTATTCCTGCTTCTGGGCGGTGTCATCGAACAGGTTGGCCACCAGTCCCACACCGGCCTGCAGCACGGTCACAAACCCCACCAGAACCAGGATCGTGATCAGCAGGCCCAGCGCCTGCCGCCCCCGGCGGCGCTGCAGCCGGGCGTGTTCTTCCGGGGTGATATAATGTTTTGTCATGGTTTTTTATCTCCCAAGGTTTTATTGCTGACTTTCAGTATACCACAGGGCAGCGCAGAGTGCAAAACCCTGCCCATGGTTTTTTTGTGAAAACCCCACTGCGCGGTTACTCCCAGTCCTTCCACACATCGGGCTGGTAGCCCACGGTGGCCTTGCGGCCGTTGCGCACGATGGGGGTGCGCAGCAGCTGCTGGTTCTCAAACAGCTTGTCCTCTTTCTGCCAGTCGATGAGCGCCTCCAGCAGTGCAAGGGTCTGCTTGTCCTTAGCGTTGGGGTTCACCATCTTTTCCCAGCCGCCCAGGGCGCGGGCCACGTTGTCGAACTCGCCGCGGCTCATGCCCTTTTCCTTCAGGTCGATCATCTGGAATTTGATGCCCCGCTCCTTAAAATAGCGCTGGGCCTTTTTGGTATCAAAGCACTTTGTGGTGCCAAAAATCTGAATGTTCATCGGTCTCTGTCCTCCTGAGCTTCCATTATACCACAGCCGCCCGCAGGTGCCTAGCATATTTCGCACCAAAACCGCCCATACTGGCAGCAGACATCATCCGAAGGAGGCAGATTTTATGATCGCATTCGTTGACCCGGACCTGTGCATCGGCTGCACCCAGTGCGCCGGGCTGTGCCCCGCCGTATTCCACATGGAGGGCGTGCTGGCCGTGGCCGAGCCCGGCCCCATCCCGCCGGAGGAAGTGCCCCAGGCGGTGGACGCCGCCAACGCCTGCCCGGTAAACGCCATCCGCATGGAGGAATAAAACAGCGGCGAACTTGACAAGACGAAGAAAAAGCACTATACTACAAACAGAAAAGGTGCTGTCCGCATGGTCAGCTCCTTCCGGTTAGGTCAATAAGAATGACCGCTCAGGTTTCGGAGTCTGGGGCGGTCATTTCTTATTGTTATGGATCTCTTTGCATTTTGCAAACTCCCCCAGTCATCGCTGCGCGATGCCAGCCCCCTCTGTGAGGGAGCTGTCGAGCGTATGCGAGACTGAGGGAGTTTGTCTTTTTTTACTCTTTCTCTCCCGCCGGGGCCGGTTTTGTGCTATACTATAGGATGTGAAATTATGGAACGGAGGACTGTATGCTATGCGCTTACTGGTCATTGACGGCAACAGCATTGCCAACCGCGCCTTTTTTGGCATCAAGCTGCTGACCACCAAGGACGGCCGCTATACCAATGCGATTTACGGCTTTTTGAATATCCTGCTCTCCCTGCTCAAGGAGTGCGAGCCCGACGAGGTGGCCGTGGCCTTTGACCTGAAGGCTCCCACCTTCCGCCACAAAATGTACGACGGCTACAAGGCCACCCGCCACGGCATGCCGGAGGAGCTGGCCCAGCAGATGCCGGTGCTCAAGGAGCTGCTGGCAGACCTGGGCTACCGCACCGTCACCGCCGAGGGCTGGGAGGCCGACGACATCCTGGGCACGCTGGCCGCTGCCTGCGCCGCCCGGCAGGATGACTGCTTCCTGGCCACTGGAGACCGCGACAGCCTGCAGCTGGTGAGCGACACCACCACGGTGCTGCTGGCCGCCACTGTGATGGGCCGCAGCAAGACCGTGACCATGGACGTGGACGCCATCCACGAAAAATACGGCATTGAGCCCCGGCAGCTCATTGAGGTGAAGAGCCTGATGGGCGACACCTCCGACAACATCCCCGGCGTGAAGGGCATCGGCGAAAAGACCGCCCTGAGCCTAGTGCAGACCTTCGGCTCGCTGGAAGGCGTGTACGCCAACCTCGACGACAAGCGCATCAAGCCCAAGCAGCGGGAGCACCTCATGGAGGACAAGCCCATGGCCGAACTGAGCCACACGCTGGGCACCATCCGCACCGATGCGCCCATCGACACGGCCGAGGGCAGCTACGCCGTGGGCGAGGGCAACAAGGCCGCCGCCGTGCGCCTGCTGCAGGAGCTGGAGATCCACTCGCTGATCCCGCGCTTCGGGCTGGACGGTGTGGCCCCGGAGGCCGCCCCGGAAGAGCAGGCCGTGGAGCTGCCGGAGGCAGAGCTTGCTGCCCTGCCCCTTGCCCCGTCCGGGCACTATCTGGTGGCCTCCCGCCCCGCCGTGATGGGCAAGCAGGGCATCCGCAACGTGATGCTGCAGCCGGAGAGCTGGTACGCCGTGCAGGACACCACCGTCTATCCGCTGGAGGACGCCGACCTGCTCCGCCTGCTGGACAATGCCGACGTCACGCTGGACGTGTTCAATTCGGCTCCCCTGTACGCCAGAGCCATGGCCGCCGGCGGCTGGGGCAGCAGCATCCGGTGGGACGGCAAGCTGGCCGCCTACCTGCTGGATGCCTCGGCGTCCAAGTATCAGGTGGGAGAGCTGGTGCCCAGCTACAAGGCCGCTGCGGCCTTCACCTGCGCCGACTACCCGGACGCCGGACGTCTGGCCGACCTGTTTGCCAAAATGAAAGCCGAGATCACCGCCTGCGGCGAGGATGCCCTGTACAACGACATTGAGTTCCCGCTGGCGCAGGTGCTGGCGGACATGACCCGCATCGGCGTGCTGGTGGACCGGGACGGCATCGAGCAGTTTGGCGTGCGGATGCGCACCGAACTGGAACAGGTGCTGGCCCGCATCCACATGGAGACCGGCAGCACCAGCTTCAACCCCAACAGCCCCAAGCAGCTGGGTGAGATGCTGTTCGACACCATGGGCCTGCCCCATGGCAAAAAGACCCAGCGCGGCTGGTCCACCGACGCCGAAACGCTGGAGAGCCTGCGGGAGTACCCGCTGGTAGAGGACGTTTTGCAGTACCGCGCGTACCAGAAGCTGAACTCCACCTATGTGGAGGGCCTGCTCAAGGTCATCGGCGAAGATGGGCGCATCCACTCCACCTTTAACCAGACCGAGGCCCGCACCGGACGGCTCTCCTCCGACAACCCCAACCTGCAGAACATCCCCATCCGCACCGAGCTGGGCAGCCAGCTGCGGGCCTACTTTATCGCAAAGCCGGGCTGTGTGCTGGTGGACGCCGACTACAGCCAGATCGAGCTGCGCATCCTGGCCCACATCACCGGGGACGAACACATGCAGCAGGCCTTCCTGAACGGGGAGGACATCCACCGCAGCACCGCTGCCAAAATTTACGGCATCCCCCAGAGCGAGGTGACGCCCCGGCTGCGTTCCAGCGCCAAGGCCATCAACTTTGGCATCATGTACGGCAAGGGTGCCTACAGCCTGGCCAAGGACATCGGGGTGACCGTCAAGGAAGCAGACGCCTTCCTCAAGAACTATCTGGCCGCCTTCCCCAATGTGAGCGGCTATATGGACAAGACCATCGCCGACGCCAAGGCGAACGGCTATGTATCCACCCTGTTCGGCCGCCGCCGGGCGCTGCCGGAGCTGGCAAGCTCCAACTTCAACGTGCGTTCCAGCGGTGAGCGCATGGCACGCAACACCCCCATTCAGGGCACGGCGGCCGACGTGATCAAGCTGGCCATGGTGCGGGTGTGGAAGCGCCTGCGGGACGAAAAAATGGAAAGCCGCCTGATCCTCACCGTCCACGACGAACTGATCGTGGAAGCCCCGGAAGCGGAAGCCGAAAAGGCTGCGCAGATCCTGCGGGAGGAGATGGAGGGCTGCGTGCAGTACGCCGTGCCCCTGAGCACCGATGTGCACGCAGGCAAAAACTGGCTGGAGGCCCATTGAACATGATCGTTTTAGGAATCGAATCCACCTGCGACGAGACCGCCGCAGCCCTGGTGGAGGACGGCCGGCATCTGCTGAGCAACGTCATCTCCACCAGCGTGAAAGAACAGGCGCTGTACGGCGGCGTGGTGCCGGAGATCGCCAGCCGCCGCCACTGTGAGTTCATCAGCGCCACCGTCAAAAAGGCCCTGCTGGACGCCGGCAAGACCATGGACGACGTGGACGCCGTGGCCGTCACCTTTGCGCCGGGCCTCATCGGCGCGGTGCTGGTGGGCGTGAACTTTGCCAAGGGGCTGGCCTACTCGGCGGGCAAGCCTCTGGTGCCGGTACACCACCTGCGGGGCCACATTGCCGCCCTGTACCTGACCCATCCGGAACTGAAGCCGCCGTTCCTCTGCCTGGTGGCCTCCGGTGGGCACAGCCACATCGTGGAGGTGCAGGACTACACCCACTACCACATTCTGGGCCACACGGTGGACGATGCCGCCGGAGAAGCCTTTGACAAGGTGGCCCGCACCCTGGGTCTGCCCTACCCCGGCGGGCCGAGTGTGGCCAACGCCGCCAAGACCGGCGACCCCAAGGCCTACCGCCTGCCGGTGCCCCATGTGGAGGGCAAGTACAACGTGAGCTTCTCCGGCCTGAAAACCGCCGTACTCAACGAGGTGAACAAGGCCCAGATGAAGGGCGAGGCGGTCAACGTGCCGGACCTTGCCGCCAGCTTCCAGGAGCGCATTGCGGGCATCCTGGCCGAAAAACTGCTGCTGGCTGCCGCCGACACCGGTGCAAAGCAGGTGTGTCTGGCGGGCGGTGTGGCCGCAAACGGCCGTCTGCGCCAGCTGGTGAACGACGGTGCCCAGAAGCTGGGGGCCAAGGTGTACCTGCCGGAGCTGAAGTTCTGCGGCGACAACGGTGCCATGATCGCCGCACAGGGCTACTACCAGTACATCGCGGGCCACACCGCCGGGCTGGAGCTCAATGGCCTGCCCACCCTGCCCATTGATTACGAATAAAAACCAAAAAAGACCCCTCTCAGGCGCTGCGCGCCAAACTCCTTCCGCCTCACTTCGTTCGGCACCTCCCTCTCAGAGGGAGGCTTTCGCGCGGCGATGAACCTTGCTGTAACACGATAAAGTTTCCCCTCCTGTCAAAGGCTCCCTCCTTGAGGGAGCTGGCACGGCGTGAGCCGTGACTGAGGGAGTTTTAGGAGGTACTCACCATGCCCGAAACCAATCCCATCCTGCAAAGCCTGTATGCCCGCAAGTCTGTGCGGGTGTTTGAAGAAAAAGCCATCCCGGCCGGAATGAAGCAGGCCATTCTGGAAGCTGCCGCGCAGGCCCCCTCTGCGGGCTGCCAGCAGCTGTACACCATTCTGGACATCACCGACCCGGCCCTGAAGGCCGCGCTGGCCGACAGCTGCGACCATCAGCCTTTCATTGCCAAGGCCCCGCTGGTGCTGGTGTTCTGCGCCGACTGCCGCAAGTGGTACGACGCCTACAAGGAAGCGGGCTGCACGCCCCGCACGCCGGGCGTGGGCGACCTGATGCTGGCTGTCACCGACACCGCCATTGCCGCCCAGAACGCCGTGGTGGCCGCCGAAAGTTTTGGCATCGGCTCGTGCTACATCGGCGATATCATGGAAAACTGCGACACCCAGCGCAGCCTGCTGCACCTGCCGGACTATGTGTTCCCAGCGGTGATGCTGGTGTTCGGCTGGCCCACTCAGCAGCAGAAGGACCGCCCGAAGCCCCAGCGCTGCGCCATGGAGCACATCGTGCACGAAAACGGCTACCGCACCATGGACGGTGCCGAGCTGCGCGATGCCTTCGGCTACAAGGCCAGCACCTCCGGTTTTGATGCGTGGTGCACGGCCTTCCACAACCGCAAGTACGACTCCGACTTTGCCCGCGAGATGAGCCGCTCGGTGGCGGAGTACTTAGAGCAGTACAAGTAACGCATAAAAAAGCAGGGAGCTTGTCCAGCCGGACAGGCTCCCTGTTCTTTTACTTGAAATATTCCTGTGCGCGCTGCGCGGCGTTGTTGATGCAGTCCCGCAGCTCGTCCAGCGTATCGAACTTCTTGCTGGGGCTCAGGTAGGCGTGGAACTCCACCACCGGGTCGGTGCCGTACAGGTCACCGGAAAAGCCGGGGATAAAGGTCTCGCAGGTCACCTTGGTGGCGTCGTCGTTCACGGTGGGGCGGCTGCCCAGACCGGTGGCCGAAGGATACCAGGTGCCGTTCACCAGCGTGCGGGTGATATAGATGCCGCTGCGGGGCATCTGGAAGCCCTGGGGGTACAGCTGGTTGATGGTGGGCACCCCCAGCGTGTGGCCCAGGCCCGCGCCGTGCTGCACCGCAAAGCGGATGGCGTAGGGCATGCCCAGCATGGCGTTGGCCGCCGGGATGTCGCCGCCCTCCAGCGCGGTGCGGATGCGGGTGGAGGACACCGGCTTTTCCTCAAACTGTGCCATGGGCACCACCACCACTTCCACGCCCAGCGGAGCGCACAGCTTGCGCAGCAGCTCCGGCGTACCGGCGGCCTTGGCCCCGAAGGTGAAGTTCTCGCCGCAGAACAGGGCTTTTGCATGGCAGTTTTCCACGATGCTGCGCACGAACTGTTCCGGGCTGAGGCCCTTGATCTCCTCAAAGTCCGGCGTGAGGTAATACTCCACGCCCAGGCTGGCGATCAGCGCGTGCTTGTCCGCCGAGGACAGCAGGCGCTTGCCCTTCATTTTGTTGTCCACCGGCAGCCGGAAGGTAAACACCGCCGGGGCAGCCCCGTGGGCTCTGGCCCACTGCACCGCACCGTCGATGACGGCCCGGTGGCCGATGTGGATGCCGTCGAAGTAGCCCATGGCCACGGCGGTGCCCTGTGCGGGGTCTGCCAGCGGCAGCGGGACGAACTGTGAAATGATCTGCATGGGTATTGGTTTCCTTTTTTTCTTGTCAATTCCGTTCCACGAACAGTTTTTCCACCCGGAGCACGCCCCCGGTGATGTTGGCCAGCCCCAGGAACTGCCCGGCGGCATTGCGCACCCGGTAGCGGCCATCCGCTGCGGGGTAGCGGCTGGTGGGGCAGCCGTTGTACAGGTGCTGTTCCACCCAGGGCTCCACCACCAGCAGCGGCAGCGGGGTGAACACGCTTTCCACCGGCAGCATCAGCGCTTCCAGGGCCGCAGGCCCCTGCTCTTTCGCCGCAAGGATCTCTTCCAGCGTGTGGGCGTCGGCCTCGGTGTACAGCCCGGCGCAGGTGCGCCGCAGGGCGCTCATGGTGCCCTTCTGGCCCAGTGCGTCGGCAATGTCCTCCAGCAGGGTGCGGATGTAGGTGCCCTTGGAGCAGGTCACCTCCAGCACATATTCGTTTTCGGCGGGGCTGCCGCCGTAGGTGATGCTGTAGATCTCGATGGGGCGGGCCTTGCGCTCCACGGTCTTGCCCTCGCGGGCCAGCTTGTAAAGGGGCTGGCCGCCCACCTTGACCGCCGAGTACATGGGCGGCACCTGCATCTGTTTGCCCACGAACTGCGGCAGCACGGCCCGCAGTTCCCGCTCCCCTGCCGTGACGGGGGCCGTTTCCAGCACCGTGCCGGTGATGTCGCCGGTGTCGGTGCGCTGGCCCAGCCGCAGCACGGCGCGGTAAGCCTTGTCATGGTCCAGCTGCAGGTCCACGGCCTTGCTGGCACCGCCGCAGAACACCGGCAGCACGCCGGTGGCCATGGGGTCCAGCGTGCCGCTGTGGCCCAGCTTGCGGGTGCCCAGCACGCCGCGCAGCTTTGCCACCACATCAAAACTGGTCCAGTCCATGGGCTTGTCCACGATCAGGATGCCCTGCATTTATGCGTCCTCCTGCGGTGCGTCCAGCTCGGCTTCCACCTCGGCCAGGATCGCATTCTTGGCGTTTTCCAGGTTGCCCAGCAGCTCGCATCCGGCAGCGCGGTTGTGGCCGCCGCCGCCCAGACGCCGCGCAATGGCGCAGGCGTCCACACCCTTGGCGGTGCGCACGCTGATGCGGTAGCTGCCGCCGGGCTGCTGACGCAGGGTCAGGCCCACCTTCACGCCCTCGATGCTGATCGGCAGGCTGGTCAGCTCTTCCAGGTCTGCCGGGTCCACGCCGGTCTGCTCGATCTCGTCCCGGGTGAGGTAGATCAGGGCGCAGCGGCCGTCCAGATAGTATTCCAGATGGTTGCGGGCGATGCGCTCGGCCTCCATGCGGGCCCGGGGCTTGGTGTCGAACAGCAGGGTGTTCAGCTCTTCCACATGGCAGCCCGCCTCGATGAGCTTTGCCGCCACAAGGTGGGTGTTGGCCGTGGTGGCCGAGAACCGGAAGCATCCGGTGTCGGTGGCCACGCCGGTGTACAGGCAGTCGGCAATGTGCGGGGTGATGTCCACCCCCATTTCCAGAATGACCCGGTACATCAGCTCTGCGGCCGCAGCGGCAGACCCGTCCAGCAGGGTAAAGTCGGCATAGCCGCTGTTGCCCGCGTGGTGGTCGATGCACAGATCGACATGGCGGCTGTAGTGGGGCACGCCGTTGCCCTCGCCAAACAGCTGCAGCCCGGCCACGTCCACGGCAACCACCGTTTCCGGCTCGAACTCGCCCTTGAACAGGTGCGCATTGGTAAAGGCATAGCGGGTCGGGATCGTGTCGGAGCAGAGCACCGCTGCATTCTTGTCCAGAGCTTTCAGGGCATAATACAGGGCGCTGCCGCAGCCGACGGTATCACCGTCCGGGTTTTTGTGGCACAGGATCAAAATGTTGTCGGCAGACTTCAGGCGCTGGGCCATCTGCTGCACACTCAACGGTTCCGTCATCCGATGTTCCATCCTTTCCGCAAGGCTGTAAAGTGTGTTTTACTCCTCGGTCTCCCCGGCTTCGGGCTGTGCCTCGGCCTCACCGCTGACGTTCAGGCTGCGCAGCAGCTCATTGATGTGGGCTGCATAGGCGGCACCGTCGTCCTCCACAAAGATGAACCGGGGTGCTTTGCGGATGTGCATCTTCTTGCTCACTTCGGTACGCACATGACCGGCGGCGCGGTTCAGCGCCTCGATGGCGGGCTTGGGGCCGTCCGCGCGGCCCATCACGCTCACATACACCTTGGCCACATCCAGGTCGGGAGTCACGTCCAGACGGGTGACGGTCAGCAGGCCGCCCTCCAGCCGCGGGTCCTTCAGACGCCCGATGATGGCAATGATCTCGCGCTTCATATCCTGCGCCAGACGGCCCATATTTTTCTGAGACATTCGGTTTCTCCTTTAAACAAACTTCTCTGGCATCGTTGCCGGTGCCAGAGAAATCCTCAAAAAATCTTAGTCGCGGTACTCTTCCATCTTGAAGGCCTCGTACACGTCGCCTTCCTTGACGTCGGCAAACTTCTCCAGGGTCACGCCGCACTCGTAGCCCTCGGCCACTTCCTTGGCGTCATCCTTGAAACGCTTCAGGGATGCGATCTCGTCCTCGGCAATGACGATGCCGTCACGGACCACACGGACCTGGCTGTCACGGGTGATCTTGCCGCTGGTAACGCGGCAGCCTGCAACGGTGCCCACGTTGGAGATCTTGTACACCTGACGGACCTGCAGCTCGCCCAGAGACACCTCGCGGAACTTGGGAGCCAGCATACCCTTCATAGCGTCGGTCACGTCGTTGATGGCGTCGTAGATGACGCGGTACATGCGCATCTCCACCTTGGTGGCAGCGGCTTCTTCCTTGGCCACGTTGTCGGGGCGCACATTGAAGCCGATGATGATGGCGTTGGAGGCATCGGCCAGGTCCACATCGGACTTACTGATGGCACCGACACCGGCGTGGATGACCCGCACCCGCACTTCGTCGTTGGAGATCTTCTCCAGGCTCTGCTTGACGGCCTCGGCAGAACCCTGCACGTCGGCCTTGACCACGATGGCCAGTTCCTTCATGTCGTTCTGAGCCATCTGGCTGAACAGGTTATCCAGAGTGACCTTCTGGAAGGAGGAGAACTGCTTCTCCTTGGCGGCAGCGATGCGCTGCTCGGCCAGCTCACGGGCCAGGCGCTCGTCCTCGACGGCCTCGAACAGGTCGCCTGCTTCGGGCACAGCGGTCAGGCCGGTGATCTCCACAGGAGTAGAGGGGCCGGCATCGCTCAGCAGCTTGCCCTTGTCGCTGCGCATGGTACGCACGCGGCCCACGGCAGTACCGGCAATGATCACATCGCCGGAGTGCAGGGTGCCGTTCTGCACCAGGATGGTGGCAATGGGGCCCTGGCCCTTGTCCAGACGGGCCTCGACCACCGCACCCTTGGCGCGGCGGTTGGGGTTGGCCTTGAGCTCCATGACCTCGGCTTCCAGCGCGATGCGCTCCAGCAGGTCGTTGATGCCCATGCCGGTCAGGGCAGACACCGGGATGCAGGCCACATCGCCGCCCCAGTCCTCGGTGATGATGCCGTACTTGGTCAGGCCTTCCATCACGCGCTCGGGGTTTGCGGTGGGCTTATCCATCTTGTTCATTGCCACGATGAGCTTGACGTTTGCAGCCTTGGCGTGGTTGATGGACTCGATGGTCTGGGGCATGATGCCGTCGTCGGCAGCAACCACCAGAACGGCGATATCGGTCATGTTGGCACCACGAGCACGCATGGAGGTGAATGCCTCATGGCCCGGGGTATCCAGGAAGGTGATCAGGCTGTCGTTGACCTTGACCTGATAGGCACCGATGGCCTGGGTGATGCCGCCGGCCTCGCCTGCGGTAACGTTGGTCTTGCGGATGGCGTCCAGGATGCTGGTCTTGCCGTGGTCAACGTGACCCATGACGCAGACCACCGGGGGACGCTCCACCAGATCCTCCTGCGAATCCTCTTCCTGGGTGAACAGGCGCTCCTCGATGGTCACATGCACCTCGTGCTCGACCTTTG
>OOCR01001108.1_pt1 | contig 15772 bp, 14 predicted proteins | sample 1671491 | NCBI WGS metagenome assembly OOCR01 (sample SAMN06348162, study PRJEB24527) | human gut metagenome | biome: human gut; feature: ankylosing spondylitis patient; material: feces | host: Homo sapiens | place: China | collected 2015-10
CGGCGACCACCGAGATCTACACTCTTTCCCTACACGACGCTCTTCCGATCTTGCTCTTATCCATTCCAACCATTCCAATGTATAAGAATACCACTGCAACAAGCCCGAACAGTACTATCATAAATGTGTCCGCCTGCTCATTACCTGTCAACTTAAGAACAAGCTCTCTTATCATCATCATTCCGAATATAAGTCCGAACAGGTTATAAGCAAGCTTGAATGTCTTATATCTGCTGTTATCAAAATTGCTGGCGCGCATGGCACCTTCCATACATTCCTTTGTGAATGCTGTTTCATTCTTTATTGTCATCAATTCCTCCCTGTATAACACTACATTATGAACGCCTCTTTAGCAGGCTTTATCTAAAGAATAATTTTAAGCCCGGCGGGGAGGTGTGTCAATGTTATATTGTGACTGGGGGCCGACTCTGGTTTTGTAGCATATATTGGATGAATCTGCTATAATGCTGTTATACATTTCCTATAAGAATATCTATGTTTCAAGATTTATAGGCATATTATTATTGATGAAGAATTGTATGGTATGATTTTTTTGTCATGATACCTATAGATAGTCGTATATTATGACAGCTTATAGGTACTTCCTACACTTTTTTCTATTTCATCAGACATTATCCTTGCCAGAAAGCTAAAGATTGCCTATAGATAATGTGGTTTTCCATCATTTATAGGTATTTACAATGAAATCTGCACTTTATGAACAGGAATCATACTATTTCTTCCTATAAACAAAAGAATTAATATCTTCTTATAGGTTTTTGTCAATATTCTGTGACAATGCTGTGGCAAGTATTTCACAGATAAATGTCTGTTAAATCAGAAAACAGAAAAAATGTATGGATAGCCTAAAGACAAAGACATGAAAACCAGTACATCGTTTTCGAAATAACTACACCATTCACTTGCCTGCGAAAAGAAAGGAGTCTGCTTATGAAACTTGCATGTATAACCGGAGCATCTTCCGGTATTGGAAAAGAATTCGCATATCTGCTTGCGGAGCTTGAATATGACCTGATTCTGGTCGGAAGAAACACAGACGCGCTTCACGAAATTGCTGACAATGTTGCTGTCAGATGCAAATGTATCACATGCGACCTGTCTGATGAGAAATCGTGCGTAAAGCTTGGAAGGAAGCTTCGTCAGTATCCACTTGATATTATGATTAATAATGCCGGGTTCGGAGAACTTGGTGAATTCACAGAAACTAAACTTAAGAATGACATTAACATGATTAATGTTAATATTAAGGCTGTGCATATACTTACAAAAGCTGTCCTACCGGGATTTATAAGACGTGACAGGGGCTACATCATGAATGTTGCATCAAGTGCCGGACTGCTTCCGGGTGGACCTTATATGTCTACCTATTATGCAACCAAAGCATATGTGACAAGCCTTACCACTGCAATCCACGGGGAACTGCGCGACTTAAAGAGCAATGTACACATAAGTATGCTCTGTCCAGGCCCTGTTGATACCAACTTCAACAATGTTGCCAATGTCAAGTTCGCACTATCAGGAATTCCTGCTGACTACTGTGCTTATTATGCACTCTGCAAAATGTTTACAGGAAAACTTACGATTGTTCCGACATTTACAATGAAAGCTGGTGTTTTTGGCAGCAGATTCCTGCCAAGACAGGTACTTGCCTTTATGACGGGACGCCAGCAGAAAAAAAAGACAGACAATATCTGATATGATACTGCCTGTCATTAATTTAGAATTTCTTTGAAAATATTATATTTTTTCTTTCGGCAAGCACTGCCCTGTTAAAGAACACATCAACTGCCGCCCTGTAATCAGCCATACGCTGGGATTTCTTGATTGCCTTGATTTCTTTTTTGCAATCATCAAACACATATTCCATATAACACCACATTTCTTTCATTCTGTGTATGGCATGTGTATCTCCCGGCATTATGGCTGTGCGGGCTGCGTATACAAGGTCGTGAAGCTCTTTCATCAGCTTCTTGTCTGCGTTCAGGTCACGCACCATTCCAGCCGGATTATCATCTGTCAGTACATTTATTAATCCCGGGTCTGCGATAAGTCCCCTTCCAAGCATAAATGTATCAACTTCCGGGAACAGCTCCTTCATCTCAAGGAAATTCTTCCTTGTAAATATATCTCCGTTAAGCACCAATTTATTCCTGCTGTTATCAACAGCATAACGGAAAGCGTCAAGATGAAGCTCATTTCTGTAATAATCTGTTCGCACTCTCGGATGAACAATAAGTTCCTCAAGAGGATAAGAATTATACACCTCCATTATCTGTGGAAAACTGTCATCATCTTCAACACCGATTCGTGTCTTGACCGAAACCTTAATATTCTCTCTTATAAATGCATCCTCAAACACCTCATCAAGAAAACGGTCGAGCTTTTCTGTGTCGCGAAGCATTCCTGAGCCTTTATCCTTTGAAACAACTGTGCCTGACGGACAGCCGGCATTAAGATTAATCTCACCGTAGCCGTATTTTTCATAAAGCATTTTTGCTGTCCATATAAAATCCTTAGCTTCATTAGTCATGACCTGTGCAACCGTATATGTATCCTTATTATGCGCGCGGTCTATGTCTCTTATTTCTCTTGCAAGAAAATTCTCTGACTTATTAGGTGAGATAAACGGTGTAAAATATTTTGTAATTCTGCCTTTTCCAAATGTTTTCTCATAGGCATTTCTGTATGTAAAATCTGTAAGCCCCTCCATCGGGGCCATATATATAGTATTGCTCATATACTGTATCTTTCTGTTATTCTAATGTAAATGTGCCGTTGCTGTTAGTCACAATGGCTGTCTCGAAAAATTCTTTTACTGCCTTTATCATGTATTCTGTGTCCATAATTCCTGCTGTCTCGTAAGGTGAGTGCATTGCAAGCTGCGCAAGCCCGATATCTACTGTGTTCATTGACACATGGCAGTTAGCTATATTTCCAAGTGTTGAACCACCCGGAATATCTGAACGGTTAGCAAATTCCTGTGTCGGAACTCCCGCTCTTGTACATATCTCTTTAAATATTGCCGCAGAAACCGCGTCTGTTGTGTATTTCTGATTGGCGTTGTATTTGATGACTATTCCTTTATTCATATGAGGTCTGTTAGTCGGGTCAGCTTTCTCCTGATAATTAGGATGTACCGCATGTGCATTGTCCGCTGAAAGCATGAAAGAACCTGCACACGCCCTTATATAATCCTCATTATCCTTGCCGACACACGCAGCTATACGCATAAGCACATCTGATAAAAATGTTGAATCTGCTCCCTGCTTGGTGCTGCTGCCAACCTCTTCATTGTCAAATACCGCACATATTGCAACGCTTTCCTGGTTGCTCTCATCACTGTCTATAAGCGCATTCATGCATGAATATGCACACATCACATCATCAAGTCTTGGTGCTGATATGAATTCATTATCCGCACCCCATATAGTTCCTGCCTGTCTGTTGTACAGAAACAGATCACTGCTTATCACTGACTCTTTATCTGTCTGTGCAGAGTCTGCTATTATGCTGTCAAAAAGCCCTTTGGATTCTGTCTCTCCTATAAGCGGTATCATATCCTTCTGTGCATTATAATTAAGCCCTGTGTTGGCTTCCCTGTTCATGTGAATTGCAAGATTAGGAATTATGCATAAATCCCTGTCTACATTTACAAGGACTGGCTTTAATACTGCACCTTCCCTTACTATTGCCCTTCCTGCAACTGAAAGAGGCCGGTCAAACCACGGTGCCATAAGCATGCCGCCGTATTTTTCCACATTTAACGAAACGTAATTCTTGTCCGGTGTCAGCTCAGGATTCTCTTTTACCTTAAATGACGGTGAATCACTATGTGCGGCTGCAATCTGATAATTGATAAAGCCCTCTGCCGCCGGCATTCTGAAAGCTATTATGGAAGAATCATTTCTTGTTACATAGTATTTGCCACCCGGTATAAGATGCCATCTGTCCCTTTCGTTAAGGCGCACAAATCCGGCATCGTCCAGCAAATCCATAAAATTCGCCGTTACATGAAATGCTGTAGGACTTTTTTCTATGAACAACATCATATCTTTTGATACATTTATAAATGTGTTATCTTCCATAACTGCTCCCTTCTATCTGCGTCTGTTATATCTTCTTTTTCTTTTATTATTCTGTACCATCATGACTACTGTTATAATTATTACAACAACTATTACCACCAATATTACTGCAAATACTGCTGTACTTTCTTTCATTCCTTTTTTGACAGCCGTGCCTGATGCTTTATTGTCTGCTGCCTGTGTAATGTCGTCTGTTACTACATTTGCAGCATATTCCCTGTAAACTGTCTGATTGCACAGGCTGCATGTTCCTGCCTCTATTCCGTCTTTCTTGTCTGTGCTGGCTGCTTCCTTTACCACACTGTAATTGTCAACCTTATGCTCATGTATTGTGTAAGTGTCTGAATATGTGTAGCCACATGTACTGCAGGTGTGTGTTGTGTATCCAAAGTCTGATGCTGTTGCTTCTGTCACTACATCTGTGTATGAAGGATTGCTGCACATTTCCGGAAGCAGTGTCACTGAATAATCATATGTCTCATTTCTCTTGAAATCTGATATGAAGCCTGAATATGCATATGTCCAGTTCATGACCTCACCCATATTTGCCTGACAGTATGCACGGCGGTCTGTATTGTCCTCGAAAAATGTTATCATTCCCTTAACTTTGTTGTTAAGCACTTCGCCCTGATATGTCTTTGACAGCTCTAACGGATATACCATGTACATTCCTACAAGTCCGCCATCATGTACATATCCGTGGTCCGAATCATATCCATCTATTGTTATAGAACAATTCCTTATATTAAAGAAACCTGCTGCATACGCGCCTCCCATGAACTGCTCGTCCCTGACCGCTGCGTCTGTATCTACACATACAAGTGTCACATCTGTAGTAATATTATCAAGATTGCCGCTTCCAAATCCAGCGATTCCGCCTGTTCCCCACATTTTAGCTGAATCTGTGAGTGACACATATGTATCCTTAATTATACAGTCTGATATGTCGCTGTCGTCTGCAAGCCCTGCTATTGGTGCCGCAAAACATGGTTCCGTTGTAGTAATCTCAATTCTTGCTCCATATATATCCAGTCCTGTTACTTTCGCACCTGTAAGCACCCCAAAGAAGCCTGCGCCGTATGTTTCGTACTCTTTTCTGTTGCCGTCATAGGTCTTCATTGTCTTCTTGCTTACTGTCTTTACTGACAGGTTAAGTATGCTGTGTCCGTTACCGTCAAATGTTCCCGAAAAATCCCATGGCGTCCACTCAACTCCTGTCATATCTATATCTGTCATCAGTTTATAATTTCCTGACGTACTCTTAGCTGCTTCCACAAGTTCTGACGCTGTTCGGATTTCTGTGTATTCTGATGCTGTCTGGCTTACAGTACTTCCTGATGTTTGTGTATCTGCCTTCGTCATATTAGCCGGAAGTGCTGTCACTGCAAGTATTACTGCTGCTATCGCCGCTACCTTTTTTATAATTGATTTATTAAACATTTTTATGCCTCTTTCTTCTGATATATTTGCATCTTTCACTGTCTGATTATAACGCAAAGTGATATTTCGGTCTAGTTTTGTTTTTGTAAATTGTGAGAGACGGACGCCGCGTTAATTATGTATATTTCCCTCCCCAGACACGCTCCCGCTCGGTGGAAAACGTAACGGTACTAAACTCGCCTTGTCGTGCGCCGCTTTACGCGGCTTCTCAGGCTCGTTAAGTGCCAACGTTTTCCAACGGTCTGTGTCGGGGAATATACATAATTAACACGGCTGGCTTTCTCAGCACTGCACGGTGTCGTAAACCTGCCGGCATCTGGGAGAGGGGGCGAAGTGAGCGGCGGGCGGGTGGATAGTGTTGGTTTCAGACCGTTGAAAAACGCCTGCACTTAATGAGCTGGGAGCCGCATTTTATGCGGCAAACCAGCGAATTTAGTACAGCTGCGTTTTTCACCGAGCGGGAGCGTGTCTGAAAACGACACTGCCACCCGCCCGCCGCGTCCGTCCGCCACCACCTCCCGGATGTCACAACTTAAAACTCAAACTTCAATATCTCGCAATTCTTTATCTTAAATGCCGAAAACTCCTCATTTCCCATATCCTCAAAATATGACTTTATCATTCGTGCAATTCCATTATGTGCAACTAAAAGATATGTTTTATCAGGCTGTGCCTTTATATCATCAAGCAGATTATATATACGCTGTGCAAGATGAAGCATTGTCTCTCCTCCATCAAAACTACATATAAAGTTGCATTTGGCTTTTGCAAATTCTTCTCCATCTCTTGGTGTTGATTCGTATTTACCGAAATTCTGTTCCTTAAGTAGATCGGAAGAGCACACGTCTGAACTCCAATTCTGTTCCTTAAGTCTTATCTCTTCGCGCGCTGGTATTCCTGTAATCTCAGATACATGAAGTGCTGTAGCTTTCGCTCTTATAAGTGGCGAATACAGGATTTCATCTATCTGTATTCCTTCTGCAAGTATCTTCTTTCCTAACTCTATTGCCTGTTCATGGCCTAAATCTGTGAGTGGTGAATCTGTTGCACCACATATCTTGTTCTCGACATTCCAGACAGTCTGTCCATGTCGGGTAAAATATACTGTTCCCATTATATTTCTCCTCTCCTGCCTTTTTGGACTTCATCATGCCTTCTCCCCGCTTCAACATCCAATCCGCCACGCTTCAGCTTCCCTTTTGGACTTCATCACGCCCTCTCCCCGCTTCAACGTCCAATCTGCCACGCTTCGGCTTCCCTTTTGGACTTCATCTCACCTTCTCCCCGCTTCAACATCCAATCTGCCACGCTTCGGCTTCCTTTTTGGACTTCCTTGTGCCTTCCCTACACGCTAAAGTCCACTCCCTCTCCAGATGAGCCTGCGACATCTGGAGCGGCGAGCGACATCTGGAGACGCTTGCGGAGTAAGCGGTGGCGGGTGGATAGTGTTAGTTTCAGACCGTTGGAAAACGCCTGCACTTAATGAGCTGGGAGCCGCATTTTATGCGGCTAACCAGCGAATTTAGTACAGCTGCGTTTTCCACCAAGCGAGAGCGTGTCTGAAAATGACACTATCCACCCGCCCGCCGCGTCCGTCTGCCACAACCTCCCGTATGTCACAACTCTATCCCCACTAGATCCTCTTTCTCAAGCATCGCCAGTATATTCTTATCCACATCCTTAAGTCCGACTATCCTTGTTGCCTGATTGGATATGGCTTTTTCGAGATAGTTCCTTACATCCCTCGCATTAGCATAGCCTTCTGGTTTGTTGGCTACGCGCTCTGTGAAGAATCTTCTGGCTTCTTCGAGTGCATCTCTTGATAACATGTATTCCTGTTTCTTGCAGTTGTTTATAAGTATCTCAACCTCTTCCTCGGCTGTATAATCCTCGAAGTTAATGAATTTATTAAATCTTGAACGCAGTCCCGGATTGGAATCTAAGAATTCCTCCATCAGTTCTGTATAACCTGCCACTATTACAACTAAATCATCTCTGTGGTCTTCCATTCCTTTTAATAATGTGTCTACAGCTTCCTGTCCGAAATCGCCCTGGCCTTTTCCATTAGTAAGTGTATAAGCTTCATCTATGAACAGGACTCCTCCAAGTGCTGATTCTATTACCTCTGCAGTCTTCGTCGCTGTCTGACCTATGTAACCACACACAAGTCCTGAACGGTCTACCTCCACAAGATGTCCTTTTGAGATTGCTCCTATTGCTTTATATATTTTTGCAAGCAGCCTTGCAACTGTAGTCTTTCCTGTTCCGGGATTTCCCATGAATACAAGGTGTTTGTTGACGCTTGTCTGCTTCATTCCCATCTGCTCGCGCATTTTCTGGACTTTAAGAAGATTAATAAGTGCGTTGACATCCTCTTTAACCGCTGTAAGTCCTGTAAGTGAATTAAGCTCTGCTATAAGTTCATCGGCACTCTGCTCTTTTTCGCCTGCGTCTGCCTGTATTGCAACACTTTTGTAGTCAGGTTGCAGCAGACCATAGGCTTTAAGGTTCTCGTCCAGCATCACGCAGTATGATGATAAAACATTTATCTCGACCTCGGTGCTTTCAGTATTCGCAGCCAGATATTCCTGTCCAAGCTTCCTGTAGCTTTCTGCCAGCGTCCGCGCCTCTTTGTTGTCGTATCTGTCGTTCTTAATCTTGTGGCCTGCATTGGCAAGTATAAAATACTTAAATGTCTCTGGCATTTTTATAATATAGCCTGCTCCAAGCATGTTGCGGTTCTTAATATCAGCCGCCATTAAGGCACTGACCTCAAACCCCAGCTTCTTCTTTATAAATGCTTTTTCCTGCTCGCCGTACCTTTCATCTATCATTGATATATATATTAGAAAATGCAGAAACTCCTTCTTAAGATTGTCGCGGAGCCTTGTATTTCCTGCCAGCTTCACAATGCCATTCTGCTCTATATAATCACACATTTCGTAGCACATATTAATTGAATCCATATTTATCTCCCCATTATTTTTATAGAATCATTTAAAAGCTATGTCCTCCGCCGGAACTTCCACCTCCGTCAGACGAACCCCCTCCAGAACCCGAATAATCGCCAGAGCCACCACTGTAATCAGATGACTCCCTCCTTACCGTAGTATGTTCCTTTATCAGTTCCTTGCTGACCTTTACACTAACAAATGAATTGTTCGCTATTCCAACCATTTCTCCACATATATCTGCTGATTTTCTGCTTGCTCTTGATATTTTAAGAACTGTAAAATTAGCAGTTACTCCGAGCAGCATAGCCAGTAACACATTATTAATAATCTGCATTGGTCTTTTGACTTTACCACCTGCAAGGCAATTTTCTGCCTGTGTAAATGCATTTATTGCGCATTTGCCATAATCTCCTGCTGTAGCACTTTTATAGACATTATCTGTTATTGAATTAGCTTCTGCATTCCGGATTATTTTACGCGTACTGCCTGTACAGTACATATATATTTCTCTGTTATACATATCTATTGTAAACATTATTACTGGTGCAGTCTTTGAACTGCCAAAATGTTCTGCACAATAATTCTGACAGATATCAGCTGTGTTCCTTCCATATTCTGTTGAATCTGTTGTATAAAATATAACATTTGTATCCCTGGATATGCTTTCCATAACATCATACAACTGCGGCTTATCAGTATCTTTTATCAGATAAGCACTATCATCATATATTATTGTATAACTGGTGTCAGTTTTACCACTTTCACTGGCGCTTACCTGCTGTGTGCCAGATATGCCGCATATAATAAAGGAACAGAAAATTATAATTACCGTCAGAAATTTTTTAAGATATCTCAATGTTTTCCTGCCCTCCTTTGTATTCTTTAAACTGCGGCAATGGTCTTGTACAGCTGTAATTATAATCTCTTATAATTCCAATCACCACAATTACTTCTGATGCCAATGCCATGGCTGTCGCGACATAATACCATATATCATGCACAGGATTAATTATGTTAATTATAACTGAAAGCACAAAAACCGGTGATGGCACTGTATTATTCTTTTTAAGTGCCTCATATTTATGATAGTTCTTAATAATCATAATCACCTGCATTACAAATGTTACTGCACATATTACAGCTTTAACCCACTTGCTGCTTTCCCTGTATTCAGAATTAACTGTTATAACAAAACTTATAATAAAGTACATGAGCATAAATGCTCCAACTGTAATTGCAACTAATTTTGATATGTCCGATTTTTTCAATTTATAAGTTCTTTTTATTTCCCTGTCATACATTTTTCTTATGTTGGCATCGTAAAATAAACCTGCTATAAGATTAAATACTGCTGCTATTCCTATCATTGTCTTTGCTGTAAACATGACACTCTGAAAGCACATAAGAATTATAAATAAAATGGCTGATATGATTGCTGACACACCAAAAAACTTCTTAAAATCTACCGGCAGATCACAATTCATTTTCCCTGTATGTCCATTAATAACAGCATATGCTACCCTGTTTCTGTTCTGATAAGACATAAACCATACCGGTTTTAAAATGTCCTCTTTACAGGATATCTTAATCTGTGGCTCCTGTTCTGTCTTATTTATGTACATGTTGCTTCCGACTTTGCATTTAATCTGATTATTTATGTATTCTTTCGAATTGACATATGCATAATTCTCATATTCTGAAGCTGGCACATCCGACATATCTGCGTAAAATCCGCACAGATAACCTGGTCTGAAATCCACTACTGCCTTTGAATCAGTTGCATCATTTACCGCCTCGCTTAAATCATCCCGGAATAATCCCGAGGCATCATGTGTAATACCTTTTACATAACCATGAACTGGCGCGTGTATTTTCCAGTATTTTTTTGTTGTATATATTTTCTTCTTTTTCTTTTTGGTTGTCTCTGTACTGCCATATGCATCATAAACACCGACAACCTCCGCATCATAACTATGATATGGCAGATATATTCCTCTGAATTCATTGATTCCGTCCGCTGTCTTATATTCATCAGGTACATACATATTCTTTTTTGCAAAATTCTTGAATTTTGTCTTACATACACGCTTTTCAACTTTAAAAGGGACTATTGATTTCGGCGCATCTATTGTTTCCGTTCTCTGCTGTAAAATTGCAGATGCACCACAATAGCTGCAAAATCCCGCTATCGTATTATCTGCCGTATATATTCTTCCGCCACAGGACGGACATACATATTCATTTATTTCATATAGAGAACTTTCAGCATCTTTGTCCTTTTTTATTGCCTGTACATCATATTTATTACCGCATCGTGAACACCGCAATTTACCTGTTTTTATATCGTATTTTAACTCGGCTCCACAACCTGGACATCCATACATTTCTTCCCCTCCTGTTTTATGTAAGATTTTCCATATGTTATATCAATTTCGTAAACACATACAGCACCACTAGAAATATTATATTGTAAACTGTAAATACGGCAAAATATTTTCCCTTTTTCTCTGGCACTTCATTGGCATACAGCTTGTACGATATGAGGCTCGCCATTGACGCTATAAGCGTACCGAGACCTCCGATGTTCACCCCTATTGAGAGGTTCTTTATATTGTCTGTAAATCCTGATAACAGCAGTGCCGCCGGAACATTGCTTATGCACTGGCTTGTTATTATTCCTACTTCCAGCTCCCGGCTATTCACGATTCCTGCAAGGAAATGTGCCACAGGTTCAACCCTTCCCATATTGCCTGTGAATATGAAGAATCCGATAAATGTTAATAGCAGTGCATAATCTGCCTTCGCAAGCACATTTTTCTCCAGCAGTAATACCGTTATGAGAACGGCTGCTGCAAGTATATACCATGTCAGCACTCTTGCGACAACTAAAAGTGCAAGAATAAATAATACGCTGTAGGCCATGACTCGTGGCACTGATGTATTATGTGCAGCTTCGCTGTCTGTATCTTCTATACATATTATTTCGTTCTTATTCTTTATAAGAAGGATTGATATAACCAGAAGCAGGGCTGAAACTATTGTGTATGGCAGCAGCCACATTATGAATTCTCCGATTCCTGTTCCAGCCAGTCCATACAGATACAGATTCTGCGGATTGCCAATCGGTGTCAGCATACTTCCAAGATTCGCAGCTATCGTCTGCAATACAACTACAGGTATCATAAGTTCCTGCCTGCCACACTGCTTAAGCATCATTATTGCAAATGGGACAAATGTTATAAGCGACACATCATTTGTTATAATCATGCTGCTAAAGAAATTCAGTCCTACAAGGACTGCAATAAGCTGCCACATTTTTCGTGTTCTTGCAAGAAGGGCATGTCCGATTTTTCAAAAATTCCGTTCTGCATATAGCCTTTCGTTATTATCATCAGACTCCACAATATTCCAAGTGAACGCCAGTCTATGTAACCGGCATATGCTTTGTCTGGTTTTATAAAAAACATTGAAACGATTGCAAGCACCCAGCTTATTGTAAGTACTGCATCTTTCTTTAAATAATTATAGATTCTCTTCATGACATTTTCTCTCTTAATATAGTAATTGCTTTATATTTTACAATATATTTTTTATCCTTTACAGTATTAGTTGTCAAATAAATTCTGTAAGTTTATAATAGAAAAAGTTTTGCATAGGAGAATCTGTTAGATATGAAAAAATTATTAGACAAATGGATTAGTATTAGTCTCATTAAAAGAATTATTGGAGGACTGACACTTGGTATTATTCTTGGCCTGCTCGTTCCAAAGGCTTCCGGCATTGCTCTTTTCGGAAGCGTTTTCGTTGGCGCACTTAAGGCTATCGCACCACTGCTTGTTTTCGTGCTTGTCATAAGTTCTTTATGCCACTCAGGAAAAAGCCACGGCGGCGTTATTAAAACCGTAATTATTCTGTACATGTTCAGTACCATTCTTGCCTCTGTAATCGCAGTATTTACAAGCAAATTATTTCCTGTAACTCTTACATTAGCAGAAGGTGCACAGGAAATGTCATCACCTGGCAGTATTGGTGATGTATTTAACTCCCTGCTCATGAATATTGTTGAGAATCCTATTACTTCTCTTACTAAAGCTAACTATGTAGGTATTCTTGCATGGGCTGTTGTTATCGGTATTGCATGTAGACATGCCAAGGAATCTACTAAAGATATGCTTGTAGATATCTCTAATGGTCTTTCCAAGGTTGTTACCTGGATTATTAATTTTGCTCCATTTGGTATTATGGGACTTGTATTTGATACTGTGTCAAACAATGGTATGTCAGTATTTAAGGAATATGGAAAGCTTCTTATGCTTCTCGTTGGTACTATGCTTTTTATCTATTTCGTTACCAACCCGATTCTTGTTTTCTGGTGTACACACAAGAATCCCTATCCACTTGTATTCAGATGTTTAAAAAAGAGCGCACTCACTGCATTTTTCACAAGAAGCTCTGCTGCCAATATTCCTATTAATATGAAGGAATGTGAAGATATGGGTCTCGACAGAGATACTTATTCTGTTACTATCCCTCTCGGCGCAACTATTAACATGGACGGTGCCGCTATCACGATTACTGTTATGACACTTGCCGCAGCCAATACTTTAGGTATTACTGTTGATATTCCAAGCGCAATTCTTTTAAGTATTCTTGCAGCGCTTTCTGCTTGCGGTGCTTCTGGTGTTGCCGGCGGCTCACTCTTGCTTATACCTATGGCATGCTCATTATTCGGCATTCCTAACGATGTTGCAATGCAGGTTGTCGGAATCGGCTTCATCATCGGTGTTATTCAGGATTCTGTTGAAACTGCACTTAACTCATCATCTGACCTTTTACTTTCTGCTTCTGCTGAATTCAGACAGTGGAGAAAAGAAGGCAGGTAGATTACATATTAACATCCAGCAACAAGGAGGCTTAACTATGAACATAATTGACTCACACATTCATATATGCCGCTGCATCAATGGATTTGGAAACAGCGGAGAAATGCAGGCTATAGGCGGAGGTTACGCAAGCTACGCTGATGGAACTATATTCCAGATGATACCAGAGTGTCTCGGTGAATATGATGTAACTCCGGAAGCGGTTCTTAAGGTTATGGACGAGGCTGGTGTTTCCAAGGCTGTTATGCTTCAGGGCAATTTCTTAGGACCGCAGAATCTCTACACTTATGAGGCTGCAAAGAAATATCCTGACCGTCTTGCTGCAGCAGCCACTTATGACCCATTCTGCAGAAATGTTGATTCTATACGGAAGCATTTGTTTGAAGACCTCGGAATTAAGATTGTAAAATTCGAGGTAAGTACCGGAAGCGGTCTTATGAGTTATCATCCTACTATTCCCCTTGATGGTGATGTTATTGAGGAAATGCTGTCATATGCTGAAATGCATAATAATACTGTTGTGTTCGATATTGGACGCTACCCTGCCGAGTGCTGGCAGCCGGAAGCCCTCGCCCGCGCAATTAAAAGACACCCTGACACGCAGTTTGTTGTGTGCCATCTGCTTGCCCCAAGAGGTCTTGTTCAGGAAAATGTCTGGCTTAAAGGAATGGAGGCACTCACGCTTGACAATGTTGTATTCGACCTTGCAAGCCTTCCTTCTAATCAGGGTAAAGACGCAAGATACCCTTATCCTGACGCAATCCATTATATTAAACGCGCCATAGAACTTGTCGGAAGCGACCGGCTTATGTGGGGAAGCGACCTGCCTATGAATCTGTGCAAGGACAGCTACAGACACCTTATTGATTACATTGTCTTAAGCAATGAAATATCAACACCTGACAAGGAAAATATCATGGCTGCTACTGCAGCTAAAGTATATTTCAAATAATCCACATATTTAATATATCCCTCAAAAGCACTATTTACCTGCTTTTGAGGGATTTTTATATTCTCCTGTTGACATATTATGCATATCATGTTATATATACTACGACAGATGTACTACGGCTGTCGTAGTATCGCCTGTCGTAGTAATTATCATTTATTTAATATTTATTATCAGGTGAATCAGCACCTGCAATTAATCCGAAGGGAGGAGTATGCATGGCTGGCATCAGCAGCGACATTATACGAGGCTACAACGATACAATTATCCTGTATCTTCTGCTTGATAAGCCGTCTTATGGTTACGAGATTTCTAAGCAGATTAAAGCCATGACCAATGAGAAATATATTGTTAAAGAAACTACTCTTTACTCTGCATTTACACGAATGGAAAAGAATGGATATATTACTTCTTTCCCTGGAGTAGGCGAGAATGGTGGAAAAAAGCGCACCTATTATCAGATTACTGACGAAGGACGGCTGTATTATCAGTCAAAATGTGAAGAGTGGGCTCTTACTAAAGAAGTTATCGAAAAATTTATTGTGAAGGAGAATTAATGTATGGATACTATTAAAAGTTATCTTGAAACTATGTTTGCCAATCTCCCCGCAACAGCAGAAGTTTTAAAGGCTAAAGATGAACTGTGGGGCATGATGGAGGACAAATATAATGAACTTATCAGTGAAGGTAAAAGCGAGAATGAGGCTGTAGGCACTGTTATCTCAGAATTCGGCAATCTTGACGAACTCGCAGAAACTCTCGGACTTAACAGACAGTCTTCTGCTCCTGTTGATAACAGACGAACTTTAACACAGGATGAAGCCAGAAGCTTTGTAAGTGCCGGCAGCCGACATGCATTTCTGACTGCATTAGGAGTTTTCTTATGTATTTTCTCAGTAGTTCCAGTGGCAGCCTGCAGTGCAATTCATAATAATTTTATCGAGACAATGGGCACTGTTGCTCTGTTTATTATAGCAGCCTTCGGTGTCGGCATATTTATAATAACCAATTCTTTAATGAGTAAATATGACTATATTAAGAAACACGAATGTATCATCGATTATGCCACTGTCGGATATGTGCAGGATAAGAAGGAACAGCTTCGCAACATTTCTATTGTGTGCCGCACCCTGGGAATTATAATGTGTATCATCAGCTTTGTCCCTGCCGCTGTTTTTGATGCAATCCCAATACAGGGACTTGACGATATTGGCGGTGCAGCAATGATTTGTATAGTAAGTGTCGGCGTATTCCTTATTGTTTTCGGTTCAATGGCTGAGACTTCATGTAAGACTTTACTTGCTCTTAATGGTGACAATGTAGCCGGCAGCTATGTTAAGAAGGAGAATAAAGAAGTCAGATATATTAACAATACTGCAACAACTATTATGTCTGTTTTCTGGCCTACAGTTACATGTATATATAGATCGGAAGAGCGTC
>OOCR01001112.1_pt1 | contig 15673 bp, 9 predicted proteins | sample 1671491 | NCBI WGS metagenome assembly OOCR01 (sample SAMN06348162, study PRJEB24527) | human gut metagenome | biome: human gut; feature: ankylosing spondylitis patient; material: feces | host: Homo sapiens | place: China | collected 2015-10
ATTTTCTTAAGGAGGAAATATTTATAATGGCAAGACAGAAACATTCTATGGATGGTAATACAGCCGCTGCACATGTAGCTTATGCATATACAGAAGTTGCTGGTATCTATCCAATCACACCATCAAGCCCGATGGCAGATTATGTTGACCAGTGGTCAGCAGCCGGAAGAAAGAATATTTTCGGCAGTACTGTTAAGGTAGTTGAGATGGAATCAGAGGCTGGTGCTGCAGGTACAGTTCATGGTTCTTTAGGTGTAGGTGCATTAACAACAACATTTACAGCTTCACAGGGCCTTTTACTTATGATTCCTAATATGTATAAGATAGCTGGTGAGCAGCTCCCATGCGTATTCGACGTATCTGCCCGTACAGTATCATCACATGCATTGAACATCTTTGGTGATCATTCAGATGTATATGCATGTCGTCAGACAGGTTTTGCAATGCTTTGTGAAACTAACCCACAGGAGGTTATGGATCTTTCTCCAGTAGCTCACTGTGCAGCACTTGAAGGAAAGACACCTTTCCTTAACTTCTTTGATGGTTTCCGTACATCACACGAGATTCAGAAGATTGAAGAGTGGGATTACGAAGATCTTAAGGATATGTGCCCAATGGATGCAGTTGAAGAATTCAGAGCACACGCTCTTAATCCTAATCATCCATCAGCTCGTGGTTCACATGAGAATGGTGATATCTTCTTCCAGCACAGAGAGGCTTGTAACTCAGTTTATGATGCTCTTCCAGCAGTAGTTGAGAAGTACATGAACAAGGTTAACGAGAAGCTCGGTACTAATTATGGATTATTTAACTACTATGGTGCACCAGATGCAGAGCGAGTAATCATCGCTATGGGTTCTGTTAACGACGTAGTAGAAGAAGTTATTGATTACCTTACAGCTAAGGGTGAAAAGGTTGGTCTTGTTAAGGTAAGACTTTACAGACCATGGTCATCAGAAGCTATATTAAAGGTTATTCCTAAGACAGCTAAGAAGATTGCTGTACTTGACAGAACAAAGGAGCCAGGTTCTCTCGGTGAGCCTCTTTTCCTTGATGTTGCTACAACACTTCGTGAAGCAGGACTTAATGACATCACATTAGTTGGTGGCAGATATGGTCTTGGTTCTAAGGATACACCACCTTCATCTATCTTTGCTGTATATAAGGAATTAGAGAAGGATGCTCCTAAGAGCAGATTCACAATCGGTATCGTTGATGATGTTACTAACCTTTCACTTCCAGAAGTTAAGCCAGCTCCAATTACTTCAGCTGCTGGTACTAAGGAATGTAAGTTCTGGGGTCTCGGTGGAGATGGTACAGTAGGTGCTAACAAGAACTCTACTAAGATTATCGGTGACCACACAGACAAGTACATCCAGGCATACTTCCAGTATGACTCTAAGAAGACAGGTGGTATCACAATTTCTCACTTAAGATTTGGTGATAACCCAATTAAGAGTCCATATTACATCAATCAGGCTGACTTCGTAGCATGTCATAACCCAGCATATGTTACACAGGGTATGAAGATGGTACAGGATGTTAAGCCAGGCGGAGTATTCATGATCAACTGCCAGTGGACAGATGAAGAATTAGGACATCATCTTAACGCTGAAGCTAAGAAGTACATTTATGATAACAAGATTCAGCTTTACACAATCAATGCCATTGATAAGGCTATCGAAATCGGTATGGGTAAGAGAACTAACACAATCTTACAGTCTGCTTTCTTTAAGTTAGCTGATGTAATGCCTATCGATGATGCTATTAAGTTCATGAAGGAAGCTGCTAAGAAGTCTTACTCTAAGAAGGGTGATGCTGTAGTAGAGATGAACTACAAGGCTATTGATGCCGGTGTAGATGCTATACATAAGGTAGAAGTTCCAGATTCTTGGGCTAATCCAGAAGCTGATGCTCCTAAGGAAGCTAAGACAGGACGTCCAGAAGTTGTTAAGTTAGTTAACGATCTTCTTGAGCCAATCTCTAAGATGGATGGTGACAGCCTTCCAGTTTCAGCATTCAAGGATTGCGCTGATGGTCAGTTCGAAACAGGTGCTTCTGCATACGAGAAGAGAGGAACAGCCGTTATGGTTCCTGAGTGGGATCCAGCAGCCTGCATTCAGTGTAACAGCTGTGCATTTGTTTGTTCACATGCAACAATCAGACCATTTATTCTTTCAGCTGATGAAGTTACAGCAGCTCCAGCAAACATCAAGCTTGCAGATTCTAAGCATGCTGTAGATACAACTATGAAGTATACAATGTCTGTATCTCCTTTAGATTGTATGGGATGTGGCGAGTGTGTTACTGTATGTCCTAAGGCAGGAGAAGCTATTAAGATGGTTCCACAGGAATCTCAGTCAGCTGAGCAGCCTGTATTTGATTACCTCGTTGCTAACGTTGGTAAGAAGGAAATCAAGCCAGCACTTGTTGAAACTCCAATCGGTTCTCAGTACAACCAGCCATTACTTGAATTCTCAGGTTCATGTGCAGGATGCGCAGAGACATCATATGCTAGATTAATTACACAGTTATTCGGTGAGCAGATGTACATTTCTAATGCTACAGGTTGTTCTTCTATCTGGGGTAACCCAGCTGCTACTTCACCATATACAGTAAACAAGGATTCTAAGAAGGGTCCAGCTTGGTGTAACTCATTATTCGAGGATAATGCTGAGCATGGTTTAGGTATGTATATTGGTCAGAAGTACATCAGAGAGCAGGCTATCGAGATGATCGAAGAGATGGCTGCATCTGATAAGGCATCTGCTGAGTTCAAGGCAGCAGCAGCTAAGTACATCGAGACTAAGGATGATACTAAGGCTAACACACCAGCTACAGAAGCTCTTGTTGCAGAGTTAGAGAAGGCAGCTGCAGATGGTTGTCCAACAGCTCCACAGGTATTAGCTAAGAAGGATTACCTTGCTAAGAAGTCTGTATGGATCTTCGGTGGTGATGGATGGGCTTACGATATCGGTTACGGCGGATTAGACCACGTACTTGCTTCTGGTGAGAACGTTAACGTTATGGTATTCGATACAGAAATGTATTCTAACACAGGTGGACAGGCTTCTAAGGCTTCTAACATCGGTGAGGTTTGCCAGTTCGCTGCAGCAGGTAAGGAAATCGGAAAGAAGAGCCTTTCTGAAATCGCTATGCAGTATGGTTATGTATATGTAGCTCAGATTGCTCTTGGTGCTAACATGGCTCAGGCTCTTAAGGTAATCAAGGAGGCAGAGGCTTACAACGGACCATCACTTATCATTGGTTACGCTCCTTGCGAACTTCACGGTATCGCTAAGGGTGGTATGAACCATTGCCAGGATGAGATGAAGAAGGCTGTTAAGGCTGGTTACTGGAATCTCTTCTCATTCAACCCAGCTCTTAAGGCTGAAGGAAAGAATCCATTCACACTTACATCTAAGGAAGGTGATGGATCATATCAGGAATTCCTTAATAACGAGGCTCGTTATACAAGACTTGTTAAGCCATTCCCAGAAAGAGCTGAGAGACTCTTCGCTAAGTCTGAAGAAGTTGCTAAGGAAAGATATGAGCACCTTCAGAAGTTAGTTGAACTTTACAAGTAATTTAATATACAGCTTGAATAAAGTGTATGATTGCTCCCGCAGGGCTTGTCCCTGTGGGAGTTTTTTCTTTTTGTGAGTGGAATTAAGTATTGATATATAAAATATGTATGTAAATGTGCAAACTATTCTGGAAAGTGTTTCGTATATATAAATAGAAAGGGAAAGCGGAGAGTGACATGGAAAAAGTCCAAAAGGAGGGGCGTATGAAAAGAAAAAATATTAAAATAATAGCAGGAATTGTTTTATTATTAGCATTTGCGGGAATTGGTGCATATGTAATAATCAGTACTTCAAAACAGGTGGTCAATATTGACCTTAGTGGATATGATAAGATGACAATAATGTGCGGAGGTAATGGTAAAGAGATAACACCAGATGAGGAACAGAGGACACAGATTATTGAACTGGTTAAAAACATGAATCTTACCGCAAAAAAGTTTCCACGTACTAATGGCTGGAGTTATAGAATAACTTATTATAAAGATGGAATAGCCAATAATATTGTGCTTGCAGGCAGGGTAGAATGGAATGGAGCAGAATATAAGACAGACGAAGATTCGTATAACAGGCTGATTGAATACATAGATATTTTGTATAAATAACTTGATAATCAAACTAATATATATTATAATTCGAGAATCAAATAATTGGAGGCTCAAATTGGATAACAAGATATTAGACAGGAAAAGATTGATTACAAGTATTATTTTTAAGGCAGTATCACTGATTGCTTCGGTGTATGGACTCATGTTTACAATTGACAGCATTATGTCATTCACATTTTTTACAACACTTTCTAATGTGGCACTTGATATTGTGATGGTGGTATTTATTGTGTTGGACATGATATTGCTTGTTACGGGAAAAGATTATAAGAATAATAGATTATATATGCTCAAGTTTCTTATGACGCTCTCAATTACACTGACATGTCTGGTGTATATGATTATTCTTGGACCTACGTCAGATGATGGTCTTATTGGTGCTTATCTTCATAATCACGCAGGAAGCCTTGGCGTACATCTGATTGGACCAGTATTTGCAATAGCAGATTTTCTTATATTTGATAAAGGATTTAAAGCAAGAAAGATATATGCAATATACGCGGTTATACCACCGCTTTGCTATGTGGGTTTTGTATACATACTTGCAGTACTTGGGGTTAGGTGGTATGACACAATGACGGCACCATACAACTTTCTTAATTATAATGTGCCAACAGGCTGGTTTGGATGGGATTTAAGCCAGATGGGTTCAGAGTCGCTAGGAATAGGTGTTGTATATATGATTGTGGTTCTGCTGCTTATATTTATTGGAATAGGGCTTTTATATCTGACGATTAACGGTGCTGGCAAGAGCATTGAAACGCAGAATACAGAGCTTGTAAGTGAATAAAATGTTAATAAATGTCCGGGATGTGTTTTTTTATTATAAAATGCATCCCGGGCTTATTTATTTGTTAGCTGGAGAGGTCATAGTGTGGCGGATTGGACGTTGAAGCGGAGTGGGGCACGGAGGAAGTACAAAATCAGAATTGCCAATAAGCCAGCATTCAATAATAACAGTCAGGCAAAGCAATTGACATGGGTAAGACCTACTAAAACTACATAGATTGTGGTTTGAGTAGGTTGTTTTGCAGGAGTTATGGCAAGTTGAGGACTGAAAGACCTACGAAAAAGCGACAAAGCAGGTAAATAGTAGGTCAGCAAGCAACTATAACAACAAAATGACAAGCTAATGAACCTACGAAATGATGAAGTTGACGACTTTTAGTAGGTTTATATTTTTTTAAACATTGAAAAAATTGTCAAAAGTGAAGCCAGAAGATTAAAAATTAGCAGGTCCACTCACATTTCTTTGCTTTTTCAATAAGTAAGGATGTGGTATAATGTGCGTTAGCATTGAGCCGTGCCGTATGCAGCAGGCAAGCAGTGCTGTGCTGGCACAAAGCACGGAATGCATGATGCATACGATAGGGCGAAAGCCCGACAGTCAGGGGAAGCGAAGCTTGCCCTGACATGCACGGCGGACAGCCGGGGTGCAAGCAGCAGGCAAGCAGTGGTGTGCTTGCCCTGACATGCACGGCGAAACGAGGAAATATAGAAAACAGGAGAAGTTTATGAAAGAGAATCTTAAGAAGTTGGCTAAATACTATAAGCCGTATTTAGGCACATTTATACTTGATATGATACTGGCGATGATGTCAGCGGCGGTGGCACTTGTGATACCACTTGTTGTAAGGTTCATTACATCAAAGGTTGCATATATGAGTGCCAATGAAGCACTTTCAAGAATTATGATTATTGTTGGAGTACTTTTTGTGCTTGTACTGATACAGTGGGGCTGCAACTACTATATATCTAATTATGGACATGTAATGGGCGCAAAGATTGAGTACGATATGAGGGCAGAGATATTCAATCATTATCAGAAGCTCTCATATTCATTCTATGATGACCAGAAGGTTGGACAGTTATTGTCAAGAATAACATCGGATTTGTTTGATATTACAGAGCTTTTGCATCATGGACCTGAGAATATAACTATTTCACTGATTAAGATAATTGGTGCATTATGTATATTAAGTTCGATTGACTTAAGACTTACGATTGCTGCATTTGTGCTGATTCCGTTCATGCTTGTATTTGCGTATGTGCTTAACAAGCGCATGAAGAGGGCATTTAAGAGAAACAGGGTAAGAATAGGTGAGATAAATGCACAGATAGAGGACAATCTGTCTGGAATAAGGGTTGTTAAGTCATTTGCAAATGAAGATATTGAATGTGAGAAATTTAAGAAGGGGAATGACTTGTTCCTTGAATCTAAGAGAAACAGCTATCATTATATGGGAATGTACAATGCGGGACTTACTGCATTTACAACAATGATAAACGTAATCGTAATCGCGGCAGGCGGTATTGGAATTGCAAAGGGCTGGGTAAATATTACGGATTTCGTTACATTTTTACTGTATATAAATATTTTTACGGAGCCAGTTAAGGAGCAGTTCCAGAATGGTTATTCGGGTTACGAAAGATTCTTAGAGATTCTTTCAGTAGAGCCGGAAATAGCTGATAAGCCTGACGCAAAGGAACTTACTGATGTGAAGGGTGCAATAACATTTGAAAATGTGTCCTTCAGATATAAGGACGGCGTGGACGAGGTGCTTTCCGGGGTTAATCTGTCAGTAAGACCGGGAGAATATGTTGCACTTGCAGGTCCTTCGGGAGTAGGAAAGACAACACTCTGCTCGCTTATTCCAAGATTTTATGAGGTGACGGGCGGTTCGATTAAGATTGATGGAACAGATATCAAAGATGTTACACTTAAAAGCCTGCGTGACCATATTGGAGTTGTACAGCAGGATGTGTATCTGTTTATGGGTACAATTAAAGAGAATATAAGATATGGAAAGCCTGATGCTACAGACGAAGAAGTAATTAAAGCGGCAAAGCTTGCAAATGCGCATGATTTTATTATGAGCTTTGAGAACGGATACGACACAGATATCGGACAGCGCGGAGTCAAATTGTCAGGCGGTCAGAAGCAGAGACTGTCAATTGCAAGAGTATTCTTAAAGAATCCGCCAATTCTTATATTTGATGAGGCGACATCAGCACTTGATAATGAGAGTGAGCAGATTGTACAGGAATCACTTGAGAAGCTGGCTGAGAACAGAACCACATTTGTAATAGCACACAGACTTACAACTATTGAAAATGCGGAGGAAATCCTGATGCTTACTGACGAGGGCATCAAGGAGAGAGGAACTCACGAGGAGCTTATGAAGCTTGATGGTGAGTATGCAAGAATGGTTAAGATACATAGCAGAACATAACATACCAGTTTACAATGTTTATATGCAATGCTATTATATAGGAAACGTTGGAAGGAAGATGATAATCATGGACAGAACAAGAAGATTGAGAATGAATGCGACATTAAGAGATATGGTAAGAGAGAATCATGTAAGGGTGGACGAGCTTATATATCCTGTATTTGTTACGGAGGAGAACGATGTAATACAGGAAGTACCATCAATGCCGGGAATATGTCAGTATTCGCTTGACCATGTTCTTGAAGAAATCGGACGTGCTGTAGAGGTTGGAATTAAGGGAATTCTGCTTTTTGGAATACCTGTACATAAAGATGAGGTCGGAAGTGAGGCATATGACGAGGAAGGTGTTGTGTGCAGGGCAATCCGCCTTATTAAGGATGCTTATCCAGAGCTTGTTATCATGGCTGATGTGTGCCTGTGTGAGTACACATCACATGGACACTGCGGACTTGTAAAAGATGGCGTTATATTAAATGATGAGACACTGCCGCTTCTTGCAAAGGCGTCAGTTGCTTATGCAAAAGCGGGGGCAGATATAATTGCACCGAGTGACATGATGGATAAGAGAGTTGAGGCAATCAGAAATGCACTTGATGAGGCAGGACTGGTTAATATTCCTATATGTTCATACAGTGCTAAATTTGCATCAGGATATTACGGACCGTTCAGGGATGCCGCACATTCAGCACCGGGATTTGGTGACAGAAAGACATATCAGATGGACCCGGCTAATGGAAAAGAAGCGTTAAGGGAAGTTGAAGAAGACATATTAGAAGGTGCAGACATGATTATTGCAAAGCCGGCACTCGGATATATGGACGTTATGAAAGAGATAGCGCTTAACTTCAATATTCCAATTGTCGCTTACAATGTAAGCGGTGAGTATGCGATGGTTAAGGCAGCAGCAATGAATGGCTGGATTGATGAGAAGAAGATTGTAATGGAGAATATGACTGGCTTTAAGAGAGCCGGAGCTAAGATGATAATAACATATCATGCTATAGATGTGGCAAAATGGTTAAAGGAAGAGTAACATTTTTAGCAGTATTAAATTAAGCAGGAGGAGCTGGTTTTATGAATGAAGAGATGTCAAAGGATTTATATGAGAGAGCAGTAAAACATATGCCGGGTGGTGTAAACAGTCCTGTCAGGGCATACAAGGCAGTTGACAGAGTGCCAAGATTCATAGCTTCTGCCAAGGGAGACAGAATTACTGATGTAGATGGGAATGAAATGATTGACTACATATGTTCATGGGGACCGGGAATATTAGGCCATGCACATGACAGAGTAATTGCAAAGGTTAAGGAAGCTGCGGAAGCAGGCCTTACATATGGTGCGCCAACCAAGAGAGAAGTTGAGATGGCAGAGCTTATATATGAGCTTATTCCTACAATGGAGGTGAGCCGTCTTGTAAGCTCAGGAACAGAAGCTGTTATGAGTGCAATCCGTGTGGCAAGAGGCTACACCGGAAGAGACAAGATAATTAAGTTCAGAGGCTGTTATCATGGACATTCTGACGGACTTTTAGTAAAAGCCGGTTCAGCAGCACTTACAACATCAGTTCCAGACAGTGCAGGAGTTCCTGCTGATTACACTAAGAATACACTTGTAGCAGAATACAATGACTGCGATTCTGTGAAGGAGCTTTTTGATAACAATAAAGATGAAATAGCTGCGGTAATAGTTGAACCAGTTGCAGCTAACATGGGAGTTGTGCTTCCAAGACATGGATTTCTTGAATTCTTAAGAGACATAACTAAGGAGAATGGAAGCCTTCTTATATTTGATGAGGTAATAACAGGCTTCAGACTTTCAATTGGCGGAGCGCAGGAGTACTTTAACATAAAGCCAGACCTTACAACTCTTGGAAAAATTGTAGGTGGGGGTATGCCAGTCGGCGCATATGGCGGACGAGCTGACATTATGCGTATGATAAGTCCTGACGGTCCTGTATATCAGGCAGGAACATTGTCAGGCAATCCAATTGCAACAGCAGCAGGCTTAGAGACTTTAAGAATCTTAAGAGATAATAAGGATATATACGACAGACTTGAGACTAAGACAAAGCGTATTGCTGACAGTGTAAGAAAATGTGGAGCTGGAAGGGTATCGGTTAATCAGATTGGTTCACTTATGAGCATATTCTTTACACCAGATGCAGTAGAAGATTATGACAGTGCAGTAAAGTCAGACACTAAGAAGTATGCAGAATACTTTGGACATATGCTTGATAACGGAATATACATTGCACCATCACAGTTTGAGGCAATGTTCGTATCAGATGCACACACTAATGAAGACATCAACCGTACAATAGAGGTTATGGAAGAATTCTTCAGAAAATAATTCGGATAATAAGTGGGAATACAGATGCAGTTAGGATATGTAGGAATTAATTACAAGAATTCAGACCTTTCAGTAAGGGATAAAATTACATTTACAGACAGCGGCATAGCAGACTTTATGCAACAGGCAGAGGAAGCTGGCGTGAACCAGTGCATGTGCCTTTCAACATGTAACAGATGCGAAGTGTTTTATCTGTATGAGGATGAAACATTTGTACAAGTGATGTCCGATTTATTCAATGATTATTTTGGACTTACTGATACTAAATTAGCCGGTGTCAAATGTGGTGAAGAAGCACTGGTATATCTGTTTTGTATAGCCGCCGGACTTGAAAGCATGGTGCTTGGAGAGGATCAGATACTAGGTCAGTTAAAGGATGCGGCAGACCTTTCAAGAACGCTTGGACATAGCAGGAAAGAGCTTAATTATATAGTAAGAGAAGCGGTAAGCTGTGCAAAGCAGATTAAGACAGAGTACAAGGTAAGTGAAAAACCGGTATCTGTATGCTATGTCGGGATTCAGGAGTTAGACAGAGTATGCGGCATATCAGGAAAGCATGCGCTTGTTATAGGAAGCGGCAAAACAGCAACACTTGCCATAAGGTATCTGGCAGAATATGGCGCAGAGGTTACTGTATGTTCGAGAACTTACCAGCATGCGAAGGAGTTGCTTAAGGAGTTTCCGCAGATTGAGGTTGTGACATATGATAAGAAAACAGAAGTACTTAAAGAAAGTAATATAGTTGTCTCAGCGACTTCATCACCTCATCTGGTGATTAAAGCTTCTGAATTATCAGGCTGTAAAAGGATGACACTTCTTGACCTTGCTGCTCCAAGAGATATAGAAAAATCAGCAGGGGACATTTGTGGAGTTACTCTTATTGATCTTGACAGGATAGGTGGGATTGTGAAGTCTAATCAGAACGAGAGGGCACATTTGCTAAAGGAAAGCCAGTGCGTGATTGATGAGTATATAGCGGAAACAAAGAAATGGCTCACATCAAGCAGAATGGATACAACTATACAGTCACTTGGCAAAAAATGTGATGAGATAGTACAGGACAGCTATGATTATCTTAACCGCAAGATTGACCTTTCAGACCATGACAGGGTAATCTTAAAGAAGATTCTTAAGTCGTCATTACACAGATTGTTAAAAGAACCGATTGAAGAATTGAAAAATGTGGAAGAAAATGAACAGCAGCAGTATAAACATATGGTTGAGAGACTGTTTGGCTTGTAGGGAGGATTATGCATTACAGAATAGGAACGAGAGGTTCGAAACTGGCACTTGTCCAGTCGGAATATGTTAAGAGAAGAATGGAAGAGGCGTATCCTGAGGATACATTTGAACTTGTTATAATTAAGACAACAGGCGACAAGGTTACGGATAAGCCACTTGCTGCGATTGGAACTAAGGGACTTTTTGTAAAGGAGATTGAGGAAGCGCTTCTTTCAGGCAGCATTGATATGGCGGTTCACAGCATGAAGGATATGCCGGCTGAATGTGCGACTGAACTTACATTTGCAAAGGCGTGGAAACGAGAGGATTGCAGAGATGTACTTATATTAAAGACTGCAGGAAGTTTTTCAGAACTTCCTTCTGGTGCGGTTATAGGAACTGGTAGCCTCAGGCGTGCATGCCAGCTTGCAATGCTGCGTCCTGATATCCGGTTTACTGCTATCAGGGGAAATGTTGATACAAGAATTAACAAACTTAGGGACGATTCATACGGACTTGACGGAATTGTGCTTGCGGCAGCAGGGCTTAACAGACTTGGCAGGTCATCTGAGATAACAGAGTACCTTGACCCGGAGGTTGTTATTCCCGCACCGGCACAGGGAGTTCTTGCGATTGAGGCTGCAGAGGTGAATACAGAACTTCTTGATAAGATAAATGCTTTGTCAGATGATAATTCTGATAGAGAAGCTGTGGCTGAAAGAACATTTTTAAGATTAACAGGTGGCGGTTGTCATGCCCCGGTTGGCGCACATTGTGTAACCAAGGAAAATGGTGACCTTCGAATGGTTGTGTTATTTGGCAATGATGATTGCAGCAGGATTCTTAGAATTGAAGTTACAGGAACTGACAGTGAGGCGGTTGGCCACGAAGCAGCCCGTATGCTAGGATTGGAGTAGATTGTGGGTAAATACATATATACATATATTGAAAACGGACAGATGTACGATAAAAGCCCTTCCCTTGCAGAATTACTTGCAAAGGAGGGGCTTTCCTGCGAAAAAATAGTAACTGGCAGGATTGAATACATAAAGGTTAAAGATTTTGAGACACAGATAAAAGATGCACAGTGGCTTGTGTTTACAAGTAAAAATGCTGTGGCTGGGTTTGCTTATAATGCAGGAAACGTGGTACCTGCAGGAATTAAGGTTGCTGTTGTTGGGAAGAATACGCAGAATGCTTTAAGGACAGCGTGTGGGATTGAGGCAGATTATGTTTCGTCAAAAGCTACAGGATTAGCGCTGGGAGAAGAACTGATGAATGTTGTGTCAGGCAGAGTTTCGTATCTGTGTGCCGAAGTCACAAGCGGTTCACTTGAGGAAGCTATGAAGGAGTATGGAAACTTAATTAAGATTCCAATATATAGGAATGAACCTGTGGATTATGATGGTATGGAATACGACAGCATGAATTGCGGAGATATTGATGGGATAATTGTTACAAGTGGCAGCAGCGGGGAGCGTATAAAATGGCTGATTGACAGACTTGAGGATGTTTTGGTGTACAGCATTGGCCCGGCTTGTAGTAAGAAGCTTATGGAAGCTGGAATTGTGAAAGAACGTATAGTTGAGGCAGAAAAGCATACATATGACGGACTGGTGGAAGCTGTCAGATGCAGAGCCGCAAAAACCAGTGAATGATATATGATAAAAATACAATAAGTATATTTACAATATAATATAACTGTGATAGTATAAGTATATAAATATGCATATTTATTAATTCAGAGGAGGAAGAAACACTGGTGTTGTATATATTATGGAGATTAAAGAGAAGGAAGATTATTATGACGCAGCCATGCGTCAGATTAAAGGAGATTCATGGAGCCTGAGTGCATATGGTTATCTTAAGAGTAATGAAGAATGGATTGGAAGGTATGAGGATTTTCTAAAGGGAAGGAAGTCACTTCCGTTATTGTATGATCCATTTTTTAAGAAGATATTTAATCCGGTTGAGAGAAGGGACAGGCTTTCCGAATTGGTAAGTTGTCTGCTGGGGCAGAAGGTTACTGTTCTTGAAGTATTTCCGAATGAGGATTCACAGTTTCTTGGCGTGATGATTATTATGGATATGATTGTGATGATGTCTGATGGAAGTATCGCTAATATTGAGATTCAGAAGATTTCTTATGACTTTCAGGCAGAGAGAATATCATGTTATTCGGCAGACCTTGTGCTGCGTCAGTATAAGATGATTACTGGAAACCGTGAGATAAGAGGTGTTGGAAGTGATGGGGGTTCAATGAATGGTTCATCAAAACCTTCGTATAAGGATATGCGACCAGTTCATACTATTATTCTGTTTGAGAACAGCAGCAGCAGCCTTATCAGCGAGGTTGATGAGGCATTATATTTTCATGTTGGTAAGACGAAATTCAATACTGGAATTAAGATAAAACTTTTACAGGATTATGTGCTGGTAAGCCTTGACACATTTAAGAAATATAGATATTCTGATATTAGGAAAGGGCGTACCGAGGTGACGGAATACGACTATGACAGAACACAGTACAGTGAAAAGCAGGTAACCGAGAAGATGAAGCTTGACCGCCTGAAGTTCCTGTCGTTATTCGTAGCTGAGACACCGGAGGAGATAGAGCAGTTGATAGAGATATTTCCTGACTTGGAATCAGTACGCCTTGATATTAATGAGTATTTGGAGAGACCAAAGGAGGTGCTCAGTATGTTTTCTGAGGCGTTGAGGATATTAGACAGGAACACGGCGGAGCTGATGGTTGACAGGATGAAGGATGAGATTGATGAGTTGAAGGTGCAGGCAGAAGAAAATAAGGCACGTTTAGAAGAAAAAGACTCACAGTTAGAAGAAAAGGATGCAGAAATAGACAGATTAAAGAAGCTGTTAGAGGAACAGAATAAGTAGTTATATATAATTATTATGGATGCAGTTATCATGATGTGTGGTGGCTGCATCTTTTAATGTGGATAATATAATAATCAGGCAGAAATGCCTATTATGAATCTATATTGTGTGTGTTTCGTAGGTCTTTTTGAATGATAAAGTTATGATACATATGTGACAAAACCTACTGAACTTGTAGCAATAATGAATTTAATAGGTCTTTTGAGCGTGAAAAGTGCGTGATGAGAGGTAAAAAGCTGGGAAAAGACCTACTGAAATCAATAAAAGTGATGATTTAGTGGGCTTTTTGGCGGAGAAAACAAGCATGTGGGATGGAAAAGACATACGAAACAGATGAAATGCGGATATTTGGTAGGTTTTAAGAAGTCTGACATTGAGAAAGCTTGAGAATGAAATGAAAAATATTCTGTTTGAGAACAGTGGCAGCCTTATAAGTAAAGCTGATAATTAATTATGACATCGCATAAAAAAGCAGTTACCACATTAATTGTGATAACTGCTTTTTCTCGTTAAGAATATGAATTAAAGGTCGAATCCAAAGTATCTTACAGCATTGTTGTATGAGATACCTTCAACAATCTTCTTTAATGCCTTCTCATCTGCTGGGTATTCACCATTCTCTACCCATCCACCGATAAGCTCGCACATGATTCTTCTGAAGTACTCATGTCTTGTGTATGAGAGGAAGCTTCTTGAATCTGTAAGCATTCCGATGAAGTTACCAAGAAGACTTAAGTTAGCAAGGCTTGTCATCTGGTTAGTCATACCAACCTTATGATCGTTGAACCACCAAGCTGAACCCTGCTGAATCTTGCCAACAGCCTTAGAATCCTGGAAGCATCCGATAACTGTTCCGATAGCAGCGTTAACTGAAGGGTTAAGTGAGTAAATGATTGTCTTAGGAAGCTCATCTGTAGCGTTAAGTGCGTTAAGGAACTGAGCCATCTCAGCAGAGCAGTCATATGTATTGATGCAGTCATAACCTGTATCTGGTCCTAACTGGTCATAACGAAGTCTGTTGTTATCACGGATTGTACCGTAATGTAACTGCATTACCCAGTTACGCTTATTGTATTCTTTACCTACAGATACCATGAATGCTGTCTTGAACTTGTTCATCTCTTCTGTTGTGATAGCAGAACCTGAGAATCTCTTAGCAAAGATTGCTTCGATTTCTTCTTCTGTGTATGGCTTGTACATTACATACTCAAGAGCGTGATCTGATACTGAGCATCCCATAGAAGCAAAGAAATCCATACGGTTTCTAAGAGCATCTATTAATGAAGCGAATGAATTAACTTTAATTCCGCTTACATTAGATAATGTCTCAAGGTAATCAAGATATTCTGGCTTTTCGATGTTCATAGCCTTGTCAGGTCTCCATGCAGGAAGTACCTGTACGTCAAATGTCTTATCATCCTTAAGAACCTGATGCCACTCAAGTGAGTCAACAGGATCATCTGTTGTACAAACTAATGTAACATTTGACTGCTTGATAAGGTTACGAACTGACATAGAATCTTCCTGTAGCTTTGCATTACAGAGATTCCATACTTCCTCAGCTGTATCGCCGTTGAGAATACCGTTGTATCCGAAGTATCTCTGAAGTTCAAGGTGGCTCCAGTGATAAAGTGGGTTACCGATAGCCATCTCAAGAGTCTCAGCCCATTTCTGGAACTTCTCGCGGTCAGAAGCATCACCTGTGATGTACTTCTCATCAACACCGTTAGTTCTCATCTGACGCCACTTGTAATGATCGCCACCAAGCCATACCTGTGTG
>OOCR01001130.1_pt1 | contig 15506 bp, 5 predicted proteins | sample 1671491 | NCBI WGS metagenome assembly OOCR01 (sample SAMN06348162, study PRJEB24527) | human gut metagenome | biome: human gut; feature: ankylosing spondylitis patient; material: feces | host: Homo sapiens | place: China | collected 2015-10
TTCAGACGTGTGCTCTTCCGATCTGGATAGCAGAAATATTGGAAGTTGATGTCCGAAATTTTTTAAGTCCTGGAATTGCGACAATGGACGAATTAATGGAAACTTTATTCTGGATGGATGAAGAAAATAGAGGGCTTTTTCATCTGTTCCTGCTAAATGATTCAGAAAGTGAAATAGTTGGAATTACAATGAGGGATAAAAAAACAATGTCTTATCTGCAGGAATGGATGGGGAAAAAGCAGAAATTGGGCGATGGAAGAATCACAGAAGAGGAATATCTGGAATGGAAACTGCATTGGCCAGAGAATAAGAGAAAAACAGAATATAAAACCGTATGAAGTAAAAAGGAATTGCTTTGCGGAGAGTTACCTGTTAGAATATTACTGGAGTAACCGTGTACAGGGTTGGTAAAAACCTCCTGGATTTTCAGATTCCGTTAAGGGATACAGAAGAAGGGAGGTGGAGCGAATGGATACATACGAAGTCTTGAGCTTATTGTTCTTAGGCGGTACGTTTCTGATTGCTTTGCTTGCCTATTTGGATAATAGGGACAACAAGCGAAAAAAATAGCCTACCCTGTCTGCCAACAGGATAGGCAGCTCTCTTTGAGAGCAAAATAAATTAAAACCTAATCCAGGAGCATCCACCTTGTGGGCGGTTACTCTTTTCAATTAGAATATAGCATTTTCTCTCCGAAAAGTAAAGTACATTTTATGCAGCCAATTCTAAAAAAGAGTGGGCTGTTTTTTTATTGATAGGAGGGAAGTTTAATGTCTAAACTACAGGACATCCGAAACTTGGTGCAGGAACATGCCGTATCAGTGAGCAGTTCGCCAGGGGATTGGATGGATTATATGGACACAGCATCAAGGTTATATCGTTATTCTTTTTCAGACCAGCTTCTGATCCATGCACAGCATCCGGAAGCAACGGCCTGTGCATCACTGGAATTATGGAATGAAAAGATGTTCCGATGGGTGAACCGTGGTGCAAGGGGAATCGCCCTGCTTGATGAAACAGGGCAGCATACCAGACTCCGTTATGTGTTTGATATTTCGGATACCCACATGGTAGCCGGGGGCAGAAGTCCGTATCTTTGGAAGATGCAGGAACACCAGAGAGAAGAGATCCTCACCCATCTGGCAGAGGTCTATGCTCTGGAAGAAAAGGATACAGCAACTTTGCAGGATGCATTGATGGCAGTCGCAAGGGAAATGGTCAGTGATAATCTGGAGGAATACCTAGACGGATTGGAATATGCTGTAGAAGGTACTTATCTGGAAGATCTGGATGAGGTGACGATTCGCAGTGATTTCCGTCAGTTGGCAACAGACAGTGTTTACTATCTGCTTTCCAGGCGATGCGGGCTTGATCCGATGGAACTTCTGGAAGAAGAGGACTTCATGCATATCACAGATTATAACCGTCTGTCAGTTCTCACCTTCCTTGGAAATGCGGCAAGCCAGCTCAGTGAGAGTATTCTGATTGATATTGGAAAGACCGTACATAAAATTTCTCTGGAAGAAGCGAGAAAAGAGGTTGAAAATTCCAATGAAAGGAATTATAATAACTTTACCACGTTAATTCGTGAAATCAAAAACCAGGATGCAGAAACGAAAAAAGAAGAAAATATTGAAAATGAAGGAGGAACCGATTATGGAACTGACATATCATCGCAAGGGAGATTACCTGTTTCCGAATCTGACCGTCGAAGAGGAAGAAGTGACGATCGGGAAATACGGGATGCTGCGGAGGACATTTCTGAAGGAACACAAGAACAGCCTTTATCAGAGCCTGTTCCTGACCGGGAAGCTGAACAGCCATCTGGAACAGATCGAGAAAGCAGCACAGGAGAGAATGGACAGCCAGATGGAGAAATTACTGGAGAAGAATCCGGCACCGGACAAGGAAGCAGATCCGATGGCATGGACAGCACACATGAACGCACTGATGGCAACAGCGGAAGAGAGCATCTTGACGGAATTGGTATACAGTTAGTCGAAGATACAAGAGAAGATGGACTGAGTAAAGCAGAGGAAGAAATTGCCTCTGCTTTATCTTTGCCCGAATATCCAACTGCAAATGAACAAAGACGGCAGATCGAGGAAAGGGCAGCTGCCCTTTATGCCGGAGAAATTCCGATTCCAGAGCAAGTTGTTGATGAGATCTTACGGACAGGAGGAAACCGGAAAGCCAGCCAGCTCCGGATCATCTATAATTTCATGAGTGAACAGACACCGGAGGAATATACGGAGTTTGTGAAGCGTGAATACCGCAAAGGGGGAAAAGGCTTTCAGATTGATGGAAATGAATATTCAGTCTGGTTTGATGAAACCGGGATGCAGATCGCAGTAGGGCATACGGTTACAGACCATATCTTAGATAAGGCATTTTTATCATGGGAAGATGTCAGCGGACGTATCCATCAGCTTTTAGACCAGGGTGAATATGCACCGCAGTCTGTATTGGATGCGGCAAGAAGTAATGCAGTAAAAGAACACGCCCAGGCTCTTGCCTATATGAAAGGGGATATGGCAGAAGGAGTAGCCGAGATTGTTTTTGACGAAGAGGACTTACCACATCTTCGCAGTATCTATCCGGAGATCACAGATTATCTGGAAGAAAAATTGGAAGATTCCCAGTGGCTTTCGGAACTAAATGAAAGACTGGATGCACTGGCAGAAGCCTATGAAGAAAATCATTCTATTATGCGTTTCCATCATTATAATCCTGTAAATATCTCAAAGCAGTTTCAGAAGTTTGCGGATGAGGTGATTCCTTATCAGGCTAGGGATGGCTTTGCCTGGAAAGAACATCCGATGTTCATTACACAGGATGAGATTGATGCTTATCTTGCAGGAGGTGGAGCGTATTCACAGGGCAGGCTTAGGACGTATTCCTTTTATCTGCTGCATGAGGATGAAAGAGCGAGGACAGGTTTTATCAAGGAACAGTATGGGATTGGTGGAAGCAGTCATGCACTGTCTGGTGCCGATGATTCACATGCAAACTATGATGGAAAAGGATTGTTTCTTGCAAGAGGTGCTTATGGGAATCCATATACGTCAATTTTATTATCTTGGAATAAAGTTGCAAACAGAGTAGCTTATCTGATCAAGAATGACCAGTTCCTGCAGGCAGAAGATTATGCTCGTATGCCGGAATATGAACGGGAACAGATGGCGAACAAGGTACTCCGCTTTTATGACCGTCTTCCGGAAGAGATGGACAGACCATTTACGGAGGACTTCTTCTGGGAAAAACCAGGAAAAGAAATGGAGGCAGTATTAGAGAATCCAGAGCAGACAGAGGAACTGTTACAGAAGATGGATGCAGCATTGGCAGCTCTTCCATTGGATTTTGAAGCGTATGGGACAAACTATCAGCAGAAAACAGAACTTCTTTCAGAACTCCACCAGTATGTAGAAGGAACCTATACGATATTCCCGACACCGGAAGTAAAACCGTCTTTTGCGGAACCATCCGGGCACCAGATGACCATGTTTGATTTCTTAGATACGAAGGCAGTGACAGAACCGAACGTAGTAGATATGTCAGATGTAGAGGAAATAGAAGAGGAAGAGGTTACTGCTGAAGAATCTATTTCAGAGAGTCAGGAGCAGGAAATAATAGAAACTTCTGAGGGACAGGAACAAAAAGAACCAGAAGAAGAGGTAACAGCTAAAACAGCAGAAGAATTGGCGGAGTCCTGGGATGAAGGTGTTTTTGAGTATCAGGGGTATCATTTTGAAGCAGTAGGGGTATTGCCGGAAGGAATAGAAGGAAAAGATCTGGTTGCACAGACCCGTTCCAATACAGAACTGCATTTATCAACCTACCATACAGAAGATTTCCCAAAGTATTCGTATGATGATTTTTATGCAGTCAGCAATGCACCGACTGCCGATGTATTTCGGTGTCTGGAAACCGGACGCAATTATATTCCCGGAGAAAATGAACTGTTTGGATATGAAGGAGAATTTCAACCATATTTGAAACCAGAACAGGAAAAAGCCGTGATAGAACCACACAACTTCCGTATCCAGGATAATGACCTTGGTGCAGGCGGTCCGAAAGCAAAGTATAAGGCAAATATGGAAGCCATCCATTTGTTACAGACTTTGGAGAAAGAAGAACGTCTGGCAACACCCGAAGAACAGGAAATCTTATCCCGTTATGTTGGCTGGGGCGGTATCCCACAGGCATTTGAGGAAAATAACAGCAGCTGGGCGAATGAGTATCTGGAGTTAAAGAATACCTTATCACCAGAAGAATACAGTGCAGCAAGGGCATCGACCTTAAATGCTTTTTATACGTCCCCAACCGTGATCCGAAGTATGTATGAAGCACTGGAAAATATGGGACTGAAACAGGGAAATATTTTGGAACCGTCCTGTGGTGTCGGTAACTTTATGGGACTGCTCCCGGAGAGTATGGGCAAAGCCAATATGTACGGTGTGGAGCTTGACCCGGTTTCGGGCAGGATTGCAAAACAGCTTTACCAGAAAAATAAGATTGCCGTGCAGGGATTTGAGGAAACCAGTTATCCGGACAGCTTTTTTGACTGTGTGATAGGCAATGTTCCATTTGGGGCGTATCAGGTCAGTGACCGCAGGTATGACCGCCATCATTTTATGATCCATGATTATTTTATTGCAAAATCCCTTGATCTGGTCCGTCCGGGCGGCGTAGTTGCAGTGGTAACTTCCAGTGGAACGATGGATAAGCAGAATCCGGCAGTGAGACAGTATATCGCAAACCGGGCAGAACTGCTTGGAGCCATCCGATTACCGAATAATGCGTTCCAGAGAAATGCCAATACCAGTGTTGTTTCTGATATTTTGTTTTTCCAGAAAAGGGACAGGGCATCCATTGAGGAACCGGAATGGTTAAATCTAAAGGAAACACCGGAAGGCTATTCGGTCAATGCTTATTTTGCAGAGCATCCGGAAATGGTGCTTGGTGATTTTACTACAGAAAGTACCCAGTACGGAAAGCAGGAAGTGACCGTAAAACCAAAAGAAGGCATTACCTTAGAAGAACAGTTAAAAGAAGCGATTAGGAATATCCATGGCACGATCAAGGAACTGGAACTTTCGGATACAGAGCTGGAGGAGGATGTTGTCTCTATCCCGGCAGACCCGGAGGTAAAGAATTTTAGTTTTACTGTGGTAGATGATGAAGTTTATTACCGGGAAAACTCTGTGATGAACCGCATGGAGCTTCCGGCAATGACAGCGGAACGTGTCAAAGGGATGGTGAAGATTCGTGATATTACGAATGAACTGATCCAGTGCCAGATGGAAGAGGGAAGCGATGAACAGATCACAAAGCTGCAGGAAAAACTTAATGAAGAATATGATACTTTTACAGCAAAGTATGGTCTGCTTAGCAGTAATGCCAATAAGCGGGCATTTAGCCAGGACAGCAGCTATTGTCTTTTGACTTCTCTGGAATTTCTGGATGATAAGGGAGAACTGAAACGGAAGGCAGATATTTTTACCAAGAGAACGATACGCCGGGCAGAAACGGTAACTTCTGTAGATACTGCCAGTGAAGCACTTGCGGTTTCCATTGGTGAGAGGGCAGGCGTTGACCTTTCCTATATGGCACAGCTTTCCGGGAAAACAGAAGAGGAGCTTACCGAAGAACTGGCAGGGGTAATCTTTAAGAACCCGATTAGTGAAAAATGGGAGCCATCGGACGAATATCTTTCTGGAAATGTGAGGGAGAAACTGCAGATCGCAAAACAGTTTGCAGAAGATCACCCGGAATATCAGGTGAATGTGCAGTATTTGGAGCAGGTACAGCCAAAAGATCTGGATGCATCAGAGATTGAAGCAAGACTTGGGGCAACCTGGATCTCCGAGGATTACATTACACGGTTCATGGCAGAAACATTCCATACACCAAGATATTATGTAGGGAGCAAGGTCAAAGTCCAGTATGCCGAAGTGACCGGACAATGGAATGTTATGGGAAAGAATGTGGACAGCTACGGAAATGCCCTTGTCACTTCCACATATGGAACACAGAGAGCCAATGCCTACCGCCTTTTGGAAGATGCCTTAAACCTCCGGGATACCAAGATTTATGACACGGTACAGGATGCCGATGGGGAACACCGGGAATTAAACCGGAAGGAAACAATGCTGGCACAGCAGAAGCAGGAGCTGATCAAAGAGGAATTTAAGGAGTGGATATTTAAAGACCTGCACCGACGGGAAGATCTCTGTAAGATCTATAATGAACGATTTAACAGCATCCGTCCACGGGAATATGATGGAAGCCATATTCAGTTTGTTGGCATGAACCCGGAGATCACCCTGATGCCGCACCAGAAAAACGCAGTGGCTCATGTGCTGTATGGAAATAATACCCTTCTGGCTCATTGCGTAGGAGCAGGGAAGACGTTCCAGATGATCGCAGCCGGTATGGAATCAAAACGGCTGGGACTCTCACAGAAGAATCTTTATGTTGTGCCAAACCATCTGACCGAGCAGTGGGGCAGTGATTTCCTACGTCTCTATCCGGGAGCAAATATCCTGGTGGCAACAAAGAAGGACTTTGAGCCGGCAAACCGAAAACGTTTCTGTTCCCGTATTGCGACAGGGGATTATGATGCCGTGATCATTGGACATACACAGTTTGAGAAAATCCCCCTTTCAAGGGAACGGCAGATTGCCATGCTGGAAGATCAGATCGCAGATATTACGTTTTCCATTGAAGAAGCGGCACATCAGGCAGGGCAGAATTATACCATCAAGCAGTTGGAAAAAACAAAGAAGAGTCTGCAGGCGAGGATGAAGAAACTCAATGACCAGACCAGAAAGGATGATGTAGTAACTTTTGAGCAGTTGGGCGTAGACCGGCTGTTTGTGGATGAAAGTCATAGTTTTAAGAACCTTTTTTTGTATACAAAAATGCGGAATGTGGCGGGGATCTCACAGACGGATGCACAGAAAAGTTCGGATATGTTTATGAAATGCCGGTACATGGATGAACTAACAGGCGGCAGAGGGATCACCTTTGCTACAGGTACTCCCGTATCGAACAGTATGACCGAGCTTTACACTATCATGCGTTATCTCCAGTATGACACACTCATGCGTATGGGTATGGGACACTTTGATTCCTGGGCGGCAACGTTCGGGGAGACAGTAACCGCAATCGAATTATCACCGGAAGGAACGGGCTATCGTGCGAAAACACGGTTTGCCCGTTTTTTTAATCTTCCAGAGCTGATCTCCATTTTTAAGGAAGCTGCGGATATTCAGACTTCGGATATGCTGAATCTTCCTGTACCGGAAGCAGAGTTTATCAATGAAGTCTTGAAGCCAAGTGAAGAACAGCAGGAAATGGTCAGTGCTTTTTCAGAACGTGCCGAAAGTGTAAGAGGCGGTCTTGTGAATCCGACAGAGGATAACATGCTCAAGATCACCAACGACGGAAGAAAATGTGCATTGGATCAGAGGCTATTAAATGAACTTCTCCCGGATGCCGAAAAAAGCAAGGTCAATACCTGTGTGGAAAATGCTTTTCAGGTATGGGACGAGGGAAAAGCAGACCGGACAACTCAGCTGATCTTCTGTGACTTGTCTACTCCAAAAGGGGATGGGACTTTCAATGTATATGATGATGTCCGGAACAAACTGGTTGCCAGAGGAATCCCGAAAGAAGAGATTGCTTTTATCCATGAATACAACACGGAGGCAAAGAAAGCGGAACTGTTTGCAAAGGTACGGGCCGGGCATGTGAGAATCCTTATGGGTTCCACTCCAAAACTTGGTGCTGGTACCAACGTACAGGACAGGCTCATTGCCCTCCATCACCTTGACTGTCCGTGGAAGCCGTCTGATCTGGAACAGCAGGAAGGACGTATTTTAAGACAGGGAAACCAGAATGACAAAGTAAAGATATTCCGGTATGTGACGGAGAACACTTTTGATGCGTATATGTGGCAGATTTTGGAGAATAAGCAGAAGTTCATCAGTCAGATCATGACCAGTAAATCACCAGTCAGGGCATGTGAAGATGTGGATGATACCGCACTGTCCTATGCAGAGATCAAGGCACTTGCCACAGGCAATCCGTACATTAAAGAAAAAATGGATCTGGATGTGCAGGTGAGTAAGCTGAAACTCTTAAAGGCAAACCACACCAGTCAGATTTACCGTCTGGAATCCGATATTGCAAAGAATTTCCCGGTACAGATCAGTGCATTGAAAGAACGGATTGCCGGGATGCAGATAGATTCCCAGGTAGTAAAAAGCGTGGATTTACAGGATAATGACACATTTGCCATGACGGTAGGAAATGTCCTTTATGAAGATAAGAAAGAAGCAGGCGAAGCGTTGATTGCTGCCTGTGCAGGACTAAAAACCGTTAGCACCGGCGGAAAGGTCGGGGAATATCATGGGTTTACGTTATCTGCTTCCTACAATATGTTCTCCAATGCATTTGAACTGACGGTCAAAGGAAAATGTTCTTATAAGCTGGAAATCGGAAAAGACCCGGTAGGAAATATGCAGCGTATCCATAACACCCTTTCTTCCATTGACAGGAAGCTGACGGAAAGTGAGCAGAAATTGGAAACCGTACAACAGCAGCTTGCTACTGCACAGGAAGAGGTAAAGAAACCATTCCCGAAAGAAGCAGAGCTGAATGAAAAGATGGAACGGTTATCCGAGTTAAATGCGTTGCTGAACATGGATGAAAAGGGCAATGAGACGATTATGGCAGATGAGGATATTGGCAGAGAAGGAAGCAGCACAGATAGCAGGGATGCTGTAGAAGAAAAAGAACTTCCGGAAACAGCAGACAGAATCCATAAGCCATCTATTCTGGAACGCTTAAAGCAGGAGAAGGCACAGCAGAATACAGCGGAACAGCCACTTGTACAGAAAGCTGCAAAGAAAAAACACGAACAGGAGTTATAAAAGATTTCCCGTCAGAGTTTTCTCTGGCGGGGACATAAAATGGAGGGTTTGTTTATGGCAAATAATATAGAAAAACAGTTAAAAGAAATATCGGAACGGCTGGAGCAGGGAGTAAAAGAAATCTTTACTTCGGAGAGATATACCGAATATCTGAATACCATGTCCAAGTTCCACAATTACAGTTTTAATAATACGCTGCTGATCACCATGCAGAAACCAGAAGCAACACTGGTGGCAGGGTATCAGGCATGGCAGAAGAAATTTAACCGTCATGTAAAACGTGGAGAGAAAGGAATCCAGATCATCGCACCAGCACCGATACGGGAGAAACAGGAGATTGAAAAGATCGACCCGGTAACAAAAGAGCCTGTGATCGGGGATGATGGACAGCCGGAAACAGAGATCGTGGAGATGGTGATACCGAGATTCCGTGTAACGACAGTGTTTGATGTCAGCCAGACAGAGGGGGAACCGATCGCAGAACTGGAGGTGCCGGAGCTTACCGGAAGTGTACAGTTTTATGATACGTTCATGCAGGCATTGCAGGGTGTTTCTCCTGTACCGATCCGCATGATGAATGTGGAAGGGGATGCAAAAGGCTATTATCACCAGACAGAAAAATATATTGCGATAAAGGAAGATATGAGTAATGTCCAGACGATGAAAACCGGAGTCCATGAAGTGAGCCACGCATTGCTGCATGACCGGGAAGTAATGGATGCGGAAGGAGTCTTAAAAGACCAGACAACAAAGGAAGTGGAAGCAGAAAGTATTGCTTATATTGTCTGCAACCATTTTGGTCTGGATACTTCAGAATATTCGTTTACCTATATCGCCAGCTGGTGCGAGAGCAGGGATATGAAGGCGTTGAAAGCATCTATGGATACCATCCGAAAAACATCTTCAGAAGTTATTGAGAATATCGAGACACAGATGCACGAGTTGGAAATGGAAAGACCAATCCGGGATACCTTCCATAAGGAAGATTTGATCCTGCATCTTTCGGGCAGCATGGGTTCCGAGTTTATTTATGATCTGATCGAAAATATGAGCAGGGAACAGTTAGAACAGAATGTGGAAGAATACGTCAGCCTTCTGGAAAGTGGTGAGATAGAGGAGAATGAGAAACCTCTGGAAAGTTTTCTGGAAGAAAAAGGTGCTGCCGTCACACCACTGTATGACAGCAGTAGGCACGGAGAGAACTATCCGATTGATTTTTATGATGTGGAGTATGATGCTGACACAGGAGTTACTTCTTTTTCTGACCTTTCTCCGAAAGAGCAGGCAGAGATGATCGTGCAAAAAGCAGAGTTTCCGAGACATATTTTTTCAGAAGAAGAAAAGGCATTTGTAAGTGAATATGCAGAAACCTTTCCCGGACAGGTGGAGAGACTGAATGACCTGGTATGGGACATGAGAGAATCTTATGATGAAGCCGGTTCAAAACTGGTGTATGAAGTGATCCAGGCAGCAAGGGCGAACTTTCCAGTGAAGGAACCAGAAATTGAAGAAGAAACAACAATGCAGTATGCCCACCGTCTGATTGAAACGGCAGAAGCTGCCAATACGGGAAACTTCACAGATTCCCAGAGAAATCTTATTGTGAATTTTGCATATAAGATGGATGACAAAGACGAAGTGCTTGGACTGGTGAACCGTATGATGACCGCAATCCGCAGACCGGGAAGTGAATATACGAGAAGCCTTATGAATGAAACACAGGCACAGATTGACAATTTTCCAGATGGCATGATCGGTTTTACAGAAATGCACGAAGCAGGAATCCGACTGGAACACATGTATCCTCTTGAAAAAAACAGGGCAGTAGAATTGTATCGTGAGGGTGCGGAAGTTTTTCTTTTACATGGAAATCCAGACAATCCAGAGCAGGCAGGACAGATTCTTGCAGAAACAGAAAATGCAATCCTGGGACATGACGGTATTTTTGGTATTACGGAAGCAGAATGGAAAGTACATAAAGAAAGAGAAGCAGCTGCCGCCAGACAGGAAAAACTGGAACAGGACAGTGCGGAAAAGATTGATGAGACACTTCTTCTGCATGGAGAAAGCAGAAGGTTTGCCATTTATCAGATGGATAGTGGAGATGAGCATACTTATCAGTTTATGGGAATAGAATCCGCAAAGAGTCTGGGCTATACCATTGACGGAAAGGATTACCGGATGGTTTATGCAGCACCGTGGATGCCAACGATCACGTTAGACAATATATTTGAACGCTTTAACATTGACCGACCGGAAGATTTCCGTGGTCATTCCTTATCGGTAAGTGATGTGATCGTGATAAACAGGGGTGCAGAGATCACAGCCTATTATGTAGATTCTTTTGGATTTCAGGAACTTCCGGAGTTTGTCCAGCAGAGAATGAACATGCTGGAACATAATTCCGTCAGGGCATATCCGCCAGTTTATAAAGGAACATTGGAACAGGCAATGGGAGAACGGGATGTGGATGCTTATCTGGATTCCAGAAAGTTAAACCTGGACTGTAAGAAAGCAATCGAAGAAGCCATCCGGGAGAATTTTGACGGGCTGCACTTAAAGCAGGATGCGGCAAAAGAAGTCGTGGAACGCTTCGGGGAAGAACGTATGAATTTTGTTATGGCAAATACCATCCGTGAACTTTCCCATGATGGAAGATTTTCCAGACAGAACAAAGACTGGGCGGAGCATATCGAAGTCCCGGAAAATGTCAGCCGGGGCAGAAATCTGAACCTGGATTATGTGATCGAAAGCCACCCGGCAGTTTTAGATGGGTTTATCGACATGGCAAGAGCTGAGATCCGGATGCAGAGGATAGAACAGGCGATAGGAGAAAACGAAGTGACAATCACGGCAGAGACAAGAGGATATGAAGCAGAAGGACATAATGGGACATGGCATACGGTTGATGAAAAGGAATATGCGGGGGAGAAGTTTTTCTTAATGGAACATGATGAATTTGGCTCCGATGTGGCAGGGATTATCGTAGCAGAAAATGGACAGCTTGTAGCGGAGGATTTATGGAATGGGTTTGATGCAGGAGCGTTAGAAGCTGTATCAGAATATTTGCAGGAAAATGGAACAACACTTTATGACTTGACGGAATTCCCGAAAGATTCTGTTGTAACCCTGCGGAGTGGACAGACACTTACAATCAAAGAAATACAGGCAGTACAGCAAGACACCTGGGAAGAAACGATGGCAGGAAAAAATGAATCTGGAACGGATGTCCGGTTTAATTTCCATGCAGTCAGTGAGGTGCAGCTGCCAGAAGGCATAAAGTTGAAAATGCCAGAGATTCATTACGTTGATAATTTTTATGTGATGGAAGATGTAAATGCAGAGGGTGTAGTAAAAGTAAACCGGTATGAATCACTGGATGAAGCGATGCAGGAATATTTACGCCTGCCAAATCATCAGGAAAAAGTGCTTGGTATCCAGAATACGGAAACAATGCAGGAAAGCATGGATTTTATCCGATGTGAAAACGGAATAGATCAGCTGACCCATGCATATGAACAGATCGGAGGGTGGCTGAATCCGGAAATATATGAAGCGGTAAATAAAATGGAAAATATGCTGGACTGGAATGAGGTACAGATTGCATATCAGATTGGAAAACAATACTTTACAATCCAGACTGCTGAAGATGGCTATGATTATACATTTTACAATGAAGATTATCAGGAGGATGATGGAGGAATCTATGACAATCCGACAATTTATGTAGATGAAGCTGCCAGTGATATTTTGGAAGATAAAGGGTACTCATTGGAAGACGCAAAAGTAGTGGATTATGAAGAACTGATGGCAGATGTGGAAGAAGTTCAGGAAGAACAGATGCAGCGGATACAATTAGAAAAAAACTGCCCAGCAAGTATTTTTGAAGGATTTCGCAGGGAAGAAGCAATGCAAACCTATGAAGGAATCGCAATGCAGTTTATCAGGAGTAAAGGGTATCTGACCATACAGGCAACAGAAGAAGGATATTCCTTTATTTTTTATGACTCTGATTTGCATGAAATCCAGAGTGGTGATTACGATAATCCAGACGCATCCATTCAGGAAGCTGCTTATGAAATCCTTAAAAGTGAAAGAATGGATGACCTGGAATGTGTCAAAGTGGATTATAAAGAATTTGAAGAAATGACGATCCAGCACTCTAAGGATTTATTGCAGGAGGGGGAACTTCGTGCGACTTCTGAGATTGGAAGAAATGAACTGGCATTAAATAGCCTGAGCAGGGCAGAAGTTGAAAGAGGTGTCCTGTATCATGCACAGGCAGTATTAGAAGATATGGGAATGGAACAGGAGGTAGAGCTGCTTGCTGCAAGAGTGTATGGTTCCAGAAGCAGACAAGACCTCTACCGGGAAGATTCTGACCTTGATGTAGTGCTTTCTTATCGTGGCAATATCCGTGAAGACAGTTTCTTCAATGAATTAAATGCTCATGGTATAGCAATGGCAGGCATTAAGGTGGACATCAATCCTATCGCAGAAAAAAGAATCACTCTGGCAGAATATATGAAGGAAGCAGATGCTTACCTTGATCAGCAGGAAATCAAAAAGCTGGCGGCTGATTTAGATAATTTCAGCTATGAATATGACTCTTACGAATATAAAGATACCGTTGAGAACAGGGAAGAACAGGTGGAGAAAATCACAGAGGACATTCTGAATAAGAAAACAGAGTGTTTAAAGGACTGGCTCGTTGAAGTATCGGAAGAATCTGATATAGACAGTGATGTGATAACTGCCCGTTCTTTACTTTCCCGTCTGGAGGATACAGAGCGACTTTCTATCTTTACCAGACAGCCGAAGCAGGAACAGCCAGAAGCCACAATCAGTTTCTATGTAGCAGAGTGCATGGAGTTCCCGGTCATGGGTGAGTACCATAATAATCTTACTCTGGAAGAAGCGATTAAGATTTATGAAAGTATTCCGGCAGATCGACTACATGGAGGCAAAGGGATTGGTTTTGACCTGCAGGACGGGGATAAGGATTATTCCGGGGAATATGAACTGATGTGTTGGGATAGAGTGGACAGGGAACTGATAGATATGATTCCTCATTATAAGGAAAGCCCATTGGTACAGAAAGCAATTAACGATATGGAAAAGTATCTGAATGAGAAACATGGAAAAGTGCAGGAAGCAGAACAGACCGTGGAAGTGAAACAGGAAGTTTCAGAAACACCAGTCAAGAAAGAATCCGTATCAGTAGAACCGAACCGGGAACAAAACAAAGAGCCTGCAAAGGGTGAAAAAGGGGAGCTGAAAAAATCTGTGCTGCAGTCGTTAAAAGAGTTTCAGGCAAGGGCAAAAGCACAGGAGCAGAAAAATAAAGAAGCAGAAAAACCTAAAGCACATAAGAAGGGGGATGTAGAATTATGATGGATCTGGCAATGAACTTTGATACAGACGAATGTTTAGTAACGGCAATGTTTGATAAAGGAAACAGAAATGACACGATGGAAGCCATCGACAATATCATTCCATTTCTGAAAGGGGATGCGGATATGATCGGGCTGGTCTGCAATACCATAAGAAAGTTGTTCTGCATGAGTGACGAAGGCTATGAGATTTTTCTTATGGATCTGGAAGATTATAAAGCGGAACTGGAAGAGGAGGACGAGGAATGAGTACAAGTCAGTGTGCAGTATATCAGGTAAAAGAAACACCAGAGTACCGGGATGTTCGTTTCCGTTCCTATGAAAAGCTGAGAAGCGAAGGAAAGAGCGTCAGCATTGAGAACTATCAGCAGGTGTACATTGGAAGAATCCAGCCGGGGGAAACTCCGGCGGATATAAAAATACGCCTGCAGAAACAACGACCGAAGAACTTCAAAGGTCATTCCATCGGATGCAGCGATGTTCTGGTTATCACAGATGAGGGAAAAACCACAGCTTACTATATTAATAAAGACGGATTCATCATTGTTCCAGAATTTCTCACAATCAAAAATTCCTCTGATACCAGACTTTCCATTGATACAACGGGATATGAAATCGAAGGAAAGAAAGGTACATGGCTTGCTCAGGATTATATTTTGATGAATGAGAAAAAATGGTTTCTGATGGAACATGAAGAGTATGGGACAAGAGCCGCCTATGTGATTCTCAGTGAAGATGGGGCAGTAGTTATGAATGACTGTTACAATGGCTTTGATGAAGAAGCAAGACGGAACATTCAGAACTTTATGCAGCAACAGGCAGCAAAAGAACAGGAACAGCAAAGGCAACAGCAGATGCAACCGAATCAGACACAGCAGTTACCAGAGCAGCAGAAAAAGAAACCAGAGCTGGCAAACTGGCAGAAGGTCATGGACAACGGAGAGTATCTTCGTAGTGCAGAGATGGCAGAAGAAGCCAACTACAATATGATTGATGGACTGATGAACAATACTCCAAAGAAAAAAAATAAAAATGCTCCCCGGAGATCTGTGCTGAAACGGCTTCGTAAACATCAGCAAAAGATAGCCAATCAAGGCAAAGGACAGCCGCAGCAACAAAGAGCAGTGGAAGAGGAGATGGAGAGGAAGAAGAAGTAATTTTCAAGATCGGAAGA
>OOCR01001143.1_pt1 | contig 15348 bp, 13 predicted proteins | sample 1671491 | NCBI WGS metagenome assembly OOCR01 (sample SAMN06348162, study PRJEB24527) | human gut metagenome | biome: human gut; feature: ankylosing spondylitis patient; material: feces | host: Homo sapiens | place: China | collected 2015-10
GGTTAATGGCGTTGTTGAAACACAGCGTGGAAAAAAACTTTTTGGCGGAGAAGTTGTAGAATACAACGGCTCCAGTATTCTTATTAAAAAATAGGTGTTAATGTGATAGTCGAATCTGTTGAGTTAAAGGATTACAGAAATTATGAATTTCTGGATATGAATTTCAATGAGCATGTAAACATAATATATGGTGACAATGCCCAGGGAAAGACTAACATATTAGAATCAATATATATGTGTTCAACTTCTAAGTCACATCGTGGAAGTAAAGACAGAGAAATAGTCAAATTTGGAGAAGATGAATCGCATATTAAATTGAATGTTTTAAAGCATGGTATGAAATACCGCATAGACATGCACCTTAAGAAGAATAAAACCAAGGGCATAGCAGTTAATGGAATTCCTATAAAAAAAGCTGTTGAACTTTTTGGAATTATTAATATTGTTTTCTTTTCTCCGGAGGATCTTAATATTATAAAAAACGGTCCTTCAGAGAGAAGAAGATTTATGGATATGGAACTTAGCCAGCTTGACAAGATATATCTTAGTAACCTTGTTAATTATAACAAAGTACTTAATCAGAGAAACAAGCTTCTCAAAGATATAGCATTTTCACCATCAGAACAGCTGATGCAGACTCTTGATATATGGGACATGCAGCTTGTTAAGTATGGAAGCCTTATTATTAAAGGCAGAAAAATTTTCATAGAAAAGATTAACACAATAATCAGTGATATTCATTCCAGACTTACTGGTGGTATTGAGAATATTAAAGTATGTTACGTTCCTGATGTTGATGTGAATGATTTTGAAGAAGAAGTAAGAAATTCAAGACAAAAGGATATTAAATACAAGGTTACAGGCAAAGGTCCTCATAAGGATGATCTTATATTTTTAATAAATGACAATGATGTGAGAAAATATGGTTCACAGGGACAACAAAGAACAGCTGCACTTTCACTTAAGTTATCTGAGATTGAACTTGTGAAACTTGTAATTAAAGATACTCCGGTACTTCTTCTTGATGATGTTTTGTCTGAGTTAGACAGTAACAGACAGAATTTTCTGATAAACAGCATTGGAGATATACAAACGATTGTTACATGCACCGGACTTGAAGAATTTATTAATAACAGAATGAATATCAACAAAATATTTAAAGTAACAGATGGTCATGTAGTTAATGAGAATTAATTACATTTTGCTTTGTAAAACAAGGAGGAATTAAAGTGGCAGATCAGAATGCAGAGAAGAATTATGGTGGAGACCAGATTCAGGTACTCGAAGGTCTTGAAGCTGTAAGAAAAAGACCTGGTATGTATATTGGAAGTACATCAGGAAGAGGACTTCATCATCTTGTGTATGAGATAGTTGATAATGCAATTGACGAAGCTTTAGCAGGTTTTTGTACACATATTGAGGTTATGATTAATAAAGATAACTCTATCACTGTAATCGATAATGGTAGAGGTGTACCTGTTGATATTAATCATAAGACAGGAAGACCTGCCATTGAAGTTGTATATACCGTTCTTCATGCCGGGGGTAAATTCGGTGGTGGAGGATATAAGGTGTCAGGAGGACTTCACGGTGTTGGTGCATCAGTAGTTAATGCTTTGTCTGAATGGCTTGAAGTTCAGGTAAAGAGAAATGGACACATTTATCAGCAGAGATACGAAAGAGGAAAGATATGTTATGACCTTAAGATAGTAGGTGACTGCGATATTGAGGATACAGGAACTCAGGTTACTTTTCTTCCTGATTCAGAGATTTTTCAGGAAACAACTGTATTTGAATTTGATATTCTTATGCACAGATTAAGAGAAATGGCATTTCTTACTAAGGGAATCAAGATTACTCTTACAGATTTAAGAGAAGGTCTTGAGCAGCAGAAAGTATTCCATTATGAGGGTGGTATCAAGGAATTTGTTCAGTATCTTAATAAGAGTAAAGAACCTTTATACAGCCAGATTATTTATTGTGAAGGTGTGAAAGACAATGTTCAGGTTGAAGTAGCATTCCAGCATAATGATGGATACAATGAGGTTGTCGATTCATTTGTTAATAATATTAAGACACCTGAAGGTGGTACACATCTGACTGGTTTCAGAAATTCACTGACTAAGACTTTTAATGATTATGCAAGAAAGAATAAGATTCTTAAGGATAGTGATCAGGGGCTTTCAGGTGATGATATAAGAGAAGGTCTTACAGCAATCGTATCTGTTAAGATTGAAGATCCACAGTTTGAAGGACAGACTAAGCAGAAGCTTGGTAATACAGTTGCAAGGGGAGCAGTTGACAGTATAGTAAGTGAACAGCTTACTTACTTCCTTGAGCAGAATCCTGCAGTTGCAAAATCTATATGTGAAAAATCGTTGCTTGCACAGCGAGCGAGAGAAGCTGCAAGAAAAGCAAGAGACTTAACAAGAAGAAAGACTGCACTTGAGAGCACTTCACTTCCTGGCAAGTTAGCTGATTGTTCAGATAAAGATCCTAAGAATTGTGAGATATATATTGTTGAGGGAGATTCAGCCGGAGGTTCAGCAAAGACTGCAAGAAACAGAAGAACTCAGGCAATTCTTCCAATCAGAGGTAAGATTCTTAATGTTGAAAAGGCAAGTATTGATAAGGTACTTGCCAATGCCGAGATTAAGACAATGATTAATTCATTCAACTGTGGATTCTTAGAGGGCTACGGTAATGACTTTGATATTAGCAGATTAAGATATAATAAGATTATTATCATGACTGATGCCGATGTGGATGGAGCACATATTGATACACTGCTTCTTACATTTTTCTACAGATTCATGCCTGAGCTTATTAATCAGGGACATGTATATATTGCTACACCACCTCTTTATAAGGTTGTTCCTAAGAAGGGCGAGGGTGAATATCTATATGATGACAAGGCACTTGAGGATTACAGAAAGAAGCATACGTCAGGAACATTTACACTTCAGAGATACAAAGGTCTTGGAGAGATGGATCCTGACCAGCTATGGGAGACAACTCTTAATCCTGAAACAAGAATTTTAAAGCAGGTTGAGATTGAGGACGCAAGGCTTGCAACTGAGGTTACAGCAATGCTTATGGGTACAGATGTACCACCTAGAAGAGAATTTATATATACGCATGCTAATGAAGCTGAGATTGATGCGTAAAAGCTAAAGGAGTAGAAAATGGCTGAGAAGATTATAAGGACTGAGTATTCTGAGGTTATGCAGAAGTCCTATATAGATTATTCCATGAGCGTTATTACAGCAAGAGCACTTCCTGATGTAAGGGACGGTTTAAAGCCGGTACAGAGAAGAGTGCTGTATGCCATGGACCAGTTGGGGCTTAATTACGACAAGCCTCACAGAAAGTCTGCACGTATCGTTGGTGATACAATGGGTAAATACCATCCACATGGTGACAGTTCAATATATGAGACACTTGTTGTACTTTCACAGGATTTTAAGAAGGGTATGGCTCTTGTTGACGGACACGGAAACTTCGGTTCTATCGAAGGTGACGGAGCTGCCGCTATGCGATATACAGAAGCTAAGTTAAAAAAGTTCACACAGGACGTATATCTTGCTGACCTTGATAAAAATGTTGTGGATTTCGTGCCTAACTTTGATGAGACAGAAAAAGAGCCTGAGGTTCTTCCTGTAAGAGTACCTAATCTGCTTGTAAATGGTGCAGATGGTATTGCGGTTGGTATGACAACTAATATCCCTCCACACAATCTTTCAGAGGTTGTTGATGCAGTATGTGCATATATGGATAATGAGGATATCACAACAGACGAGCTTATGCAGCTCTGCCCTGGACCGGATTTTCCTACAGGCGGAATTGTAATTAATAAAAGCGAGCTTGGTGCAATATATGAGACTGGAACAGGTAAGATTAAGTTAAGAGGCAAGGTCGTATTCGAGCCTGCCAAGAACCGTTCTGAGAAGGACAAGCTTGTTATTACAGAGATTCCATATACAATGATTGGTGCTAACATAGGTAAATTCATATCTGATGTTGTAAGCCTTATAGAGACTAAGAAAACTACCGATATTGTCGACATTTCCAATGAATCTTCTAAGGAAGGAATAAGAATTGTCCTTGAACTTAAGAAGAACGCTGATGTCAAGAATCTTGAAAATCTTCTTTACAAGAAGACCAAGTTGGAAGATACATTTGGCGTAAATATGCTGGCTATCGTTGATGGAAGACCTGAGACCTTAGGTATTAAGGATATAATAAAACACCACATTAATTTCCAGTATGAGCTTGCTACAAGAAAGTACACAACACTTCTTGAAAAGGAGAAGGCTAACAGGGAGATTAAGGAAGGTCTTATAAGAGCATGTGATATTATTGACCTTATTATCGAGATATTACGAGGCAGTGCTAATCTTAAGATGGCTAAGGACTGCCTTGTTAATGGTAATGTTGAGGGAATCAAGTTTAAGTCAGAGCAGTCAAAAAAGCAGGCTGCAGGTCTTGATTTCACAGAGAAACAGGCTGGTGCAATATTAGAAATGCGTCTGTACAAGCTGATCGGTCTGGAAATCGAGGCACTTCAGGCAGATTATGCAGAAACAATGAAGAACATTGCCATTTATGAAGATATCCTGAATAATTATGATTCCATGGCAGAAGTGATCATGAAAGAACTGGATCAGATCAAGAAAGAATACGGTACGAAACGCCGCACAGTGATCGAGAATGCAGAAGAAGTTGTCTATGAGGAAAAGAAGATGGAAGAAATGGAAGTCACATTCCTTATGGACCGCTTCGGATATATGCGGACCATTGATAAGTCTGCATATGAGAGAAATAAAGAAGCTGCCAATGCAGAGAACAAATATGTGTTTAACTGTATGAATACAGATAAGATCTGTATCTTTACAGATAATGGAAAGATGCACAGTATCAAGGTGGCAGATATTCCGCTGGTTCGTTTCAGGGATAAGGGGACACCGGCAGATAATCTGAGCAATTATGACAGTGCACAGGAACGTATGCTCTATGTAGCACCACTGGCATCTGTAAAAGAAAATACACTTCTGTTTGTCACTGCTGCATCCATGTGCAAGCTGGTAAGCGGTGCAGAGTTTGATGTGGCGAAGAGAACGATCGTGTCTACGAAACTTGCTGAAGAGGATTCTCTGATTTTTGTGGGTTCTGCGGATGAAATGGAACAGGTGGTATTCCAGAGTGAAGGCGGATATTTCTTAAGATTTCAGAAACAGGATATTTCTGCTATGAAGAAAACATCTATCGGGGTGCGTGGAATGAAACTGGCAGAAGGAGATAAGCTGGATCATGCATATCTTCTGGAAAGCCGCCAGGAATATACCATTACTTACCATGATAAACCCTATGTTCTCAACAGGATAAAACTGTCCAAACGGGACAGTAAAGGAATAAAACCACGTATATAAAACCAACAAATCCGCTAAAATCAAGGTTTTTGCAGGAAAAGCCTTGCAATTGCCGGAAATTGGTGTTACAATACATCTAAATTAGAACTTGTTGACAAAGGAGTGGGCGTGAGCCCACTCTTATTTGTTGCATGGAAAGGCAGGTGGGAAAATGAGCAGACGGGAAGAGTATGAAAAGCGCGCAGAGGAACTTCTGGCACCGATCGTAGAACTTAACGGCTTTGAACTGGTTGATGTAGAATATGTAAAGGAAGCAGGTAACTGGTATCTGAGAGGATACATTGACAAACCAGGCGGAATTACAGTAAATGACTGCGAGACAGTCAGCAGAGCGTTCAGTGATAAACTGGATGAGAATGATTTTATCGAAGACAGTTATATCATGGAGATCAGTTCGCCGGGACTGGACAGACCGCTGAAGAAAGACAAAGACTTTGAGAGAAACATGGGAAAACTGGTGGAAATCCGTACCTACCGGCCAATCGAGAAGCAAAAAGAGTTCTGCGGGATTTTGACCGCATATGATAGTAACAGTGTGACAATCGATGAGGATGGAACCGAGCGTGTTTTTGATAAGAAAGACACAGCCCTGATACGCCTCGCAATAGAGTTTTAGTTAATTCGGGAGGATAAGAAAAAAATGAGCAGAGAGTTAAAGGAGGCACTGGATATCCTTGAAAAGGAAAAGAGTATCAGCAAAGATACTCTGCTTGAGGCAATTGAGCAGTCTCTGATCCAGGCCTGCAAGAACCATTTTGGAAAAGCTGACAATGTACATGTAACTATTGATCCGGAAACCTGCGATTTTTCAGTGTATGCAGACAGAAGTATCGTAGAATACGTAGAGGATCCTGCAATGGAGATTTCTCTGGCAGATGCTTTGAAGATCACATCAAGAGCTGAGATCGGAGGCATGATACAGGTTCCGATCCAGTCTAAGGAATTCGGACGTATTGCGACACAGAATGCAAAGAACGTTATCCTGCAGAAAATCCGCGAGGAAGAACGTAAAGTGCTGTATGATGAATATTATGGAAAAGAGAAAGAAGTAGTAACCGGTATTGTACAGCGTGTGATGGGCAAGAATGTAAGCATCAATCTTGGTAAGGCAGATGCAGTATTAAGTGAGAATGAACAGGTGAAAGGGGAAACCTTCCAGCCGACAGAGAGAATAAAGGTGTATATTCTTGAAGTCAAGGATACCCCGAAGGGACCTCGTATTCTGGTATCCAGAACTCATCCGGGACTTGTGAAACGTCTCTTTGAGTCAGAAGTTGCAGAAGTAAAAGACGGAACTGTTGAGATCAAGAGCATCGCACGTGAGGCCGGTTCCCGTACAAAGATCGCTGTATGGAGCAACGATCCGGATGTAGATGCAGTTGGTGCATGCGTAGGTATGAACGGCGCACGTGTCAATGCAGTAGTTGAGGAACTTCGCGGTGAGAAGATCGATATCATCAACTGGGATGAGAATCCTGCAATCCTGATCGAGAATGCATTGAGCCCTGCAAAGGTTATCGCAGTTATGGCAGATCCTGATGAGAAGACAGCTCTGGTAGTTGTTCCTGATTATCAGCTGTCCCTTGCAATCGGTAAAGAAGGTCAGAATGCACGTCTTGCTGCAAGACTTACAGGATTTAAGATTGACATCAAGAGTGAGACTCAGGCAAAAGAAGCCGGTGATTTCTATGATTATGATGATGACGAGACTGCAGAAGATGCAGCTGAGGCATCAGCAGAGGAAACTTCAGCAGAAGATTCCCTGACAGAAGAAACCGAAGCAGAAGAAGTTTCAGAGGAAGTTCCTGTAGAAGAAGAGTCACAGGCTCAGGAAGCAGGAGAGAATGAAGACGAAGAATAAGATTCCCATGCGCCAGTGTACCGGCTGCAGGGAAATGAAAAGCAAGAAAGAGATGCTCAGAGTTCTTAAGACTACAGAAGATGAGATCGTGCTTGATACTACCGGTAAGAAAAACGGCAGAGGCGCATATCTGTGTCTTTCCAGAGAATGTCTGGATAAAGCGATTAAAAATCATGGACTTGAGCGTTCACTGAAAACTGCGGTTCCGGATGAGGTATACGAACGACTTAAGAAGGAGCTGGAAGATATTGAAAAATAACAGAGTACTGTCGCTGATAGGGCTGGCTACCAAAGCAGGCAAGACCGTAAGCGGAGAATTTTCCACAGAGAAATCTGTAAAGACCGGAAAAGGACTGCTTGTGATCGTTGCTGAGGATGCCTCCGAGAATACAAAGAAGAAATTCAGGAATATGTGCAGTTTTTATGAAGTTCCGATTTTCTTCTTCTCAGATAAAGAGAGCTTAGGCAGAGCAATGGGAAAGGAGTACCGCGCCTGTCTGGCTGTCCAGGATGAGAACTTTGCGAAAGCAATCATGAAGGAGGTATAGCGATTGTCAAAATTAAGAGTACATGAGCTGGCCAGAGAGCTTGGACGACAGAACAGAGAAGTGATCGAGTTTCTGAAATCAAAAGGCGTTGATGTGAGAAGCCATATGAGTATGGTGGATGAGCCTGCGGTTTCGGAAGTAAAGAATAGATTCAGAAAAGACAATAATAACAGGGGAAAGGAGCATATTGCGAAATTGGAGACTCCCAAGACAGAAGAAAAGGTTGTAACAGCAAAATCAGAAGGAGATAAAACTGAAACACCTAAAAAGAAAAAAAATATTATCCGCGTTTTTCATGCACAGAATGCAAGTGACGGAGGAAAAACAAGAAAGAAACCTGTGAAAGCTGAAGGCGAGAGAACAGGTTCACCAAGAAATGCAGAAGGAAGAAATTCCGACAGTTCAAGAACAGATGGTGACAGACCAAGAAGAAATAATAATGACCGCCCAGGTACAGGCAACAGAAGACCGGACGGACAGAACCGTCAGGGAAGACCTCAGGGTGAAGGAAGATCCCAGGGAGGACGTTTTGGCCAGGGAAGAAACCAGGGCGAAGGAAACCGTCAGGGAAGACCTCAGGGCGAGGGAAGATCCCAGGGAGATAACCGCCAGGGAGGACGTTTCGGACAGGGAAGATCCCAGGGCGATGGTCAGGGCCGTCCGGGCGGAAGATTCCAGGGCGATGGAAATCGTCAGGGAGGACGTTTCGGACAGGGAAGACCACAGGGAGATGGAAACCGTCAGGGAGGAAGACCGCAGGGCAATGGCCAGGGTCGTCCGGACGGAAACAGAAGTGAAGGACGTGACGGACGCTTCGGCGGCAGTCAGGGACGTCAGGGACAGCGCCAGAATACAAGAAAGAATGACGATATGGCATTTGCACCGGAACTGACAAAGACTTCCAAAGACAGCAAGAGAGAAAGAGACAGAGAGAACAAAAACAAGAAAAAAGATTTTGATAAGACACAGAGTGGCGGACGCAGACCAAATCAGGGTGGATTCAATAAGAATTCCAGAATCCCGAAAGCTCTGCAGAAACCGGCTCCGCAGCCAAAACAGGAAGAGAAGAAACCTGAGGTTAAGGAAATCACACTTCCGGAGAAGATGACGATCCGCGAACTGGCAGAAGCTATGAAAATGCAGCCGTCAGTAATTGTGAAGAAGCTCTTTATGCAGGGTATGATGGTTACCGTAAACCATGAGATTGATTTTGAGAAAGCTCAGGAGATTGCTCTGGAATATGATATCATCGCAGAACCGGAAGAGAAGGTAGACGTTATCGAAGAACTCCTCAAAGAGGATGAAGAAGACGAAAAAGATATGGTTTCAAGACCACCTGTAGTCTGTGTTATGGGCCACGTTGACCATGGTAAAACATCCCTTCTGGATGCAATCCGTAAGACAAATGTAACACGTGGAGAAGCCGGCGGTATCACACAGCACATCGGTGCTTCTGTAGTAGAGGTTGGCGGACAGAAGATCACATTCCTGGATACACCTGGACATGAAGCTTTCACAGCTATGCGTATGCGTGGTGCAAACTCCACAGATATCGCAGTTCTGGTCGTAGCAGCTGATGATGGTGTGATGCCTCAGACAGTAGAGGCTATCAGCCATGCGAAGGCGGCAGGCGTTGAGATCATAGTTGCAATCAACAAGATTGATAAGCCAAGTGCTAATATTGAGCGTGTAAAACAGGAACTTTCTGAATATGAACTGATTCCGGAAGACTGGGGCGGAAGTACGATTTTTGTTCCTGTATCCGCACATACAGGAGAGGGAATCGATACTCTTCTTGAGATGATCCTTCTTACAGCCGAGGTATGTGAATTAAAGGCAAATCCGAACCGTTCCGCAAGAGGTCTTGTAATCGAGGCTCAGCTTGATAAAGGTAAAGGTCCGGTTGCCACGATCCTTGTCCAGAAAGGTACTCTTCATGTGGGAGACTTTATTGCAGCAGGAGCATGCAATGGTAAGGTTCGTGCCATGATGGATGATAAGGGACGCAGGATTAAAGAAGCAGGTCCTTCTACTCCTGTAGAAATCCTGGGACTTGGTGATGTGCCGAATGCAGGTGAAATTCTTCTTGCATTTGACAGTGATAAGGAAGCCAAGAACTTTGCAGGTGCATTTGTATCTGAGAACAAGAACCGTCTTCTTGAGGAGACTAAGGGCAAATTATCTCTGGATAATCTCTTTGATCAGATTCAGGCAAGCGATCTGAAGGAACTTCCGCTCATTGTCAAAGCAGATGTACAGGGATCTGTGGAAGCTGTAAAACAGAGTCTGACCAAACTTTCCAACGAAGAAGTGGTTGTAAAGGTGATCCATGGCGGTGTTGGTGCGATCAATGAGTCTGACGTAAGTCTTGCGGCTACATCAAATGCGATCATTATCGGCTTTAATGTCCGTCCGGATGCAACCGCAAAACAGCTTGCTGAGCAGGAAGGTGTAGATCTTCGTCTGTATAGAGTTATTTATCAGGCAATCGAAGATGTAGAAGCTGCCATGAAGGGTATGCTTGATCCTATATTTGAGGAGAAAGTTATCGGTCATGCGGAAGTGCGTCAGCTGTTCAAGGCATCCGGTATTGGTACGATTGCAGGAAGCTACATTCTGGATGGTATTTTCCAGAGAAACTGCAAGGTTCGTATTTCCAGAGAAGGCGAGCAGATATTTGAAGGTGAGCTTGCATCCCTGAAGAGATTCAAAGACGATGTTAAGGAAGTTAAGGCAGGATACGAATGTGGCCTTGTATTTGACGGATTTAACGATGTGAAAGAGGAAGATAAAGTAGAAGCTTATATCATGGTAGAAGTACCGAGATAGTAATGGTTTATAAAGGTAAGGTGCGCGGTTCATAGTGTCAGGTACAGTGTGGTGCGCACCTTGACTTGATTGTGGTAATTCAGAGAATAATGTGACCGGGATAGTCGATGATCCGGATTGCTCACAGTATTTGACAGAATTGCCGGATATATAGGAGTAAAACTTAAAATGAGAAAAAACAGTATTAAGAATACCCGGATCAATGGGGAAGTCCAGAAGGAACTCAGCACCATTATCCGCAACGAGATCAAGGACCCGCGTATTCATCCGATGACTTCTGTCATGGCTGTAGAAGTGGCTCCTGATCTGAAAACCTGCAGAGCATATATCAGTGTGCTGGGTGAAAAAGAAGCAAAGGAAGCGACGATCAAAGGTCTGAACAGTGCAGAAGGCTACATCAGACGCCAGCTGGCGCGTAATTTAAACCTGAGAAATACACCGGAGATCCGTTTTATCCTGGACGAATCTATTGAGTATGGTGTAAATATGTCAAAGCTTATTGATGATGTTACCAAGAAAGACAGCAACTCCCACAGACAGGATGAGGAGCAGGATGAGAATTAAAAGAGGATGAGAACATGGAAAATATTGCGGAAATACTGGAAGGTGTGAAAACAATGGGAATCGGCGGACATATCCGTCCGGATGGTGACTGCGTTGGTTCCTGTATGGCGTTATATTTATATGTAAAAACCTATTATCCGGAAATTCAGGCAGATGTGTACCTGGATAATCCCAAACCTGTTTTCGGACATATTGACTGTATGGATGAGATTAAAACAGAGCTGGACGGTGACAAAGAGTATGACCTTTTTGTTACCTGTGATGTAAGTGCAAGAGACAGACTTGCCATTGCAGGTCCATACTTTGACACTGCAAAAAGAACAGCATGTATTGATCATCATATCAGTAACTCCGGATTTGCACAGGTGAATCATATCAGGGGAGAGGTAAGCTCTGCCTGTGAAGTTCTCTATGGGCTTTTTGATCCTGAGAAAGTGGTCCGTACCATTGCAGTGCCGATCTATACGGGAATGGTTCATGACACAGGGGTATTTCAGTACTCTTCAACTTCACCGGAGACCATGCGTATTGCCGGGGAACTGATGAAGACAGGATTCAATTTCAGTAAGATCATTGACGAATCTTTCTATCAGAAAACTTATGTGCAGAATCAGGTAATGGGGCGTGTTCTTGCAGAGAGTATCCTGCTTCTGGATGGAAAATGTATTATCGGATATCTTAAAAAAAGAGACATGGAGTTCTATGGTGTGGATGGCAAGGATCTGGACGGTATCGTCAGTCAGCTTCGCCTTACAGCGGGAGTGGAAGTTGCCATGTTTATCTATGAAGTGGAAACTCAGTCTTTCAAAGTCTCCCTGCGTTCCAATGGAAATGTGGATGTAAGCAAGATTGCAGTATATTTTGGCGGCGGCGGTCATATGAGAGCAGCAGGATGTGATCTTCAGGGTTCTGTGTATGATGTGATTAACAATGTGACAGAACAGATCTGCAAACAGTTTCAGGAGCAGGAAGTCTGATGGATGGAGTAATTGTAATCCGTAAGGAAAAAGGATTCACTTCCCATGATGTGGTGGCAAAGCTTCGGGGAATCCTTCATATGAAGAAAATCGGACATACCGGAACTCTTGATCCGGATGCAGAAGGAGTGCTCCCGGTGGCTCTGGGAAAAGCAACCCGTCTGGTGGATATGATCACAGATAAAGAGAAAACTTATGAGGCAGTGATGCGTCTGGGTGTTGTTACGGATACCCAGGATATGAGCGGAACTGTTCTCTCACAGACTACAGAGCTTTCCGTTACAGAAGAAGAGCTTTGCACAGTGGTCAGTTCTTTTGTGGGAGACTATATGCAGGTGCCGCCAATGTATTCAGCACTGAAGGTCAATGGAAAGAAACTCTATGAACTTGCCAGAGAGGGCAAGACTGTGGAGCGTAAACCAAGACCTGTACATTTTTATGAGATAGAAATTCTGGATATCAGTTTTCCGCTGGTGCGTTTTCGTGTGACCTGCAGCAAGGGAACCTATATCCGTACTCTGTGCCATGATATAGGGGAAAAGCTGGGCTGTGGAGCTGCCATGGAAAGTCTTTTGCGGACAAAGGTGGGCAGATTTACACTGGATGATGCCATTACCCTGGCGCAGACAGAAGAGGCAGTGCAGGAAGAAACCATAGAGAGTAAAATCCTCGGTATTGAGGAGATTCTTGCAGAGTATCCAAGGGTATGCTGTACAAAAGAAGGGGACAGACTTCTGGCTAATGGAAATCCTCTTGTCCAAGCATTGGTCAATGCAGAGGAAAAAGATGGATGGATCCGTATGTGCAACAGCGAGGGCAGCTTTGCCGGAGTTTACCAGTGGGACGAGAAAAGAAACAGGTATTTCCCTGTAAAAATGTTTTAGGAGACATGATGGAATACTTAAGGATTGAAAATGATTTTCCCAGAATTTCACACAGTGCGGTAACACTTGGGAAGTTTGACGGCATACACCGCGGACATCAGAAACTGGTTGAGAAAATTATTGAGCAGAAACAGGAAGGTGCACAGGCGGTTGTACTTGCGCTTGGAACTGCCTCAAGAACAATCCTCACAAAGGAAGAGAGATGTCGTATATTGGAAGAAATGGGAGTGGATATACTGTTGGAATGTCCGCTCACAGAGAAAATACGGCACATGAAAGCAGAGAATTTTATAAAAGAAATACTGATAGGAGATCTGCAGGTTTCCTATGTGGCAGTTGGAGAGGATTTCCGTTTTGGCTATGAGCGGAAAGGAACTCCTGCCATGCTCAAAGAGTTCGGAAAGAAATATGGATTTCATACGGAAGTCCTGCCAAAAGAAATGGACGGACGCCGTAAGATTAGTAGTACCTTTGTCAGGGAAGAACTGAACAGAGGAAATATGGAAAAATTCCGTTTCCTTATGGGAACAGATTTCTCAGTAGAAGGAATCGTTGAACATGGACGTGGAATGGGACATAAATATCTGCTTCCGACCACCAACCTGATCCCTCCGGTAGAGAAACTGATGCCTCCAAACGGGGTTTATATCACAGTATCCCATTTCAGAGACAGAAGTTATCAGGGAATTACCAATGTAGGTCATAAGCCTACTGTTGGCGGCGAGAAGTTTATTGGTGTGGAAACATATCTGTTTGACTGCAATGAAGATCTGTATGGGGAATACTGCAAGGTAGATTTCAAAAAATTCCTCAGACCTGAACAGAAGTTTTCTTCGCTGGAGGCACTGAAGGCACAGCTGGAGAGGGATGCTGTGAAGGGACAGGAATATTTTGAAACTTTGTAAAAAAGAGGTTTACACGCCAGAATCAATGTGCTATACTAACCAAGGTGAATTTAGCCCATGTTCAGGGACCGGACGCTCCGACCATCTCTTAATGTGTGGCGGTCAATCAATAATAATTATAGAATACAGGAGGAAATCACAATGATTTCAAAAGAAAAGAAAGCAGCAATCATGAAAGAATATGCAAGAACTGAAGGAGATACAGGATCACCGGAAGTACAGGTAGCAGTTCTTACAGCAAGAATCCAGGAACTTACAGAGCATTTACAGAGCAACCATAAAGATCATCACTCCAGACGTGGTCTTCTGAAAATGGTAGGTCAGAGACGTGGACTGTTAGCTTACCTGAAGAAAACAGACATCGAAAGATACCGTGCACTGATTGAAAAATTAGGCTTAAGAAAATAATAGCCTTTTAGTATGCGGAAGGGGGCGGATTTCCATCCGCCTCCCTTTTTATGTATATGGCAGTTCTGTAAAATATGGTGTTTTTCAGGATTGCGGTGGCTTGTTGTTTCGACTGCATCTGCATATTCAGAAGCTGCGAAACATGACAGGAGTTATTTCCGAGACTACTGAAAAGATTATTTTGTATATGAAAGTAACAAAACAGGCAGATATATTTGCCTGAAAAGTAGTTTTTTCAGTTGTTTCGGACTCCTGTTTTAATGTGACAATTTCATAAAAAGTCTGAACGTTGATGGACAAGATTGTCAGCAGACGGAACAGACAAATTTGAAAAGAATAAAGTAGTTACCGGACATGCAGTGAACGGTAACAGAAAATGACAACAGAATTATGAAAAAAGGAGAATGAACGTATGTACAAAAGTTATTCCATGGAATTAGCCGGAAGAACCTTAACAGTAGATATTAACCGCGTTGCAAAACAGGCAAACGGTGCAGCATTAATGCACTATGGTGATACTACAGTTTTATCTACAGCAACAGCATCCAAAGAGCCAAGAGAAGGAATTGATTTCTTCCCATTAAGCGTTGAATATGAAGAGAAAATGTATGCAGTAGGCAAAATCCCAGGAGGATTTAACAAGAGAGAGGGAAAAGCAAGCGAGCATGCAATCCTTACTTCCCGCGTGATCGACAGACCAATGCGTCCTCTGTTTCCGAAGGACTACAGAAACGACGTAACACTGGTAAACATGGTTATGTCTGTTGATCCTGAGTGTAATCCGGAGATTCCGGCTATGCTTGGTTCCTCTATTGCAACCTGCATTTCCGATATTCCGTTTGATGGTCCATGTGCTACTACACAGGTTGGTCTGATCGATGGTGAATATATCATCAACCCTACCATGGCACAGAAAGATGTATCTGACCTTCAGCTTACAGTA
>OOCR01001160.1_pt1 | contig 15190 bp, 9 predicted proteins | sample 1671491 | NCBI WGS metagenome assembly OOCR01 (sample SAMN06348162, study PRJEB24527) | human gut metagenome | biome: human gut; feature: ankylosing spondylitis patient; material: feces | host: Homo sapiens | place: China | collected 2015-10
AATTGAAGAATATAGGCGGTGTAGTATTTCGGGGATATATAGGAGAAGAGCTGAGACTGCCAGATACTGTAACGAATGTCGGCGTGAAGGCCTTCTGTTATATAAAAACGAAAAAGGTGGCGCTTTCCCAAGGAATGACGTCAATCGTCAATGAGACCTTCTATCATGCGGACCAGATGAAAGCCATTTATATCCCGAGGTCTGTAAAAAACATAGGACGAAGCGCATTTGATGAATGCGACGGGCTGCAGGACATCTACTACAGCGGCAGCGAAGCAGACTGGGCCAACATGAAGGTCGAGTCGGATGGAAACGAAGCACTGACCAAAGCGACCATCCACTACAACGCAAGCGTCAGCGACCTTGGCCTGACCGAGGAATTCAGCCTTCTCTCCCTGCTGGGCCTCTGATGTGCGTCGAAACCCCGTCTGAAAAATTTTGGAGTTTTTTCTTGTCTTATGCAATTTCCGGCCCGGATGCGCCGTATTATAAGCAGAAGCCTCCCAACAGAGGGACGCTTACGAGACCTGAGCGCGGCCCGGCTCCGACATCCCCCCTGTCCCCGGCTGCGCCGCAACGGAGGAAACCTATGAGCATCAAGAAATTCCCGCTGGAAGCCTACGGCGCGGCCGTCAGCCGCGAAGAGCTGGTGCAGGCGGCTTTGGATGAGATCACCAAGAATTACCGTGAGGCCAGCCTCTCCAATGTGGCCCGCAGTTACGGCGTCTCTCTGGCCTATGTCAGCGAGTGCGTCCGGGCGCAGACAGGCCGTACTTATAAGGAATTGCTCCAGAAGCACCGGATGGAGACTGCCGCCCGCCTGCTGCGCCGCAGCGACTGGAACATCCAGCAGATCATCACCTACGTCGGCTACGAGAACACCAGCTATTTCTACCGCCTGTTCCACGAGCGGTACGGTCAGAGCCCCCGTGAGTACCGCCAGAGCCGCGCGGCCCGCACCCGCACACCGGCCTGACCTTTGAGCACACTGCGAAAAAAGACGTCCCGTGTCTGCGGGACGTCTTTTGATGTCTGAAGATGGAAAAACGATGCAGAGTGTGTTACAATGAAAGCCAGACCTGCAAAAATGCGGGAGTGCGCTGCGGCGCACGGAAAGAGAAGGTGGAAACGGAATGTTTCGTGGAGCACGGCGCTCTGATTTGGAGCAAATTTTAGAGATCTATGCCCATGCCCGGAAAGCAATGGCGGATTCGGGCAACCCGACCCAGTGGGGCGACAGCTATCCGCCGCAGGAGATGCTGGAAGAAGACATCGACTCCAACCGGCTGTTCGTCTATACGGTGAACGGCCGTCTCGAGGCGGTGTTTGCCTTCATCCTCGGGCCGGACCCCACCTACGCGAAAATCGAAGACGGCCAGTGGCTCAACGATGAGGTGCCTTACGGCACCATCCACCGGCTGGCCTCGGCGGGTGACCGCAGGGGCGTGGCGTCTGAGGTCATCGCATGGTGCCTCGAGCACTGCGAGAGCCTGCGGGCCGACACCCACGCCGACAACAAGATCATGCAGCATCTTCTCGAGAAGAACGGTTTTGCCCGCTGCGGCATCATCCATGTGGAAGACGGCACGCCCCGCGTCGCCTATCAGAAGCTGTCGGCCACCGTACACATGCAGGAAGAATAAGGAGGGACTGGCATGAAGATCACACAGGTAAAGCTGGGCCGTATCTCGACCCCGCTCCGCGTCCCCTTCAAGACAGCGCTGCGCACCGTGAGCAGCGTGGAGGACGTCATCGTTGAGCTGCACACCGACACCGGCGCGGTGGGCTACGGTGAGGCACCTCCTACCGGCGTCATCACCGGTGACACCACCGGTGCCATCATCGGCGCCATCCGTGACCACATCGCTCCGGCCATCCTGGGCCGCGGCCTCGACGAGTTCGAGGATCTGACCGCCGCCGTGCAGAAGGCTCTCGTCCACAACACCAGCGCCAAGGCTGCCGTGGATATGGCCCTGTGGGACCTGCTGGGCCAGAAGTACAGCGCCCCGGTCTACCGGATGCTGGGCGGCGCGCGCAGCAATATCGTGACGGACATCACCATCAGCGTCAACCCGCCCGAGGAGATGGCCCGGGACGCCCGCACCGCCATCCAGCGCGGTTACGACTGCCTGAAAGTCAAGGTGGGGATCGACCCGGAGCTGGACGTGGCCCGTCTGGCCGCCGTCCGCGAGGCCGTGGGAAAGGACGTCAAGCTCCGCATCGACGCCAATCAGGCGTGGAATGCAAAGCAGGCTGTCCGCATCCTCGACCAGATGCAGGAGAAGGGCCTGGACATCGAGTTCGTCGAGCAGCCTGTCCCTGCGGCTGACCTCGAGGGGATGCAGTACGTCACCCGCCACGCCAGCGTGCCGGTACTGGCCGATGAGAGCGTGTTCAGCCCGGCGGATGCCCTGCGCATCATGCAGACCGGCGCAGCCGACTTTGTGAACATCAAGCTGATGAAGTGCGGCGGCATCACCAACGCCCTCCGCATCGCCTCGGCGGCAGAGGTCTACGGCGTGGAGTGCATGATCGGCTGTATGCTGGAAGCCAAGATCTCGGTCAACGCAGCCGTGGAGCTGGCCTGCGCCAAGAAGATCATCACCAAAGTGGATCTGGACGGCCCGGTGCTCTGCAGCGAGGACCACATCCTCGGCGGCGCGGTCTTCGACGAGAAGAATATCACCGTCTCGGATGCACCCGGCATGGGCATCCAGGGTTTCGTCCCCGGCAAAGTGACCTATCTGGACGACTGAAAAATCAGAAAAAATAAATAAGAATGACTATCCCCCGGCAGACAAACTCTGCCGGGGGATTTTTCTGCCCTGAGCGGTAAAATATTTTAATTGTGTATTCCTATGACGTACACTTGAGGCGGCGCGGAGGAAGGCTGAAAATGAAAAATCTGCCGAAACAGCCCGAAAAATTCACTGAAAACCTTTGACTTTTCTTCCGTGTGTGCTATAATAACAACTGTCTTTGGGTAAGAGACAGGAAAAGTGTGCGTCGGGGACGCACAAATACAGAGGAGTGTTTTATATGATGAATGGTGCAAAAGCCATTATGAAGAAGTACAATGAGGTCAGCCTCATCCTTCGCATCGTCGTCGGTCTGGTCATCGGCGCGGTGCTGGCGCTTGCGGTGCCGGGTGCAGGCTGGGTCGGCGAGCTGGGCAGCCTGTTCGTCGGCGCACTGAAGGGCATCGCTCCGGTGCTGGTGTTCGTCATCGTGGCGAGCGCGCTGGCACAGGGCAGCTCCAAGCTGGACCGCCGCTTCGGTACGGTCATCTGGCTGTACATGCTCACCACCTTCCTTGCGGCTGCTATCGCTTCGATCACCAGCTTCATGTTCCCTGTGTCGGTCGTTCTGGCAGACGCTGCTCAGTCGGACGTGGTGCCGCAGGGTCTGGGCGAGGTGCTGAGCACCCTGCTCACCAACTTCGTCGCCAACCCCGTCAGCTCTCTGATGAGCGGCAACTACATCGGCATCCTGTTCTGGGCCTGCATGTTCGGCCTTGCCATGAAGAACATCGGCTCTGACACCACCAAGAAGTTCCTTGCCGACACTGCCGACGCTGTGTCTCAGGTGGTGCGCTGGATCATCAATCTGGCTCCCTTCGGCATCATGGGTCTGGTGTACACCAATGTGGCCGGCAACGGTCTGGCCATCTTTACCCAGTACGGCAAGCTGCTGGCCCTGCTGGTGGGTACCATGCTCTTCATGGCGTTCATCGTTTCGCCCTTTATCATGTTCATCTATCTGCGCTGCAACCCGTATCCGCTGGTGTTCCGCTGCCTGAAGGGGTCCGGCCTGACCGCTTTCTTCACCCGCAGCTCTGCGGCCAACATCCCCGTCAACATGGCCCTGTGCGAGAAGCTGGGCCTCGATAAGGAGATGTATTCCGTCTCCATCCCTCTGGGCGCTACCATCAATATGGATGGTGCGGCCATCACCATCACCATCATGACGCTGGCTGCGGCCAACACGCTGGGCATCCCCGTGACCCTGCCTGCCGCCGTCGTCCTGAGCGCCATGTCCGCTCTGGGTGCCTGCGGCGCTTCCGGCGTGGCCGGCGGCTCTCTGCTGCTCATCCCCATGGCCTGCTCCCTCTTTGGCATCTCCAACGATGTGGCCATGCAGATGGTCGGTGTCGGCTTCATCATCGGCGTGATCCAGGACTCTGTGGAGACTGCGCTGAACTCCGCCGGCGACGTGGAGTTCGCTGCGACCGCCGAGTATCATCAGTGGCTCAAGCAGGGCAAACCCCTGCCGGACTTCCTGAAGTAATTGCCTTCCTTCTTTCTTCGTGTATGTTCATAACGCAGAGCGAAAGCCCTGAAAAAAGACCAGCATTGCATCCGCAACGCTGGTCTTTTTTGCGTGTGTAAGGGATCAGAAGAAGAACCCGAAAATCAGGCGAAGCTTAGAACGGGAAAAGGTCCTTGACCTTGTTCCATACCGCTTTCAGGCCGGAGCCGGAAGCGGAGAAAACGCCGTTGGTCGTCAGCTGGATATCGCTGAAGGTGACATTTGCATTGCGTGCCACATAGAAGCCGACATAGATGTAATCGGAATCAATGGCGGTCAGTGCGTAGTCGAAGCCTGTGGAAGCCGTCTCGTTGTCGCCGTAGATCAGAGTGAAACCGTCTGCCGTGCCGATGAGCTTCAGGTCAACGGTGTCGCCTGCACCGTACTTGACAGTCGCAGCCGGGCCGTCGTACAACTCACCGCTCTTGCGGCCGAAGCAGTTGATCGCACCCTGATTCCGGGTGCCGACGGCGACATAATCGCCGATGGGGTCGGAGATGCTGGTATCAACATACATCTCATCACGGGCCATCAGGCCGAAGGAGACCTGATTGTTTTTTGCCAGTGAGTTGACGGTGGCCTTTGCGGTCAGAGTGAAGTTGGTGCCTGCAGGCAGCTTGACGTAGTACATCATCAGGCCGTCCACCGTGGACGCGATCTTACCGCGGTTGTTGGTGACGCCGAGGGTGATGTTTTGGCCGTCAACTGTTGCGGTGAAATCGCCGCCGGAGATTTTATCATTGCCGCCGACATTGCCGAAGACGGAACCATTCCAGACGGTGCCGTTGGCGTCGGTAAAGGCCGGCCAGAGCGTGCTGTTCTCGGTGGGAGAGACATAGCTGGAAGGAACGTAATCCGGGTTTGCGGCATCGCCGTAGAACTGCTTGTAGGTGGGCTTTTCCTTGTGTTTGCTGTACGCGCCCAGCGGCGTGTCGATGGTGAGCTGGTCGATGAGCCATGCGTTCAGCTTTGCACCATAGCTGTTGGTGTGGGTCAAGTCAAGACCGGTGGGAACCAGATTGCCCTTTTTGCCTTCTTTTGCGCCGGTAAAGCTGTGGGTGTACTGAGCCTTTTTGCCCATCGTGATGTTCTCGTTGATGGTGGCATCGGTCAGATCCACGCAGATGAGGTGCAGCTCGCTGCACATATCACGGATGGCCTGTGCGTAATAGCCGCCCTCATAGACGGTGTCGCCAATGGTGACGGTCTGGGTCTTGTGGCCGGAAGCACTGTCGTAGCTGGCCTTGGTGTTCTCGTTCGTCAGGCGCGCAATAGGCGTGCAGACGACCGGGATGACACCGCGCTCCAGAGCAGGCTGGATGTAGTTGACATAGAGGCTGTTGGCAAAGGAGCCTTCGGTTTTGTAGTCGCCGTTGGGGTTGGTGTAACGGGCAGGCTCGGTCTTCTCGTCATTGTGGCCGAAGCCGATGATGAGGAACTTGTCGCCGGAAGCGTCGCCCAGAGCCGGAACGGTATCGGAACCGTTCATCAGGGTATTGTAGCTGCTCATGCCGGTAAAGTCCTTGCTGGACGCACCGGAGACAGCCAGATTGTAGACATCTGCGTTGAAGTAGTTCGCAATCTCCTCACCGTAGCCTTCACGCGGCAGATAATAGCTGTCGTCGAAAGCGGAAACGGTGGAGTCGCCGACGACCCAGATGGTCGCCTTGGCCGCCTCGGGCTGACCCCATGCGGAACCGCGTGCGCCTGCATCGGTGGCGGCCAGACCCTCAGCGGTCAGCAGGAGCAGGCCGTGCATATTGATGCTGCCGTCTGCGTTCCGGGTCGGAGCAACGGAGGTGTCGAGGCTCTCAAACCAGCTCTCCTTCACCGTGACGGTGTTGGTGGATTTGTTGTGGCTGGTCTGGGTTTCGGAATCCCAGTAGAAGTTGTTCGGGCCGTAGACAGCGGTGCTGCTCTGGCTCTGGAGGGCCAGCTGCTCCTTGCCGTCGGTACCCTTGCGGAAGGAGATGACACCGTCGGCGGCATAGTCGGTCACAGCGGACTTGTTGCCGGTGTAGAGCGCGACATTATAGCCCTCGTTGTTGTAGGAAGTGGAGCTGTAGACCTTGACGTCCGGGCAGGAGTTGGAGTCGATGCCCTTGGCGGCGTTGTCGTAGGAGATGGAGTTGAGGAGCTTGTGGTTGCCGGGCAGATTGGTGCCGCCCATCTTGAAGCCGTTGCCGTTGCCTGCCGCGATGGTGACAGCAACATTGCTGAAGCTCAGGTTGCCGTCGTCGTCACAGGTGACGGTCGGGAACTGGAGCGACTGCTTCTTGACCGGCTCTGCAGCCAGCATCAGATAACCGTTCTTGTAGGCGACGCAGTTCTGGATGGTGACCGCGCCGATGGAACCGGTTGCAGCCTTTGCGAAGAGATCCCAGCCGTCATCGGCGTTGTAAGCAGCGATGCAGCCGTCGAAGACGTTGCCCTCGCCGGTGGTCAGTTTGGCGGCAAAGCCGTCGGCGTCTTCCATCGCGCGGTCTGCGTTGTTCATGGAGGTGCAGTTCTTGATGGTGTTGTGGCTGGGCCACAGAGCCTTGTTATCAGTGGACAGGCCGGAGACCTGCAGGCCGGTGTTGCCGTTGTTGTAGAAATTCATCTGCTCGAGGACGCAGTAGCTGCCGGCCAGCTGCATACCCTTCGCGCCGTCTGCGGTGTTGGTGATGTTGATCTTGCTGATGTTCCAGTAATTGCCCCAGACACTGAAACCAGTGCCGACGCCGCCGAAGTCCAGCGTTGCGTACTTGCCGTCAGCAGTCGTCATGGTGATGGGAGCTTCTGCGGTGCCGTCGCGGCCGCGCTCGACTTTCAGCTCACCGGTCAGATGGTAGGTGCCGCTTTCCAGCTGGATGGTCTGGCCTGCTGCGGCGTAGTTCAGCGCGGTCTGAATGTCAACTGCGTCTTCCGCACGGGTGCCATTGTTAGCTGCGCTGCCGTCCGGGGTGACGACGATGATGCCGTTCGCGCCCAGAGTACGGAGCGAAACCTTCTTCTCGATAGCAGCGGAATCGTAGCTGCTCAGCTTTTCGTACGCGCTGATAGCGTAGTTTTTGTCCGGGGTGAACTTGACCTTAAAGGTGGTATCGCCGGTCACGGCGTAGCTCTTGGAGAAGGGCTCACCTGCCTTGATGTCCACATTTTTGTCCACGACCACACCGTTTGCGGAGACGGTCGCTTTGCCGTCGGCGTTGGCCTTGAACACCAGTTCATAGCTGTCACCGGTGCAGGTGGCAGGGCTGGTGATCTGGTAAACGGGGGCAACATAGCTGGTAGGCTGGAGCGTCCACTCGGAAGCGTTCCACGTGCTCGTGGTGTAGGTGATGTTGGAGAAGGTCACGTTCATGCCGCGCGCCGCCGCAAAGCCCAGATAAGCTTTGTTGGCTTCCTGCACGGTCATGGGGTCGTCCAGCTCTGCGTACTTGGAGACGCTGGAAGCGGTGCTGTCCTTCGCCGAGATGTACAAGGTCGAAGAGCCGACGACGTCGCCGGTCGAGCCGTCGGCGTTGATGGCGTACTGGGTGGCGACGTAGCTGTTGCTGGTCTTGGCAAGGCTCACACGGTAGGTGTCGCCCTGCTTGATGGCCTGCGAGCTGAACGCCGCACGATTCGACTTGACGTCGTTGGAAGCAGCCGTCTCGTTGGAGATGATGCCGGTGTAGCTGCGGACGCCCACAGCGTCTTTGATCTCAACACCGTCCAGAGGGAGCTTGGTGCCGACGACAGAAATTTGATTCGAGAAATAGCTGCCGGAGCCGCTGATGCTGTCGCGCACCATGAGGGCAAATCCCTCCTGACCGTCCGGAGCCGGGTTCACATAATCGATGGTGACATCGGCCTGCAGATAGAAGTTCTGGGTGGTCGGGTCGATGGTGGTGTAGTAGAAGGACAGGCCGTCTGCCGGGGAGTCCGCGACGAACTTGCCGCCCTTCTTGTCGATGGTGCCATCATCTTTGATGGTGCAGGAGTTGAGGGTGACCTTGCCGTTGATGTCCGCGCCATCTGCGATGGTGTTGACTCCTGCTGCAGTGGAGGTGCCGAAGGCTTTGAACTGCCAGTCGCCCGATGCGGAGGAAGACCCCTCCGCAAACGCGGCCAGCGGTGTCATGCCCAGAAGCATCGCGCCTGCCAGCAGTCCGGCCACGGTGCGCCGGATGCTTTGCTTTGCGTTTCTCATAGAAACTCTCCTTTTCCTGCCGCCCTGCCGGAAAGCGAAATCTCCCCGTTGCGGTTGCGACACAATGTTGTATTCCAGTTTACATGATTCCTGCAACTTTACAAGATTTAATTGAAGATCGCGGGCAATTTCGGCGTTTGAAATAAACTTTTTAGGATTTTTTTGGAAGAAACGCCGAAATACGTCAGGGAGAAAGCAAACGAAAAACCTCTCCGTCATGGCTTCGCAATGCCACCTCTCCTACGGAGGAGAGGCTTTGACAGAGAGAAAAACTTTCTCTTTTTGCCAGAGGCTCCCCCTATCAGAGGAACTGGCGAGCGTAAGCTCGACTGAGAGGCTTGATGACAGCAATTCAACTTTTTAATGCAACAGCAACAGCGTTGAATTGCATATCGAAAAGATGTTGTTTGGATGCTGCACCAATTTCTTGACTTGCGATAAAGGCAGCGAGAACCTGTTACTCCAGCACCTTGGCTTTCTGCAGAGCGGTGATGATGAGGGGGATGAGCACCAGCTGTGCGATGATGCCCGGCACAGCGGTGAAGAGCGCACCGGACAGGAAGGCCGAGAACGGGAAGCTCGAGCCGGACAGGCCCGCCAGCACGAAGCGGACCGCGCCCCAGACGAGGCGGCCAGCCACCATAGCCGCCGCGAGGGTGGCGTAGGTCATGGGCAGGGTGTGCTTCACCCGGCGGTAGAGCCAGCCGGACACGGCGCCGTAAGCTGCCAGCTCAAAAGCCATCGAAATGGCGATGGGGAACATCGGGGGCATCCCGAAGAGCACCGAGCGGAGCAGCGGGGCCGCAAAGCCCACAGCCAGACCCCAAGGTCCGCCCAGCACGAAGCCGCAGAGCAGGATGGGGAAATGCATCGGGCAGAGCATATTGCCTACCTGCGGCAGATGGCCCGTCACCATGGGCAGCACGAAGGCCAGCGCCAGAAAGAGTGCGGCCAGCACGACATTGCGGGCCGGAGAAGAGTTTTTGGTTTTCATCTGTTTCCTCCTGTGACTGCGCCGCAGAAAAACAGAAAAAAGGGGTCTGCCAGTCGGCTTGCAAGCCAACGGCAGACTCCTTCATGGCGTCTGTTTCAAAAATGCGGCGGCTGAAAATAGTGTAAGGCGGGCTTCGGCCCGCAGGCCCGGCTTCCTGCCGGAAATCGTGAAAATTATAGCAGAGTGCCGCAGGATTTGTCAAGACAGCCCCGGACGGGCTGCAAATTGACCAAAAAAGAAAGCGTTTGGAGCAGTTTTTGACCGCCTGTGTACATTTTGCTGAAAGAAGCTTGACCTTTTTGCACAGAATAGATAATATAAACTTGAATTATAGCGCAATGGGGCGGCAGGAGCTGTGCCTTGCGCGGCTGTATACTTGCAACTTCTGAGGTTCATACGGGAGGACCATCATGACAAATGCAGAAAAGCTTACCCTTGCCAAGCACGCCTGTCACATCCGCATGGGCGTGATCGAGGGAACTCACAGCGCCAAGTGCGGCCATCCGGGCGGCAGTCTGGACATCGCCGAGGTGCTGTCTTATCTCTACTTCGTGGATATGAACATCGACCCCAAGGAGCCGAAAAAACCGGATCGCGACCGCTTCGTGCTGTCCAAGGGCCATGCAGCTCCGGCACTTTACGCCACGCTGGCCGAGCGCGGGTTCTTCCCGGTGGAAGACCTCAAGACCCTGCGCAAGATCGGCAGCTACCTGCAGGGCCACCCCAACATGAATGAGACTCCGGGCGTGGATATGTCCACCGGCAGTCTGGGTCAGGGCGTGTCTGCCGCCTGCGGCATGGCTCTGGGCGCAAAGCACAGCAGCAAGCCCATCAATGTCTACACCATCCTCGGTGACGGTGAGGTGGAAGAGGGCGAGTGCTGGGAGGCTTTCATGTTTGCCGCCCACTATAAGCTCTCCAACCTCTGTGTCATGCTGGACCGCAACCACCTCCAGATCGACGGCACCACCGAGACGGTCATGAACAGCGCCCCGCTGGAAGAAAAGCTCAAGGCGTTCAACTTCAACGTCCTGACCATCAACGGCCACGACTACGACCAGATCGAGTCTGCCATCAAGGCATTCCACGCCGAGAATGACAAGCCCACCTGCATCATTCTGGACACCGTCAAGGGTACTGGCGTCTCCTTTATGACCAACTCTGTGGATTGGCACGGCAAAGGCCCCAACGACGAGGAGTACGCTGTGGCCATGCAGGAGCTGAACGCAGCCTACGCCGCGCTGGAACAGGAGGACAAGTAAGATGGCAGATGTGAAAATGATCGCTACCCGCGAGAGCTACGGCAATACTCTGAAAGCACTGGCCGCTGAGGGCCACGACGACCTGGTGGTCCTGGACGCCGACCTCGCTGCCGCTACCAAGACCGGTGTGTTCCGCAAGGCTCACCCGGACCGCCACTTTGACTGCGGCATCGCCGAGGCCAACATGATGGGCGTCGCCGCCGGCCTGTCCACCATGGGCTATGTTCCCTTTGTGTCCAGCTTTGCAATGTTCGCTGCGGGCCGTGCCTTTGAGCAGATCCGCAACTCCGTGGCCTACCCCCACCTGAACGTGAAGATCGGCGCTACCCACGGCGGTATCTCCGTTGGTGAGGACGGCGCTTCTCACCAGTGCTGCGAGGACTTCGCCCTCATGCGCAGCCTGCCCGGCATGACCATCATCTGCCCCGCCGACGACGTGGAAGCACGCGCTGCTGTCTGCGCCGCCTACGAGATGCAGGGTCCTGTCTACCTTCGCTTTGGCCGTCTGGCTGTTCCTGTGTTCCACGACGAGGCCAACTATCACTTCGAGATCGGCAAGGGCGAGCAGCTCACCGATGGCAATGACATCGCCATCGTGGCTACCGGCCTGATGGTCAACGAGGCCCGCAAGGCCGCCGAGACCCTGGCCGCCGAGGGCATCCACGCCCGCGTCATCAACATCCACACCATCAAGCCTCTGGATGAGGACATCATCCTCAAGGCTGCCAGGGAGTGCGGCAAGATCGTCACCGCCGAGGAGCACAACGTCATCGGCGGTCTGGGCGAGGCTGTCTGCTCCCTGCTCAGCGAGAAGCTGCCCACCCCTGTCCGCCGCGTCGGCGTGCAGGACAAGTTCGGCTGCTCCGGCCCTGCCTGGGACCTGCTGAAGGAGTATGGTCTGGACGCTGCCACCATCTGCAAGACCGCAAAGGAAATGCTGGGCAAGTAAGCTCTTTCTCTGAAATAACGAACGCCGCTGTGCATTGCACGGCGGCGTTTTTGCATCTCACAGAGCTTTCATCAGCTTTTCCCTCTCGGCGTACACCTCGGCGAAGACTTTGCGCAGGGTGCATATCTCGGGGCGGGGGTCATCCCGCAGGGTCAGAAGGCGGGTGTCCGGGATGGACAGATGCAGCGGGATGTGCCACCCGGCAGGGAAAGCCGGGTATATCATCGGGCAGAGGAACATCCCCCGCCCAGCCAGAAGCTCGGCGTAGACCGACTCGTAGTTTTCCACCATCTGCCAGACCGGTGTGGAATAGGGCATCCCCGGCTGCTTCTGGGCGAAATCCACCATATCCTGATAGAGGGGCTCGTAAAATATCTGCTGTCCGGCAAGGTCAGAAAGCTCGACGCTGCTTTGGCCGGAGAGTGGGTGCTCCGGCGCGGTGATGAGGTAAAACCGGTTGCCGATGATGGTCTCACAGCGTATCTCTGGCGGCAGCGGGCCGAAGGGAAGGTAGAGCGCCGCGTCTGCCTCGGTGCAGAGCATGTGGTGGTAGCTGGAGGGGACAGGCGTGGTGTCCACTTTGAACTCATAGCCCGGCAGCGCGGCGTGGAGCCTCGCCATCAGGATGGGGTAGATGGGGTCCCGCTGCAAAAGCACCGGCGGCAGGCGGAGGGTCAGGGTGTGGTGGGTGCCGAAGCCTTTCAGCACCGTGCGGGCGTTGAGGATGCCGCGGTAGATGTCTTCCGCATGGGGCAGCAGGGCGCGGCCCGCCTCGGTGAGGGCCACCTGCGTCGTCGTGCGGCGGAACAGTGCGGCGTCCAGCTCCTTTTCGAGGCTGCGTATCTGGTAGCTCAGGGCGGGCTGGGTGCAGTAGAGTTCCCGCGCGGCGGCGGAGAAATTCAGCGTCCGGCTCACGGTGAGAAAGCAGAAAAGCTGGTGCTCGTTCATGACAAAAAACTCCTTTTCGGCGGTGGGACATCCGTACAGCCTCAGTATAGCAGGAAATAGGACACTTATAAAGCTTTTTTATCAGGATGCTTAAGATTTTTTAATTCCCTTTTACTTCGTTATATTTTATACTATCTCTCGGAAGAACGATTTTCTACCTGAAAACGTCGAAAGAAGAAAGAGTAAGGAGCATTCCAGATGAAAAAGATCTCTCGTAAAGGCTTCCTGAAGGTTGCCGCCGCTGCCGCTATGAGCGGCGTTACCGCCAGCGCACTGGCCGCCTGCAACGCAGGCTCTTCCAGCAGCACCGCCGCCTCCACCGGCGAGGCCATCTACACCCCCGGCACTTACACCGGCACCGCCACCGGCATCGGTGAGGTGAAGGTCACCATGACCTTCAGCGAGACCGCCATCACCGACGTGGTCATTGACGCCTCCAACGAGACCGAGAGCATCGGCGGCGTGGCAGCCCCTACCCTGAAGGACGCCCTGATGGCTGCTCAGAGCACCGAGATCGACAACATCTCCGGCGCTACCATCACCACCAATGCCGTCAAGAAGGCCGCCGCAAGCTGCATCGAGCAGGCAATGGGCGTCCACACGGCAGGCGGCGACACCGCTGCATCTTCCTCCGATGAGGACTGGCTGGGTACCGAGCCGGAGATCGACGAGAGCAAGGTCGCCAAGACCGTTGACGTGGATGTGGCAGTCGTGGGCTGCGGCATCGCAGGCGTTGCTGCCTGCCGCAGCGTCGCTGAGGACGGCGGTCTGGTGGCTGCTTTCGAGAAGGCCGACGGCCCCCAGTGCCGCAGCGGCGAGTACGCCGTCATCAACGGCAAGGTGCAGGCCAAGTGGGGCCGCGACACCTGGACCCGTGAGCAGATCGACGACATCATCGACTCCCACATGGTGGAGAGCACCTACCGCTGCAAGCGCAGCATCATGAGCAAGTGGGCCCACAACATCGGCGAGACCTTCGACTGGTGGGTGGAGGCAAACCCCGACCTGTACTACGCCGAGACCACCCGCAGCGCTATTCCTGACGAGAGCGCGGACAACTTCATCATCCCCATCTTCTACCCGCTGCCCGAGCACTACGACTGGAAGCAGGAGCGCTTCCCCTGCTACCCCACTTCCGTCGAGTTCAAGCCCGACCAGCACGTCACCGTCGAGGCCAATATGCAGAAAGCCATCGACACCGGCAATGTCCAGACCTTCTACGGCTGCTTCGTTGAAAAGCTCATCATGGAGAATGGCCGCTGCGTGGGCCTCTACGCCCGCGATGCTGCCACCGGCGAGTACATCAAGTGCAACGCCTCCAAGGGTGTCATCCTCTCCACCGGCGACTACTCCCAGAACACCAAGATGCTCAAGCACTTCTGCCCCGAGGTCATTGAGAACAACATCCAGTGCCTGTTCACCAATGTGGATGTGGAGGGCAACTTTACCAATCAGGGCGACGGCATCCAGCTGGGTATGTGGGCCGGCGCTCAGGTGCAGCAGAGCCACGCCCCGATGATCCACCACATGGGCGGCGGCGCCGACCTCGCCGGCGTAGGCGTCATGGGCAATGCAGGCTTCCTGAACCTCGACCTCAACGGCAAGCGCTTCATGAACGAGGACCTGCCCGGCCAGCAGCTGGAAAACCAGATCGAGCTGCAAAAGAACCGCGAGAGCTGGCAGATCTTCGACTCCAACTGGCCTGAGCAGCTGCCCTATATGCCCGCAGCCCACGGCGGCGCCTGCTACTATGAGGACTATGCCAGTGAGGACGAAGGCCCCAAGAACAACACTACTTACCGCAACTACAAGAGCCCCTATCAGCTGGAAGCTGCTGTGGCCGATGGCCGCGCTGTGAAAGCCGACACGCTGGAAGAGCTGGTGGCAAAGATCTACCCGGACGATACTGCCGCCCAGCAGACCGCTCTGGACTCCATCCAGCGCTACAACGAGCTGGCCAAGGCCGGTTACGATGAGGACTTCCACAAGCCCGCTTCCCGTATGTGGGCAGTCGAAAACGGCCCCTTCTACGCCGACAAGTTTACCACCGCTCTGCTGCTGGTCTGCATCGGAGGCCTCGAGAGCGACGAGGACTGCCACACCTTCGACGCCGACCGCAATGTCATCCCCGGCCTGTACGTCGCCGGCAACATCCAGGGCAACCGCTTTGCCACCGAGTACCCCATCGGCCTGAAGGGCGTCAGCCACTCCATGGCCATGTACTACGGCTACGTCGCCGGCAAGAACGCCCTGAAGAACATCTGAGCCTGAAATCGCAAAATAATTTCCAGAGCCCGGAGCAGAAAATGCCTGCCCCGGGCTTTTTATGTGACTTGCTCACGGAAAAACGCCGGAGTTTGGGGTATACTGTCCCTGTCAGATGAAAAAACACTCTTTATGGAGGGAAACGATATGGCAGTCATCACCATCACGAAAGAAAACTTTGAGGCCGAGGTGCTGAAGAGCGCTCAGCCCGTCCTGCTCGATTTCTGGGCCGCCTGGTGCGGCCCCTGCCGGATGCTGAGCCCCATCGTGGACGAGGTGGCCGAGGA
>OOCR01001178.1_pt1 | contig 14989 bp, 9 predicted proteins | sample 1671491 | NCBI WGS metagenome assembly OOCR01 (sample SAMN06348162, study PRJEB24527) | human gut metagenome | biome: human gut; feature: ankylosing spondylitis patient; material: feces | host: Homo sapiens | place: China | collected 2015-10
AAAAGACAAGGAGAACAATAATATGACAGTATATCAGCGAGTTGTAATTATCGCAGCTGTCTGCCTTTGTATAGGTGGCATTATGATGTTATTAGATGTTCCGTTTATGACAAAAGGCATGAAACAAAAGTATACAGATGAATCTGTAAAATCATATTATAAAAAAGCCGGGGTATGTTACGTTATAATGGCAGTGGGTGCCGTTTTGGAATCTGTTGCAAAATCTGGAACAGTGCTGCATGATGCCGGCTGGGTATTATTTATAGCCGGTGTTATTATTCCTATGTTTTTATCAAAGGGTTTACAGAGTAAATAAAGGGTGATTTTATACATTACGTGCAGCATAATCTGTGTGTGACACAGGTGAAAATAAGAGAAGTATTAAAGCTTGATAAAAATACACCTTGACATAGCTGATGCCGGGGTGTATTATTTTGCTCACAAAGATACCATACAGGGGTATGCTATACATGGCGTTGCTTGTATGATATTCTATGAAGTGCATTATATACATTGTTATAAGATGTACGGTCACATAACAGAATTATATAGAAAGGCAGGTAAATGAATTGGAAGAATGTGAACATTGCAGACATAAAGAACGTTCTGATAAAGAATACAGGGATTTAATTAACAGATTAAGCAGAATAGAAGGACAGATAAGAGGAATTAAGGGAATGGTTGAAAAAGGTGCATATTGCCCGGATATTCTTATTCAGGTGTCGGCAGTTAATGCAGCACTTAACAGTTTTAACAAAGTTCTGCTTGCAAACCATATAAAATCCTGTGTTACTACAGATATTAGAGCCGGTAAGGAAGAGACTGTAGATGAACTTGTCACAGTGCTTCAGAAGCTTATGAAATAAGAAAATCAGCTTAGCATAATAATAATTTTGTTCAATGATAAAAACATATAAAAAACAGGCAGGTGATATTTAATTATGAAACAGTATATAGTTACGGGAATGAGCTGTGCAGCGTGTAGCAGCCGTGTTGAGAAAGCTGTGTCAAAAGTAGAAGGAGTAAAGAACTGTTCGGTAAGCCTTCTTACCAATTCAATGGGAGTTGAAGGTACGGCAAGTGATGAAGCGGTAATAAAAGCTGTTGAAGATGCGGGATACGGTGCATCTTTAAAAACATCACATACGGCGTCGGATAAAAGTGGAACATCACAGAAGAGCGGTTCGCAGGGAATGTATGCGTCACAGGATGATATGTTAAAAGACAGGGTGACACCTGTATTGAAAAAGAGACTTATAACATCTGTAGGATTTCTTATAGTGCTTATGTATATTTCAATGGGACATATGATGTGGGGCTGGCCGCTTCCGTCATTTCTTGAAGGCAACCATGTTGCAATGGGACTTATACAGATGCTTCTTACAATAATTATTATGGTTATTAACCAGAAGTTTTTTATAAGCGGATTTAAGGGACTTTTGCATAAAGCACCTAACATGGATACACTTGTTGCACTCGGTTCAGGTGCGGCGTTTGTATACAGCACATATGCATTGTTTGCTATGACAGATGCACAAGTACGCATGGATATGGACGGCGTAATGCACTACATGCATGAATTTTATTTTGAATCAGCGGCTATGATTCTTACACTTATAACAGTCGGAAAGATGCTTGAAGCCCATTCAAAAGGAAAGACAACAGATGCGATAAAAAGCCTTATGAAGCTTGCACCAAAAACAGCTAATATAATACGTGACGGCAGTGAGTTAAATGTTCCTGTTGAAAATGTAAAAAAAGGTGATATATTTATTGTAAGACCAGGGGAAAATATACCTGTAGACGGTATTGTTGTCGAGGGAAGCAGTGCGGTAAATGAAGCAGCTCTCACAGGTGAAAGCATACCTGTTGACAAGTCGGCGGGGGATAATGTATCTGCGGCAACACTCAACCAGTCAGGATTTTTAAAGTGCGAAGCGTCAAGAGTCGGTGAAGATACAACACTTTCACAGATAATACAGATGGTAAGTGATGCAGCGGCAACAAAGGCTCCAATTGCGAAGATAGCCGACAGGGTATCAGGCGTATTTGTTCCTGCTGTAATAACGATAGCCTTGATAACAATAGCGGTATGGCTTATTGCAGGTCAGTCTGTCGGATTTGCACTTGCAAGAGGAATATCAGTTCTTGTAATAAGCTGTCCGTGTGCTCTTGGGCTTGCAACACCTGTTGCAATTATGGTCGGTAACGGAATGGGTGCAAAAAACGGCATGATGTTTAAGACTGCGTCATCTCTTGAGGAAACAGGAAAGATTGATATAGTCGCACTTGATAAGACAGGAACTATAACGAGCGGTGAGCCTAAGGTTACAGATATAATATGTGCTGATGGTTTTGGCAAAAATGATTTGCTTGAAAATGCCTACTCTATTGAAATGCTCTCAGAGCATCCTCTTGCAAAAGCAGTTACGGGATATGTAAAAGACAATAAGAGCGATATTTTTAACAAAAAATACAATATTACGGAATTTCAGGCACTTGCAGGTAACGGATTATCAGGCATAAACGGTGAAGATAAGATTACAGGCGGAAGTCTCAAATTTATGAGCAACACAGTAAATGTGCCTAAGGAAATGGATAAAAAAGCACAGGAACTTGCAGAGCAGGGAAAAACACCGCTTTTGTTTGCTAAGAATGATAAACTTCTCGGAATTATAGCTGTTGCCGATGTTATAAAAGAAGAAAGCGGTCAGGCTGTAAAAGAACTTCACGACATGGGCGTAAGAGTTGTGATGCTTACGGGAGATAATGAAAGAACCGCCAAAGCAATAGGAAGACAGGCTGGTGTCGATGAAGTTATAGCGGGAGTTCTTCCTGATGGAAAAGAAGCTGTTATAAGAAAACTTAAAGAAAGCGGCAAGGTTGCAATGGTTGGCGACGGAATCAACGATGCACCTGCCCTTACAAGAGCGGATATAGGTATTGCAATCGGTGCGGGAACTGACATAGCCATAGATGCGGCTGATATAGTTCTTATGAAGAGCCGTCTCACAGACGTTTCTGCGGCAATAAGATTAAGCCGTGCAACATTAAGAAATATCCACGAAAATTTATTCTGGGCATTCTTTTACAATATAATCGGAATACCGCTTGCGGCCGGTGTATGGATTCAATTATTCGGATGGACATTAAATCCGATGTTTGGTGCTGCAGCAATGAGTCTTTCAAGCTTCTGCGTTGTAACAAATGCGTTGAGACTGAATCTTTTCAAGGTATATGATGCTTCACATGACAGAAAACGTGTAAAAAAGCATGATAATAATAAAAACAGTAAAGGAGAAAAAAATATGGAAAAGACACTTAATATCGAAGGAATGATGTGCGGACACTGCGAGGCAAGAGTAAAGAAAGCTCTTGAAGCACTTGCACAGGTAGATGAGGCTGTAGTAAGCCATGAGAGTGGTACGGCAGTAGTAAAGCTTAATGCGGATGTTGACAATGCTGTTCTTAAAGAAGCTGTTGAGGCACAGGACTACAAAGTTACAGGAATCAACTAAATCATAAATAATTATAAAATTGCAAAAATATCAGAAATCACAAAAAATATTGGAAGGCAGGTAAAGACAGATGAACGAAATCATAGAAAACATGAAGACAAGAAGAAGTATAAGAAAATTTAAGTCAGATGCACTTCCTCAAGATGTGCTTGATAGAATTCTTGAAGCCGGAACATATGCCCCGACAGGAATGGCAGCACAGTCCCCTGTTATAATTGCGGTTACAAACAAAGAGCTTAGGGATAAGTTATCTGCTATGAATGCAAAGATTATGGGAAAACCTGAAGATTTTGACCCGTTTTACAATGCACCAGTTGTTCTTGTTGTGCTTGCGGATAAAAGCAGGCCGACACACGTTTATGACGGAAGCCTTGTGATGGGAAATCTTATGCTTGCGGCACACTCAGAGGGAATCGGAAGCTGCTGGATTCATCGTGCAAAGGAAACATTTGAAAGCGAAGAGGGAAAGAATATCCTTAAAGAGCTTGGAATTACAGGTGATTATGAGGGCATAGGAAACTGTGTACTCGGTTATGCGGATGGTGATGAACCTAAGGCTCACCCGATTAAGGACAATTATGTATACTATGTAAAGTAAATATTGATAGAAATATCAAAAAAGTAAATATTGAATCTTTCCCAAAATGTAGTAATATAAGATTGAATTTTATGGAAAGGGGCTGCCGCTATAATGATTAATTTTGAACGATTAATTTACATGCGGCAGCCCTTTTTAAGAAAGGTATTAACAGGTATATTAATGAGAGAATTAAGTCAGAGAACATCACAATTTACGGATTCAGTAATAAGAAGAATGACAAGAGTTGCCAATAAGTACGGTGCAGTTAATTTATCACAGGGATTTCCTGATTTTGCCCCGCCAGAAGCCATTACAGACAGGCTGGCAGAGGTTGCAGGCGAAGGTCCTCACCAGTATGCACTCACATGGGGAGCAAAGAATTTCAGGGATGCACTTGCGGCAAAACAGGAGCATTTTTCGGGAATGAAAATAGATGCAGAAAGTGAAATAGTAGTTACATGTGGAAGCACAGAAGCTATGATGGCAGCAATGATGTCGGTTGTAAATCCGGGAGATAAAGTTATCATTTTTTCGCCTTTTTATGAAAATTATGGTGCTGATACAATACTTTCGGGAGCAGAGCCGGTTTACGTTCCTTTAGTACCGCCTGAATTTAAGTTTGATGCTAATGCACTTGAAGATGCATTTAAAACAGGAGCCAAAGCACTTATTTTGTGTAACCCTTCAAATCCCTGCGGTAAAGTATTTACAAAGGAAGAACTTAAAATTATATCAGAACTTGCAATAAAATATGATACATATGTTATAACAGATGAAGTATATGAGCATATTATTTATGAACCGAATAAACATATATATATTTCAACGCTTCCGGGAATGAGAGAGAGAACAATTATATGTAATTCGCTATCAAAAACCTATTCAATTACGGGCTGGAGGCTTGGATATGTTATTGCAAATCCACAGATTGCAGACAGAGTAAAGAAAGTGCATGATTTCCTTACAGTAGGAGCTGCAGCACCGCTTATGGAGGCGGCAGTTACTGGTTTGAAATTCGGTGATGACTATTATAAAGAACTTCAGAACCATTATACACATATGAAAAATCTGTTTTGTGACGGTTTAAAAAATCTCGGACTTACATTCAGTGAGCCGCAGGGAGCTTATTACGTACTTATGGATGTTTCAGAATTTGGTGTAAAGGATGATGTGAAATTCTGTGAGTGGATGACACAGCATGTCGGAGTTGCGGCAGTTCCAGGTTCTAGCTTTTTCAGGGAAGATATCCATTCATTTGTAAGATTTCATTTCGCAAAAAAAGACAATACGTTAAATGCGGCTCTTGATAATCTTTCATCATTAAGAAAAAAATGTGCTGATGCACGAAATGTCATTTGGAGATAATGATTTTTATATTTTTTTAAGAAAAACTCATATTAATTTTCTTTATATTTGTACCCCATAGTGGTAATATCTAGAAATGCAATTGGAAAAGGAGAGAGACTATGGGCAGAATATTTAAAAATCTTGTACCATACTGGAAGTCTGTAATTATGATACTGGTACTTCTTGTACTGCAGGCGTTTTGTGATTTGTCACTTCCACAGTACACATCGGATATTATTGATGTAGGAATCCAGAATAAAGGTGTCGGACATGTTATGCCTGAGGCTGTAACAGAGGATGAATATAATCTGGCACAGCTTTTTATGACAGACAGTGAAAAGACAATCTGGCAGGAAAGTTATGACAATGATAATGGTATTTACAGATGCAATGTAAAGAGCGAAAAGAAACTGTCATCTTATGATGATGAACTTGTTTTACCGCTTATAATTAATAATCAGATGACAGATGAAGAAAAACAGAAGTTTCTTGCTATGTCACAGGCAGGAATGTTAAGCGATGAAATGGTTTCACAGATCAGGGAAAAAGCTGAAGAAACAGTTGATACGATGGGTTCTACACTTGTAAAGTCAATGGGAATCGCATATGCAGTAAAGCAGGATACTAATGCTGGAATTGATATGGATGCATTGCAGACAAAGTATCTGTGGGTTTCAGGAGCCAAGATGATAGCGATGGCACTTCTTGTTGCACTTACTACAGTTCTTGTTGGACTTGTAGCTTCAAGAGTAGCAGCCGGAATCGGACGTGATTTGCGTGGCAGTGTATACAAGAATGTAATGAATTTTTCAAATGCAGAGATGGATAAATTCTCGACAGCATCTCTTATAACACGAACAACTAATGATATACAGCAGGTACAGCTTGTGACTGTTCTTATGCTTCGTATGGTTTTATATGCACCTATACTCGGTGTAGGCGGTATTTTTAAGGTGATGCAGACAGGTGCAGGCATGGAATGGATTATAGCACTTGCGGTGCTTATAATAATCGGAATTGTAATGGTACTTATGGTAGTTGCAATGCCTAAATTCAAACTTATGCAGAAGCTTGTTGATAATGTCAATCTCGTATCAAGAGAAATTCTTACAGGTCTTTCCGTAATACGTGCATTCGGACGTGAAAAGAAAGAAGAGGAGCGTTTTGATGATGCCAATAAGGCACTCACTAAGACAATGCTTTTTACAAACCGTGTAATGACATTTATGATGCCTCTTATGACATTTATCATGTACGGAATTAATGTACTTATCATATGGGTAGCTGCACACAAGATTGACAGCGGAAGCATGCAGGTAGGTGCCATGACAGCATTTATCACATATGCAATGCAGATTGTAATGTCTTTCCTGATGCTTACAATGATGTCAATTATGCTTCCGAGAGCTGCGGTTTCAGCTAACAGAATAGATGAAGTATTAAATGAAAAATCATCTATAAAAGACCCTGAAAATCCTGAAAGACTTGGAGAACACAAAGGTGTTGTAAGCTTTAACCATGTTTCATTCAGATATCCTAACGCTGATGCAGATGTTCTTTCAGATATTGATTTTGTGGCAAAACCGGGAGAGACAACAGCTATTGTCGGAAGTACAGGATGTGGCAAGTCAACACTTATCAATCTTATACCGCGTTTGTATGATGCAACACAGGGAAGTGTCCTGGTTGATGGACATGATGTTAAGAATATAACAATGGAAGATTTAAGAAGCGAAATCGGTTATGTGCCTCAGAAGGGTGTACTTTTCTCAGGTACTATAGCATCAAATTTAAGATATGGTAAAGATGATGCAACTGATGCACAGATTGAGGAGGCAGCTTCAATAGCTCAGGCAACAGAATTTATAGACAGCAAGAGTGCAAAATATGACAGTCCTATTGCACAGGGCGGTACTAACGTGTCAGGTGGTCAGAAGCAGAGACTCTCTATTGCGAGAGCCATTGCAAAGGATCCTAAGATATATATCTTTGATGACAGTTTTTCTGCACTTGATTTAAAGACAGATGCAGCATTAAGAAAAGCCTTATCATCAAAAGTTAAGGACAGCACTGTTATTATAGTTGCACAGCGAATCAGCACAATACTTCATGCTGACCAGATTCTTGTAATGGATGAAGGCAGAATTGTAGGTAAAGGTACACATGGAGAACTTATGAATTCATGTGATGTATATCAGCAGATAGCACGTTCACAGATGTCAGCAAAAGAGCTTGGAGAGGAGGCATAATCATGGAAGATAATAAAGATTTCAAGACGCCTCCGAGACGAGGCAGAATGGGCGGACCTAGAGGCATGGGAATGGCACCTGAAAAGGCAAAAGACTTTAAGGGTTCAATTTCAAAACTTATGTCATATATTGGAAGATATAAGATAGGAATATTTGCGGTAATGTTATTTGCTGCAGTTGCAACAGTATTTAATGTAATAGGCCCTAAGATTCTCGGTAAGGCCACAACAGCACTTTCTGAGGGACTTATGCGTAAAATAGCAGGTACGGGCGGAATGGATTTTAACTATATTGGAAAAATTCTTATAATTGTGCTTTGTCTTTATCTTGTAAGTGTCATTTTCAGTTTTTGTCAGGGCTGGATTATGACGGGAATCACACAGAAAGTATGCTATAGACTTCGTAAGGAAATATCTGAGAAAATCAATCGTATGCCTATGAAGTATTTCGAGAGCAGAACATACGGTGAGGTTCTTTCGAGAATAACAAACGATGTAGATACGCTCGGACAGGGACTTAACCAGAGTATAACAACCATAATTACATCGGTTGCCACACTTGTAGGTGTATTCATAATGATGATGAGTATTTCACCTCTTATGACAATTATTGCTGTAATTATACTTCCTGTATCAGCAGGACTTATATCATTCGTTGTCAAACGTTCACAGAAGTATTTTAAGACACAGCAGGAGTATCTTGGACATATCAATGGTCAGGTAGAAGAAACATATGGCGGACATCTTGTTGTTAAGTCATTTAATAAAGAAAAAGACATGGTAAAGCAGTTTGATGAGACTAACAACGTGTTGTACAAATCAGCCTGGAAATCACAGTTCTTCTCAGGAATGATGCAGCCCATCATGGCATTTGTCGGCAACCTTGGATATGCAGGTGTAGCATTGAGTGGTGGATTTCTTGCCATAAAGGGAACTATAACAATCGGTGATATTCAGGCATTTATCCAGTATGTTAAGAATTTTTCGCAGCCTATAACACAGATTGCACAGGTTATCAATCAGGTACAGTCAATGGCAGCCGCTTCAGAGAGAGTATTTGAATTCTTAGGAGAAGAAGAGGAAGACCAGTTTGCAGCTAATCCTGTAAAGTTAGATACAATAAGGGGCGAAGTAGAGTTCAGACATGTGCATTTCGGATACAGGGAGGATCAGACAATTATCAATGACTTTTCTGCAAAGGTAAAACCGGGACAAAAGATTGCGATTGTAGGCCCTACGGGAGCCGGAAAGACAACTATAGTTAAGCTTCTTATGAGATTCTATGACGTTGGCTCAGGTGAAATTTTTGTGGACGGTCATAATGTAAAAGATTTCAATAGAAGAGATTTAAGAGAAGCATTCGGAATGGTACTTCAGGATACATGGCTTTATAAAGATACTATTATGGAAAATATACGTTATGGACGTCTTGATGCAACAGATGAGGAAGTTATTGAAGCAGCGAAAGCCGCTCATGCAAATCATTTCATAGAAACACTTCCGGGTGGTTATAACATGGAGCTTAACGAGGATGCAAGCAATGTATCACAGGGACAGAAACAGCTTCTTACAATTGCAAGAGCAATTCTTGCTGACAATCCGATACTTATTCTTGATGAAGCTACATCTTCAGTAGATACAAGAACTGAACAGCAGATACAGAAAGCTATGGACAACCTTATGAAAGGCAGAACAAGTTTTGTTATTGCACACAGACTTTCAACGATAAAAGATGCGGATTTGATTCTTGTTATGAAAGACGGCGATATTGTCGAGCATGGAAATCATGAAGAATTGCTGGCCAAGGGTGGATTCTATGCGGATCTTTATAATAGCCAGTTTGAAAACGCTTAAGAATAATAAAACATTGTGAAAAAAGGGAAAACGAAAGTTTTCTCTTTTTTTATTCTAATATAGAAAAGATTTTCACAGGATTAAATAGACGGATATAGCAAATTTTGGTATAGTTAAATAGAACAAACATATATCCAGATATAGAATCAAAGTTATGAAGAAGAATCAGACACAGATTAAAAAATATGCGGCTGTGATCAGTATATTCTTAGCGGCAGTCATCGTAGGACTTTTTGTTTTCTTCTTTTGCATAAAACGTTCTGTTGAACAAAGATCAAAAAACATACAGATTTTGGTGGGACTGCATTGATCGAGCCAAATGGAGATGCTCATTATGACAATGGATTGATAAAGAATTTATCGCACCGAAGATATTTTAAAGAAGTGATCAGTGGAAAAAGAACATTAAGTGATCCATTAGATAGTAGTATTTCTGGATCAACAAGAGTTGTGTTAGGAGTTCCTATATATAACAGCAAACACAAAGTGATCGGAGCTCTTGGAGGTTCTTATGACGTAACAGCTCTAAGTCGTATGCTGTTTGAAGATCTTTTTAATGGACAAGAAGACATTACTTTGCATATATGCCAATGGGGGTCAATGGTTGGATGCTCTGTTATGCATTACCAGAACAGGCAGCACAACAGTCATATAACTTCATTGAAGACTACGAAATAAACTTTATGATCGTATTTATTGTTTTGGTGACCTTATTGATCCTGTATATTGTTTATGAGAATCATACAAGGAACAAAGAATTACTGAAATATGCACAAACTGACGAATTGAAAGGAAATAATATCTCCATCAGTATCGGGATCAGCACAGCCCCACAAGACGGGGACTGCTACATGGATCTCTATAAACGCGCCGATCAGGCACTTTACCAGGCAAAACGAAGTGGAAAAGCAAGAGTGTGCAACTATTTCTCATGAAAATAGTCTTTTACCAATTTTACCACAGTTCCAGATAGAAGGAACAAAGCGATCAAGTTCGGAATCGCCATCAGACCGTTGAATGTTTCTGCGATACTCCAAAGCATTCCAAGGTCTACAGTAGCACCAAGGATCGCAACTAACGAATATACTAACATAAAAGGTTTAATAACCTTAGAAGAGAATAGAAACTCAATACAACGAGCTCCATATAATCCCCATCCGATAATGGTTGAAAATGCAAAGCAACATAACGCAACTGCAGTAAAGATGGAGATCCAGTTTCCATAAGTAGCAGTGAATCCACTGATCGTAAGTTCAGCACCAGCATCGGCACCAAATCCAATTGAAATTCCACTGCAGAGGATGACCAAAGCTGTCAATGTACAGATTAAGATCGTATCAGTAAATACTTCAAAGATACCAAGAAGTCCCTGCTTTACAGGCTCTTTCGTATCAGCACAGGCATGAGCGATCGAACCTGTACCAAGTCCGGCTTCATTTGAGAAGATGCCTCGTGCGACACCTTTTTTCATACTCATAAAGAAACTTCCAACAATACCACCAGTCACAGAAGCAGGATGGAAAGCTCCGTTAATGATAGAACCAAAAACAGCAGGCAGCTGATCGATATTTAAAACAACAACACCTAAGGCAAAGAAGATATAAATAAATGCCATAAAAGGTACTAATCTTTCAGCTACCTGTCCGATTCTTTTGATTCCGCCAAGTAAGATCAATGCCACAAGAATTGCAACAATGACACCAATGATCAGATTCGCAGTTCCAACAGAAGACTGACTGATCACGTGGAAATTCAACAAAGCAGAATTGATTGCTGTTGTGATCGTATTTACCTGAGTAGCATTTCCAGTTCCGAATACTGTTAAAACTCCGAAAGCAGAGAATAGTACAGCAAGAAAATGCCAGTTTTTGCTAAGACCATTCTTGATATAGTACATAGGACCACCAACATAATCCCCTTCTTGGTTACGTTCTCTGAAGTGAACTGCAAGTGTTACTTCGGAAAATTTCGTACACATTCCAAGAATAGCAGAAATCCACATCCAGAAAACAGCACCAGGACCACCGATTGCGATCGCACCGGCAACTCCGGCAATATTTCCAGTTCCGACTGTGGAAGCGAGTGCAGTACAGACTGCCTGAAATGGAGTCATAGATCCGTCGGATGCATCTTGCTTCTTAAAGACACGACCAAGCGTTTCCTTCATTGCATAAGGGAATTTACGGATCTGTAAAAATTTTGTTTTGATCGTTAACAGTAATCCGACACCAATGATGCAGATCATGGCTGGAACACCCCAGATAAAGTTGTTCACGGCACTGTTAACTGATTGTATAAGCTCTAACATAAATCAAACCTCTTTCAAATTTCTTTTATTAATTTGTATCTGTTCTTATATAATAGATATTTACTCATTAAGTTCCATGTTACCTTAAGGAGACATGGAACATGAACAGACACAAATGCAATCATATCATATTTACAGAAAAAAGTACAGAATCTAATCTTGACAGAGAATTAATAGATATCTTCTATAGATTTATGAAAAAAATCTAACTTGTAAAATATGTAAATAAGGACTAAACTTATATTCATAATTACGTGTAGACTTGGAGGATGAAAATGGAGAATGAAAAACTAATACTAAGAGGAGAGCTTGCGTTGATGGCAGCAATTGTGATCAATAGTTTTAGTGTCGTACTGATGCTGTATTCTGGTTCTGGAATTTCGGCAATCTCAAGTGTACCTTATGCATTTTCAGAGGTATTTAAAGATTTATCACTAGGTACATGGACATATATATTTCAGGGAGCATTAGTGTTAAGTCTTATGATCCTAAGAAGAAAATTTGTACCATCTTATTTGTTCAGCTTCGTTGCAGGATTTGCGTTTAGTGAATTATTAGATGTCAATGAATTATGGATCGGAATCCTGCCACAGACGATTCCATGTAGGATTGTGTATTTCCTGATCAGTTATTTTTTGTTAAGTATAGGAATTGCTTTAGAGAACAGATGTCAGCTTCCGATTATTCCAACGGATTTATTTCCAAGAGAATTATCAGCGATCATTAAGAGACCATATGCAAGAGTCAAGATCACATTTGATGTTCTATGTCTTGCAACAACCGGGCTTTTAACAGGTCTGATGCTTGGATATTTGGATGGATTAGGTATTGGAACGATCGTTGCTGCATTTACGATGGGGAAAATGGTTTCGATCACAGGCAGCTGGATCGATCAGAGAGTTACTTTTGTATCGGTCTTAAGTAAACAGACGATCTAGGAAACTAAGAGAATATAAATAAGAAAGATGATGAAACAAGATAGAACGGGTGATAGTTTTGAAACAATATATTTTGAATGATTATATTACAGACGATGTCAGGATGGTAAAGCCAATGATGGAAATCAATGGCTTTAAAGTAAGACCAGGATTTTTTGATCTAAACGGAGCATCAGAATTTTCATGTGGAGTGAACTTTACAGTGCATACAAGCAATGGAACATCATGTGATCTGCTATTATTTCATCCAGAAGAAGAAGAACCATATGCAATCATTCCATTTCCAAAATCATATAAGATCGGAGATGTCTATTCTATGATCGTTTATGATCTGAAATCTGAAGATTTTGAATATGCTTATCGTGTGGATGGACCAAATGATGAACAAAAAGGATTATTATTTGATAAAACGAAAGTTTTGTTAGATCCATATGCTCAGGCTGTTGCAGGACAGGAAGTCTGGGGACATAAAAGAACCAGAACGTATCATGCAAGAGTTGTAAGAGATAGTTTTGACTGGGGTGTACAGCCACAGTCAAGCAGAGAGATGAGTGATCTGATCATTTATGAGTTACATGTCAGAGGATTTACAAATCATTCATCCTCAGGAGTCAAACATCCAGGAACTTTTGCAGGATTAAAAGAAAAGATTCCATATTTAAAAGAATTAGGGATCAATGCGGTAGAATTGATGCCGATCTTTGAATTTGACGAGATGATCAACGCAAGAGAAGTGGATGGGAAACAACTTGTTGAATATTGGGGATATAATACGGTTGGATTTTTTTCACCAAATGCTAGTTATACAGCTGCTGAGGAAGTTAATAATGAAGGACAGGAATTAAAAGAATTGATCCGTGAACTTCATGAAAATGGAATCGAAGTTATTCTAGATGTTGTATTTAATCACACTGCGGAAGGAAATGAAAATGGACCATTCTTCAGTTTTAAGGGATTTGACAACAACATCTACTATTTATTAACTCCAGAAGGTAATTATTATAATTTTAGTGGATGTGGGAATTCACTAAATTGCAACCATCCAGTAGTACAGCAGATGATTCTTGAATGTTTAAGACATTGGACGGTTCATTATCGTGTAGATGGATTCCGATTTGACCTTGCAAGCATTCTTGGACGAGATGAAGATGGAATGCCAATGAATAATCCACCATTACTAAAAAGTTTAGCCTATGATCCACTTCTAAGGAATGTAAAACTGATCGCAGAAGCATGGGATGCAGGTGGATTATATCAGGTAGGAAATTTTCCAGCCAGCAAACGATGGGCAGAATGGAACGGACAGTACCGTGATACGATGCGAGGCTATCTAAAAGGTGATTTCTGGGAAGCTAACAGTGCGGCATGGAGAATTTGCGGTTCAGGTGACTTGTATGGCGGATATTACTCTGATGGAAATAGTAATTACGCTGGATACAATTCCTGTATCAACTTCCTCACATGTCACGATGGATTTACAATGTATGATCTCTATTCTTACAATAATAAACATAATGAGGCAAATGGCTGGAACAATACCGATGGGGCAAATGACAATCGAAGCTGGAATTGTGGTATGGAAGGAGATACAAAAGATCCAGAAGTACTTAAATTACGTTACCGCATGATCAGAAATGCTTGTGCTATCTTAATGTGCAGCCGTGGAACGCCAATGTTCTTCTCAGGCGATGAATTCGGAAATACGAAGTTTGGAAATAATAACAGCTACTGTCAGGATAATGAAATCTCATGGATTGATTGGAGCTTATTAGAGAAGAATAAAGACTTATTTGAATTCTTTAAATTTATGATCGATTACCGAAAAAAACATCCAGTTATCCGCAAGAAACTGGACAATGCAGTTTGCGGAATGGAAGCAATGCATGCACACGATGTTAATGCAGAACGTATGGAAGTACCACAAAATGCAAAAACACTGGCAGTAAGCTTTGCAGGATATGACCGCAAAAAAGGAAAAGACGATCTTGTATATGTAGCAGTCAATGCTTATTGGGAAGAAGTAAAGATCACACTTCCAAACCTTGCAAATCATGGAGCATGGTACTTAAGTGTGGATACTTATGGAGATGAGAAAGGAAAGTACTTCTATCAAGAAGGGGAAGAGATTCGCATTGATCGTGAATATGTGATGAAACCACGGTCTATTGTGGTGTTTACTGGAGATCGGAAGAGCAC
>OOCR01001200.1_pt1 | contig 14771 bp, 10 predicted proteins | sample 1671491 | NCBI WGS metagenome assembly OOCR01 (sample SAMN06348162, study PRJEB24527) | human gut metagenome | biome: human gut; feature: ankylosing spondylitis patient; material: feces | host: Homo sapiens | place: China | collected 2015-10
TTAATTAACCTTTAGCAGTAGGTTTGTTTCTCAAATGCGTTGCAAAGGTACAGCTTTTTTTTAAACCCGCAAGCGTTTGGGTGAAAATTTTCAAATATTTTTTTCACAGTGGGAATATGTACGGGATTGTTTCGCATAGAAAGATTATTTCGTTACATTTGTAAACGTATAATCATAATAACAGCCAATATCATGAAAGATAATTATTGCGTCATCATGGGAGGCGGAATCGGTAGCCGTTTCTGGCCTTTCAGTAGAGAAAGTTACCCAAAGCAATTCCTTGATTTTTTTGGGAGCGGACGGTCTTTACTGCAAATGACATTTGATCGCTTCGCAAAAATCATCCCTACTGAAAATATATACATCGTTACCAACGAATCTTATGCGGACTTAATCAAGGAGCAGTTGCCGGAATTAGCGGAAGAACAAATCCTTTTGGAACCGGCTCGTCGCAATACAGCTCCTTGTATCGCTTATGCGGCTTATCATATTAAGGCATGCAATCCGGAAGCCAATATTGTCGTAGCCCCTTCCGACCATCTGATCTTAAAAGAGGATGTTTTCTTGAGGGACGTTCAAAAGGCGTTGGATTTCGTGAAGAGAAACCGTGCGTTGGTCACCTTGGGCATCAAGCCTAGCCGCCCGGAAACAGGATACGGATATATCCAAAGCAGTGATACGGTAGTAGATGATTTCACCAAGGTGAAGACCTTTACTGAAAAACCGAACCTCGAGTTGGCAAAGGTATTTATGGAAAGTGGAGAATTCTTCTGGAATTCTGGCTTGTTCGTCTGGAACGTGAATACGATCTTGGAAGCGTTCTCTAAATATCTCCCGGATATCAGCAGCCGTTTCGATCTAGGTAAGGATAAATTTAATACCCCGGAAGAAAAAGCGTTCATCCAAGAGAATTTCCCTTATTGCCTAAATATATCCATCGACTACGGTATCATGGAGAAAGCGCACAACGTATATATGCTATGTGTAGATTTCGGTTGGGCCGACCTCGGTAGCTGGGGATCTTTGTTCGACCTAGCGAATAAAGACGAAAATGAGAACGCAGTATTGAAAAATAACGAGGCAATGCTATACGAATGCTCCGGCAATGTGATCGCATTAAATAACCCGAAACGTCTAGCCGTTATCCAAGGGCTAAAAGATTGCATCGTGGCTGAGTCCGGAAACGTATTATTGATTTGTAAGAAGGATGACGAACAACGTATCAAACAATTCGTAGCCGACGCTAAAATCAAATACGGAAAAGAATACAACTAATTAAGAATTGAGAATTGAGAATTATCGGCAAGCGGTATTCATTCTCAATTCTCAATTTTCAACTTCTTAGCAAGATATCGTACAGGATACCACGCAGCCAAAAAGCCTATCGTTAATACCGTTACAAAGACTGTTATTATATCCACCGTGACTACACGTACTGGATAAGCCTCTATAATAAACGCTCCGGCAGCTTCCCCTAGTTTTATAAAGCCAAACTCTTGTTGTAGCAAGCAAAGTACAACCCCGATCAAGACTCCGATCAAAGCTCCAAAACCGGAGATCATCCAGCCTTCAAACAAGAAAATCCGACGGATCAGACTGTCATCAGCCCCCATATTACGCAGTGTACTCACATCCTCCTGTTTCTCGATCATCAACATGGATAAAGAACCCACCACGTTGAATAAGGCGATCGCCAATATAAAAGTAAGGATCAAGAAGGTCATCCATTTCTCGACTTGCATCATCTTGAAAGAAGCCTCTTGTTGCTCAAAACGGTCTTGCACGATATATTGATCACCTAGGATACGTTGAATCTCTTTCTTTACCGGAGCGATATCTCCGCTATCTTTCACCTTCAATTCCACCGCTGTCACTTCTTTATCATAATTAAATAAAGAACGGGCCAATGACAAAGGCACGATCATATATGAATCATCGTAAACCTGTTGGTCCGTACGAAAGACAGCACCGATATAAGCATATTCCAAATTGAAAGAAGAAGCCGGATTCGCCATGTTCACCTTCTCCTCCCGCTTCGGAGCGTAGATCTCCAGCGGAGAGACAAAGCCTGCGTTTATTCCTAGCGAGAAAGCCAATCCGATCCCCATATTCGCGTAATTCGCTACCTCGTCATTCAGAAGGAACTTTCCATCGATCAAGATACTATCGATCTGCGCCAGTTTCTCATATTGCTCGTCTACACCTTTCAAGGTAGCTACACCCTGACGATCTCGATAACGGACCAAGGCATTGTCCTGCAATACCTCACTAAAACAAACAATGCCGGGCAATTCCCTCACCTTACGTATCTCTTCCGAGGTCGGGTCGAAAACCTTCCCTTTCCGGGGCATGATCTTCAACTCCGGATCAAAATTGCTGAAGAGAGAAGATACCAAATCGTTGAAACCATTATAGACCGACAAGGCGCATACTAAGGCGATCGTGGCGACAACAACCCCGCATACCGATACCATCGATATGATATTTATGGCATTGTGCGACTTCTTCGAAAAGAGATATCGCCGGGCTATATAGAACGGAAGATTCAAGGCTCCTCTGATTACTTATGCAAAAGATTGTCGATATTCTCGATATAATCCAATGAATCGTCTATAAAGAAGCTCAATTCAGGAATCTTACGAACCTGCAAACGAATACGTTGCCCCAAATCAAAACGGATCGCTTTCGTATTGCTCCGTATAGCCTCCAATAGCTTTTGCGATTTATCCGACGGGAAAATGCTTAAATAAGCTCTCGCCACACTTAAATCCGGACTTACACGAACTACGCTGACAGAGACCAATACGCCATGCATTCCTTGCGTCTGCTTCTGAAATATATCACTCAACTCCTTCTGAAGAAGGCGTTCGATCTTTTGTAATCTAGTACTTTCCATACGCTTTATTATTTACTTTTTCCAGATCATCGTCAAGCCGTCACGTAAAGGGAGGATCACCTTCTCTACCCGATCGTCTTGCTTAACCTTTTCATTAAAAACCAGTATTCCCTTCGTTTGTTTATCGGAAGGATGCACTTCTTCTACCACTTTACCGTCCCAAAGCGTATTATCCGCGAGAATCAAGCCGCCCGGACGGACCATCGGGAATACCAAATCATAATACTCGGAATACAGGCGTTTGTCGGCATCGATAAAAACCATATCGAACGTCTCATCCAAACGGGGGATAATCTCCATCGCATCCCCAAAATGGACTTTTATCTTGTCCTTATGTAGCGAGCGGGAAAGATATTTCATGATAAAATCCTCCATCTCGTCATTGATCTCAATCGTATGGATCAACGCCCCCTCTTCCATGCCTTCCGCCATACACAAAGTGGCATAAGACGTATAAGTCCCGATCTCCAAGACTCTTCTCGGACGAATCATCCGGCAAAACATCTTCAATATCCTACCCTGCAAATGCCCGGATAGCATACGCGGACGGAGAAGGTTCACATTGGCGTCGCGATTCAACGCCGACAGCAAATCCCCTTCTTCATCTATATGAGAAAGAATATACGCATCAATCTCGCCCGTAAACATTCCTCTTACTCTTTAAAAGTAGGCAACTGATATTGCGTGCCGGCATCCAGCACCTTTCCTACGTTGTTAATCTCCAAAAAGCTGGTACCGCCACCTTCGCCGAAGCTACCGCTCAAATACGCTACCATATCGTTGCGAGTGATACGTCCGCTATGGATCAGCTGGTTCAACGCATCATAGAAATATCCCCTACGACTGTCGTTGTATGGCTGATGAACCGCCCATACCCCATAAGAAAGACCCAACATACGCATCACACGAGGATTATAGCATATAGCGAACACAGTAGAGGTTCCGCGGAAAGCGGCCAGATAACGTGCCGTACGACCCGTGTAACTATCCGTGATAATCGCCTTTACATGTAATTTAGAAGAAGACTTAACGGCTTGTTTCGCCAAGAAAGAAGTCACGTCTAAATCATTCCCCTCGATCGGCACACGGATATCATTCGCGGAAAGCTTGGTCTTCTCGGCTTCACGAGCCACTTTCGTCATGGTCTGTACCGCCTCGATCGGATATTTTCCATAAGCCGTCTCACCGCTTAACATCAAAGCATCCGTACGATAATAAATAGCGTTGGCGATATCCGTAACCTCGGCACGAGTAGGACGAGGATTATTAATCATGGAATGAAGCATTTGCGTAGCCACGATAACCGGCTTCTTCACCTCCACGCATTTACGGATCAGCATACGCTGGATACCCGGGATCTTCTCGGCCGGAACCTCGATACCCAAGTCACCACGAGCGATCATGACGCCATAAGCCACTTCCAAAATCTCCTCGATATTGTCTACACCCTCTTGATTCTCGATCTTAGCGATAATCTTGATAGGGCTGTTACGCTCGTCCAAGATACGTTGGATATCCAATACGTCCTGTTTGTTGCGAACAAATGAGTGAGCGATAAAATCGAGATCATGATCGATCGCCCAAAGGATATTATTACGGTCTTTCTCAGTCAACGAAGGCAAATTGATACGTACGCCCGGCACATTCACGCTCTTGCGGCTACCTAGCGTAGCGTCATTCTGGATCTCGCAAAGCAAACAATCGCCGGATTTCCCGGTAACCTTCATTTCCAGATCACCATCATCGATAAGGATGTCGCTGCCAATCGCCAAGTCGTTCACGAAATTCTTATATGACACACAAATACAATCATGCGAAGTTTCCTGATCGGGATTACCGATTACCTTCACGATCTCTCCAGTCTTGAAAGGGATCGGTTCCTTGTTTACCGTCGTCGTGGTACGTACTTCCGGCCCCTTCGTATCCATCAAGATACCGATACGGTCGGATACGGTACGGACGTTATTTACCACACGGGTCAACCCCTCTTCCATCATGTGAGCCGTATTCAGGCGCACCACATTCATTCCCGCTTTATATAACGCCTCAACGAACGCAACGTCGCAGCGCTGGTCGGAAACTGTAGCAACAATCTTCGTATGCTTTAACATATACCTTAAATTATTATAACCTAATTATTAATTCTATTTGATAACCTTCTAAACCTTCTATCACATAAACGATTCGATCGCCAACCGATACGAATCCAGCCCAAACCCAAGAATCACTCCCCTGCATGCCGCCGATATCATCGACACATGACGAAACGATTCACAGATCGGAAGAGCGTCGTGTAGGGAAAGAGTGTAGATCTCCACGACTGGCGTAGTAACCGCCTTGATAGCATCGTACAACGCAATGGAAGTATGCGTATAAGCGCCGGCGTTCAACACGATACCGTCATATTCAAAACCCACCTCATGGATCTTGTTAATTATCTCTCCTTCCACATTACTTTGATAATAAGATATCTCACACTGAGGAAAGTGGGCACGTAACTCGCTCAAATAGTCCTCGAACGAGGCATTTCCGTATACTGTCGGTTCTCGCTTGCCCAACAGATTCAAATTAGGGCCATTGATGATCTGAATCTTCTTCATTCTTAATTGTAAGTTTATTACCTTTGTACCGCCCGTTGAGGCCGGAATTATCCGGCAAAGGTAAGGATTTTATTTGACACATTCATAACGACATACCGACAATGCGACAAGGAAAAGATATAATAAACCGATATAACACCTATTTACGATTAGAAAAATCGCTCTCAGCCAACTCCATCGACGCCTATTTGACAGATCTTGACAAATTGCTACGTTTCGCAGAGGATGAGAAAAAGGACGTTAAGGAGATCAGCTACGACGACTTGCAACAGTTCATCGCCCAATTACGTGACATCGGTATCCATCCCCGATCGCAAGCACGCATCATCTCGGGTATCAAATCGTTCTATCGTTTCTTATTGCTTGACAATTATATAACAAATGATCCGACCGAATTGTTAGAGTCTCCCAAGATCGGATTGAAGCTGCCGGAAGTATTAACCGTCAACGAGATAAATAGCATTCTCGACACGATAGACCTCACGCTTCCCGAGGGACAGCGGAACCGTGCGATGCTGGAGGTTTTATATAGTTGTGGACTGCGCGTATCGGAGCTTACTGGCCTGCGTTATTCGGATATATATCCCAAGGAAGGTTTCATCCGGGTAGAGGGTAAAGGAAGCAAACAACGGCTTGTTCCTATCTCCGAAGTTGCTTTGCGGGAAATTAAAAACTATCTGTATGACCGGAATTCGGTCGTGGTTAAAAAAGGCTTCGAGGATATTTTATTTCTAAGCCGGCGAGGAACGGCCCTCTCCCGTATCATGGTATTTCATATCATCAAGCAACAGACGGAGGCCGCCGGTATCCATAAAAACGTAAGTCCCCATACCTTCCGTCATTCTTTCGCCACCCACTTGCTGGAAGGAGGCGCCAACTTACGCGCTATCCAAGAGATGCTGGGGCATGAGAAAATCACCACCACCGAGATATATACACATATCGACCGGGAATTCCTTCGCAAAGAGATACTGGAACATCATCCGAGGAGCAGGCCAAGAACTTAAAAGAACCGATCCTACTCCGCTAGCAAAGCCTCAAGGATGTCATAAATTATTTATTTCCTCCTCTGACAAACCAGTATAACGCACGACCATTTCCATCGAAAGCCCATCAGACCGCATACGCCGAGCTGTTTCTAGACGTTCTTCCACACGGCCTTCTTCTCGACCTTCTATTAGTCCTTCTTCTCTGCCTTCTGCTAATCCTTCTGCTAATCCTTCTTCCCGTCCTTCAAACTTAGCAGTGCTCAACACGTCATTCTGGATCATAATCGCATTCAGATGTTCGTCATAAGCATAACGTTCCTCGGGAGACATTGAGTAATAGCGTAATTTCTCTCGTGCCTCTTCCAAGCCAGGGGCTGTCGTTCCGGAAGTTATGATCCCATCTTTCAAGTATCGCACCCATTCCTCCAAGGGGGTCACGGCCACCTTATCAAACTCATTCACCCGGACCAATATATACTCCGGAAAGATCTCCGAGGGAAGACGCTTGACGATCGCACCCCTCTCCTTGGTATTTACCTGTAAATGATCATGGGTATGCACGCCGACAAATTGGTTCTGCCCGTGATACAGATAATCGGTTCCTACGCCTATATCAAAATAAAGGATACTGATAGAATAGACCTTTTTCACCCCGGAATAGTCCTGTCCCAAATGAAGATGTTCGGTGACGGCCTTCGCCACGCCATAAAGCACACGTTCCAAATAATAAAGCTCGCGGGTATTCTGGATCTCGATAAGGATGATATCTCCCTTTGTGTTCTTAGCCTTGATATCCACCCGATTGAATTTTTCATCGGCCATTTGCTGGTATCCCTCACTCTCCAATATCTCCTCAATCTTGATCTGCTCGCCCAAGAACACGGTAAGAAAGCCTTCTAGCACTCCGAAATTCGCTTTTTGCCGGAGTAGGCGTTTGATGGCCCAGTCGAAACGGATATATCGATCTTGTAATTCCTTCATATACTTCTCCTCTTTTTCTGTTTTCTTTTCCATAGTCATATCATGTTTTAGTTACCCCACTATTGGGTGGCTTCAAATGTACATAAAAAGATCTGGAATACAAGCTTATCCCATCTAAAAAGAAATGTCCTTCTTTTTGGATCCGTAAGTGAATAGCCAACGAACGGGATCGTAAGCGGTCGCAAATGGGTATTCGTGTACCGTTATTACTCTATTTTAATCTCATATTTTATCGATTTAAACTATTTACTTAAAGACAAAAAACATGGATGTGGACAAATGATCACACATCCATATCTAATTATCAACAAATTAAAAGCTATCAGGTTCTCCTAAAATGAACAAATGTAAATACAGCTCAATTCTTAGAAATGAGGATTCTGTACCAAATGGCCATCCGACTTATCAATCTCCGACTGAGGAATCGGCAAGTATTTCTTTGTATCATCCCAGCCTTTGATAAAATCTTTTGCTTGGTTCGTACGTACTAAATCCCAATAACGAATACCTTCCATCGCAAACTCATAACGGCGTTCCTTATAGATATTATCCAATGAAACCGCCGGAACCTTATAATCATCCCCCATCGCACGTTTAACGACTCTCGCATAATAATCCTGTGCCTCGCCTACGCTACCTCCACTTCTCAACAAAGCTTCCGATGCCATCAATAATACGTCGGAGAAACGAATTACACGGTAATTGTTCTTATAATTCAGCGCTTCCGTGCCAACCGTAGAAGAATACCCCGCACGAGGATGATATTTGCGTACGCTATATCCTGTATATTGATTCACATCCGAGCTAACCGTCCCGCCTTCCGCTCTAAACTCCTCATGATCTATGATTGTTGTCCACTTTCTAGGATCATTTGGTAAAAACGCATCATTCAATGCTTTTGTTACAGGCGCAAAACCCCAACCTTCCACATATACATTATTAGGATCTTTCAAACCTCTGGCTCCTAGCATTATTATATCGGAGTTACCTTGATTAGCCTTGCCTGCCCAATCATTCGAGTTCCCGATTTCCGTATAATTGACTTCAAAAACAGATTCTTTGCACCATTCATACTCATCATCAAAAAGAACTTTATAATCCGGGATCAAATCATATTGATAGGCAGGATCGGTAATTAGTTCTTTCAATTGGCTGGCGATCTCCTTCATTTTAGTATCATCATTCTGATATAAAACGATACGTGCTTTCATCGCGATAGCGGCACCATTCGTAGCTCGTCCTTTCTCATTAGCCGGGACTATCTTAGGTAACTTCCCAATAACATTATTATCTAAATCCTCGATTAATTTCGCATAGACCTCATCCGGCTGTAACTGAGGGACAGTTGTTATATCATCCAATCCCAAATTCGTCTCGTAATACGGTATGTATCCAAAGAAACGCCACAACTGGAAATAATAAAATACACGTAAGAAATGAGCCTCAGCTACATAACGATCACGAAGCTCCTCCGACATCGTCCCCTCCGGAAGAAGAGGGCATTTCTCTATCACGATATTCGCACGGTTCACACCCTCATACGAACGCCCCCATAAACCCTCGGGTAAGTTTGTCGGTGTCACCCAATTGGTAAAATCATTCACTCGCTGCAACTGCGGTTGATCCGATACCGTCGATCCACCGGTCTCCGCATCATCCGACATGATATTACTTACCAGTTCATAAGAGCTATACGCATTATAAGCGTTCCATTTCAACGGGTCATAGGCAGCGACCAATGCCTCGGTCAAATCCTCCTGTGTCTTGTAATAATCCGTTTCGATAACCTTATTCGTCGGAGACAACTCCAAAAAATCATTGCAGCCACTTAGTCCGAATACAACGGCTAGCAGATAAATATATTTATTCATAACACTAATTTTAATGATTAAAATGTCAAATTCAATCCAAATGTATAAACCCGGGCTTGAGGATATACACCCTTATCTATACCCATTGTCGAACCGATTTCCGGATCCATTCCCTTGTATCCCGTAATAGTCAACAAATTATCGAACGACGCATAAAACCTCAAGCGTTGTATATAAGCTTTTCGGGTCAACTGGGCCGGCAGCGTATAACCTACCTGTAAATTACGTAAGCGCAAGAAAGAAGCATCGTGAACCAACAAAGTAGACGGACGGAAGTTCTTAGGCGTATCACCCAAGACAATCCTTGGCATCGAATTGGAGGTGCCCGGTCCTGTCCATCTTTCCAAAGCATCCGACGTATAATTGACCGCCGCCAACTCATAACGGCGTAACGCATCGAAAACATCCGCCCCGAAAGAACCTTGGAAAAAGGCACTTAAATCAAAGCCATTCCAATCAGCCGCAACAGTAAGTCCAACCATCCAATCCGGATTAGGTTTGCCTATCATCGTACGGTCCTCGTTATCATCGCTGATCACGCCGTCTCCATTCAAATCCTCAAATTTCGTATCACCGGGTACCGCATTCGGTTGTATAGGCTTACCGGTAGCAGGACTGATATAGTTATCGATCTCCTCTTGTGTCTGGAAAACCCCAATCGCCTTATATCCGAAGAAATAACCGATCGGATAACCATTTTGGTTCCTTGATACCGTACCTAAAGTCGGTAAACTCTCCTTATCGATATATCCTGTTTGATTTCCCAGATTCTTGATCTCATTCTTCACATAAGAAGCATTCGCCAAGAAAGATAGATTCACTTTATCTACACTTAATTTATAACCGACTTCAAGCTCGATACCTTGGTTGGTCAATGTCCCGACATTCGACAAAGGCGAGCCACTTCCCACATATAGGGGTATCGGACGCTCCATCAACATGTCTTTTGTATCTTTCTTGAACCAATCAAAACTAAAAGAAAGGGAGTTATTAAAGAAGCGAGAATCAAATCCAAAGTCCAATTGCTCCGAGGTTTCCCAACGCAAATCAGGATTGGCCAAAGAAGTAGGTTTTGTTCCGCTATGGATGACACCGTTCGAGCCAGCCCCGAAACTATAGTTATTTCCTCCGGTCATTGTCGTAGTATATCCAAACGATCCGATTTTCTCATTTCCGTTCTGTCCCCAGCTTCCACGCACTTTCAAGAAGTCGAACCATCCCGGTTTATTTTCCATGAAAGGCTCGTTAGTCAACGTCCAGCCTGCGGAGACGGAAGGGAAATAAGCATATTGATTATTCCGGCCGAAGTTAGAGGAACCGTCCCGACGAAGGGTTAACTCTAGCATATACCTTTCGTCATAATTATAGTTTAATCGTCCGAAAACGGACGCCATCCGATGCTCTGTCGCACCACCTTCCGAATGCTGATCGCCGGGAGAGGCACTATTGGTAAAATCGATCCATGCTTTATGATCATCTTCCGCTCGTAAATTCAATGCTGTTCCCTTTACCTTTTTACTATCATACCGTTCCATAGAGGTTCCCAGTAAAACGGCGAAATTATGTTTATCGATCGAACGTTTATAACTCAACGTATTCTCCCAAAGAAGCTTCATGCCACGATTCATCGTTTGCTCCACCCTCGATTTCTCAGTCTTGACCATATAACACAAATAGCTAACTGGGAACCAATTCCTTTCGCCCCAAAAAGCCATATCCGTGGAGAGAGAGGTCTTAAACGTAAGATTCTCGAATACTTCCAATTCACCCCAAACAGAACCTACAAATTTATCCCAGTCCTTGTTATTGTTTAAGGTCTGCATCATAGCGACCGGATTCACGATCTCTTGATTCTCGATCACGTTATAGATGCGGCCTTCATCATCCTTGACATAGCCGGGATAATTTTTCTCGTAATAAGCGAGATCTTCCGCCGAAGGATTCTCCAGATAGACCGATTCGTTCGGTGGAGTCATCACCGCACTTGCTAACGGGCCGGAGAAGTTGTCATTCTCCGAAATACCTTTGGATATGATCCGTGTATATCCTAGGTTCGTACCGACCTTGAAACTACGGAAAAATTTATTCGCCTTATTCTCAAACACATTATAGGTATTGTTGAAACGTAAGCTATATCGTTTATAATCCGACTTATCTTTTCCTCCAACAATTCCTTCTTGATCTAAATAACCAAAAGAGAGGAAATAGCTTCCCTTATCACCACCCCCACTGATGCTCGCTTGATGATTCATGATCGGGGCATTCTCGTTATAAATCTCATTCTGCCAGTTCGTCCCTACACCTGCTTTCGAAGGATCATCGTAAATAGGGTCCATCCCGGCATTCACGTAAGCCTCATTCATTATTGTCTCATATTCGGTGGCATTCAAGACCGACATTTTTCGCCAAGGATTTTGCCAACCGATAGAGAAATCATAATTGACAACCGCTTTTCCTTTTTTCCCGCTCTTTGTCGTAACCAGAATAACACCATTAGCCGCACGCGAACCGTAGATAGCGGCAGAAGCGGCATCTTTTAAGACCTCGATAGATTGTATATCCTGCGGATTCAGATAATCGACACCTCCTTCAAGTGGCATTCCGTCCACAATATACAGAGGGTTACTATCATTGATAGTTCCTGTACCACGGATACGGACTCTCGACTCGGCTCCCGGTTGTCCGGAATTCTGCATAATGCTTACTCCCGAGACTTTTCCTCGTAACACATCCTCTACCCGGGTCGGCGTCAGCTTCTCCAAATCATCGGAGGTGACACGACTGATGGCCGCTGTCATCACGCTCTTCTTCTGAACGCCATAACCAACCACTACCACCTCATCCAAGGCTTGCGTGTCCTCTTTCAAGACAATCTGTAAATCAGTCTGCGTACCGACCTTAACCGTATGGGAGAGATAGCCTATAAACGAGATTTCTAATACATCGCCATTTTTCACATCTAGCGTAAATACGCCATTCATGTCAGAGATCGTACCGGTAGTAGTTCCTTTTACGGAAATACTCGCACCGATAACCGGAGTTCCATTTGTATCCAAGATCGTTCCTCGCAATTTTCTTGTCGCTTGAGAAACTTCCACCGGATTTACATTAGGATGGGAAAGGCCGCTTGCCTCCAGATTGCCATTTAAGGAAGCGAGCAATAATGACCCGACACATATCCAACGCCATCGCTGATCCTTACTTTTCTTTTTCATAAACTATTCGAATTTAAAGGTTTAAACAATATTCCTAACATTACTTTTTGGTTAGTCGGACTCTGAGTATTTTCAAAAAAGGGGTAGCATTCCCCTCGACAGCACTCACGAGGAGTGCCGCCGTAGGAAATTGGATATAAAAGCTAACCTAACTAATTTAATGTATACTCAAAGTAATCCTTGAAAGAGGTTACCGCATCGCCTACTTTTAGATAACGGCGACTAAGTACTGGTTTCGCCCTCCCCTTCTCATGATACTCGGCTATCAGAAGATAGCCTCCTGATTTTGAGGGCAATTTCAGAAGGCAAGGTTGAAGCCGCTTGCCAAAAGGTTCAATCACAATAGACTCTTCTTGTGTCGAAATAATAGTTCCTTTCTCGTCTAGTAGTTTCAAGAGAACTTTTCCAGACGACTCCTTATTCAAGTCGTTCACCCCTACCAAGTTGAATACTAAATCACTACCCGGTTTCAAGGGCTCGAGATGTTTGGTATAACGACGATCCGCTAAATCGATAAAGACTGCCGAGGGGGCGAAACAATGCTTGAACCAGCGGAAAGCCGGTGAAGGTTCCAAATCCTTGATATCATTGATGAACCAATCTCCCGTGAAACCATAATTATTGGTCAAATGACAAAAAGCCAAGATTCCGCCTACCGAACGTTCCGAACGCAGCCATTCCGTCTCAAGTTCCAACCAATATGCCTGCAATTCACGACATTGTTCCGGAGTGGCATTCTCGCCAAGATAGTAATTGTAATTGTTAAGTGTCAATTTCGAGGGCCGTCCATCACGCCATAACCAAATCCATCCGTACTCATTCACCAACTGAGGAACGCCCGCATCTAGTATAGAAGAGAAACCTACCCAATTCTCATGCAATGCACCTAAGTTATAGGGATTGTTTTTGAAATAGTCGTTCAGTTCGCTGGAATGCATCAACGTAAGCGCACGATAAGGGTGTGGCTCATCCATCTCATCGTTCGTCCCCATCTGATCTGATGTCATGTAACCGGCATCCCAGATCCGGGTCGGGTCTAATTCCTTTAGTTTGGGAATCAGCGTATTTCCTATATAACTGTCCCAGTTCTCATTGATCGCATCCCAGATCACGATACTGGGATGATTCCCATCGCTCCATACCCAATTCGTATACTCCTTACGTACCTGTTCATCCCATCCATGATTTTGCCAATATAGCCACTCATTCTGTAATACGATACCATACTCGTCGCAAAGGTCATACCAGAAGTCAGGTACAATTCCTACACATATTCGCATAGCGTTCCAATCGATTGACTTTGGCAGGTCTACCATCAGCTTCTTCACCCATTCCCGGTCCCAAGCCAACGCTTGACAATCCGGGTCCTCAAAGAAACGTTGAAGCGTGATATTGGAGCCTCGTAAGTAGAATTTATCCCCATTAAGCGTAAAGAATTTACCTTTTCTCGAAAAATCACGCATACCGAAGTTCACGGAATAACGATCTACAAGCTCATCTTGGTCATACACCGAGACCTCACCTTCGTACAAGAAAGGGGAATCAGGAGTCCAAGCCTTCGGATTATCCAAAGAGATACTCGTTTCGAAATAAGTCCTATTATCCCGCTTAGCCTCACCTTCAATCATTTTCTTTCCTACTATCCTCCCTGTAGTCTTCTCCTTGACACAGTACTCAATCTTACAAGAATCCTTCATTTTATCCCCATACAACATTTGGGGTGGATACAAACTTCTCACCAAGGTCTTAACTGTCACCAATCCTTTAGCCAGAGAAGGCAGGAATAAAACTTTATCGACCCGCATCTTACCAGTAGCCGTAATGAACACGTCATCCCAGATTCCGGGTAGGTAATGGACTTTCTCCTTATCCGTTCCGCCGGCGGCCTCGCTAGGCAACCACGCCCGGTCGCCCACCTGAATCAATATCTCATTGTCCGAACCATATTTTACGGCACTCGTAATATTAAAATCCATTGGAGTATAGCATTCCATAGAAGCCCCCACTTCATGCCTATTCACGAAGACTCGTGTAACATATTGGCTTTTCTTTATCGTAAGGAATAATTGCTCATCCTTAAATTTCTCATCGATAAATACTTTCCGCTTATACCAATTATACATCGGCGTATAATCTCTCTCTAAGAAATTAAACTGTTCCACCAACTCCACGCCGTCAGGCTTCTTGAAGAATTTCTCGTATTGAGAAATTTTCGGCCT
>OOCR01001212.1_pt1 | contig 14597 bp, 9 predicted proteins | sample 1671491 | NCBI WGS metagenome assembly OOCR01 (sample SAMN06348162, study PRJEB24527) | human gut metagenome | biome: human gut; feature: ankylosing spondylitis patient; material: feces | host: Homo sapiens | place: China | collected 2015-10
GTGGGTGGTGTGGGAGGACGGCGCGGAGACATCCCCGCGCCTCCTACCCGATATTCCCGCCTCGCGCGGTTCGGGGATTTCAAACGTCGAAGAGCGGCGCCATGCGCGCGGTCTCGCGCGAGGAGATGCCGAGCTCGTACGCTTCGCGTTTCCACCCCGAGATGACGCGTCTCATGTCCGCCAAGCGCGTTTTTGCGTCCCGCAACGACATCTGGAAGTAGTCGGCAAGCGCCACGGCGTCGTCCGCGTCGCGCAGGCGCCGCACTCCGTCCGCCGTGATCGGACGATCGGTGAAGTCGGGGGCGGGCGAGAGGTCGTGCGCGGGGGCGGGGCGCCACCCGAAGTCTTCGCGAACGAAAAGCCAACGCTCGGGTCGATCCGTACCGCCCGTAAGAAGCGAAAAGACCATCCGTTGCCAGAGGACGGGAAGGTCCTTCGAGGGAGCGGCTCCGTCGGCGTTGAGAATGTCCGCCATCGCGAGGTAGCTCAACGTGCGTCGCCCGTTGTTCACGAGCGTCGAAGCGGAAAGCGTCAGAAGAGGCGTTTCGAGGGAGAACGCGCCGTCGGATTCAAGCGTCTTTTCCTTTTTCGCGGTATCGACCGATTTGGAGCGCGCCTTGGCTCGTAAAGACGCTTTGGGCTTCGCACGATCGGGTCGCTCCGTAATCAACACTGCGGAGCCGAGCGACTCGGAGAGGACGGAGTCGACCGTCGGAATGCCGCACTGCCGCGCCAACCTCAGGCCCAACTCGCTCCAGAGCGGACGGTTCCAATCGTCGCCCCGGGATTCGAAGAGCACGAAGGCGCTTCGACGATCTTTTTCCGTAAGGTAGTTCGCGTGGCTCCCCGGGATCGATGCCGCCGCGAGGAGTCGTTCCAAGTCTTCCTGTGCCGCTCGCCCGCGCTCGTAAGCGTGGTGGGCGTAGAGGAGGGCGTCCAACTGCGTGACGGCGGGCGGAATTACGGCCCGCATCCCCTGCGGGTGCCCCGTGTCGGGATCCGTGAGGAGTATGCCGCCCGCATGGTGCCGCGCGTGCGGAAGCCGCACGGCCATCGTCTCGATATTCCCCGCGTCCGTCGGAAGATTCAATTCGAGCCCCGAGCGGAGGGCTGCGCACGGCAGATCGATCCGCCCCGGGTCGACTGAACGGTCCTTCAAAAAGCCGAAGGTCGACTCGCCTTCGACGGGGCGAAGGGTGCCGCTCGCGAGCGGCAGATCCGCGCCGAGCGGAAAGCCGTCACGCAACCACTCGGGGTCGTAGATAAAGATCGGCCGATCGTCGAAGGGATCGGGACGACGCACCTCCCGGGGGTAAAAATCCCGCAGGTTGACGCGGGGTTCGTTCGGGTCTGCTTTCAATCCGTCTTCCGCGTTCTCTATCGAGGCTTCGGGAAGTGCCTCCACATTATTTCCCGAACGGGAAGGATTTGATTCTTCCGGTTTCGAATTCCGATCGTCTTCGTTTCTGAGATTGGGGGCGAGCGGAAAGACGAGCGTGCCCGCACGGGGGGAGCCGGGCAGGGCGTCGATGCGCACGTCGTACGTGCGTCGGTAGGGGAACAACATTTTTGCAACTCCGGTCCGTTGGGACGCGTTCAGAACGCGTCGCTCGTTTTCTTTTTCGTGCGAACGCGCTGCGGCAGTCGACGCTCTTCGAGAAGCAAACCCGCTTCGTCGACGGAGGAGGCGGCGACCGAAGCGATCGCATCGCCGAGTCCCAGCGCCTGAAGGACGGCGGTGATGTTCCCGATCGAAACGCCGCATTCGCCCGCTTCGACTTTGTTGAGGGTCTGAAGCGAAATGCCGGCACGTTCCGCAACGAGGGACTGAGGGAGGCGCCGCCGCAAACGGGCGACGCGGATGTTGTATCCGAGGGTCCTCACGGACTCTTCAACGGCCAAGGAGGGTCTCATAACACACACTATCCTAGATGTTGAAGGAGTTAACACGCATTTTTATGCATGTTGAAGCTTTCAATGCCCTCATTGGCGGCGGGAAGTCCGAAATCGCGGTTTTCGGGGGTTTCGAGGCAAAAAATCGTCGCTCCGAGGAAGCGTCTCGAAAGCTTTACATCCAGTTTAAGCGATGTTGTTTGGGATAAACCACTGAATTCTTGATATTAAGCCTTCGGGGTTTCCCTCGAAAAACGCGGATTTCGCGCTTTCTCCTGACCTTTGAATGTGTCGACATCCTTTTTTGCGCGCCGCCGTTTCGTTTTGACGAACGTCCGATTCCGAATTCGGCGGCGTCCTTCGTTGCCCGGTCGTCCGTTCGGTTCGCGACGTCCGATCGGATCCGTGCTCGTTTCCGACGCGGGGCTGTGTTGCGTTTCGATACTCGCTGCACGCGATCCGGAAAAATCGGTCGGTCACTTTCCGCTCGGAGCCCTCCCCTCTTCCGGGAGATTCGCCTTCCTTCGAGTGAACCGACGCAAAGCCCGAAAAACCCGAAAAACAACAAAAATGTTGCGATTCGCGTTTTTCGCCTCGAATATCCGGAGGACGGCCGACAGCGCGTTCCGGGCTCGGTTCTTCCCGGCAGCCCGATTTCTCGCGAGCGATCTTTTCACGAATTCGGAAAATTCAACCCGATCGGGCAGTGTGAAATTTCAATGATTCGGGCAACTCGTCCCGTTTTTCCCGAAGCGCTCTGAAGGCCTTTGCGGGAGGCTCGGGCTACACACCTGGGGCGAAACTCCCCGAACGTCGCCAAGGGGCTTCCGTGCCCTCTGCGTCGTTTCCGTCCTTTCCCTGCAAACGAGCTCCGAACGCTACGCCCGAGGCCTTAATGCTCACTTACGTCGTCGCGGAACGGCGGAGGTTGCTCGGCGAGCCGACCAAGCCAAGGACCCGGCCTGAAATCCGACGATTTTCCGCTCGGGGGCTCCGCGGGAGATCGGGCCTTTGCTGTAAGGCGATACCCTGTACGCGATCATCCGAACAGATGATGACGCAGGCTTCCTTGCAGTCGTCCTTTCGCGATGAAAACGCGACACGGTCCGTATATGCGCCGACGATCGTGGCGCAATTCTAGGTGGAAACCCGAATCTTTGTGAAGAAATTCCACGGGCGGCGCTTGCGACACTTCGCCCGTTACGAGTGGCGACGGCCGTGCGGTCCGGTTTTGTTTTTTCCGTGCTTTACGTTTTTCGGAAGACGCGTACCGGGTCCGATCTTTCACCGTCCCTCAGAGGAGAATTCCATGACGAACACGCTCACAATGAACGATTTCCGCCTCACCTTGGGCTCGACCGAACTGAAGCCCCTGGTTCTCGGAGGCATGGGCGTCAATATTTCCACGAAGGATCTCGCGCTTGAAGTGGCGCGCTTGGGCGGCATCGGGCACGTGTCGGATGCGATGCTCCCCGAAGTGGCCGACCGTCTTTTCCGCACGGGTTTTACCGCCGCGAAAGCAAAGGCCTCGAAGGCCTTTGCGGGTCTCGGCTCCAAGCTCGGCATGGCGTTTGACGTCGATGCGGTTGCGTCCGCCACGCGCCGCTACGTCGAAGATGTGATGAGCGCGAAAAAGGGCGAGGGGCTCGTTTTCATCAACGTGATGGAAAAGCTCTGCATGAACGACGCGTTCACGACCTTGAAGGCGCGCCTCACGGCGGCGCTTGACGGCGGGATCGACGGGATCAGCTTGTCGGCGGGCCTCCACACGTCGTCTTTTGCCATGATGGCGGAGCACCCGCGCTTTCACGACGCAAAGCTCGGGATCGTCGTTTCGAGCGTGCGTGCTTTGAACATTTTCCTTCGCCGTACCGCCAAGACCGGGCGTCTTCCCGACTTCGTGGTGGTGGAGGGGCCCTTGGCTGGCGGACATCTGGGGTTCGGGCTCACGAACTGGTCGGAGTCGAATCTCGGGACGATTGTCGACGAGGTGCTGGCCTTTATCAAGGCGCAGAAGCTTTCCATTCCGGTGATTGCCGGGGGCGGCGTCTTTACGGGGACGGACGGCGTGCGGCTCCTTCAGAGGGGCTGTGCGGGCGTACAGGTTGCGACTCGCTTTACGGTCGCAAAAGAGTCGGGGCTTCCCCACGACGTGAAGCAACGCTACTTCAACGCGCAAGCCGAGGACGTCGTCGTGAACGGCATCTCGCCCACGGGCTATCCCATGCGCATGTTGCAACAGTCGCCCGCCATCGGCTCGAACGTGAAGCCCCAGTGCGAGGCCTACGGTTACCTCCTGGAGCGCGGCGACTGCTCCTACTTGAAGAGCTACCGCGAAGCGGTCGAGGCGAATCCCGACGAGAAGGCCCCGTCCATCGAGGGAAAGACGTGCCTTTGCTACCAGATGCGCAACTACAAGCTCTGGACGTGCGGCGCCACGACCTCGCGCTTGAAGGAAACCTCCGTGCGTCTTCCCGACGGCACGTGGTACGAGCCTCCCGCCGAGCACATCGTGAACGACTACCTTTACTCGAAGAACGACGAAATCCGACTCCCCGAGGTGCCGGCGTCGGTCGGGTCCGCAGCCTTGCAGGCTTTGCGGGAGAGCGGCTCGCTCGCCGCATCGTAACCGCGCATCGCAGAGTGCCTTCTCGGTTAAGCCCGAGAAAAAAAAAGCCCCCGATCGTTCGAAAGTTCGAAACGTTCGGGGGCGTTGTTGTGTGCGGCGACGCTCGGTGCGTCGCCGATATGGGCTCACTTCATTTTGACAACGTTCGTGCCCGCCGTGCGGCCGAAGGTCATGACGTCCGCAATGGCGTTGCCGCCCAAGCGGTTCGACCCGTGGATCCCGCCCGTGACTTCACCCGCGGCGTAAAGGCCCGGAATCACCTTGCCGTCGGTCCCGACCACCTGAGCGTTCGTGTTGATCTTGATGCCGCCCATGGTGTGGTGCACCGTCGGAACCTTCTTGCAGGCGTACCAGGGACCTTCGGTCAACGTGGTGTCGGCCTTGTTGTCGGCAACAAACCCGAAGGGATCCTTTGCTTTCTTTTCGACGACGCTGTTGTAGCCGTCGACGCTTGCCTTGAGCTTGGCGGGATCCATGCCGGTCTTCTGCGCCAATTCGTCGAGCGTCGGAGCTTCGACGACCGCGCCGAGCGCGACCATGTCGCGAATCGTTGCGCCGTTCGCGTCAACCCAGTCGCGCGAAGGATAACGGACCTTGTTGACGATCACCCAGTAGGTGCTTTCCGGCTGCTTGAAGATCGCACCTGCGAGCACGTCGCGCGCGGCCCCTTCATTGACAAAGCGATCGCCCGCGTTGTTGACGAAGATGCGATTGCGACCCGAGGTGCGGATATTTTCCATCAACCCCGTGCCCGGCGTCCCGCAAGGATGCAACTGAATGTCGTCGAGCCCGATAAGCGCCGCGCCGTACTTCTGAGCGAGTTTCAAACCGTCGCCTTGTGCCGCCTTCTGAAGATTCGTGCAACCGATCGTGTTGTCAAGCGTCACGGATTTCCACACGCCCGTATTGACCTCCTGGCGGAGCTTGACGTTTGCGCCGAACCCGCCCGTGGCAATCACGACGCCGTCTTTGGCGTTGAGCGTCAGATTCTGCCCGAAGTGTTTCGCCTTGACGCCCGCAATGCGCCCTTCGGCCTCGATGAGGTCCGTTGCGGACGTGTCCGTGAGCACCTCGATGGCGCCGCCCGACTTGGCGATCACTTCTTCAAAGCTTCGGATGTAGGTATTGCCCGAAGGTGTGGCCGGGTAGTGACTGCGTTGCCAGAGGGCACCCGTGGCCGTCCCGATTTCGTCCTTGAATTTCACGCCCAAGCTTTCCAGCCATTCGACCGACCCCAAGGCGTTTTCCGTCAGGTATGCAACGAGCTCGGGGTCACCCTTGTCGTGACCGCCCTTGAGCGTCTGCGTGCGGAACTTTTCGATGCTGTCTTCAATGCCTTGTTTCGACTGACGTGCGGGGTCGACGGCATTGAGCGCGCCTTCGCTCACGTTGGTGGAACCGCCCAAGAAGCCGAGCTTCTCGAGAACGATCACCTTCCGAGCGCCCGCCTGATGTGCGGCGATGGCCGCGGCGAGACCCGCACCGCCGCCGCCCACGACCACCACGTCGGCGTTCTTGACGGCTTCGCCCGCCGGGTGTTGTTCAACTTTCTTTGTCATGGCCGCCATGTCGGCGCCGGCCTTTTCAAGACATTGCTTCACGCCCGCGTAGAGGGCCGAACTCGACACCGTGGCGCCCGTGATCGCGTCGACGCCGAGCGACTGATAACTGAGAATTTTGTCGGTCATGAGCTGCAACGCCACCCGACCGACCCCGATCGTTTCGAGGTTCTTCGAGGTGTCGATGCTCTCGATCCGATCCTTTGTAAGCGTAACGGTCACGGTGAGCGGCGCATTGTGCCCGGTGACCGTGGCGGTGTAGGTGCCGGGCTTGAACGTCGACGGTGCCTTTTGAGCGGGTTCTTGCGCGAAGACGACGCCCGTGGCGAGTGCCGCGAGTGCGGACGTGAAAGCGCAGATGAGACGTTTGGATTGCATGAGCTTTTCCTCCGATGCCGGCTCGGAATGGTCGGCTGATATGGATCACCATAATCGAACGCCGTGTTCGGCGAATCGGTACAAACGCTTGGATTGAAGGCGAGAAAGCGGAAGGGGCGAGAATAGGGCGAGTCGGTACCCCTAATGCAAACCGGTTCGATCAAGTCGGACAAACAAAAAAACACCCCGATCGGGCGTTCCGACCGGGGTGGAATTTCTGTTGAGGTGCGTCGGGAAAATCAAGCGCGCCGCGAGATTTCGAAGGCGATTTTTGCAAGCCCCGTCTGTGCGATGTAGACGCCGCAGAGAATCATGGCGGCGCCCATGAGGCCCACGAAAGACATCGTTTCGTTGAAAAATGCGAGCCCCGCGGTCACGGTCACGAACGGACTCGTGTAGAGCCACGGGGAAGCGCCCTGCGTTCCGAGAACGCGCACGGCCTTGTGCCAGAGCATGAAGGAGAGCGCCGTCGCCCCGACCGCGAGGAAGAGGAGGTTCGCGATCACGACGGGTTCAAGAAGCACCGAGACTTCGGTCGGTTCTTCGAGAAGGAAAAAGGGCAGCAACGCAATCATCCCGTAGCCCGTTGCTTTGCGCGCGACGAAGAGAATCGGGCGGTCGGCGACCGTGCGCAGGATCATCGAGTAGAGCCCCCACCCGAGGGCGGAACCGAGCGCGAGCCAGTAACCCGCAAGCGGCAGGTCCTGCATGGCCGCGGAATCGAAGAGGACGAGGCAAAGGCCGGTCGCGGCCGAACAGAGCCCGAGCGCCGACTTCCAGTGCATGCGGAAGGCTCGCAGCCAAACGAGGGCGAGAAGCGCCGTCATGAGGGGAGCGGTCGAGGCGACGACGCTCACGCTCGATGCGGGTGCCCAAGCGATGGCGAGGTTCTGAAGTCCGAGGTAGAGCGTCGTGGAGACGATCCCGAGCGCGGCGATGCGGAGTTCGTCGCGGAGATTCCCGCTCCAGATGTTTTTCGGTGCGATGAGAAGCAAAAAGCCGTAGGCGAGGAGGCTGCGCCACATCAGGACTGCGAAGGGTCCCATGCCGAAGCCGTAGAGCCATTTCGTGGAGATGAACGTGAGGCCGAAGAGAACGGCCACGAAAAAGGCGAGGGCGTGAGCGCCGAGGCGTGCGGAGAGTGGGGTCGGAGCGGCGTCTCCGGCCGTCGAACCGGCTGTAGATCCGACGGCGGATGAGGGAGCGGAAGAAGAAATCGAGGGCGACATGATGGCGATCGGGAGTTGCAATGTATTGATTTTAGTTGATTTTTGGTCTCATTTTTTTCCCTCGCTAGCAACTCCGTCCGTTCGGATCGGCGTTTACTTCACAAGGTTTCGAGCCGCGTGCTACAAATAGAGGCATTTCTTTCGTCATACCCGCAACTTTTCGGAATCATCTGTATGGATCTTCTCGACGCACTCACGCTCCGACTTTCCGCCGCCGCTCATCCGAGTTATTTCGCCACCGTCGGGGCGCAACTCCCCGGGGTGGAAAACCGTTTGGGCGTTCCGATGGGTGTCGTACGGAGTGCGGCGAAAGAAATTCTGAGGTCGGGCAGTGCGGAAGACTTTCTGGAGGAGGCGCTCCGCCCGGGTCGGTTGGTCGTGCACGAAACGGCGCTCGTTGCGGGGCTTGTCGTCTGCGGCCTTCCGACGCGGGATTTCGGCGCAAAGCTCGAGATTGCGGAACGGTTCCTGCCGGCGGTCACCAACTGGGCGATTTGCGATACCTTCGCGACCGGGTTTCACGAGGTGCGTTCGCACCGCGAAGAGGCGTTCGACTTCGTCGCGTCGCTTTGTCGTCGTGCGGGTGAAACGCCCGATACGATCAATGCCCCCGAGCGGGCGCTCTGGCCGACACGGGTCGGGCTCGTACTCGTGCTCGCGCACTACGCGCACGCGGACTGGCTCGACCGGGTGCGCGATCTGATGGCGGACGAACGACCCCTTGCCGTCGCCCGTACGACCTATTACGGCTCGATGGGTTGGGCCTGGTGCCACCAAGTGCTCTCCGTGGTGGACCCCGCGGGGGCTGCGGATTTTCTCGAAGCGCTTGTGCGGTCCGAAAAGATCGACCCCCTCACGGCGCGGCGGGCTGTAAGAAAGATCCGCGAATCCTACCGCGCGAGCGCCGAGGAGAAGGAGGCGTTGCTTGCGCGCTTCCGGCCGCTCCTTCCCGCGCGCGTCGACAAGAACGCTCCGAACCGCAAGCCCGACTTCTGACCTTCGCCTGTGGGAGTACGAAAGAGAGCAATCCTTCCGGCAATTCCGCTCAGGCTTTTTCCCACCCGAACGGGCGATTTTCGTGTAGGATTCGGGTCTCTTGTAATTTTTCGGACATTTTTTCGTCCGACGCTTTTTCGCGTGTCGCAGATCTCAAACCAAAGGAAAAGAGTTCGCGCCGCCCCGAAAAGCGCCATCCCCGGTTTCGGCATTCCCGAGGACTACTTTCCATGCGCAATTTTCTTTCCGAATTTGAAAAATTCATCTCTCGCGGCAACGTGCTCGACCTGGCGGTCGCCGTGATCATCGGGGCGTCGTTCACCAACATTGTGAACAGCCTCGTCAAGGACATCGTCAACCCGATCCTCGGTGTTCTCGTCGGTCGTCCGGACTTCACGAATCTCTTCATCGTGCTGAAGGAAGTTCCGGGGTACGACGGTCCCCGCACCTACGAAGCCCTCACCAAGGCGGGTGCCACGGTGTTCGGCTACGGCGCCTTCCTGACGGCGGTCGTGCAGTTCCTGCTTTTGGCTTTCGTCGTCTTCTGGCTCGTGAAGATCGTGACGGGTGCACGCGGCCGCATCGAGGCGGAGGCCAAGCGCGTCCTGAGCAAGCTTGAAAGCGACAAGGCCGCGGCCGACGCCGTCGCGAAGAAGGCCGAAGAAGAAGCCCGTGCCGCCACCGAAGCGAAGGCACGCGAAGAAGCCCTTGCGAAGGAAGCCGCCACGACGAAGGCGAGTGCCGAAGAGCTCGAGCTCCTGCGCGAAATCCGCGACCTCCTGAAGCGCGAGGCGGCGAAGTCGTAAACCGTAGCTCAAACCGACACGAGAGCGGATCCGAGCGAATCCCACTCGGATCCGAATTTCTTCAAAAGCCGTCGGAAAACAAGTTTGAGAAAAGGTTTTGAGGCTCTTCAAAGGCCCGGGCAAGAAAAAGCTCCCGCGGACGAAATCCGTCGGGAGCTTTTCTTTCGGGCTTCGGGCGGCTCGAAACGCTCGATGTCGAACGTTGTACAAAGCCGTCCCGGTTTCAGCCCAATCTGATCAATCAGGCCTTGAAGGCGGCTTCGAGGGCGGGTACGACCTGCTTCTTGCGGCTCATGACGCCGTCGAGCCACAGGTGTTCGCTGCCGAGTTCCTTGCCGAAGGCCTTCGCGATGCGGGCGGGATCGTCCGAGACCATGAGAAGGAGCGACCCTTCCTTCATGATGTCCGTGAGGAGCAGAAGGGCGGAGTGGCGACCTTCTTCGGACTTCACGCGGGCGAGTTCGGCTTCGAGGGCGGGCATCATGTCGTCGACGAGCTTGAGGTCGACGAGTTCGAGCTGGCCGACGCCGACCTTCGAGCCCGACATGTTGAAGTCCTTGAAGTCGCGGAAGATGAGGGAGCGCGGTTCGGCGCCGGCGACACAGGACTTCGCCGTGAAGAGTTCCATGCCGAGGGCTTCGATGTCGGCGATGCCGGCGATTTCGGCGAGTTCTTTCGCGGCCTGACGGTCGAGTTCGGTGCAGGTCGGGGACTTGAAGATCACCGTGTCGGAGAGGATCGCGCAGAGCATGGCGCCCGCGAGGTTGGCGGGGATTTCAAAGCCCATGTAGTCGTACATGCGCTTCAAAAGCGTGTTCGTGCAACCCACCGTCCAGATCACGCATTCGATCGGGGCGGTCGAGGTGAGGTCGCCGAGCTTGTGGTGGTCGACGATCCCCTTCAGATTCGCCTGATCGATGTCCGCGGGGGCCTGGGCCTTGTCGGAGTAGTCGACGAGGTAGACGTCGCGACCGGCGACGCTCGTCACGATTTCGGGAGCCTTGAGGCCGAAGCGCTCGAGGATGAAGCGCGTTTCGGGAGCGGGTTCGCCCTGAGCGGCGGGCGTGACGTCGAGACCGCGCTTCGTGTAGAGGTCCGCGCAGACGATGGCGGAAATGATGCTGTCGGAGTCGGGGTTCTTATGACCGAGAATGAGAGCGGACACGTTGGGATCCTTTCTTCTAGAGAGACGTTATGGCAAACGGGAAAGCCCGCCGTCCGAGGGCCGCGCTTGGGCGCAGAGGCTTCCGAAAACGGAAAGCCTTCGAACTTCGTCGTGCGTTTTTCAATCGCGTCGGGGAAGCTCTTCGGCTCTTCTTCGGACGAAGGCGGTGCGGCTTCCTGCCGCACGGGTTTCGACATTCTACTTAAATTGTGCGGGTTCGTCCCGAGGCGTCCTCCGAAGCCCGACGAACCTCGAAAGCTTTTCTTGCCGGTCCTTGCCACCCGTCCGATCGGGTGGTAGGACATTCCCCTCATGCTTTCACGCCCGAAAACGCCTTGCTCGTTTCTTGTCCGATCACTCGGCTTTCCTCTTTTCCCTACTGCGCGTAGGGATTTGAGGCGATCGAGGCAAGAACCTCTCTATCGGCGGATAGACAAAGGCACAACGCACGTCTTCGGATCTTCTCAGGTAATGGCGTAGGGCTTAACCCGAGGATCGTTCGGAGGACTTCGGAAATCTCTTTTTGCACGTTGATCCATTGTGCCGAATAAACGGATGTTGACCGAAGTCCTTAAGGTCGGTTTTCCGTTTTCTTCCCGAAATACGGGGAACGTGCCGATATTCTTAAAAGGAATGGCGGTGGTGCGACACGTACGGAAAACCCCATTCCAATAAAGGGGACGGGTTCGATAGGCTTCGTTTTGCGGTACGGTCGATGCTGTTTTTTCGGATGGGTTCGGCCGCAGCCGTTAAAGGAACCTCGAGGTCGCTCGTTGAAACACCCCGCCGACATCGGTCGGACTCAACGGGCGGCGATCCGATGAGGAGGAGACTCATGTCCGAACACGAAAAAACAACGAATGTTCCGTCGAGCGCGCCGACCATCTCGCGTCGTACGCTCATCGGAGGCGCAGCGGCCGCTGCGGGTGCGGGAGCGCTCGGCTTCTCGATGACGCCCGTGCGAGCCGAAATCGAGCGCCTTCAGGCGGAAGGCTGGGAAGCGAAACCCTTGGCCTGCTGCATGTGCGGTGCGCGCTGCGGGTTGATCGCCATGAAGAAAAAGGGCGTGCCCGTGTCGCAGTCAACGGTTCGCATCATGCCCAATCCCGACCATCCGCAGCGCGGTTACTGCGGTCGCGGCGCGCAGACGATGTGGCTCTGGAACCACCCGATGCGCATCAGGAAGCCCCTGAAGCGCACGGGCGAGCGCGGGGAAGGGAAGTTCGAAGAAATTTCCTGGGATCAGGCGCTCGATGAAATCGCCGCCAAGGTGAAGGCCATTGCGGCCGAGTACGGCGAGCGGGCCGTGTGCCTCACGAGCCACAACTTCACGGGCTACCAGAACTGGTTCGCCGCGCCCTTCGGCACGGGGAACGTCATCAACCATTCGGCGACCTGCAACAGCGCTTCGACCCTCGGGCGCCGCATGGTTTTCGGTCCGAGTTTCTCCGGGCTCGGTCTCGTCGAACCCGACTACGCCAATGCCGACTACCTGATGTTGGTCGGCCGTACGGTCTCGTGCGCGATCGGCGTGCAGTCGACGATGGCCGCGAACCGCGAACGGGGCGGTCGGATCGTCTTTGTCGACCCGCGCATGCCGGAACCGGGCTTTGCGGGAAGCGAATGGATCCCGATCAAGCCGGGCACGGATGCCGCGTTCCTTCACAGCCTCATTTTGGTGGGGCGCCGCGAAGGGCTTGTCGACCTCAACTGGATCGAACGCTGGACGAACGCCGCCTACCTCGTGCGCGACGACATGATGCCGATTACGGAAGCGGACCTCGTCGAAGGGGGATCGAGCCGCAAGTTTCTCGTCGTCGACGCAACGACGGGCGAAAAGGTGCTTCAGGGCCCGATTTTGAACGACAAGGGCGCTCCCACGGGTTTTGACGAAGACCCGACCCGCAAGCTCAACCTCAATTGGGAAGGTTCCGTCACGACCCTGAAGGGTGACGTCCACGCCCAGACCGTCTACGTGCTCTTCTGTCACACGAACGACAAATACACGCCCGAAGCCGCGTCCTCCATCACGGGGATTCCCGCGGCGACGATCGAGCGAACGGCACGCGACTTCTTCACGAAGAAGGGCGTCTGCGACGACGGGTGGTATTCGTCCCGAAACGCCAACGACGTCGAATGCTACGCCATGATGAACGTGATCAACTTCTTCACGGGTCGCATGGACCGTAAAGGCGGTCTCGTCTTCACCGCGGGCGGCGGCTTCGGCGGCCCCGGCATCAAAGCGGCGGGCAAGAAGCGCACGGGCCCGACGGGCGTCACCTGGGACTACACGGGTGAGAAGCCTTTGGACAAGAAGTACTTCCCGGAAGGTATCGGTACGCTTTCGTCCGCCTTCCCCGCCATGCTGAAGGGCGACCCGTATCCCATCAAAGCCCTCTTCATGACGGGCTGCGACATGTTCCACCGCGAAGCGAATTCGGCCCGGTTGATCGAAGCCTTCAAGTCGCTCGATCTCATCGTCTCGCAGGACCTCATGCCCGTCGAATCGAACGACTGGGCGGACTACGTGCTGCCGTCCACGTTCTTCCTCGAAAATCACGAGTACCTCGGCGTCAACTATGCCTTGAACGGCAACGTGCAGAAGTCGGACGCGGAAATCGATCCGCCCGAAGGGTGCGAAGCGCGCCACGACATTTGGCAGTTCCTCGAAATCCTGCGCCGCATCGACCCCGAAAAGGCGGCGCGCGTGGGCTACACCGAGGAAATCAAGGACCGCGCCGGTTGGAAGGCCTGGTGGAATAAGGGCATCATGGACCGCGCCTGGGCGGGCTTCATCGCAGCGAAAAACGCCGCGAAGCCCGGCGAAGGCGACCGCATCGCGGCGGAAGTCGAAAGCGAAGGCTGGTCGCAAACGGCCGCTAAGGTCTACGACCAGGTTCCCTACAAACGTCCCTTCACGACGCCTACGGGCAAGGCCGAACTCATTTCCTTCTACGCCTTGACGGTTCCGTCCGCAAAGGGCATTCAGCCTTTGCCCGAATACTACACGACGAAGGCCTACACGCAACCGAAACCCCGCTCGAACGAGTTCATCATCGCTTCGGGCAAGGACGGCGCCACCAATGCGGGTACCTGCATCTTTACGTGGCCGACGAAGTTCTTGGGCGACCGCACGCTCTGGATGAATCCGGTCGATGCCGAACGCCTCGGGATCGAAACGGGCGACACGGTCGAGGTCGAAGGGATCGACAACGGCGTCAAGGGGCGTACGAAGGTGACCGTGACGAACCGCGTGATGCCGGGCGTCTTGTTCTCGCACGGCTTCTCGGGCGGTGTTCGCACCAAGGTTCTCCTCCCCGAATACGAATGGGCGCGCGAAGGCATCAATACGCACTGGTTCGCCACGGGCTACAACCAGGTCTCGTGCGGGAACATGGCCAACAACGTGTCCGTGCGCGTCACGCCCGTGAAAGCCTGAGCGACTCGAAGGAGATTCGACAATGACGGAAAAAACACAGAAAAAGCTCGCGCATCTCTTCGACGCCACGCAGTGCGTCGGGTGCTCGGCCTGCATCCTCGCCTGCACGCAGACGAATTATCCCGAGATGCTCAACGGCGAAGTGGCCGGCTGGAATTGGCTCCCGTCGAACATTCGCAAGATTACGGTCGAGCGCGCGCGTCGCCCGGTGCAGATCCTCGTGCAGTGTCAGCAGTGCGAAAACGCGCCCTGCATTTCGACGTGTCCCTTCGGGGCGAACTATCACGACCCCGAAACGGGCCTCGTGAAGACGGACCCCTCGCGTTGCGTCGGTTGCAACTATTGCGTCGCGTCCTGCCCCTACGACGTGCGCTGGTCGCACCCCGACACGGGGTTGCCGATGAAGTGCATGGGGGAAGGGTGCCTCGAACTTGTCAAGGCGGGCAAAGACCCCGCGTGCGTTGCCGCGTGCCCCGTGCACGCCCGCATGTTCGGCGATGTTT
>OOCR01001217.1_pt1 | contig 14512 bp, 9 predicted proteins | sample 1671491 | NCBI WGS metagenome assembly OOCR01 (sample SAMN06348162, study PRJEB24527) | human gut metagenome | biome: human gut; feature: ankylosing spondylitis patient; material: feces | host: Homo sapiens | place: China | collected 2015-10
TCCGGATTATTTATGTGGAACGTCAATACCATTATTAAAGCTGCAGAAATCCTGCTTCCCGAATTAGCATCCAAACTGGCACCGGGAAAAAATATCTATGCTACAGATAAAGAGAAAGCATTCATTGAAGAAAACTTTCCCGCATGTCCCAATGTATCCATTGACTTCGGTATCATGGAAAAAGCGGACAATGTATATGTATCTTTAGGCGATTTTGGCTGGTCTGACCTGGGCACATGGGGATCACTCTACGACTTATCAGAAAGAGACCGGGAAGGCAATGTGACCTTAAAAAGTCATTCTTTGATCTATAATGGAAAAGATAATATGATCGTACTCCCCAAAGGAAAGCTCGCCGTGATCGATGGCTTGGAAGGCTATCTGATAGCCGAATCGGACAATGTCCTGCTAATCTGCCGTAAAGACGAAGAACATTCCATCCGCAAATATGTCAATGACGCCCAAATTCAATTGGGCGATGACTATATTTAATAAATAAGGCAACTTCTTCATTACGAATTAGTTGCCTTATATTCTATATTTAAGGAATATCCCTAAAAAAGCTTGCAATACTTTGAGTACACGTTATACTCTCATAAATCAAAATCTGTAAGAGGTTCCCACCGAGAATGACGCATGAACAGGAGTCAAATCTCCACCCGACCATATATCTTTAGTGTATAGTCGCAAACGAGGTTCGGCAAAAACACCGAATCCCTTAAGCAATTTATAATAAAAATGTACGCCGCCCTCCGCACCAATATTCGTTTTATTAGGCTCTTTTCCGAATGACAACACAGGACCTGCAAACAACTCGACACCAAATTTACGGTCCGGATTATAACCTCCCATAAAATGAGTCACATCAAAGAGATAATCTGCCGATAAACTAATCAACTTACGGGCATCCGATCCATTCTTTCCCGGCAAAGCAACATAATCCAAGCCTATCCGTGCACCGGAACAAGGGAAGAACTGCCGTCCCCCAGACACTCCTATTAAAACTCCAAGACTGGAACCGTCATCTAATTTCACCCGATGAATAGGCATATTTCCACCTACATTCCATGAGGCAAAATAATAAGGTTCGAATTCACTTCTGCGAGCAGCCAGCTCTTTCAACGTCTTACCACCTGCACGACGGAATTCCAGTCCGACCTGCACACTCATCACATTATCTGCCGTAGAGATGCGAGGCCCCACATAATTATCAATAACGTTGACATCTCTGTAAGAATAAGGAATACGAGAGAAACGAGGTTCTATAAATAATGCCGTATGATCGGAGAAGTAATATTTACATTGCAGCCCTGCCGTCACACCGGCATATGCAGCACCTGCCGCACTAACCTTTATATTTTCATTTTGCCTCCGTACCTTACCTAGTTCCAGACCTAACATCGGAACAATTCCCCAACGTTGTTCATTATCATGCTGCCAGAAAGAAAGAAGATTCAACATACTCTCTATCCGGACTCCTCCTTGCATCGTTCGCTTGTCAGCAAGAGTTCCATCTTCACGCGCAGCCTGCCCCCAACTACTTATACCTGCAAAACCGGAGAAACGTAATCCCCAGAAAGGTAGAAACCATTTACCGGCAGATACACTCATAGTAGGCCCTACCGAAGCTAAAGCCCCCATAGAACGTCCCGAGCCACTCAGGAACTGAAAGCCGACCCCTCCACTGATGAAAGTATTTCCCCAGAATGTTCCATCACCAAAACCGCTTTCTAACAATCTCTTACGACAAGAAGGGCTGAATCGATACGAAGTACCCACCGCAAAAGAGAGCTGTAAAGGAGTTCCCTTACCCTCACGCGAATTGATATAACGTTGCGTATACAGTCGCAATTTAGACTCAGCAAAAACATCAAATTGCTCACCTAGCCTCCAATAAGGACGTACACCGCCTTCTCCTCCCAAATAGGTCTTTCCCGGTTCAAAGCGATGGGTAATGACCGGACCGGCAAAAACTTCCGTACCAAACTTACGTTCCGGATCATAACCGATTACCCAATTGGATATATCAAACATATAATCCAAAGAAAGGCTCGTAAAAGTGTAACGGTCAACCTTAGCATCCGCCAAACGGGTAGCCGCATTGTTGAAGTCAAGTCCTAAACGGAATCCGGAAAGCGGACTAAACTGCCGTCCGACCGCAGCTCCGGTAATGAAACCCGGACGGCGTGAAGTAGGCCGGTTCAACTGTTGCGGCATTGTCATGCCGACAGCATAAGAAGTATAATAATAAGGAGTAAAATCTCCCCTAAGTTTGGCTAACTGCTGCCATTGCGGACGAGTAGGACGACGCAATTCGACCCCTACACTAATATTCATCAGCTTATCCATAAAAGAATACTCATTCACTTTTCCGGAAATCGTCTTCTCTGTAAAGGTATAAGGTACGAAGGACATACGTGGTTCTACGAAGAAAGCCAAGTTCTCTATCGGATAATACTTAAACTGTACTCCACCTGTCCATCCCGTATATGTTTTAGAAATAACCTCCTGCTCATCCTGTTTCTTCATCATCCCCAACTCGACACCGAACATCGGGACAACTCCCCACCGCATAGAACGCGCTTCTTTCTTGAACAACACAAAAGGATTCAACATCACTTCTGCCCGTCCGCCTCCATACAGAGTCATTCTGTCCATACCTGCCTTTTGATTCTCTTTCCACGCATCATACGATCCGAATGCAGATAAGCGGAAACCAAACAGATCCAAAAACCATTTACCTACGGACACATTAAAAACAGGTCCTGTAGAGTCCAGCAGTCCTTGTTCCCTGGCCAATGAGGAATTTTGCGCTTGAAGTCCCATAGCCGCACTGATGAAAGTATTGTCCAAGAAGTTCTCCTCTCCTGCTTCCGTACTTCCACGCTGCTTGAAGGTACCTAAACGATAATTCATCCCCACACGGGCATTAAATCCCAGATCATATCCGTGCCAGTTATTTTCTCCGGAGATATCGATATTATCGGTATAAAAGGAGATTGCCGGTTCTACAAACACGTCCAGACGCGTGCCGGTGGCCAACTTCATCTGTAAACCTAGATGGAAATCGCCCGCTCTTTTTTTCTCTCCAGCCAAAGAAGCGAGATGTACACCCAGCCCTTCAACCGTAGAAATCTCGAACATACGATAAGGATTATATCCGGCAAAAGCCGTACTAAGATTGAATATATGATCTATACCGAACGAATAATTGCTCCATTTTTCATTATCACTCTGGCGACTGGCGCTTTGCCATGTTCCATAGAGTCGCATTCCGTTTTTAGAAGAAAAGAATTTAGTTGCAGACAGTCCGATTTCCGGTCCGCCGGAAAGATTCATATCCCCTTGTGGAATAATACGGTTGTAACCACCCCAAAAACCGAAGAAGAAGTTATCAAGAAACTTTTTATTGTTGAACTCCATCCCTTTAGGCTGATAACGTTTCTGCATTGAATACTTCATTGCATTGAACTTCACACGATAGGCTGTATCGGCCTGGCTTCTTCGTTGCATTGCGGAATCCTGAGCAGCTGCTGCATCTCGCATCTTTGCAATGGAATCTTGCTGCTGGGCAAGTACGCCGCCCGCAAATATTCCACAACAAATACACGTCAATATATATCTTTTCATCACCATTATTTATCTATTTAAGCTATTCATTTCCTCCCGTAGTCATTGCATCTTCATACCCCATCTTAGCATATTTGAAACAGTCTTCACTGATATCTCCATCCCATTCGGCTATTGAGATATAACTGCTGTCCTTCTTGAAACAGTTTGTCAACGCCTCTTCTGCCTGCATGGCATAAAAGTCTCCTTTACGACAATATAACACCGCTTTCAGATACATCATCTTCGGATCGTCTGCGGGTAAATCCTCCAATGCTTTCTCCGCTTTTTCATTCCATGCGTGTGTCTTCATCGCCAGACACATCACGACATTATTGAGAGGAGAACTATTCTTGACCAATTCAAATGTTTCCAGACGACGGGCTATTTCCGCATCATTCAATCCGCTGGTCACTTTATAATATCCTCCCAAGCAGAACGCAAATGCCTTTATCTTCTTGTTCTTCTCATTGTCGGGCAGCAATTGTGCCAGACGACTGGCCTCCGAAAAATCTCCCTTCTTCAAATACATGGCAAGTTGATTGGCTACCACCTCCTCAACATTATCAATACCAATCACACGTCCGTCAAACGTACGCTCCACATTACAGCCTCTCACTGAGAAATCAATTAACGGCTTCAATACTTCCGTATCCACCGTATCGCGTTTCAAGTAAGCCACCGCTAAATTATTAGCAGCCAGCACCCACGGTTTTCCACCCGTCAATTCTTGAGAATAGTGATATGCACGGCGATACAGCTCCTCCAATTCCTTAGGATCTTTCACCATATTGAATAAGTGCCAGTATTCATACAAAGCAAAATTCTTTTTTCCCGAATGATAATCAGGATCATTCCGGTAACGATTCAATATTTCCTCCTTCGTCAAGGCACGATAAATTTCTGCGGTATATTCGCACTTCATTGAACGCAATTTGGGAAGATGGCTTTTTATAATAGTACTATAATATGGTAAAGCAGCTACTTGCCGAAATTGCTGGTCTTGGTTCTTCGGGTATTTCTCTACAATTTCGCGAATAGCGGCAGCCTCCGCAGCCAGCGTATCTTGCTCCAGCAAATCCGCTACCTCCAACCAAGTAGCAACTCGCGAATCATTAGGTGTATAAGTATACAAACGTTGCATCGTATGAGCCGGAATAACAGAGTACACCAACGAACGTGCATACGCCAGACGACGTTGCGACAAAGCCATATTAGACGCATAAGAACCTTCCGGTGACGAAACGCTATACAAATGAAGCTCTTTCAAAGTAGAACTTTCGCCATTTACCACCTCCAACAGTTTCGCTTTCAGTTTATTCAACTGTACTTCATTATTAGGATCTTCAGGATCCAATTCCGCCTTCCCCAGTAAGAAGCTCAAAGAAATGTCTTCCACACCGGTACGGCGTTCAACTTTCGGTTTTTCCTCATATTTCTTAGGGTCCAGTTCATACTGGTCGAGCGAATATTCGAGGAAACGTAACGGACGTCTGGGGCTACGGGTAGAGAGCTCCAACAAGCGTTCGTAATAAGGACGCGTATAATCTTCCATCTGCATAAGAGCCAGCACTTGGAAGTTATCTTGCGCATTGGATAGTTTGATTGTATCATTCCACATATAGGAAGCCTTCTCCGCTGAGAGGGGTTCGTTTTCAATGATAAAAGCGTCCAGCGAATCCCGGGTTATATCATATCCCATACGACGGTCCTGAGTCAGATAATATTGCGAACCATCGTATACACGAGGCAGACGATACATTTCAACTTTCTTTCCTTTACTATTATTTATCACATATGGCTGTACGATCATTCGGGCATTGTCCTTTCCAATACGTGGAGGAACTGCAACTTTCGCTCCGTTCAAAATAATCATATCTCCATACTGATCAGGCGTTTCGGGCATGGACGTAACCTCCGTACGTTGCCCCACAACGGTTACCTGACTAATCATGTGTCCCATATCTACATACGTAGTAATCTCCCGTCGACCACTGATTGCTTCAAATACAGCGGGCGCCGTACTTACTTTGATAACCAATGAACCGGTCTCCGGTAAAGTAATCTGATAAGCTCCCGTCGCATCGGGTACTTCGTACATGGCTGAAAGGGTCAAACTGATATTGTCTTTGTTCAGTGCCGCTTCCATATCCTTTCCTTCTTGAACGGTATTGAAATAATAAATCTTTATGTCACCAATAGAAGAAATATCAAACGGGACAGGTTTGCGTTTCTTCTCGGATGCTTCTTTGTCCAAAATACGTCCCATCACTAATTTGGGGGCTTGCGCATTCAACTGAACACAAGTAGCTAAATAACATATCAATAGAAAAGCTATTTTCATAGCTCCGTTCACCCTTATCAAATTTACTTTCATATCTACAATCTCACTTTCTAACTATCTAATAATATAAGAAATAGAAACCGCTAACTTGGCTGGAAACAATTTATATCCATGCGCATTCGTCTTTCCCGGATTATTTATCAGATAATCCTCAAAATTATCATTCTCATAGTATTGTTGGTGCCAGAAACAAACGGCTCCGAAACCTGCCGAAAATTCAAGGTTCAAGCGTTTTCCCAATACCATTGAATATCCCATCGTTATACCAATACCTATGGCATCTCCATCGTAAATATGTTTTCCCAGATGCATATCATAACTCGCACCTAAAGCGGATATACCGATGTATTCACGCACCATAGGACGTCCGTTAAACCAATATCGATACTCCGGCTGTACTCCGATAAGCTTGATATCTGTCCCCCAAGGTTTGTATCCTCCATAGAAACTTAAATCAACACTGGAGCGTTCTCCCACTACAAGTTCACATCCTAAGTTAGGCACTCCTGCCAAAAGTGACAAGCCATTGGTTTTCACTGCTATTTGCTGGGCGCACATCTCTTGTGCTCCAGCTCCAAGCAGCAAAATAAAGAAGAACAGATATTTTACGATTCGTGTCATGTCGTTATTATAACTTTACATCTTTATCAATAGTCGTATTGCTATCCCATGAATTTACATCGACTGCAGATGAGATGGATGCATCTTTTGGCAAGAATTTAACATTCATATTTGTTATTTCTCCTTGCCGTACCGGAATTGTATAACCGGAATATTGATCATAAATAGTATATTTCTTAACCTCTCCAGCTCCGCTTCTCATAACACAAGTCACTTCTTTTATCAGCGTCTGAGTATGAGGAAACATAAAACGAGCTGCCGGTTCACCTGGTATATTCCATGCGACAGAACCATCCACGACTTTATATGTAGAAGTAAATTGCTCTGTTGTAAATGACATACTTCCATTGGCAATTGCCATCCAACCTTTTTTACCGGAAATACAAGTTATTGTAACAGACTCTACAGTATAATTCTTATTAAGAACAGCCATACTCGTCGTATAGAACTTAAAATCCACTCTACCAAAGGCATGTTGAAACTCCAAAGTAATTGGATTGAGTCCCCATTCTGAATATCGAACGAATTTTTCACCTGTATAAAGATAGTCTATTGTATTAGCCATATTGTCAGTATCTAGTTGCCATGGAACAGCCCACTGGGAAGCTCCGGCAATTTCACGATATTCCGCCTTGTCCGTATAAGGATAATACCCATACAAATATAAAGCAGGATTTGCTCGTGATGGATATGTAGCCTGAAATTCCGATTGTAATTCGTCATACCCAGAAACATAGGTATATCGACCATTAAACAAATATTTTTGAAAATCGGATTCAAATTTACAATCACGCAAATTACATGATTCATTCTTCCCTCCATCAACTCCCGGTATTCCATAAATTCCAATTTGAGAGTTGTTCTCAAAAGAGCTCAATGGCGCACGAGTCGAACTTCTAGTAGGATCAACGTCAACCACGATAGACGAAAGAACATCGGAGCTGAATTTCAATTCAGCCCCTCCATTCATTATATCATCAGATTGAAGTGTACCCTCATCATTATCTTTACTACAAGATGTCAGTAAAAATAATATAACCGATACACCTAATATCCATTTATTCATAAACACTTTTTTAATGTTTAATTGACCTCTTGAGTTATATCCTCTCCGGTTTCCCACTTACCCAATGTAGCATGAACCTGGACTATCTGTAATCCATACACTGTCAAAGTGACTTTATATTGGGTATTAGGAGCGAAATCGACTTTACTGTTAATTTTCACAATACCCTTTTCTGGTTTTCCAGTAGGAGTGTTATTCTCGTCGAGGGCTACCAAAGTAACTTCCAACTCATATTCTTTTGTTTTTGAAGGCATTAACAGCACTGTTCCCAATGCTTTTTCTTGGCCAAGTTCAGGAACAACAATCGTATCAAAAGAAGGAGTATCTCCATTATACAAAGACAACTCACCTGTTGCACCAGACTCTGTCAAGGTTCCAGCACCATCTCCCACAACTGTTAAATTAGCCGCAGTAGGAACATTCAAGACTTTTATATCTTGAACAGCAACAGGGACAGGCTTTCCTCCCCCTTCAATTCCTTTTTGAACTACAAAGTTTAATCTAGTCAAGCAATGTTGAAATTTCAAATCAGGAACAGGTGCGTCAACCACTTTACGAAAATATAATGCATTATAACCTGAGTATGTAACACCATCGACCATCTTATCTTCACAAACTGCACTTCCCCACATAATATCAGTCTTACCATCAATTGTATATGGACAAGAAATCGACCTCCTAGCAGCAACAGCAGTTCTAACGACCGGATAACAAGAATAGAAACTATAATTAACTTTAGAACTCATCGGATAGTAATAAGGGCCATTATCAAAAGTCACATCTCCACCACTTGCAACCGTAGCAGTCACAGGATCAGTTTGCCCAAATATATGAGAACTAACCAAGTTCCATTCTGCAGTTTCTGAACGATCTACTCCCCAAATTCCAATTTGTTCACCGTTCCAGGTATTCCCAAGAGCTGCTCTAGTATTATTATACTGTTGCACTGCACTCACCGTAGTTGCCTTTCCGAAAGCTATTTCGACTTCACTATTATCTACCGGTTCTACTGGAGTATTATTTCCTTCTTTTTCGTCAAAACCTTCACCACTTGAACAGCCTGCGAAAACAGCGGCCATTGCCATTACATATAAAAGATTCTTTTTCATATTCATTACTTATTTTACATCATTTGAAAAATCATTATCAGGATCGAACACGATACTTCCTCCATCTTTCCATTCGCCCAATTTAGCAGTAAGAGTTATCTTAGTTAAGCCATGTACCTGAATAGTTACATCGTAAGATTTAGAAGCTTCAAATATTGTGGAAGTCGGTTCACCTTTAGGAGGAGCAACTTCAGCAATGTCCAAATTCAACTTATAAGTATTTTCACGTTGAGTTAAATCTGTTATTATCTTACCATTTTTATTATAATATTGTACAACATCCACTTCAAGGGCATACGATGTTACACCCGGTTCAACCAACAAAGCTTCTCCTACGGGAGTCGCATTTGCAGCACCAGTTGCAGACGCATGGTATTTTCCGATAGTACCTTTGAAATCTTTTATATCCTCAGTCAGGTCAGCCTCTGTGAAAGTAATGTCTGCGTCCAATGCCTGCATAACACCTTGCATATTTCTCTCTTTCAGATATAAGAAAGGGAGAGTCTCCGGTGTAAATTGGTCAAAAACAGCCCCCTTATCAGTATCTGTTACATAAGCAAAAACCAATTTACCTGTATTTCTTGATTTAACACGAATACTCTTTACATATACATTTTCCGGACCTTGATCGCCCATACCCTGTATATTAAAAGTTAAACGAGTCAATAAGTGTTCAAATGTCATTGCTGGTTGATATCCTTTACGAGCAGTATATGCACTATATGCTTTATACTTGTCATCGCCAAGTGCAGCCTCCTGTTCTGTTGACAATTTTGCTTTAGCAATCATAAGATCCTGAGAGCCATCAATTGTAAAGTTTGCATATAATGTATTTGTTCCTGTTTCATAAGTTGGATTTGCTCCCAATGCATCATCTGCATAGTAACCAAAGAAATCATAAGCACCACTACGAGGGAAATATAAAGTCTGATCATTTTCCCATTTAACTACGGTTTCATTGTCACTGGCAGCAATACCAATCTTATCAAAGAAAGTCTTATCACCTGTAATTTTATCACCATAAGTTTCACCAGTAGTTGCGTCTTTTTGGAATGCAAAAATATGCAATCTTTGACCACTCCAAACATTAGCGTCACCTTTCCCACCAACAGTACCTGCACTTCTTGTCGAAGCCTCAACAGAAGCTGAAGGAGCTACAGCCGACAATAGAATAGGAGCTGCATCAGTACCTCCATTTACAGAATCACCTTGAGGTAAACCATCATTCTCACCCTGTGAACAAGACGCCAACACTCCGGCTGTCATCATTGCATAAAGAAGAAATCGTTTCATAAATAATACAATTTAAATTAATAAATATATTTGAATTTCACATTTTATTTATCTTCAAATTCCCCATCCGGATCTAATATAGTTTCTCCACCCGGTGTCCATTCGCCGATTTCAACATTAGGTTTAATATCAGATAAACTATTAATTGTTAAATAGATTACATACGCACCACCTGCTACAAAACCAACTCCTCCACCAGGCTCCAAATCAACATCTACAAATCCATGTCCCGGGTCACTCGACTTATCTTCATCCAAAAAGATACGTGCCGAATAAGTAGTAGCAGGCGCTAATAACAAGCTGGCACCGCTATTATCATTCTCATCTTCTTTTCCTAAAAAAGAAGGCTTCTTTTTATCTTCCGCACTTAACTCTGAATACTTCTTGCAGTCAATTACCCGACACCATCCGTCACTCCCTATCTCCTCACCATTCTTTTTCAACAAGTACAGATAGTCTTCACTATTCGCATAAGCCTCCTCCGACGCGTAGTCTTCTCTATTAAAAGATAGCCCTACATGAGGTTTTCCTGCATCATCCGCATCTATATCATTGGCAGCAACGGTAAAACGTCCCCGAACTTTAGATTTTACACTAACCTTTTTTACAACCAAACTTTCATTGATAGAAGGTACACTTCCACCCTCCTCCGGACGGCAGATTACAAATCGCAGACGTACCAAATGGTGCTGAAAACTAAACACTGGATTCAAACCATGACTAGCAGAATAGGCGCTATATGCACGGTCCATGATTTTTTGTTTATAGGGATTATTTGCATATTTATCTTCCTGCAATTTGGGATTGGCCACAGAAGACATAAAATCCCTACGCCCATCCAACTCTACATCATAATAAATACGATTCTTCTCCCGAACGCATTGAAGTTGTGTTAAATCCAAATCATCCAGATAATAAGCAAAGAAGTTATACGGCCAATCCGTATGCTTCATATTATAGTAAATATCCTGTGAGCCTGTTTTATCATCAGGAAAGAATGGCATTAAGTTCGAATTATCAACCTTTACCCGAACCTCTTTCCCATGGCTGGAGGATTGTCCCCCATCTTCCGAAAGTCTGTTTGCATCCAATAAACAAATGTCTTCATTTGCCTCACTCCAACGAACAGACAAATCGGTTTCTACATTCTTATTAAATGCATAAACGTAGAACTTCGCATTCTTCCAAAATTCTAAATTTGTTCCACTCTCGACAGCTCCACTTCCACGCGTCAATATATCAAAGCTCGATACACCAAAACCTAAAACGATAGGAATATTCTCCGTCAAAGGTGCATCGTCATCTTCCGGTAACTCGCCCACATACGTACCTCTGGAACAACCGCACAGCAGCAACATACAAAGTCCTACCCACAAGACCTGTCTTACGCCTATATATGTTTGACCTCTTTCCATCATACTTTTATATATCCACATGAATCTCATTCGTTACATCGTCCCAGCCTATTACTCCATCACTACCTGCTCCACCTTGTGCACCGGAAGGAGTGATACGTAAATGGACATCAATAGTCAATTCACCGCTATCTTTCAGTCTCCTTCGCTCATTCACCTGTCCGGTTTCTTCGGTCAAGCCTAATTCCTTGATCTTTCTGGAAAGATTGGCTATACCGTTAGAAATAAATTCTTTTGTTCCGGTCTTCACTGAAAGAGCCAGACAGCAAACTCCCGGTCCCATAATCGCATAATTATCCATACCACCGACTAAACCGAACACATCCATAGAGGCAGTACATTTCAAGGTGGTGCATTTCTTGCCACTTTCTTCCGTTATAGTTTCTCCAGTAGTAGGAACAGGCACTTTCACAATCACCCTTTTCAGAGATGAAGTATTCAACAATCCGGTAGAAAGAGAAATTTCCGGTACAATTCCAGACATTTCGACAAAAATATATTTGATATCTTCCGGTTTCAGCTGTTGTTTATCTTCACCCTCTCCATCCTCTACCAAGTCCAGGTAAAAGTTAATATCAATATGCTGAGTTAAAGAGGTGAAATTGAATGGTTGTTCATAATTATTCCCCGCATTCAGTTCCAGATAATCACAACGGGAAATGATTAATCTACGACCTGCCTCCCATACATGTTCAATGCCGGGATTCAAATCTTTCCATGTATCATGAACAATATCCGTAACACTCTCTAATGCATGATGACGCATTTTTACTTCTTTCATGTGAACAGCATCGTTTTCCTTGAATTCATCCAAATTATGCAATTCAACTCTCGTATCTTTCACTTCCTCCATGACGATATTATCATTCATGTCTTTTACAACATTCCCGTCCTCATCCTTCTTCTCTTTCTTCACCATCGGATATGCCGGATCAGTAAAAGCCATCATCACGTATTCACCTCCAGGAAGCTTGATATCAGGCTGATACTCACTCTGAGGTTCGGACTGGTCATCGGGAGTCGTGATGTCGGTATTGTCGCGAGTGGTTGAGCCATCACCCAAAGTTTCAGTATTTCCGTCATCAGGAGTTATTGCCGTTTCTTCTTTGCTCTTCTCCACTTTAAAGTTTCCATCTTTATCTGTCTGATAAACTATATGGCGTGTATTCAGGATACGAGTAGCTACAAAATATAGTTTCTCAGGCGTTTCATTGGCAGATAAGCCCAGTTCATTCCAATTATATGTAACCGAGAACCCGTCCACCACGTGCGGATGTGTAGTTTCATCACACAGATCTACCTTTGTACAACCGACCAAAAGCAAGGAAGCCAATAGAATTTGATATATAATAGTCACTTTCATTACGCTTCACCTCCCTCATTAGTCGTTAGTGGCACGATTTCCTGATCTTTCAAAGATTGTGGTTCGACGCCCTGCGGTTCAGGCGAGTCAGACTCAGCAGGCTGTTTCTCCTGAGCAGGTTGCTGTTCCTCCGTTGATTGTTGTATATCAGGTGTTTCCACTACTTTCCCAGCTTGCTTCTTCTCTTCCTTTGAATTTTTCTTCTCCAACTTTTTCACTTGTTCCAAAGAATCTTTCATCAACTTATCTTGTCTCTTAAGTGAGTCCTTTATATGATCCAAAGCTTCTTTTGCCAATCGTATAGAGTCTTTCTGCAACTCTTTCAGATGTTTCGCCCTATCCCGTGCTTCACTAATAGAATCACGCCTCAATTGCTTTTGACGCTTAGCTTCCGCACGCGCATTTATCTTATCATAATCAATTAGTTTATACTTGTTCTTGACAGAAGTAGAGAAACGATAAACAAAAGCTACCCGCAAATCACTGACAACCGGGAAAGGAACTAAATGACCTCCCTTGCTTTTTTCTGGTAAGCGAGGATAACAATTACTCTCAGCATCATGCTTATACGCATCATATTTAGTATATACAAATCCGACACTGGCACCTAACTCCAAATCAATGAAGTTCTGGCGATAACCATATAAAGGAATACTGAATCCACCGGATACACCCAAACCGTAAGCAGAACCTTGCATTCCTGTCGAACCAAATTTAAAATTATAATTAGCAACGTCAGCATACACCCCCCAATAATAGGCACGCCAATAACGAGGATGGAAACGTTTAATAGTGAACACTTCCTCTTTCATCCGTTGAAAGAAAGAGGCAGAATCCAGATGATGGAAGTTACGTTGAGTAGTACGGAAATATTTCCGGAACTCCATACGGGCATCAACCAGATTATATACAATGCCAGGTTTATAATTTTGAGAAGTATTCCAATTGCCTTTGATACCGAGACTTAATGTGTAGTGTTTGTAAGGAGAGCCGAACAAATCGAATTCGGCAGTAACATTAGGTAATAATACAAGCCACTCGACAGCATTTGTTTTAAATGCCCATCGAGACTTAAAAGGCATGATGGAATCCTTATTTTCCACTGCCTTCTTACGCATAGAAGATTGAGCATAACATTCTACTCCTAAAAAGGAAAAGAATAAAAACAACACACAAAATAGTAGTTTTATTCTAGAAATATGCCAAATCTTTTTGTGCTTACATATAAACGACACCGGCTTTCCTTGTACAAGGAAAGCACTATGCCCTTCGCCCTCATTTCCCATAACCTGCGTCTTACGCGTTTGTTTTTGCTTATTTGTTCTACATTGTTCCCTAATACAATGCTAATCAGCAGCAAAAGTAAATTAAATATCGCAAGATAACAAATATAAAACAAACTTTTTAATAAAACACAAAAAGAAAAAAGAAAAAAGAAAAAAGAAGTTTTTCAATCTTTTCATTAGCAGAAAGTAAACGAAAAAGAAAATGTTTGTATGACAAATAGAAAAAAGGAGACTTTTTTAAAGATAAAAGAATAATAGTAAAACAAGGTTGCAAACAATCACTGCTCCGAAGCCTCCCAAAATCCAAGGACGAAGTTTACTTCTTTTCCCGGCAAAAAATAAGGCATAAAACATATTCACCAATATATTACTTACAATCGCCTGCATACTGCAAGCTGTAATAATC
>OOCR01001226.1_pt1 | contig 14403 bp, 15 predicted proteins | sample 1671491 | NCBI WGS metagenome assembly OOCR01 (sample SAMN06348162, study PRJEB24527) | human gut metagenome | biome: human gut; feature: ankylosing spondylitis patient; material: feces | host: Homo sapiens | place: China | collected 2015-10
ATATTTCAATAATTTCAAAGAACTATTTATCCACTTTTACGGGACAGTAGTGATATTTAAGAATAAATCTAAAGTAAAAAAAATCCCAAGCCGTACCTTGGATGAATTAAAAAATATAACAAAGATCTTATTTGTTGATGACAAGGCATTCAAGGTCATAGATAATATAAAAGAGAAAAACGGTTGGAAAAATGTCTCAAGGATTGTAGACGTAGAATCATTATCACAAACGGAAATACAAGAATCTCATATCATTTTTGTAGATATTCAAGGAGTGGGTAAAAAAATGAATTTTAAAGATGGAGGGCTTGGTTTGATTGTCGCTCTCAAAAAAGAATATCCAGATAAAAAAATTGTAATGTACAGTGCTGAAAGTCAAGGACAGATAGACGCATTTCATCCAGCTGCAGAACTAGTAGATGCTCGGTTAAGAAAAACTGCGAGTTTATATGAATTTATTTCTACTGTAGAGCGATTAGCTAAAGAAGCGTTTTGTCTTGATAATTGTGTTAAGCATTTGAAGGTTATACTTAGACGGGAATTTGGCATAGAAAAAGACGAAACAGAGATTACTAAAATCATAACTGATTTATACGATAATGAAGGCTATAAGAATCAAAACACTATTGCTTCAGCTTTTAGTTTGTCAAATGCAGGATCGATTGCAAGCATAATACAATTACTTTTAATGTGAAGATAATGAAAGAATATTACATACATATATTTAAAAACAATTCCGTTTTACTTTCAAATCTTCCTGAAGAATTAAGAGAGGAAGCAGATAGATGTAGTTGCAATTTAACAAATTCAATGTGTCCTATTCGACACGTAATGAAACGTCAGAATAAAGAAATTATTACAGATGGTTACATCTATATGTGCTCATATGACACGAGTATAACCAATAAGATTTTTCTACATTATTTTGATATGCTTAGAAGTGTACATATTGCATATGAAGAAAAAATCAAAAATGAAAAAGAAAGATTGATGAAAGATCTAAGAAGGCTTCAGCATAATGTAAACACATATAACGCAACCATACAAGATGAAATCACAAATTTAGTACCACTTGATGATATTCATAACAAGTGGAAAGATGTTGTTCCGTTTGTTGAAAAAATGGTACAAGAAAATCCAAGGTTAACTGCCATTACATTGTTAAAGACAATGAAATTTAGCACATTTGTAACAGCAGAAATGACCGTACATGATTATATAAATGCAGATAATATAAAATTGGAGAAGTACTCTCATTCCATGCATCGAATAGTCAAGTTATCATTACAACCCTATTTCCTGGAATTTGTTGAAAATAATATTGATATAAAAATTGGTGATTGTTATACAAATGTGTTAATTGACTATCCAACAATTTCGGTTGTGTTAGGTCATTTATGGAATAATGCTATTAAGTATATTTATAAAGGTTCATCTTTGGATATTAGTTTTTATTGTAATGAAAACAATCTTACTACAAGTATAAAAATGTATAGTTTGAAAATTGAAAATGATGAAATAGAAGACATTTATACAGAAGGGTATTCTGGAAAATGGGCAAAAATGATATCAAAAGATGGACATGGAATAGGCATGTTTTATATTAAACATCTAATAGAAATGAATGGTGGATATTTTAGTATTAATGCAGGAGTAAATGTAACAAATATCAATGGAATACCCTATGCTAATAATGAGTTTTTATTGAGTCTACCATTAGATATATAGTTGAGTGTGTAGTTTATAAAACAAAATTCAAAAAGAATTTATATGCTATTTTTGTGGATACTATTTTATATTGAAACAATGGTTTCTTTGCTTACTTTCTTATCCGCCATCATGCTCATGAAAGAAAGTAAGGAAGTGTTGTAGAACTCCCCAAAATTCCGAAACTGTATTTTGTAACACATAGTATTTTAATCACTCTTTTTTGGAAAGCACTAATAAAAATTACGTTCTGCAATATTCTTCCACCCATCAAAACGGGGATAAAGTCCTGTCACCATCGTGAACTTTTCCTCCATCATATCGCAATATATTCCCTCGCGCGTTTCTATGTCCTTCGTCTTGCTCTTGAATGTTTTTTGCTGAACGCTCTGCGGTAGAAACGCATATTGCAGAGGTCGGTTCCTCCGTCAAAGATGATATCAAGGTGGTTGGCACAGGTCTTGTTTTTAACAAGGCTCATGGGATAAAATCATTCTTCCTAATTTGCCTGCTGTGAGGACGGATTGTTCCATCTATGGATCAGGTGGTTATATGCAGTTTCCCGATTTTAGCTCAAAGAGATAGCAAAAAGAATAATCATCTGTTTTGGCGTGAGGTAAAGCCCTTTTCTCTGCTTAATGCAGGTTGTCTGCACACGTTCATCCAAAAGGACTTTAAACGAACGTGTACAGACGAATAAATCAACTCTTACTTTTTGCGGAGGAATTATACTATTGTCTTTAGTTTACAAATCGTTCTATTACTTTCTGATTTTCAGGTGGTAATTCATAGTAAGATTGTGCAACAACAATCTCCTGCTCATTGATATCTTGGATATGAGGTTTTAATGTTTCCATATCTTCAAACATCACGCCATATTTTAAGAGCCATATTTCTTTAGGATCGTCTGTTCCATATTTAATATAATTTGCAGCCACCAATGCCCGTTCTTCTTGATGACGTTCAAAGAATTTATAAAATGCCGCATAGAGTATATCAGATAATTTAAACCCTATGAGTTTATCTAAATAGTCATATGTATCATATATAATGCTATCATAGTCAACAGACGAAGCCGCTGTGCCATATTCAAATAGTGGCACAGCAAAGCAATTCTTATTAGGTATTTCTTGATATTTAGCAGTGAATCTAGCCTCTAATTTAAATTCCCACTTATTTCGCTTATATTCAGAACGTTCCTTTGTTCGACTTACATATTGATAGCGTAACTGACACATATTTTTAAATGTTTTGGCTTCTACACGCCAAACCAAAATACGGATTGCTGTATGAAGAATACTAATTTCTCCTTTTGACAAATCTCGTCTTATATAGTGAGCATAGAATTTTTCGAACGATTCAATCATATTTTTCCAGCGTTCGCCATTGGAAATGACAATTTCAGATGGAATGAATTTATTTTTATAGAATAAGTAATCAAGTAACTGTGATATAAGCTGATCGCTTTCGTCATCGCTTAATCGCTGTAACTTGCTTTGTGGCAAGTTAAGATAGTCGTCATAACTACCATCGTTCAATTCTTGTTTTATTTCTTCTAAATCATCATCTTCTAATTTTTCTTCATCTAGCATTGATTTGGATGATAGCCGATCTTCCGTATTCATTAATTTACGAAACTTTGTCATACCCGAAGATCTTATAACCACGCACCCATAATCAAATTCAGGAGATTCCGATGAACGACCTGCACGCCCTATTAGATTTTTAACCCCAATAGGATCACTCGCCTCAAGTCGATCTAAAAAAACGATGTCGAAAGGCATATTTATACCTTGCTCTAAGGTTGAAGTGGCAAAACAAATTCTACAAAAACCACTTTTTGTGAAGTTCTCAACAACAAGTCGTGCTTCTAAAGGCATCGAACCATGATGTACAACAATGCCATATGAGAGTAAATCAATAAATAAAGAATAGTAATTCCTTGAATAATCAGTTTTACCTCCAGTATACATCTGTATTCTACTTATAAGGTCAAGAGCTCTTTTATCTGATATTTTTTTACATAGTGAAATATAGGGTTTGAATTCCTGATAAAATTCACGTGATAGTATCTTTGATTTGGAAACATAAAATAACACAGAGCCTTCTTCTTTAATACATTTTAATATGGGATCGAAGTTGCATTTGATTTTTCGTGAACCCATTATTTCTTTATTTATACCAAAGTGAAAAAACTCGGAATTATCATATGTAAGATAGAGCTGTCCGACATTACGATGCTTATATCTTCTAAAATCGGTCTGTTCATTCCCTAAATTATTTCGTTCTATCTGAGAAGCAGGATTTTCAATAAATGGCTGAGCGAAAACTAATTTTGCATTCTTAAATTTATCATGACAACGGCGTATTATATTATCAAAATACATTCCTCTTAGATTTTCTTCATTGCTTAATTGCGCTTCATCAAACAAAAATAACCCAATATTAAAATCATTGGCATACTTAAATATCTCTCTACAACGCTCTGGTGTAACAATAAAAACATTTTTGTTAGCGTGTGCAGTATTTACTTTCTCAACAAATGTAAGAATATTGACACTTTTATCCGGAATTAGATTACAAAGTTTAGAGTAATACTCATTTATGAGTGCTCTAGAAGGCACAACTACGACTACATCCGTATCACAATCCCGAATTAAATTCATTATGAGATAGGACTTCCCTGTACTCGTAGGAGCAGAAAAGCTAAACACTCTATTCTGAGCTATACCAGAAGCTATGCCAACTTGTACAGGAGTATAGGTATAATTGTAATGTTCATAGATTACATCCTGATACATTCTAAAGATTTGCTCTTTTAATGTTTTTGGCTCGGACAAGTCTTTGTAAAACAATGCCATAAAGCGTAAAATCTCTATCTCTTTTAAAGCAAAAATTTGAGGATAATATACTTTTATTAAAGATAAAGTCTCAGAATCAGATATGTCAATAAGCCCTTTATGAAATACATTTGAGATAACTTCATTAAGAAGTAGCTCAATATCATTACCTTCTAAAATTTGTTTCATTCTATTCATACATCAACTGCTACACAAATTAATTCTGAGCTATCTGTTAATCGCTGAAAATAAGCATTAGCTTGGATTTTAGTAATTAATTCATCATCACTCTCATTTTTTGCTGCAAAAGCAGCAATATATCCCTTTTGCCCATTATTATAATTTACGAAAGCATTTCGCCTACCTTCGGGAACAAAAGGATGAACTGTAACTAAATCTTTATCATCCTTCTGATCTCTCTTAAAATTAACAATTTGTTTTAAGGCATCATTATGAGCAGTCCTTGCAGCAACATATTTTGATTCTCCAAACAGAATAATGTCATTTAGATTTACCGAATAGAAGTCAAAACCCGGATTTTGAGCTACCTGAGTAGCAATGAGCTCTCCTATAGGTATATCAAGGTACCCATAACGATTAACAACTCCTTGCCGTGCAAGTTCTGAAACGACAAGTTCCCCGGAATGAGAATCCACAGCGGTAAGGTTACCATCATTAAGGTGATTTGCTATCGTTCTAACGGTAGGTTCTACTCTTGCATATAAAGACTGTCTAAGATATTCTGGCAAAAATGAATCAATCCAACTCATATTTGCAAGAGAGACAAATATATGGCGGATTGTTAACTGAAGATTATTAGGTCGAATACGTAATAATCTAATGTGAGGTTGATGAAAACTACGATCACAAACAATGGTAAATGGCATATTATCACAATTTAGTCGTTATAAGAATAGAGAATATAGTAACCTCCTGTTTTCTTGGAACCTTTATGCTCTATTATTCCATTATCAATGAGCCGTTTAACTATTCTTCGTATTGTTCTGACACTTTTATTTGTTTGCTGAATCAAAGTGTTCGCTGTTATGCCAGGAGTAGCTTTGATACAATCAAAGACTAATTGCTCAGTGCCATTTAATGTGCCATTTAATGTGCCATTTAATGTGCCATCTGTGAAATTATTGGTCTTAACCCGCTTCATGAAGGTGACTGTAAAGAAGCCTTGGGTGTCAAATTTCGGCTCTGGTAACCCAGCTTCTTTCATCAATCTACGCATACGGGGAATGCCGGATCCTACTTTTTCAACAACCTGCATTCTTGTGAAGAGTCCAAAGATGAGAGGATTACGACTCATGCTCTTATGACCAAATTCTGCCGCTACTATTGGTAATAATCCACCGGGATTTGATATTTCAACTCGATTATCATATACCTCCACCATAATTGTACCACCCTCTTCATATAAGTCGCGGTGACAAATGGCGTTCATAATGGACTCTTTAAAAACATCAAGAGGAATTTCCCATATTTCTTCACGGGGTCCTGTACCTTTGATAATGTATTCAACTTCAAGTTTACTCTCTATCCACGAAAGAGCATTAATATATTGCTGATAAAGAGGACTACCAAAAGTTTTGTCATCTATGATATGCACCTTATCAAGTCCTTTGAAACGAAGACACCTGATAATTGCATGGGGAAATTTGTGCTCTGGCTCGCGTCCAAAGAAGAGAGCCGTGGCATTTTTAGCAATACCTTCCTCTGTCAAGAGTTCAAGACTTTCAAATAGCCTTCTGAGAGGCAATGTATCTGAAAGATTTGCCATTTCCATAAAGGTTTGTAAATTGCGAGGCTCAATATCTTTATCAATATTAAACCATCGACAAGGAATGGCATCATAAAAAATCTTGGCGCACTCAGCAAAGAATGCCCGTATCTCTTCAGCAGAACGAAGTTTCTGACAATTGGCTCCTTCTCTAACGTATATAACACCTCCCGTAATATATGGCTTATCTTTACCACTAGGAACGTCAATGACCCATACCTGTTTACCTTCGACATCAACAGGATAAAACTCACATCTCAATGCAGGAGAAATTTCACCAATCGTATCTTGAATGGCAGAACGTTTATTGTTATCAATCTCTGCGCCAATAATCTGATTATTATTATCAACTCCGATAAGAACATAACCACCAGCTGCATTGGCAAAGCTCGCAACCTCATCGGAGATTTCCTTAACCTTAGAAGGCACACTACGTTTGAAGTCCACATTATAGCCTTCGCCTCCTTTCACAAGTTCTTGTATCTGTAATGCTTTTAACATAGTACAAAGTTACGGAAATTTTTGGGATTAGTTGTTATCATTGAATGATTTATATCAGTTATATGTGACGGTTTCTCCAATAAAGTAATAATTCTTTGAGAATAATGTCGATATCTTACTCTTTCTCAAATAAAAACTCTGTTTTTTTGAAAATCATCTTCATGCTTGTTCCGTCATTGCTGTGCAAGATAATTTTTCCGTTCTGTCTGATTGCTTCCATGATAAAAACTTGTTTTTGTAAATACTATCGTAGATTAGGACAAAGGTTTCTTTGCCTACTTTCTTATCCGCCATCATGCTCATGAAAGAAAGTAGGCGGCTTTTGCCGCCCACCCCTCAAAAGCGGGTGTAAAGTCCCGTTACCATCGTGAACATTTCCTCCAGCATATCGCAATATATCCCCTCGTGCGTTTCAATGTCCTTCGTCCTGCTCTCGAATGTCTTTTTGCTGAACGTCTTGCGGTAGAAACGCATATTGTATAGGTCTGCCCCTCCGTCATAGATGATGTCAAGGCGGTTGGCACTGGTTTTGTTCCTCGCAAGGCTCATGCGCAAGCCGTTGCCCATGTCTGTGAAGTCTTTGCTTCCCGTCATGGCGGCAAAGCGTCTGCCGCCAATCTGCTCTAAAATTGTCTTTGCTATCATATCCGTTGTCTTTTAGGTTTATGGTTCGGGCGGTGCGGACACCGCCCCAATGTTCAAAATTCTGTTTTCTCGGTTATGGGTGTGCATTTTTCCAGCCACTCTTTCAGACATTCCATGTTATACTCGCTCGTGATGACTGCCGTATGGCTGTCAATGGCAGTGAAACGGCTGCTTTCATAGCTGTCTATCCACCCCTTTAGGGTATCAACTCCCCACGCTTCGGCATCGTCAAAGATGCCGTCCAATGCCGTAATGGGTTCGCTGAATTTGACTATCAGCGTTTGGTAGCCTGCTTCGTTCATCGCTTCTCCTCCTTCCTTTCCTTTGCCGTTAGCCACTTGTCCCGTGCGGCTCGACATTCGTCTAATGTGGGTTTGACACAAGAGAAAAGTTCCCCGTCCGTGTGGCGGTAGTCGTATTGCACAAGGGTGCGTTTGCGTCTGCCGATACCCGTTTGGAATTTCTCGTAGTTCTCCGTTCCTGCCGATTGGCAGGTGCTTACTCCGTTAATTGTCATTTTTGTTGCCATAGTCGTTGTTATTTAGATGATTAGAAATGTACAGACAGCACTCTGTGTTGCATCACCATTTCGGGGTCGCTCGTGTAGCGTTGGTGCAGGTAGAAATGATGAGAGCCGAAGCCGTAAAGGAAGAACTTGTCAAGTTCGTGTTTCTCGGCAAAGTCCTTGACGCTCGCCCTTAATTGCTCCTCACTCTGACAAAGAGTGAGGAGGTTCATAAATTCAAGGAACATCGTGGGGATTTTATCATCCCATAGGAAAACCATGCTTTCAAATCTTACTTCCATAATGTTAGTTGTTAGATGTCGATATTATGCCGCTTTCATCCGCTGGCGGATAAGGTTGGCGTTCTTGTTCACAAGGGCGATGATGCGGTCGTGGTATTCGGAGTTCTCGTTGCATACGCCACGACACTGCACCACCTCAAAAGTTTTTAGTGACACCTCTATCGTTTCAATTCGTTTTCCGTCAATGGTGGCGGATAGGATAAGGGAGTCTTTTCGTTTGTGGTAACCGCCCACACAATGGTGCATCGTCCTTCCTTCCTCTGCCATTTCTTCCACGCTCTCTATGACTTTGACGCAAATAAGGCTGTCGGTAAAGGCAAGTCCGAAGAATATGCCCTTAGCTTTCAGATATTGTTTCTCGTCCTCAATCGCTTTCCTGCGTTGCTGTTCAGTCCGCTCATGTTTCCTTTGCAGGTTGCGCTTTGCCACCAACTTGTCGTGTTCAACTTTGAGGTCGGCAGGGCAAACGTATTTCGGGCTGTTTGTGTCCTTGCCGAAATGACGCAGGAGGTCTATGGTGTCACGCCACATTGAGCCGTCCTCAATAGTATAGCCGTTGCGGATACATATCTTGATTGAAGCCCAATACTCTTCAATATTGAAAGAGTGGTACAGATAGTAGCGCAACATGGGATATTGCCCTGCCTTCAACAGCGTTTCCGCACGGCTGTCCGACAATAATGCCGGTATTAGTTTGGTGGGTACAATGTCGTGGAAATTGCCGTTAAAGCCGTTTCTGCGGAGCGTCGGCAACACCTTATATCTTGGATATATCGGGGAATATGAGATATGGCGGTACGCTTCATTGTCATTGCGGATAGCAAAAGGAGAAGCGAATGAGAACGTGTCGATGTAGCATCCCAATGTGCGTGGAATGGCAACAACAGCCTTACGCCCTTGTTCATTCCACCAATACTGCCCGATTTCAAGGGCATAGGACTTGGCATTAACCCCTTTCTCCATACCCACGACAAGCAAGAACATTCGTAGCACTTGGTATTCTCCGCTTGTGGTAAGGGTTGTGAAATACTGCTTTTGTCTTACCTTGCGCTGATAGGTGAGGCAGACTTTCAAACTTGCTCCACATTCGGGACACGTACAATGCTCGGTCTGCTCCGTCATTACCCAACTATGACCGCAATCCATACAAGTGGTACGACCTTTCGGCAAGCGGTGTGCATAATGCTCCACGCAATTACGGAATGCCCAATTTATCTGTATCGGGGTTATCGGGCGTAGTTTCTTGCTTTGGGCAAGAACTGCTTTTTCAAATTTGTTTCTCGGTTTCATAAGCCAAAATCAAATAATGAGGGTTGAACTTGGGTTTCTGTTTTCGCCTTTGTCGGCTTGGTGCGGTTCTGCAACTTGCGGAGTTCCTCATCTTGGTATCTGCGGACTGCCTGCTGACGTGCTTCTGCTTTTTCCTCTGCCGTGAGTTCCACAATGTGGTTCACCGCCACTTGGCATTGGATAGGCTTGCCCACCTCAATCTCGTTCTCGTCATAGTAGTGTACTGCTTGTCCGTATATCTCTCCGTCCGTGAAGCCGTTACAACCGCTTTTCTGCACATAGTTCAGAATGTAGGTTACGCAATCGTCAATGTTCTTGGCTGGATTGCGGTAGTTCTTCGCAAAGAGCGTGTCTTCCTCCGCACGTTGTTCCAAATACATCTGTATCGTTCTCTTGAAATGGTCTGTTCCTTTCATATCGCTGTCGTTTTTATGAGTTGTCAAATAGTATGTTTCAAAATCTCCCTCCAATAAATCGGCTCAACCTCGCTCAATAGGAAGTCTATAAAGTCCTTCCGTGCGTTCTTGTTCAGTTCGTGGTAGAGTCCACGGAACACGGACATATTGCCGTTGAGGTATGTTTCCACCATGTACTCGAAGATGTTGCCCACCTCGTAGTATCTGCATTGTTGCTCCACTGTCTTGCTTCTTCTCTTTGCCATGTCGGTAAGGATTAAAGGGTGAATAACCAAAGGATGAAGCCGAAGAAGGCGATAGTGGAAAGGACAGCCACGATTATGCCTATCGCCACTCGGAACACTCCGTTTATTATCTCTCTTACGATACCCCAAAGGATGCCTAACACCCAAAGGGTGGTGCGCACGATTAGGGTGCATATCGCAAGCCCCATGTATTGCGTCATTTGTCTGAAGTATACCGTTGCTGTCATAGCCGTATCATTTGTTAAGTTCCACGATGCTGTCTATCCTGCCGTATAGGAAACTGCGGAGTGCGGTCTTGTCGGTAGCCTTGTATTCCGCCCAATGTCCGTATTGCTTCACGATGTAGGTTCGGAGAATGTCGGAGAAGTCAAACCTCCAGCCTTGCAAGGGGACTGCGCTCTTGAAATAGGTGTTGCTGTTCACTTTTTCGGTGAGCCAATCCTTTTCTTCTCGGTTCATCTGCCCTCCGTTGTTCAGTTTCTCACGTAGGATGTAAACCTTGCTGCCTTTCAGTGCGTCCAATGTCGGCACTTCCCAAGCCACGAATTTTGTTGCTATTGCTGTTCTCATATCCGTTTTGTTTTTGATTTTTTATTTTAATGCGGATTCAAGAGCTGAGGGAGTTGAGTTTCAAACTATCTTATCTGCCTCTCGTTTATCCGACATTTTTTTTATGCGTCTTTCTGTCGCATCGGTCGTTTTCGTTTCGGGTGCTTAAAAAGGTAGGGATTAGGGAATGCAAGGTTTTTCGGGAAAATACTACCCGAAGGGCTGGAGATTTTCCCAGAAAACAGGAGGCTTGACCTTGCTTTCCCGTACAATCCCGGAGTTACCTTTGCACCCAGCACGAAAATGACTGCCTGATGCGGCTCACTGAAAGGCGCGAAAATGGAGGTAAACGGAAGTAGAGGCAGATTAGACAGGAAAACTTCAAAAGAGAAATCCGTGAAAAAGACATCCCCAACAGAAAAGAACATAGCCGGTAGCGTGAAACCGGGCAAACCATCGGCAAGGAAGTATGTTTTTATCTGTTTGGCCAAACGTGTTTGGTCGGATGGATAAAATCATTCTTCCCGGTTTGTCTGCCGTGAGTGACGGCTTGTTCCATTTATGGAATGTGCGGTCATACACGGCTTTCCGCTTCCGGCTCAAAAGGACAACGAAAAAAGAAAAATCGTCAAAACCCCGTAAAAGCACCTCTTTGGCATAAGCACAAAAGAAAGGGGCCTTGTCTCATCAGTCTAAACTATTGTTTAGGCGTGAGGCAAAGCCCTTTTCTCCGCTTATGCGGCAGTCGGCACACGTTCGTTCAAAATCTTTTTGGGCGATGGTGTGCTGACGGATAAAATCGCTTTTACGGAAAAACTTGTGTGAGAAGAAAAAATCAGGAGATTCATTTCTAAATCTCCCGTTTTATTGTTACTTTTGCATACGAAGAGTTCTTTGAAGGTTACGCAACGCACAGAAGAATAATGCAGTAGATAACTAACTAATTCGTAACCTATTACTATTATGAGCGATTACCCAATGCTCATTTCCAATAAATTACACTCTTTTCGTAACTTCGCCTAACAAGTCTGCTAAAAACCCGAATATCAATATTGATGGATTATGGAGTCATTCCCGCGTGTATGGTCGTGAATATCGTTGTACGATGCCTACCTATTATTATATCAGTCTTTTCGATAAATTTGATAAACGTAGGGAACAGACTTTCCAGACTGCGTGGTGCAGAATCCCGGATAACTGGAATAACGAGCCCGACTATTCGGATACGTTACTTATCCGGACACTGGATGTTGTTTCGGATGAATATGTAAAAAGCTATGAAGACAGGGGAATCATTGTCGACAATATTACGGATCTTTATGATATTAACACCGGAATTCCGACTATCAACGGTAGATCCTGCCATCATACAATGACAAAATATCTGGATCCAAGCCGTGATGAGGCTAAGCGGGAAGAAGGTTTTAAAGACTTGATTCTGATGCGCCTTGGAGAAGTCTATATAACTTTGGCTGAAGCGTATGTAAGAACCAACCAACCGGAAAAAGCGGCAGAGGTGATTACTCAACTGAGAAAAAGGGCTTTGATCGATGGACATGAAAGTGCCTTGAAGGTAACAGCTGCTGATGTGGATATGGATTTTATCTTGGAAGAAGGTGCACGTGAACTGGGGTGTGAATTGAACCGCTGGTATATGTTGAAACGTTCCGGCAAAATGGTGGAATGGGTGAAAGAGCATAATCCGGATATTACATTGATCAAGGATTATCATATCTATCGTCCTCTTCCTCAAGATGCATTGTATGAAGTGACGAACTTGGATGTGTTCGTTCAAAATAAAGGTTATAAATAATTCTATTAAATATGATGGTTATGAATAAAATATCACGACGACACTTTTTAGCTGCGACAGGCGCTATAACTGGGGCAGCCTTATTGAATCCATTATCGGAAGTAGCGGCAAAAGCTGTTGAAAATCCGAATGTTGCTGGGAAAAAACTTCGCCTTGCTATTGTTGGTACTGGCGGAAGAGGTACTTCCATGTGGGGATATGACTTAATGAAAAGTTATCCTGACTACATTGAGTTTGTAGGTCTTTGCGATAAGAATGAAGGTCGTGTGGAAACCGGTAAGAAGATTATCGGGGCTTCCTGTCCTACTTATACGGATTTTGAAAAGATGATGAAGGGAACCAGGCCTGATGTGCTGATTGTAACGACTATGGATAGAACTCATCATCATTTTATTATCCGTGGAATGGAACTTGGCGCGGATATCATTACGGAAAAGCCGATGACAACGGATGAAAAGAAGATCCAGGCAATTTTGGATGCAGAAAAACGGACAGGAAAGAATTGCCGTGTGACATTTAATTATCGTTATTCTCCACATCGTGCGAAAATATGGGAATTACTCCGTGCCGGTGAGATTGGCGATATCACATCTGTTGATTTTCATTGGTATCTGGACACTTCTCATGGCGCCGATTATTTTCGTCGTTGGCATCGTTTGGTAGAATGCAGCGGTTCTTTGTGGGTGCATAAAGCCAGTCACCACTTTGACCTTCTGAATTGGTGGATTGACAGTGATCCGGAAAGTGTGTATGCATTGGGCAGTTTGGATCATTATGGTAAGAACGGAACGTTCCGGGCAGAGAATTGCCGTACTTGTCCTCATACTTCCAAATGTAAATTCTATTACGATATAACGCGAAATCAGAATTATATGGATTTATATGTAGCCAACGAAAAATATGATGGTTATCTTCGTGACGGATGCGTGTTTAAGAATGATGTCAATATCTTTGATAAAATGGCGGCAACGATTCGTTATAAAAATGGCGTGCAGGTCGCTTATTCCCTGACAACCTACAGCCCTTATGAAGGTTATCGTATAGCCTTTAACGGAACGAAAGGGCGTTTAGAGGCTTGGATACAGGAATCCCGTCCGACTTCGGATGTGAATTTTGATGAACTTGTTTTGTTTAAGAATTTTGGAAAACGTGAGTATATCCAGATTCCATTCGGAACGTCTGGCCATGGCGGAGGGGATGCATTGCTAAAGGATCAGATTTTTTTACCTGGGATAAAAGATCCGTATAAGCAGTGTGCTAGTGTTCGCGATGGAGCTTTGGCTTGTCTGGTCGGTATTGCGGCACGTAACAGCATTGCGACCGGCCAACCGGTGAAAATAGCTGATCTTACTTCCATACAACCTCAGGAAAAGAAATTGTATCAACGGATATTGTAGATTTCTTATTAGTTTAAAGCAAATGCTGTATCAAGGTAAATTTTTAGTCTTGATATGGCATTTGTTTTAAATTATGGTTGGTATTCATCCACGGCTCTTTCATTTAATCTTGATATATGGATGTAACTGCATATAAATTTGATGTTTACATTGAGATGAATATAAAATATCTATGTCAATATTATTTTGAATAAGGATACAAATGGACTCTAACTGTCTATTAGTTACATCCTTTGAATTTTCAAAGCATTACATACGAAGTTTCCTGTAAATCCTCTATCACTCTATCACCACGAAGGTTGTAGCTATTGATATTCAATCGTTAGAGACGGTGATACAGGAGGTTTTCCTCTATCACTGCCTCTATCACTCCTGAAACAGGACGTTTTTATCATATGATTGGAAAC
>OOCR01001229.1_pt1 | contig 14380 bp, 15 predicted proteins | sample 1671491 | NCBI WGS metagenome assembly OOCR01 (sample SAMN06348162, study PRJEB24527) | human gut metagenome | biome: human gut; feature: ankylosing spondylitis patient; material: feces | host: Homo sapiens | place: China | collected 2015-10
CGAAAGTAGCGGGCACTTTTCTGGTTCTCTTTTGGTGCGCAAAAGAGAACTTAGCCCCAATGCAAAAGCAATCTTACCCCGCGCCACCGGCGCGCGAAGCCGTTTATAAATCTACTACGCTTCCGACTTCCGCCGGCGTCGCCGGCACCGCCCCGAGGCGGACGGCGTCGGCGTCCCGGCGCACCACGAACTCCACCGGCTGTCCGGCGGCAAAGGCGGGGCGATAGCTCAGCTCCAGCGTCTCCCAATCCTCCGGGACAGCGCAGAAGCAATGGAGCATCGCGCCGCGCCCGGCGGCGAGGTTGAGCGTAAAGGCCGAGGCATCGGCGGCGTTCTCCGCGTAGAGCGGTGCCGCAAAGCTACCGCAGGGGACGCTCTCGCCGCCGCTGCGGGCGGTCACACCGCTGTCCAGACTGTAAAGCTCCTTCAGGGTCGAGACATCCCGGCTGTGGAGGTAGCTTGCGCCCACCGGCAGGGTGCGGGCCGAGAGGTTCTCCACCGAGAGGTAGACCAACACGCCGCCCAGCCCGGGTGCAGGCGCATAGCCCAGCAGCTCCACCGCCGCCTTGCCGTCCAGCAGGGCAGGCTGGCCCATCACGCGGGGCTGTGCCGCAGCCGCCGAAACGCCTGTGAGCAGGGCAGCGGCCAGACTGACCGCGCCCGAACCGGCGCATTTCAGGAACGACCGGCGGGAAAGAGACTGAGACATCGGGGACTCCTCCTTGCAGCGAGAAAAATCATTCACTTTATAGAGTATCGGTTTCTTTGCCCCCTGTCAAGGGTTTGAAAGCGTTCTGCCGCAGGTTTTGCGTTTTCTTTGCTGATTTTGTACCAAAAGAGTACAAAAATGCCGCCCGGCGGCAAAATCGCAGGGCGGCAGAGCGTTCTTTCTTATTCGAATGCTTCATTCTCCTCGGCTTCCGCCTGACCCCGCAGGGTATCGGCATAGCCAAAGGGGACGATGTCGATGGCCTCCACCAGACGGTCGCGCATCCAGAGCTGAACGTCGGTCTGGACGGTGTAGCCGCAGCCGGGGTCTGCCATCCACTGCTCGGGGTGGCGGGAGGGGAGGGCGCGCTGGCTCAGCATACTCATGATGACACCGCCGTGGGTCACGCAGGCGGCCTCGGTGACATCCATCCGGATCATATACTCGAACAGCTTGAGCAGCGTCTCCGAGCAGCGGGCGTGGAACTGCTCCGTGGGCTCTGCGCCCTCCGGCACAAAGCCGGAGCCGGGGGTGATCCACTTCTTGAAGTCCTCGTTCTTCACCAGCTCCTTGACGGGGTGGTTCTCAAAGACGCCGAAACCGGCCTCCCGCAGGTCATGCACCGAGAACTGGTGGGTCGCATTCGGGAACAGGATGTTGGCCGTCTCCACGGCGCGCATGAGCGGGGAAGAGAAGACGGTATCCACCTGCGGATACTCGAACCGCTCTTTCAGCTCGGCCAGCTGGGCGCGGCCCTCGTCACACAGGGGGATGTCCGTGCCGCTGCCGATGTAAAGGCCCTGCAGATTGCCGGAAGTCAGGCCGTGGCGGATGAGATGGAGCTTAAAGGTTTTCATGCAAAAACACCTCTTATGAGCTATCTATTCCTGTGCTGATTCGCACAAATCTTGCTTTTCTGCTGATTTTTCCGGCACCATCAGACACTAAATATATGCCGGCAAGGTTTATTTTAACATAGATATAGTAGAAAGAGCAACCCCTTTGACAAAAACGCCGAAATTATCGCGGAAAATCCGTCACTTTTCCGCTTTACAAGTCGTTTTCCATTGTGTATAATCAACGTGCTGTAAACCAAAAATCAAGGAAGTCCTATTTTTATCTGAGGAGCCAAACATCATGGAGTTCAATCGTATCATCAAACTGCTGCGCAAGGAGCGCGGCATCACCCAGAAACAGGCGGCAGAGGATCTGGGCGTTTCGCAGGCCCTGCTTTCCCACTACGAAAAAGGCATCCGGGAGTGCGGCCTGGATTTTGTGGTACGGGTGGCAGACTATTACAATGTCTCCTGCGACTATCTGCTGGGCCGCTCGGCAGAGCGCAACGGCATGATGCTCTCGGCAGAGGACATCCCCAACCCCGACAAGATGAAGGACAACATCTACCACGGCAGCGTCTTGCCCACGATGAACAAAAAGCTCATCTCCAACAGCCTGAACGTGCTCTACGCCAAGATCGGCGAGTGCCACAGCAAGGCCCTGACCACCGAGGTGAGCGCCTACCTGATGACCGCCGTGGCCAAGATGTTCCGTCTGCTCTATTCCGCCGAACCCCATAACGCCTCCAGCATGTTCAGCGTGGACGCCCGGCGCTGGCCCGGCTACTCCGACGCTGTGATGCACTCGGCTCAGGCCAATGTGGAGGCCCTGCTGGCCGGCGAAGAGCTGCCCGGCGGCGAGGGCGTGGCCGACCCGTCCTGCCTCGCCATGACCACCGAGAGCCTGACCCGGGAATACCCGCTGTATACTCCCAGCCTGCTCAATCTGGTCAAGACCAGCGAGACCCGCGCCCGGGAGCTGACCGGAGAGGACCGCACTTAAGTCTCTGTGAAACTAGTGTAAATTCTGCCGTTTTTTGCTTGCATCTGCGTGCAAAAGATGTTATAAACAAAGCAGAGCATTTTCATCGTACTTCATAATAAAGCGAATTCAAGGAGGGACACATCCATGTCCAATAAAATTTCCCGCCGCACCTTCCTCAAGTGTACCGGTGCCTCCGCAGCAGCTCTGGGCGCTGCTGCCATGTTGGGCGGCTGCGGTTCCAGCACCAGTAACGCCATCGAAGTCAAGGTCGGCGACAAGGTCAGCAACTGGAACAATCTGGGCGTCCAGCTCACCAGCGTCTTTACCATGGCCAACACTCCCGACCTGCCCGACCACGAGTATGTCGCTGTGCTCGTCACCGCTGTGAACCGCTCCGGCGCTACCACGTTTGAGATCGGCGCACAGAACCTCGCCGAACTGGATGCCGCCTATCCGCTGGACGATGAGGCCACCAAGCTTGATGTCGCCCGTCAGTACTTCCACGCTCTGGCCGCCTCCACCACCGATTTCACCGCTGTCTGCGACGGCGCTGAGGCCGAGGTCGGCGCTTACATCCAGCTCTATGATGCCGCCGCTCAGAGCTTCTCCGAGTCCACCAATCTGCCCCCGCAGGGCGCAGGCTACATCCAGCTGATCTGCTGTGTCCCCACCGGCTGGCAGAAACTGAGCGTCACCTTTGTTCCCACCTTCGTGGCCAACAAGAGCCTCACCTTCTCTCTGAACTCTTCTGACCTGACGCAGGTCTAAGGCATTTTTCTGAGACGAAATTCCGTCATAAAGGGCAGAGCTTCCCCACAAAATTTTTGTGAAAAGCATTGACATCTGCTCATTTTTCGCCTATTGTATAGGCAAGACGCCCTTCGGGGCAGTACAATGAATTTATCTGTTTCTGCATAAAGGAGGAACGATCATGTCCTTAGAATTCAACCGCCGCTCTTTCCTGAAGTACAGCGCCGCCGCTGCCGTGGCTGTGGCTGGTTCCAGCCTGCTCGTTGGCTGTGGTGAGGATGAGTATCAGAAGACCGGTAAAATCGGCAGCACCCTGAAGCTGATGGGTACCTTCAAGACCTATAAGAGCGCGGACGCTCCCACCAAGGCACCTGCTTATACTGGCAATACGTTTACCTGCACCGTCAACATCAAGTGCACCACCAAAAAGGTTCCTCTGTATGTGACCAATGAGTGCTTTGAGCTTACTGTGACCCACGATAAGAATGAGAAGAACTACGCCAAGCAGTATATCAATATCGATAAGGAAGAATATGACCTGAAAGAGAGTGAGGGTGCAAAGGACTTCAAGCTCACCATCACCCCTGTCGATATTCAGGATGGCGACAAGGTCGAGCTGAAGTACTGGCCCCGCATTCAGGCCAGCAGCGGCAACAGCGGCTACACCCGTGCTTTCTGCACTTGGAAGATGACTGCCAAGAAGGATGGCACTGGCAAGATCATCCTCGAGTGATCTCTTTTCTGCACTCCGCGCCCAAGGCTCACGCCTTGGGCGTTTTTATTTGCACCTCTCCGTCATTCTGCCAAAACGCAAGCAAGGATTTTTAGTGGTTTTGTGTCTTGTGCATAAGGTGCTTTTCCTGCTACAATAAGAGCATACCAACCGGGGAGCGCAGCGGCCGGACAGATGTGCCGCCGCGCTGTTTCCTTTTGAGGGATGGGCGTCCTGCCTGATTTCACAAGAACAGGAGTGTGCAGTTATGATCAATATGGTAAAGCTTCCCACCAACAAGAGCAGTCTGTTCCTGCGCGTGGCAAAGGGCCACTTCGCCACCAGCCACAGCCACATCAACTACTACATCGACGTCACCACCCAGAAAGCCCGCCTCTCGGAGGCGAAGGCTGTCGCCAAGGAGCTGGTGGCCGCCTATCAGCACAGCACCATCGTGGACACCGTGCTCTGTCTGGACGGTACACAGGTCATCGGCACCTGTCTGGCCAACGAGCTGACCAAAGACGGCTTTGCCAACATGAATGCCCACCAGACGATTTACGTCATCACCCCCGAGTACACCAGCGGCAGCCAGATCATCCTCCGCGACAACCTCGCCCCGATGGTCAGGGGCAAGCATGTCCTCATCCTGTCGGCCTCCATCACCACCGGCTACACCGTGCAGGCGGCCATCGAGGCGGTCAACTACTACGGCGGCACCGTGGCGGGCCTGTCGGCCATCTTCGCCACTACCCACGAGTGTCTGGGCATCCCGGTCACCTCCATCTTCGACCCCTCCAGCCTGCCCGACTACGCCAGCTTCGACAGCCGCGACTGCCCCATGTGCAAGGCCGGCCAGCACATCGACGCGCTGGTGAACAGCTTCGGCTATTCGGCCCTCTGAATCTGAAATTTTCCTCCCTCTTTCTCCCCGCTGTGCAGCTGCATGGCGGGGAGCTCTATTATAAAAAAGAGCCGTCAAAGGCATTTTATTGCCCTTGACAGCCATTTAAAAAATGATTATACTACAAATAAGAAAGGCGCTGGCCTGCAAACGGCTTGCTCCTTACCTTAGTGGATCAAGAAAAAATGACCGCACAGATGTAGAGAGTCAGGCGGTCATTTTTTCTTGTCTTTATCATTACTGTGAGAAACAGTCCATGTGATTTGAAACGTCACAAAAATTGCTCCGCCGAGAAGCGAGAGCAGTAATACGACCTGTTCAAACGTCATGGTGCATCCCCCCTTTCCGCCCTTGAGCGTGCAGGGGAGCGAGAATCCAAGAAAATCGCCTTGCCCGGCGCACTCAGGTGCCGGTAAGGAGAAAGCCGCCTGCGTTTGTGGCACAGCGCCCCGCCGCCAAAAGCGGCAGTTTCATGATAACATATTTTCTGACAAAAAACAACAAGGCTTTGCGAACGCAAGGCCTCGTTGTTTTTATTTTTTCATCTTCGGAAACACGAAGGAATTATGCCGGTATGCTATAAGCAGTTCTATGGTCATGAAGCACCAGATGACCGGCTCGCAGAGGATGACCGCGTTATACTCAAAGCGGGGGATGAAGAGCAGAACGAAGACGATCTTGCCCAGAAACTCGATGACGCTGGACAGCAGGGGCAGCACCTTCTCGCCCATGCTCTGCAGAGCGTAGCGGGTGGAGAGCAGCATTCCCAGCACGGCGTAGAAGGGTGCGTTCCAGACCAGATACCGCACGCCGTTTTCCAGCACCACCGGTTCCGAAGAGCCGGACACCAGCTTTACCATCCACTCCGCACCCACACTCATAAGCAGGATAGCCGTCACAGCCACCACGACACCGTAGAGATAGATGTCCCGCATTCCGCGGCGGACGCGGTCGGGATGGTTCGCGCCGTAGTTCTGGGAGACGTAGGTCGAGCAGGCAGAGGCCATCGCCGTCAGGGGCATATCCGTAAAAGCGAAGAGCTTTCGGGCTGCGGTGTGGCCCGCGATGACCAGCGTACCGAGGCCGTTGATGCCGTACTGCAAAACGACAGAGCCCGCCGAGACGATGCTGCTCATGAGGCCCATGGAGATGCTCTGGCTGAACAGCTCCCAATAGAGGCGGCTCTCCACATGGAAGTGCTTTTTCTCAGGCAGGAGCAGCCGGGCGCTGCGGAAAACATACAGGATGCAGAGCGCCACCGACACGCCCTGAGAGATGACCGTCGCCACACCGGCACCGGCCACGCCCATGCCCAGCGCAGCGATGAACCAGAGGTCGAGGATGACGTTGAGCACCGACGAGAGGATGAGGAAGACCAGCGGCATAAAGCTGTTGCCGATGGCCCGCAGCAGGCCGGCGCAGAGGTTATAGGCAAACATGACGATGACGCCGAAGTCGATGATGATGATATAGCCGTAGGCGTCCTCTAAAATTTCCGCCGGGGTGTCCAGCAGTTCCAGCAGCGGATGCAGGCCCACCGCACCCGCCAGCGTGATGACCGCCGACGCGATGATGCCGATGACGATGGAACCCGCCACGGTCTGTTTGAGCTGGTCATCGTCTCCGGCCCCGTAGGCGCGCGCTGCGACGATGGCGAGGCCGTTGCCGATACCGATGCCAAATCCAACCAGAAGCTCGTAGATGGCCCCGCAGGCGCCAATGGCGGCAAGGGCGGTATCGCCCAGCACATTGCCGACGATCATGGTATCCACGGTATTATAGAGCTGCTGGAAGAGGCACGACACCAGAATGGGCAGCATAAAGATGAACAGGCTCTTGAAGATGGGGCCGTTCATCAAATCGACATTCCGGTTGAAGAATGATTTTTTCGCGGGGGACTGGGTCATAGGCGTTCCTCCATAGTCACAAAAAGGAGCTGCTGTACAGGTACAACCTCTCAGTCTCGCTCCCGCTCGACAGCTCCCCTGCCGAGGGGAGCCTCTGGCGAAGAGGCAAAGCCTCCCCTCAATAGGGGAGGTGGCAGCGCGTCAGCGCTGACGGAGAGGTTGATTCCGCTGTACAACAGCCCTTTTCAATATTTTCAGATCGTTACAGTTTCTGTGTCTCGAAGCCGTTGACGGTCAGCACTTCCACACTCTTGAAGCCTGCGGCCTTGACGGCGGCAGCAGCCTCGTCGAAGCCGAAGGTCAGGCTGTCCACATCGTGGGCGTCGGAGGTGATGATGACCTTGCCGCCCATCTTCTGCCACTCGCCCAGAAGCCATGCGCCGGGGTAGAAGTCCTTGCGGTAGCCGCGGTAGACGCCGCCGGTGTTCACTTCCAGCAGGCAGCCGTGCTCTTTGGCAGCATTCAGCGCCTTGAGGGCTGCGGCCTTATAGCGGGGCGACTCCTCGTCGAAGAACTCACCGGCAGCGTTCAGCTTCTTGATGAGGTCGATGTGGGCGAGGATGTCGGGGCCCATGGCCGCCACCTTCTCCACCTCGGCGAAGTATGCTTCCACAGCGGCCAGAGGGTCGCCGTCGAAGTCGTCGTAGATGCAGTCGTGGAGATCCTGGGGACGGAAGTCGATCTCGTAGTACTTGCCGGTGTTCTTGCCGTAGAGGTGGTGCGCAGAGCCGATCCAGTAGTCGTAGCCGGTGCGCTTGTCCTCGCTCAGCAGATCCCACTCGATGCCACAGAGGATGTCCACCTTGCCCTTGTACTCGGTCTTGAGCTTGGCGATGGTGGCCTTGTACTGGGCCGTGCGGCTGGGGCTCATGCAGTATTCACGGTCGCGCTGGGTATAGCTATGGCCCGTGAAGCCCAGTGTGGTCAGCCCCTTCGCACACGCAGCGGAGGCCATCTCCTGTAAGGTGTTTTTGCCGTCGCACATCGTCGAGTGACAATGGACACTGGACTTCTTATAATCTGCCATAGTGAATCACTGCATCCTTTCCTGTTTGACCTTGTGGTCGATAACGTGTCGTTTTTCCAGCTCGCGGGTGATGTCCTCCACCGTGATGCCGGCCTGCACCATCAGCACCAGCACATGGTATGCCAGATCGCTGATCTCGTAGACCGTCTCGGCCTTGTCTTCCTTTTCGCCCGCGATGATGACCTCAGTACACTCCTCGCCCACCTTCTTGAGGATCTTTTCTTTGCCCTTCTCGAACAGATAGGTGGTGTAGCTGCCCTCTTTGGGGCTGGTCTTGCGGCCCTTGATGAGGTCATACAGCCCCTGCCAGCTGAACTGCTTCAGCTCCGGGGAAACATACACTTCGTTGAAAAAGCAGCTCTCGGCACCGGTGTGGCAGGCGGGGCCGCTCTTGACGACCTCCACCACCAGCGCGTCGGCGTCGCAATCGGCGGTGATGGACACCACACGCTGGACGTTGCCGCTGGTCTCGCCCTTGCGCCAGATCTCCTGACGGCTGCGGCTCCAGAACACCGTCCGGCCCTCCGCGATGGTCAGCGCCAGCGTCTCGGCGTTCATGTAGGCGAGGGTCAGCACCTCTTTGGTGTAGTGGTCCTGCACGATGGCAGGGATGAGGCCCTTTTCGTCAAATTTCAGATCCATAATGTTTCTCCTTCCCCGCAGGGGGACAGCTATAGTTTAGCGTATTCGGCGGGCAAACGCAAGGGCTCAGAGCCGCATTTCCACGCCATTTTCGTTTAAGTATTCCTTTAGTTCCCGGATGGTGAGCAGCTTCTGGTGGAAGATGCCCGCCGCAAGGCCCGAGTCGATGCCTTTATGATGGAACAGCTCGAGGAAGTCTTCCTTTTTGCCCGCGCCGCCGCTGGCGATGATGGGGACGTTCACCCGGACCGCCACGGCGTCCAGCATCTCGAGGTCAAAGCCGTTCCGGACACCGTCGGTGTCGATGCTGTTGAGGCACACTTCGCCTGCGCCGTTGTCCACGCACCATTTTATCCATTCCAGCGCATCCCGGCCAGTGTCTTCGCGCCCGCCCTTGGCAAAGACGCGGAACTGGCCGTCCACCCGCTTGACGTCGGCGGAGAGGACCACGCACTGGTCGCCGTACCGCTTAGCCGCCGCCGGGATGAGGCCGGGGTCTCTCAGTGCGCCCGAGTTGACGCTGACTTTATCGGCACCGCACTTGAGCACCCGGTCGAAATCGTCCAGCGTGTTGACGCCGCCGCCCACCGTGAGGGGGATGAAGATCTCGCTGGCCACCCGGGTGAGGATGTCGGTGAAGAGGGCGCGGCCCTCGGCGCTGGCCGTGATGTCGTAGAACACCAGCTCGTCGGCACCCGCCGCGTTGTACATCCGGGCCATCTCCACCGGGTCGGCCACATCCTTGATGCCCTCGAAGTTCGTTCCCTTGACGACCCGTCCGTTCCGGACGTCCAGACAGGGGATGATGCGTTTTGTTATCATGGTCTTGCTCCTTACTTCTGCACCAGCGCGACGCAGCGCCCAAGGTCCAGCGCACCGGTGTACAGGCTCTTGCCGAGGATGGCGGCGGCAGTCCCCATCTCTTCCAGTTCCAGCAGCTCCTTTTCCGAGGAAATACCGCCGCTGGCCGTGATGGCCACGCCTGGCACTTCTTTTGCAAGCTGGCGGTAGAGGGCGAGGTTGGTGCCTTTCATCGCGCCGTCGCAGGCAATGTCGGTGTAGATGATGGCCTTGCATCCAGCCTCAGCCAGACGCTGACAGAAGGCCACGCCCGGCTCAGCGCTGACGTCCTTCCAGCCGTGGATCGCCACATAGCCGTCCTTGGCGTCCACGCCCACGGCAATTTTTTCGCCGTACTTTTTCAGCATCCGGGCCGTGAAGTCAAAGTTCGTCACGGCCACACTGCCGAGGATGCACCGGCCCACGCCCAAAGAGAGATATTTTTCAATGCGTTCTTCGGTGCGGATGCCGCCGCCTACTTCGATATACAGGCCGCCCTGCTTTGCCAGCGCGGCGATGGTATCGTAATTGGAAAGAGTTCCGTCCTTTGCGCCGTCCAAATCAACGACGTGGAGGTTTTTTGCCCCGGCTTCGAGAAAAGCCCGTGCCTGGGCGCAGGGGTCTTCGCCGTAGACGGTCATCCGGTCGTAATCGCCCTGCGTCAGGCGCACGACTTTGCCGCCCCGCAGGTCAATGGCTGGGAATATCTGCATTTTCGTTTCTCCTTATAATTCCGCAAATGCTTTCAGCAGCCGCAGCCCTGCGTCACCGCTTTTCTCCGGGTGGAACTGCGTTCCGTACACCTTGCCTGCCTTCACCACGCCGGTGACGGGCAGGGAATAGTCGCTGACGGCCAGTGTGTTGGCGGCGCAGTTTTTGCCGTAGTAGCTGTGGACGTAGTAGAAATACTCGCCGTCCCTGACGTACTTGAACAGCGGGTCGTCCCGCAGGATGTGGACGGCGTTCCAGCCGATCTGCGGCACTTTCAGGCTCTTGTCGCCGAGGTCGGGAGCCAGCGGGCATACCTGCCCCGGCACGAAGCCAAGGCCGTCGTGCTCGCCGTACTCGCAGCTCTTTTCAAACAGCAGCTGCATCCCGAGGCAGATGCCGAGGAGGGGCTTCTTCGCCGCTTCTTCCCTGATGACCGGTACAAGGCCGGTGGCCTCAAGTTTTGCCATCGCGTCCCCGAAGGCGCCCACGCCCGGCAGGATGAGCCGGTCAGCGGCGCGGATGTCGGCGGCGTCCGCGCTGACCTTCGCTTCCAGCCCCAGATGGGCCAGACTCGATCTCAGGCTGAACAGGTTGCCCACTCCGTAGTCGATGATGCATATCATACCAGCAGTCCTTTCGTGGAAGGAATTTCGTCCCGATGGGCAACATCGATGCGGACGGCATCGGCCAGCGCACGGCCAGCGCCCTTGAACGCGGCCTCAAGGATGTGGTGGCTGTTCTCGCCCGCGAACTGAACGAAGTGGACGGTGGCCGGCACGCTGCGGGCAAAGCCCAGCCAGAATTCCTTGGCGCACTCCACGTCGAAGTCGCCGACTTTTTCGGTGTTGCAATGGATGTCCCAGTTCAGGGTGCAGCGGCCCGAGATGTCCACGGCGCAGAGAATGAGGGCTTCGTCCATGGGCAGATAGAAGCTGCCGTACCGGTGGATGCCCCGCATATCGCCCAGCGCTTGGGCGAACGCCTGCCCCAGCGCGATGCCCACATCCTCGGTGGTGTGGTGATAATCCACCTCCACGTCGCCGTGGCAGGTAAGCACCAGATCAAAGCGCCCGTGCCGCGCAAACAGCTCCAGCATATGGTTCAGAAAGCCGCAGCCGGTGTCCACCTGATACCGGCCTGCGCCGTCGAGGTTCAGGGTCAGCTCGATCTGGGTCTCGTTGGTGTTCCGCTCGATGGTCACTTCCCGCATGGCTCAGCCCTCCAAAATTTCATCCAGCGCCCGCAGAAGGGCGGTCATGTCGTCCGGCGTGCCGATGGTGATGCGCAGCCAGTTCGAAATACGGGGTGCGTCGAAGTGGCGCACCAGCACGCCTTTTTCTTTCAGTTTCAGGTAAAGTTCGCCGCCGCTCTTTTTGTCGGTGGAAGCAAACAGGAAATTGGAGCGGCTGTCCAGCACGGCAAAGCCCCGCGCTTCCAGCTGCTGCTTTGTCCAGCCCCGCGTCTCCACGATAGCGGCGCGGGTCTTGTCGAAGTAGTCCGTATCTTCCAGCGCGGCCTTGCCCGCCTTCAGGGTCAGCCGGTTGATGTTGTAGGGGTTGAGGCTGAACTTGACCCGGTTGAGGTCAGCGATGAGCTTCGCATTGCCCATAGCGAGGCCCAGCCGCGCACCGGCCAGCTGACGGGACTTCGAGAAGGTCTGGACCACCAGCAGATTTTCGTACTTGTTGATGAGCGGCACACAGCTCTCGCCGCCGAAGTCCACATAGGCCTCGTCCACGATGACCACATGGTTGGGGTTGCTCTTCAGGATCTCCTCGATGGCGCTGCGGGGCAGGGCCAGACCGGTGGGAGCATTGGGGTTGGCGATGACGATGGTCTCGTTCAGGCCATAATAGTCTGCCGGGTCGAGGGTGAAATCTTCTTTCAGCGGGATGATGTGGCTGGGGATGTGCATCAGCCCGCACCAGACGCCGTAGCAGCCATAGGTGATGTCTGCATAGGCCAGCGGGTGGTTCTCGTCGCAGAAGGCCCGCAGGGCGAAGAACAGGTTCTCGTCGCTGCCGTTGCCGGGCATGATCTGCTCGGGCTGCAGCTCAAAGTGTGCCGCCGCTGCCCGCAGCAGCTCGGCACACGCAGGGTCGGAGTAGAGGCGGAGCTTTTCCACCTCAGCCTCGCTCACCGCCCCCACCACGGCCGGAGAGGGGAGATAAGGGCTTTCGTTGGTATTCAGCTTGATGTACTGCTGGTCCTGCGGCTGTTCGCCCGGGGTGTAGGGAGTGACAGCTTCCAGCGTGGGAGAAAGAAAACGGCTCATGTTTGCCAGCCTCCGTTTTTATTGCAACTTGACCTCTCTGCCAAAGGCTCCCCTATTAGGGGAGCTGGCGCGAAGCGCCTGAGAGGTTTATTCATATCTTATGGTCACACTGCGGGCGTGGGCGTGCAGGCCCTCCCGCTCGGCAAAGTCGGCGATGCGGGGCGCAGCCTTTTCCAGCGCCTCCCGGGTGTAGTAGATGAAGCTGGACTTCTTGACGAAGTCGTCCACGCCCAGAGGGCTGGAGAAACGTGCCGTGCCGCTGGTGGGCAGGGTGTGGTTCGGGCCGGCGAAGTAGTCGCCCAGTGCCTCGGGGACGTTCCGACCGAGGAAGATGCTGCCTGCATTTTTGATTTCATTCAGCACGCTGAAGGGGTCGTCCACACAGACTTCCAGATGTTCGGGTGCGATGATGTTGCAGGCTTCGATGGCCTTGCGTAAATCAGAACAGACGATGATCTTGCCGTTGTCGTCCACGCTGGCGCGGGCGATGGCGGCGCGGGGCAGCTGGGGGATCTGCACTTCCAGCTCTGCCTGCACGGCCTTGGCCAGCTCAGCGCTGTCAGTGACGAGGACGGGGCTTGCCAGCCTGTCGTGCTCGGCCTGACTCAGCAGGTCGGCGGCCAACCAGGCGGGGTCACAGCCGCCGTCGGCCAGAACCAGGATCTCGCTGGGGCCTGCTATCATGTCGATGCCCACCTTGCCAAAGACCTTCCTCTTGGCAGTGGCGACATAGATATTGCCCGGGCCGACGATCTTATCCACCGCCGGGATGCTCTGGGTGCCGTAGGCCAGCGCGGCCACGGCCTGTGCGCCGCCGGTCTTGAAGATCCTGGTCACGCCTGCGGTGGCCGCAGCGGCGAGGATGACCGGATCGATCTTACCGTCCTTACCGGCGGGAGTCGTCATGACGATCTCCGAAACGCCCGCCACCTTGGCCGGGATGACATCCATCAGGACGGTGGAAGGATACGCCGCCGTGCCGCCCGGGACGTAGACGCCCGCCTTCTCGATGGGGGTGTATTTCTGGCCCAGCACGATGCCGGGCTTGTCGTTCATCACAAAATTTTTATGCACCTGCTGGCGGTGGAAGGCCTCGATGTTGGCGGCGGCCTCCCGCAGCGTTTCGAGGAAATAGCCGTCCATATTCGCAAAGGCTTCTTCAATTTCCTCCTGCGTCACCTGGATGTTATCCAGCTTGGCACCGTCGAACTTGAGGGCGTATTCTTTCAAGGCCTCGTCGCCCCGGGCGCGGACATCGGCAATGATGCCGTCCACCACGTCTTCCACATTCTTCTCCGCGCGGATGTCACGGTTCAATATCTCTTCGGGCTTCAGTTCATCGAAGTTATACAGCTTTATCATTTTTTTTCCTCCTTTGCGGCAAGGGCGGCACGCAGCTTTTCGAGCATCTCGTCCATCTCGCGGTGCTTGAACTGATAGCTGGCCTTATTGGCGATGAAGCGGGCCGAGATGGGCATGAACTCCGTCACCACCCGCAAACCGTTTTCCCGCAGGGTCGTACCCGTCTCCACAATATCCACGATGACGTCGGACAGGCCCAGGATGGGGGCCAGCTCAATGGAGCCGTTCAGCTTGATGATGTCGATGTCCCGCCCGATGGATGCATAATAGCTCTTGGCGATGTTGACGAACTTGGTTGCCACCCGCACCGGGCGGCTGGGGTCGTCTTTGTAATCTGCCGGGGCGGCGACGCACATCCGGCACTTTCCGAGGCCGGTGTCCAGCAGCTCGTAGACATCGGCAGACGCTTCCGTCAGGATGTCCTTGCCCACGATGCCCACGTCTGCCGCGCCGTGCTCGACGTAGATCGCAACGTCGCTGGGCTTGACGAGGAAGTACCGGATGCCGGCGGCGGGGTTCTCCACCACCAGTTTGCGGGTGGCGTTGTAGTCTTCGGGGCAGCCGTAGCCGATACCAGCCAGCAGGTCATAGACCTTGTCACCGAGACGACCCTTCGGCAGAGCTACGTTCAGCATGGTCTTTTCGGTTTTCTGCTGCTGTACCGGCGGGAGCGGGGCGCTCAGGCGGTCCAGCTCGTCGAGATAGACCGCAAAGCCGATG
>OOCR01001233.1_pt1 | contig 14308 bp, 4 predicted proteins | sample 1671491 | NCBI WGS metagenome assembly OOCR01 (sample SAMN06348162, study PRJEB24527) | human gut metagenome | biome: human gut; feature: ankylosing spondylitis patient; material: feces | host: Homo sapiens | place: China | collected 2015-10
CATGTACTTTCAACGAAAGCAGTACTGGATCCAATTTCCTTTAGCATTTCAGGGACTTTTTCCACTACCATGAAACCACTTTTGGCAGAAAAACTGAAAAATAGTGGAGATGGTACAAAATTAACTTCAACGGTTGTACTTAGCAATTTGAATTCTGATGGGATACAAGAAGCAGCAATCGGCGGTTTGATTGGCACGATGGAAGAAGGCAGCAGTGCAGAGATCACTTTTACAAATAATTTCTCAAACTCATTGAAAGTCAGCGGAGAGAGCCATACAGGTTTATTCTGTAATACAATGGAATCGGGCGCATCCCTGACTGCGAATTTTAAGAATAATGATAAGAATCCGGTTAGTGTCGAAGCAACTGCATCAGAAGCAGATGCGGGCGGATTTGTCGGCCGGATGAAAGTAGACAGTCAATTAACGATTGCCGGGACTTCTGCAGCGCAGGTAAGTTCTGCGTCCGGAAATGCCGGAGGACTGGTTGGAAGCGTGACAGATGGAAAGATCAGCGTTCAGGCAGAAAATGGAGAAAATGAAGCGGATGCTGGAAAATTTGCGTTTGCGGATACCCTTACGTTAAAGGCAGGCAGTGATAAAGCAGCAGGCGGACTGATCGGAGCGTATTCGGTTACGAAAGGTGGCACTGATAACGGTACTGGCAATTCAATCAGCTACGATCTTTCTGAATATGAGTTTCACAGCATTACTGTATCTGGCGGCAAAAATGTCGGCGGATTATTTGGCGTGCTGAAAAACACCAGTACAAGATCCACTACCGTGGCTGTCTCGGGAAAGACGACATATGCCATTACGACAAACGTGACCAGTGAGAGCGAAGTAACAAATCTGGGCGGGCTGATCGGAGCCTATAATACTGTAGCTAGTACAGATGGAAATAGTGCAGCCGTTATGCAAAATACACTGGCCATAAAAGGAACTTCCAACGCTGCTGATTCAGAGATCAGGGCAGTTTCCACAGGTGGAAGTAAAGCAAGTACCACGTATGGTGGAGTGATCGGTGCTGTATCCGGCAGCAGTTATGTGGAAATCGAAAATGTGTCTGCTTCCACAGCAGATATGAAAAACAGTAATACCACAAGTGTTGGCGGTCTGGTGGGAAAGCTGAATGACGGTTTCCTCAATGTGGGAAATGTGACAATAACTACAGCAGATGATAATGATCTTGCAAACGGAGCAGATCAGGTGGAAGGTCATGGCGGTCTGATCGGTCATCTGGTAAAGGGGGTACTGCGCCTTCAAGGAGAGACAAATTTAGAGAATCAGAAGATTACAACTGCCTATAACCATGTAGGACAGATTGTGGGATTCAATGAAAATGGTCTGATCTATACGCTTGGAAATGGTAATAGTCTGGATGCAGACGGAAAAGGCTGGAGCCTGACCCGTTATTCCGGCACGGATCGAGGCGGTTCAGATATTGGAAACTGGGGGGCTGTGATTCGACTTGGGGGAAATCTGTCTGAAGGCGAAAAGGGAGTCTTTACCTTTGATGAAGACGCTCATACTGTTACGATAAACAGTTCTGTAGAGAATGGAACTAAGGCGAATATCAATGGTGCAAATCAATTTGCGGCATATGCGCTGGCATTTGAGTTTTCCAAGACCGATCCGGAAAAGACGAAAGCACTGAAGCTTGAGAGCGAGGTGGATCGAACCCAGAAACAGGCAGTGCAACTGACCGGAGATGTGGATCTTACCAATACAGGTATTATTGGCATCGGCAAGGATAATATAGAGAAAGGTAAGAGTGCACAGCTGTTCAAAGGAACGCTGGACGGCAGCAAGCATACGATTACATTGGATATTGGAGCTACATATGGCAAAAATATTTCTGAAAATGATCTTGCAGCCGGACAGCTCTATGCAAAGCGAAGCGACCAGCGAGATACGCATTACAGTCTGGCACTGATTCCATTTGCCGGGGATGTAACCATTTCCAATCTTACGATTGAGGGTAATGTCATCTGCAAAATACCGAAGACGGTAAATCAGGAAGAAAAAGAGATCAAATATCCGGCATTTGTCGCAGGGGCAATAGGCCTGGCAAGTGGGAAGACAGAATTCAATTCTGTTACAGTAAATACCAGGAGTTCTGTAACAGAAGAATCAACAGATGCAAAGAAGCTTCTGGTCTGGCAGGGAGGATTTCTGGCTCGATGCGAAGGAAGTACGTTAACCTTTACAGATTGTACATGGGGGACTACTGCGAGCCTTGATGATGAACGTGATACCGACAACCACAGAATCGGCGGTCTTGCGGCGGAAGTGATGGGTGGCTGTACCGTAACTGTGAGTAATACGACCTTAAGCGGTTCCATTACATCTGCATCGCAATCCAATGCCAATGTCGGCGGTCTGATCGCAGTCAGCCGTGGGGAAGATTCGAATAACAAGGCAAAACCTAGCACGATAGAGGTTTCTAAATTATCGGTAAACGGTGAGACGGTCACAACATCATCAGCCACAACCAGCGGCGGTCTGCTGGGCTACCAGTGGAAGAACACAAATGTTGAGTTTGCTGCGAATGCCGGAGTGGCCATAGCGGGCTCGACGCTAAAGGCAGGCACTGCCCAGTTTGGTGGACTTGTCTATCAGGCAACCGGATACTGGAATGCAACCGCAAAGGACAGCATTGTATTTACGACAGACACAGATAAGAAAAAAAATACCTTTACAGGAAAATCAGAGAAAGAGAATCCAAGTGGTCTGCTGGTGGGAACCGGTCTGCTTACGGAAACGAATACAGATCAGACCAAGACAACCTCTGCCCTCTATCTGGAAGTGGGCACATGGGGAAGTGCGGCGGATTCCGCTTATAAAATTAACGATAATGCAGTTGTACTGAAAATAGGCGATTCAAAGTACTTTGATGAACTGGCTGGCATTACCAGATTTGATGATGCCGGGAACAGCAATGCAGTAGTTTCTCTTGCAGTACGTGACAGCAGTGGAAAAGCAGCTTTGATTGATAAGGACAGTACAACAACAAATACATACACGGGTCAGATAGGAAAAGAAAATTATAAAAACACAAAGACAAGATACTACTACAATCTGGACAGCTACAGAAAAGACAAGTATACAACGGATCTTAAAAATATCACTTCGGAACCGGATTTAGTTTTGTGGAGTGCAGCCCAGTATGCTGCAGAAAATATCAGAACGTGTTTCAGGAAGAAAATCACCAGTACACCGGATAATCTTTTTGTGACAAGCATATCTGGAAACCTGAATCTGGATGGATATTCGTATTATCCGGTGACACCGCTTACCTCGGTACATATTGGCTCGGAAAGTAATACTGGTTCAGATACAAACCTGACCTTTGCCTACGATGCAATGAATACGATAGAAGGAACAAACAAATCATTTTCGGATGCAGAACATCAGCATTACCTGATGCAGCACGGATTGCTTTATAACACTTCTCATGGTGTGCTGGTAAATAAGACTTCTTTCGCAGGTGTAGTAGGAAAAGAAGTTTTTAAAAGTGAAGAAAATACAGACGGTTCAGACAACAGTATACAATATAATTCCGGTGCACTGATTTATGGAAGTGTCATCGGAAATCTGATCAGCAATATTGTTGGAATCACTCTGAAAAATGTGACATTGGATGGAATCAGAGTGACAGGTGTGGAAAAAGACAATGGCATCACCTATGCGCCACTTCTGATCAATCGAATTGTAAAAGCAGCAAAATTGACCGTAGATAATCTCTCCACCTGTGACAAATATATGACAGGAGAGGGCAATAATCAAGAAACTGCGTATGCTGCAACCAGTCTGGTCGGCTCCGTCGGTGACAAGACAGCATCCAAGCTGACTCTTTCATTTTCCAATATTGCACTGGACGGACGTGTAGCCGAAGAGTCAGAAAAATCTACCTCTGTGTGGAATAATGGAACCGAGCAGGTAGAGTATCACACAACTCATACGATATTTACCCGGGCAATCCTTATGGAGTACTTTATGTATTCTTCTGATGGTTCCGGTACGTATAACTTTAACAGTACCGATAATAAAGTTACTTATGGTGTGGAGCTGACGAATACAGGGACAATTGGTCGAAATCCGGATAAGCAGTATCAGTACTATGATGTGGACAGCTATATCACAGATGAGAAGAATAAAAATGCGAATGAAGCTTATGTGAAAGAAAGATATAAGAACACGAAATTTCTTCGTTATGTCAGGGTAGCACAGAATATTGAAGAAAGTACATATGAGCTGGATATCAACCAGAAATCTACTGGTCTGCTGAAAGGCTGCGGTACCTATGGGGATCCGTATATTATTGAAGACGCACTTCAGCTGAGTTCACTGGCTTCTTATATCAGTACCCCGGGCAGTATTTCAAACTTTCAGGTAGCATTTAATTCAAAAGTCCTGGAAAGTCAGACACAGACAGCAGAGAACTACCATACGCAGGGGAATGCTACTTCTGCTACTACAGGCACGGATATTACCTATACATGGGAAAATAATGAATGGAAATCGGATGGAGCAACAGATATAATAGATACAGCTAAAGCAACCAGCTATCTGTTAAATGCGTATTACAAAATCGAGAAAGACATTACGATTTCTGCAGAAACCTTCAGCGGACTTGGTACACTGACGAAACCATTCAGCGGTGTGATTGTTGGTTCATCTGATAACGGCAATTCCATCACTGTAAGTATGAAAGGATCGAACGTGAACAAAGACAGCTTCGGAGGTCTGATTGCCTACAGCAGTGGAAGCGTAGTAAAAAATTTGACGGTGGACTATTCAGATGCAAAGATTCAGATGCAGGCTGAAAAATTGCCGGGAACAGATAAAAATCCATTCTTTGGCGGAGTTATCGGTTATTGCATGGGTGGTGATACCATTATTGATCATGTGTCCGTACAGTATAGTGAAAACACAGTATCATTTAGCGGTGAATATGAAAAGTTAATAGCTGCCGGCGGATATGTCGGTCTGGTTGGTGGGGCAACCCATGTAACCGAAAATAGTGACTATGAGAAAACCGGCGGTGGAGTAGTATTCCGCAATATGGATAAGACAACCCATACCTTTACGACGGTATGTGCGGAAGCGGCCGATGAAAAGAAAACAGTAAAGATGTTAAAGGAGGATGGTACACCCGATGGTAAAACAACTACTGAGGGCGGTAACTATTTCTATCGCAACCCCTATGTTGGCCGTGTATTAGATGGCTATGCATGTGCAGAAAACTGTACTGTAAACAATACCGATAAAAACTATACCATTCCAAGTTTACAGTCAGGGACAAGTGACCTGACGGTAGCCGAGGAAAATGGCGTATTAAACGCTACTGTAGCGTCTGCACAGGGACTGTGGCTGCTGTCCGCGATTGTAAACAGTGGCGCAGGAGCGATGGATTCTACAGGGAGTTATACGGATGTAGACAACAAGGTGGTTGATGCGTATCAGTATGGAAAACCACGTACTGCGACGTATGAAGGAATCGGAACAGATGCAGGAACAGATGCAGATACAAGGCTTGCAGATGAAAAATACTGGGGTGGAAATGCAGGTTCTGCAGGAAGTGATGGTGCAAAAAACAGAGTTTCTTATCTGGTGAAGAACTATACAACAGGTACCACAGCAGCAAGACTGGCAGGAAAGAGCAGTGATACAAAGACAGCTACGAATATCCCGGTTAATCTTACATTCAGCGTAGAAAGCATTGATATGACTGCTTATGGCAATGGATTCCGTGGAGTTGGATGCAGTTATGGGGAGAATAAGGTTGTTTGGGATAAAGATTGCAGTATTCCAAAAGTATATCGGCGGAACCCTCTGATAAAGAACATTTCTGGTAATGAAAAAAATACCACAAAGATTATATTAGACATGAATCAAAATGAGTACGGAATCGAATATACAGATGGTTCATGGCGAAATCAGGGAGCAGGAGTATTTGTCGATTTTCATTTTACAAAAGAGTGTAGTGTGAGCAATCTTGCAATATCAGGAAATGTTGAGATCGGTCTGTTTAATAAAACAAATTCAAATTTGTGCTCTGTGGAAGAATCAGATAATAAAATAGGTGTTGGTGGATTCGCTGCGAGAACGGCCAATTCTACAGGTACAGTTACTTTTCGTGATTTTTCTCTGAAGAACATTGATGTATATGGTGGCACAATGACAGGAGGAGCCATTGGGTATATTGATGGATATAATAATTCTAAGAGAAATGTAACTTTTATCAACTGGTCTATTGAGAATGTAAATGTATCAAAATGGGTTCAGAACGATGGCAGTTCAGGTGGTTTAATTGGATGGAATGTTGGATATGGTACTTTGGAAATCAAAAGAGATTCTAATGAGGATGTTAATATCCAGAATCTTAAAGTTACTACAATTTCAGCTGTCTATAAGACAGCAGCAGCAGGAGGCCTTGTCGGCGCTTGTGACTTTTCTGGTGTGAGTATTAAAAATGTGAAGGCAAATAATGTGACGGTTACCGGAGAAAGTGTTCGAGATATAGGTGGTTTGATTGCAGGAAAAAGAAATGGAACAAATATTAACATTAATGTGACTAGCTGTGTCCTACATTCTATTGAAGTAAGCAATCCGAAAAAAACAACAGGTTATACAGGAGGCATAATTGGATATCATGATAGTCTATTGGCTATTTCGGAGGTAACCATGGATTGTAATTCAAAGATTAACGGACAGCAATACACAGGTGGTTTTGTAGGTTGGTCAAATACCGATGTTAAGATCATGAATTGTTCGGAAAAGGATACCTATGTAAAGAGTGAAGCGAAAAACTGGGTTGGCGGTTTTATTGGTTATCTGAGTAGTGGATATACAGCAACATTCCAAACATGTAAGGAAGAAAAGGTGAATATTCTCGGGCGGTATGTTGGTGGTCTTGTCGGAAACAATGATGGGAATATACTTGCATCGAATGTAGAATTTAATCAGGTCATAGCAGTTACTAAATATTATCAGAAATACAATGGAACTTATGATGCCAGATGTGCAGGATTATTGACAGGATCTACAAATAATATGTCTAATAGTAATAGTGTGAAAGGCTACAATATCCTTGCAGAGTCGTGCAAAGTCGGATATGCTGCAAATCCAAAAGTTGAAGATTTATCAGGTGCGTTGATTCAGCTTATAACCGATGTAGGATTCTGGATTGGAATAAGTGGTTTAAATGATGTTATCAATCTGACAGCAGTTTCTGCCTCAGGCACTGTTTTACCACAGAAAGACATTGGAACTCCAAAAGGTTCTGCTACCATCATCTACGCCGATGCCACTGCCACCCAGACCTACCAGCCGACCGACTCCACAGCGAAACCATCCTCTTCCGCCAGCCCATGGGTAGATGTCAACCCGAAGAGTGATGTGCCTTTTGCAGATGGAACAGTTATGACCGGTAATGCGGCAGGAACCGGAACAGCCAGTGAAATTTTAACCGAACTGGGCAGAGACTCTCATGATTCAGCTTACTACTGGAATGTAGACAATAACACGAAAACCAGTGTTGCAAAACTATTAATTCAAACAAACGACGCGTATCTTACAACTTACAGAGTCGAAGAAAACGCAACCACAACGGTAGACAAAAATGTTGACTTTCCGGTGCTTGTTGTAAATAATACCGCAGATGTGGATGGAATGATCTGGGATTATATTGCGGCAATGACAAATGTGAGCAATGGAGATACGGCGAAGAAACAAACGAAAGACATTACAGCAACGAGTTATAAATGGGACAGCAAGACTCATCATTTTGCACCTCAGACAAATGCAAGCTTAAGTGTCAGCTCAGGAAAGAGGCTTTCCATCACCCCGAATGCATATGATAACCAGTGCAGTCAGTTTACATTGCTGGATGTGACCTACACAGATCCGACAGACACTACAAACCAACATGTTTTCCATCTGTACATTCCGGTGCTTGTGAAAAAGGTTCTCTATATCAATTTCAAAACAAGGTTTCTTGCAGGAACGGATTACTGTGCATCGGATTATCCTATGACAGATATAAGCAGAAATCATTATGCAACCGCAGACTTCAATGAACCATTGACGGCATTGATAGAATACAGCTATGAGAAAGAGACAGACTGGCAGTCCATGCTGGACAATGGTGAGAATCTGCTGTGGTATTATGACAAGGTTCTGGATCTGGCATCGGGCAGTTCGGGTGATACACAAAAACTGCTCCCGGAAGGAACGAGGCTGACGTTGGTAGACAGGCAGACCAAACAGTATTATATTTATACGACAGACGGAAGCGAGAATTTGCATAGCTTTGACCTTGCAAATATGACAGTGCCAGGCAGTAGCGGTCAAGGTCAGACACCTCAGAAATTCGTTCCGGTTTATATCTGTGATTTACTCGGGCTGAAGGCAGAGCAGGTATTGGAACTGGAAAATGGAACAACCTATTATGTGAAGGAGACAGAACCGTCCAAAGCAACGGTCAGAATCGGCGCAGACTATTACCGGAAAGCGGAAGAAAAGGACAAAGATGCAGACAAATATCGGATGACAATACCAGGAACGGATACTTCTTTAAATTCACAGGAATGGAAGGAAGAGTACTATCTTACCATTCAGATTCCAAAGACAGATGGAGTGTCCATTGTAAACAACCGATTGTACGCCGCAACAATGTCACGCAAGGAAGGTACGCTGCCGGCTGTCATTAAATCGGATAAGGATGTGAATAGTTCTGCTTACGTAGTATACAATGGAGTTCAGCAGACGTTCCGTATTTCCACTAGTCGTATTCATAATGGAAGTCCGATGGAAGTTACTGCGATGGAAAATGGAGATGGTATCAAGATTAATCTGACAGGTGAATTGTGGCTGACAGAGGCAGGGCGGACTCAGTTCAAGTTACTTGGACCTTCCGAAGTTTATCACGAGTTTGATATCAGCCTGAAAAAATATTTGGAAAAGGCGGCTGGAATCAATGGTGTAATCGGTACAGAAAACATCCAATATATATATCGGTTTTCAAAATCAGATGGAACAGAAATCTATTTAGAAGAAGGTAAGAATTCAAACGCAGCCGGACTTGAAACGATGTCGCTTCGATATGGAAGTAGCAAGTTGAAAAGCGCATTGGAAGAGGCAGACAGTGATGAGAATGCGATAACGGTTACAGCTGAAATCACACTTACTTATGATGGCGTGGATGATTTTCCGGTGAGGGGCACCGCAGATACAGACAGTAGTGGTATATCCGTTGTTGGTGTGTCACGTATTGCCAATACATCCACGCAGCTGCCGATTACAGAAAATAAAAAAACGGAAGAAAATAACAATCGTTATTACATTACAAACCCATCCAAAGCGATCCTCAGATATTCCAGCGTAGATGGAAGCGGAATCGGAGATACGACGCAGCAGCTTGGAGTCAACCCGAGTGATGCAGCAAAGAACCGCTCCGACATGATCTATACAAGAGCAGATTATGATTATTCCAATGTGGATGCAGAAACTCTTTCCCAGGCTGTAGCCATCCGCTATAAAATGGAATTGTTCCAGAAAAACGAGAATGGAACTTATGATGAAACAAAACCGTTGGAAATTGGATCTTATCTCCAGAATATTGTCAAAGATTCAAAATCGGATGATACTTCCGGAAATGGTGATAAAGCATATCAGTGGAAGAACGATTTTGTATCGGACGATACGAAGCATCAGTTTGCGCAATTTACCTTTACGCCATTGACCGGCGAGAAATTTGAAGAAAAGAACTATACTTATGCAAATTATAGAGTGCGCCTGACTGCGGTTCTGCTCGATAAAAACGGAAGTGAACTGGATGATACGAAAGCAACGGATTATATCATCTATACAAATGCCCGGATCTATCAGGATATGATAGACAATGATTAAGCGATCCGGCAACGATAAAAAATGGGACAGAAGCGAGGTGAAAAGGGATGCGCTGGAAAAAAGGAAAAGAAGAGCTGACGGCAGAAGAATACAGACAGAAAGCGCAGAAACAGATAGAGCTTCTGAAAAACCAGTGGAAAATCTTTTTCCGGACGGGAATCATCGTTATTGCAGCTTTCATTGTGATGATCGTTGCAAGTATTGCATGGTTTGTCAGCAATACCAGGGTCGATGCGACTGGTGTTACTATCCGGCCTGCGGATATGCCCTTCGATCTTGCCGCGGCAGGGACAAAAAGTGATGAAGATGCAGATCGAGGCATATATGACAAACTGCTGACAGTATCCCCTGGAGCCTTAAGAGAGATAGACGGGAAAAAATACTGGTCTACCGATGGAAGCCACACTTCCATCTGCTGGGCTGTTACACCGGAAAGCAATATGAACAATACGGGTGAGGATGGAAAGCCGACAGGGATTGAGCCGGGGTCTTATGGAAAAATGACATTTTACATCATTCCCAATAAGAATGGTCCGCTTAAAGTAACGTTAGATCTGGTTCTGACCGGATATCAGATCGCGGATGACAAAAAGAATGAGGAGAATGTGACCCAAAATGATTTAACGGAAGTTACGGATCCGTCGCTGCAGCAATTGCTGGAAGGACACATTCTTTTGTTTGCGGGATACAATGAGAAGGCGGGGTGCTATAAAGGCTGGATATCCCGGGATGCAGGAGAGTGGAGTATGAGGCTTGGCAGTGAAACGGAAGCGGCTGTCCTTGAATCAAAGAGTGGAAAGCTGACCTGGAATAATACGAATGCCAAAAAAGACACTGCTTATCCGGTTACGATATACTGGATCTGGCCGGAAAGGCTGGAGTCGTATCTGAGAAAAGCAGACGGCTATAGCGGAAAGAATCCGCTGCTGTTTCCGGAAAATCCATCAAGTGAGGAGAATGCACTTTTGGCATTGCCGGAGAACCTGTTTGCGACGATGAGCAAAGTGGAGAAGAATTCATCATCGAACCGTTATTTCCGGTGGGAAGATTCTGTAAAATTTCAGGAGAATGTTACAAAAGATACGCTTTCACAGATACGGGAGAAATTCAATCCGGCTCTCTATTCTATGATCGCGGCTTACTATGATTCAGCAGACCAGTATCTTGGGAAAAACGTCCAGTATGTACAGCTGGAACTGGATGCGCAATAAAACCGGACAAAAATGTGGCAAAGAAGGAGGTGTTTCCATGAAGGAGCAGACGGAGAAACAGCAGGATGAGGGCAGGCAGGAGAAGCATAGGATGTGGCTGACGCGGAAAAAACGGAGTGTCATATCTGTGATTCTGGCATTCTCTGCCCTTCTGGTGCTGCCGGTTTTTGCCTGGCTGTATATGCATCGAAGTATGGAGACGATAACGAAAGTAAATATGCCAAACGCATTGCTGATCGGAGCCGGAGATGCAAAACCGATCCAGCAGCTGGAGCTGAGCAATATTGACGTTTCCGGGGCACAGAAGTATAAAGACGTTGTATTTTGTGTGTACAGCACAAAGCCGGGACTGGATTATCATCTTCAGCTGGCACATACTACGAATATTGGATTTTCGTATGAAATTGATAAGGCATCTATAGAAACGGAGGCAGTGGATGGAAGTATTTTTTATCTGGGGGATTACTATAAGAAAGGTAGTAAGTTGGCAGGAAACTATTTAAATAAAGAGACAGAAAGCAACTATGCAACAAATGCTTATCGTGAGAAAACATATGAAGAATATAGTCATGTTCAGAAATCAGCAGAGCCTCTTTATTGGAAGACAGCCAGTCAGGAAAAACTTCCGGATGAAAAGCAAAAGCCAGATAAAAATGGGAATTATGTGAACTATTATATTCTGCATATCACCTGGGATGAAACGGTACAGAACAACAAAGAAACGGATATGATTTATATTATGGCGGGCTGAGTAGCGGCAAAATTCGCAGCCAGGAGTCTGAAGGGGACATTCTGACTGTGGATTTTTTAACCGAATCAAGCAAGTCATCATAATAATCGAATAAGTAGTAGTTTTGCTGAACCAGACTGCATTCTGTTGTATTATTTCTCTGCCTGTTTCACCTTGCAGCGTTTCATATAACATGCAATCCCATATTTTAGAATTTTACTCACTCCGTTCTCCCGGAGTTCTTCATCATATTTCTTTTCTTCTATTTGTTGTAGTGCCCGTTCACAAGCCTGATCAAGATTTCCGTCATTGGCATACTTGACTTCGATAAGAATAACCGTTTCACTGTTTTCACTTTCAACGAGAATATCGCTGTATCCTTCGTCGCTTTCCTGATTGGACGATACGTACCATTCTTCCTTTACGCCAAGAATTCCAAGTAGTATTCCATGATCTGTGTTTCAAAAATATCCCGGATTTCCAGGTTTGGAATCCGCTGCATTCATTGACATCAGCAACGTATGCGTGGTATGGTACAAATAATAAGATAGAGAGATAACTGTCATAAAGAGCAGTCCTTCATCTCTATTCACGCAAAGAACGCAGGAAGGGGAAGAATAATTTTAGCTATGAAAAAGAGTCTGAGAATGACAGAGGGAAGTATCTCCCAAAAGATCATTTTTTTTGCAATTCCATTGTTTCTGGGAAATCTGTTCCAGCAATTGTATAATACTGCTGATTCCCTGATCGTAGGAAATTTTCTAGGAAGTAATGCACTGGCGGCAGTCAGTTCATCTGGAAATCTGATTTTTCTGATGGTAGGTTTTATTAACGGCATTGCCATGGGTGCAGGTGTTGTTATTGCACGATATTACGGAGCCAAAAAAAGAGACTGCCTGCAAAAGGCAATCCATACAACGGTTGCATTTGGACTTGTGGCCGGTGCGGCGCTGACAGTTTTGGGAATGCTTCTGGCACCAAAGATCCTGGTATTGATGGGAACTCCTGCGGACGTGCTCCCGGAATCTATTGTGTATTTCCGTACATATTTTGCAGGGTCTATGGGTGCTGTCATGTACAATATCTTTGTTGGAGTTCTGCAGTCGGTCGGTGATGGACGCCATCCACTGATATATCTGATTATTTCTTCCTGTGTCAATGTCGTTCTGGATATTTTCTTTATCGCAGGTCTTGGCATGGGAGTCGGATCAGCAGCACTTGCAACCGCAATTTCACAGTTTGTCAGTGCACTGCTCTGTATGGTTCATCTGCTGCGTGTGGAAGAAGAATACCGTCTGGAATTGCGAGAGATTCGTTTTGACAGTTCTATGCTGAAGCAGATCATCCAGAATGGTGTACCATCCGGTTTTCAGAATTCAGTGATCGCGATCGCGAACGTCTTTGTACAGTCAAATATAAATGCATTTGGAAAAATGGCGATGGCAGGATGTGGTTCCTACTCCAAGATAGAGGGATTCGCATTTTTGCCGGTGACCTGTTTTACAATGGCTCTGACAACCTTTGTCAGTCAGAATCTGGGTGCAAAACAGTATGACCGGGCGAAAAAGGGAGCAAGATTTGGAGTTTTCTGCTCGATTACTATTGCAGAGTTGATCGGTATTATCATATATGTGGCAGCACCGGTACTGATCACAGCGTTTAACAGAGATCCTGATGTTGTACATTATGGAGTCATGCAGTCCAGAACAATTGCGTTATTTTATTGTCTGCTGGCGTTTTCTCATTGCATCGCAGCAGTACTTCGTGGATCAGGTAATGCATCCGTTCCGATGATCGTTATGCTCTGTGACTGGTGTTTGTTTCGCGTAAGCTACATTACTGTGGCAGTTCGTATTCTCCCGGATATACGAGTGATTTTCTGGGCATACCCATTGACTTGGGGTATCAGCTCCGCGATTTTTCTGTATCTGTTCTTACGTGGAAAATGGGTTTACGGATTCGAGAAATCCTAATCGCTATACCGAACTTTTTGGTGTGAATTTGATACTGCGATTACTCTACACATAAGCTTTTCCTCATATAACTTACAATCAATACTTTTTCTTACAGCAGGCGTATACCGCTCTTAACAAGCCTGAATCCCATAAAATGGAGCTACACAAAATTACTATGCAGCTCCATTTTTGGTAGTATAACAACACTCTGAAACAAAAGTCTCAATATATGCATGAACTTAAACACTGTAATCAATAGATCTTCTGACAAACTGATTGCCACTTTGTACCAGATTGCTCTCCACCAATTCCCTTGTGACGCTATCTAATATGCTAGAATCAAACGGCTGTCCCGGTTGCCAGTTAGGATTCGCTGCCTTTACTGCCGCATACATAGCAGAACGATATTTGCCCTCATACTGTTTACTGTTTACGTTGATGCTAGACTATATGTATGGAGAAGCACTTTATAAGCCTGAAATGAAAGAAGGAAATCC
>OOCR01001234.1_pt1 | contig 14305 bp, 11 predicted proteins | sample 1671491 | NCBI WGS metagenome assembly OOCR01 (sample SAMN06348162, study PRJEB24527) | human gut metagenome | biome: human gut; feature: ankylosing spondylitis patient; material: feces | host: Homo sapiens | place: China | collected 2015-10
CTGTAAGATTTTTATAATCATCCAGATACAGACAACGTGGTGCAACCTGACAATATCTCTGTTCTCCCTTGTCATCTTTAAGGCTCAGGATAACTAACAGTTCTTTCTTTATTTTTCCGTATCTACTGCGCTTCCTATTGTGGCAATGCATATTTCTTCAGTATTATACTGGCATTGATAATTCCACCAGTTATCCGTTTCGTCATCGTACCAGTCATATCTGTAACTCTCATCAAAGCAGTCCTTCGCACACAATGCACCAACGCTGCAAGCTGCCTTTTCATCAAACTTTCTAAGTTGAATACGCCTTGGATATTCTTTTCCCTCATAAGTCACTTTTCCTGAATCTATATTGCCGCCAAAATAAATCGGCACCCGACTGTCCGTAAATCATCATTCCCTCCGGCTCAAGGAATGCTTTATCAAATTTCAGATACTCTGATATGGTCAGTCTGCCACCCAAAGCGGCAACCAGTTCCTTACACTCCAGACTCTTCACTGCTGCATCTATAATTACCTGCTCATAACCGAATAACCGCTTCGCAGTTTATTCAGAAAAAGATTCCTTCTCCAGTTTTACCTGAAAAAGGAATCTCCTGTTATTTATCATTATTATCTGTTATTATTCAGCATCTTCTGCTGCTTCAGTTGTTTCTGCATTCTCTTCTGCAGCATCCTCTTTTGCTTCATCCTTGCTATCTGTATCCTTGCTGTCTGTTTCTTCTGCAGCAGCGTCTTCAGTGTCTGCGCTGTCATCAAAAGGAATTACAGCACCGTCATATTTTTCATTGATGAAGTCTTTGATCTCATCAGATTTCAGTACGTCAACCAGGGCTTTGATCTTATCGCTGTTTTCGTTGCCTTCTTTGACTGCGATCACATTTACATAGGTTTTCGCTGCTTCAGAGTCGGATTTCTCATATGCAAGTGCATCTTTTCCTACTGAGAATCCTGCTTCCAGAGCATAGTTTCCGTTTAATACCACATAAGCTGTCTCGCCTGTAACACGTGCTACCTGTGCTGCTTCCAGCTCTACGATCTCTACATTGTGAGGATTCTCTGCAATATCCTTAACAGTTGCATTTAATCCTGCACCATCTTTCAGAGTGATGATTCCGTTATCCTGGAGAAGAAGAAGTGCTCTTGCTTCGTTTGTGGTATCATTTGGTACTGCGATAGAATCTCCGTCTTCCAAATCATCCAGGCTGTCTTTTGTTCCAGGATAGATTCCGAATGGCTCATAGTGAATGCCACCTGCATTTACAAGGTGTGTACCCTTCTCTTCATTAAACTGATCCAGATATGGGATATGCTGGAAGTAGTTTGCATCAAACTCACCGCTCTCAACTACCTCGTTTGGTCTTACATAGTCATCAAATACAGTAACTTCAAGTTCATATCCTTCTTTCTCAAGAAGCGGTTTTGCCTCCTCAAGGATCTCTGCGTGAGGTGTTGCAGATGCTGCAACTGTGATGGTTTTGTCATCATCCTTTGCATAAACACCTGTGCTTAATGTTCCTGCTACTAATACTCCTGTTAAAACTGCTGCCACTAATTTTTTCATAATAACTGTCCTCCTGAATTTTATTTTATATTTTGACCTTTTTCATAACCATTTTATAATCAACGATTTCTTAAAACTACTTTCTTCTGTCAATCTTATTTGCGATCATCATTCCCACTGACTGGAAAATCTGTACCAGCACCACCAGCAGGATAACTGTAACGATCATAATATCTGACTGATATCTGTAATATCCATAGCGGATGGCGATATCTCCAAGTCCGCCTCCTCCTACTGCACCGGACATGGCTGAATAACCAAGGATAGTTCCGATTGCAATCGTTGCTCCTGTGATCAGTGAAGTTCTGGCTTCTACCAGAAGAACCTTCACGATGATCCTTATATTGCTGGCACCCATAGCTCTGGCTGCCTCGATCACACCTGCATCTACCTCTTTAATAGACGATTCCACCATTCGTGCGATAAAAGGAATGGCAGCCACTACCAGAGGCACTACAGTTGCTGTTGATCCGTAGCTCTTTCCCACCACTGCTCTGGTAAAAGGAATCAGCAGGATCAGTAAGATCAGAAACGGAATACTTCTCACAATATTTGCAATTGCATCCAGTATCTTATACAACACTGCATTTGGTTTCAGTCCCTCTTTATCAGACACTGCCAGCAGCACTCCCATCGGGAGTCCGAACAGGTATCCCAGAACTGTGGAAAGAACTGTCATGTAAAGTGTTTCTCCCACACCCTGGACAATCATCATTATTGTCTCATGATCCCACATATCCTGTCACCTCCCCGATTGCTAAACCTTTCTCTTTCAGATACTGCTTCATCATCTCTGTCCTGGTACTGCCTTCCATAAACTCCAGTATCATCTCTCCCTTGGCTACACCACCTACATTCTTGGTATCTGCCTTCAGGATATTTACCGGTTCTCCGAATGTAAGGATCAGATTTGCGATCACAGGCTCAAAAGCTGAGTTCTCGGAGAATACGATTCGTATCTTCTCACCGCTTTTAATCTCTGCCTGTCCTTTTTCCCTGCCGGCATCCAGTCTGCTGTCTGCGTCGATATCGGAGCCTGTATCCTTTCGGATCAGTTCTTTGGCAACCTCTGACTGAGGATTTGCAAAAATATCTGATGTGGTACCAGTCTCCACAAGACCTCCCAGATACATAACGCCGATGCGGTTGGAAATGTGCTTGACAACGCTCAGGTCGTGGGCGATGAACAGGTAGGTCAGCCCCATCTCCTGCTGCAGATCCTCAAACATGTTGACGACCTGCGCCTGGATCGAAACGTCCAGCGCGGAGACCGGCTCGTCGCAGACGATGAACTCGGGGTCCACAGCCAGGGCGCGGGCGATGCCGACGCGCTGGCGCTGACCGCCGGAGAACTCATGCGGGTAGCGGTTGGCGTGCTCACTGTTCAGGCCGACGCGCTCGAGCAGGGAGATGATCTTGTCATGGCGCTCCTTGGCGTTGGCGCACAGGTGGTGGATGTCGATGCCCTCGCCGACGATGTCTCCGATGGTCATACGGGGGTCCAGGCTCGCGTAGGGGTCCTGGAACACGATCTGCATACGGCGGCGGTAGGGCAGCATATCAACGGCGATCTTTTCCTTTTTGTCAAACAGGACCTTGCCGTCGTAGATGATGGTGCCGTCGGTAGGCTCATACAGGCGCAGCAGGGTGCGGCCCGTCGTGGTCTTGCCGCAGCCGGACTCACCGACCAGGCCCAGCGTCTCGCCCTTGCGGATGGCAAAGCTCACGTCGTCCACGGCCTGAACGTACTGCTTGTTCTTGCCCATGCCGCCGGCGGGGAAATACTGCTGCAGATGCTTTACTTCAACGAGATTCTCGCTCATCAGGCTTTGCCCCCCTTCTCAAATTCTTCCTTCTGGCGCAGCCAGCAATAGGTGTAGTGGGTGTCGCTCAATTCGGTTCTGGGCGGCATCTTGTTCAGGCAGACCTTCATGCAGCTCTTGCAGCGCGGCGCAAACGGGCAGCCTGCGGGCGGGTTCAGCAGGTCAACGGGCTGACCCTCGATGGGCACCAGACGCTCCTTCTCCTCGGCGTTCAGCTTCGGGATGGAGTTGATCAGGCCCTTCGTGTACTCATGCTGGGGGTTGTAGAAAATTTCGTCCGTCGTGCCGTACTCGACGATGTGACCGGCGTACATGACGGCGATCTTCTCGCACATCTGGGCCACAACGCCCAGGTCGTGGGTGATCATGATGATGGACATGCCCAGCTTGTGGCGCAGGTCGTTCATCAGCTCCAGGATCTGCGCCTGGATCGTCACGTCCAGCGCGGTGGTCGGCTCGTCGGCGATCAGCAGCTTCGGCTCACAGGCCAGCGCAATGGCGATCATGACGCGCTGGCGCATACCGCCGGACAGCTCGTGCGGGTACTGCTTCAGGCGGCGGTCAGGCTCGTTGATGCCGACCAGCTCCAGCAGCTCCTTAGCGCGGGCCCAGGCTTCCTGCTTGGTCTTTTTGGTGTGCAGCAGGATGACCTCGACGATCTGGTTGCCGATGGTGTACACCGGGTTCAGGCTCGTCATGGGGTCCTGGAAGATGATGGAGACCTCGTTGCCGCGAATTTTGCGGAACTCCTTCTCGGTCATTTTGTCGATCTGGTGGCCGTTGAACCACACCGTGCCGCCGACCAGACGTCCGGGGTAGGCGGTCAGGCCCATGATGGAGTAGGCCGTGACAGACTTGCCGGAGCCGGACTCGCCGACGATGCCCAGCACGTCGCCCTGGTTCATGCTGAAGGACACGCCGTTCAGTGCCTTGACCTCGCCCGCGGGGGTGAAGAAGGACAGGCGTTCGTCCTTGATTTCAAGAATTTTTTCGCTCATGTTGCTCTTCCTCCCCTCTTTAGCTCTTGAGCTTCGGGTCAAACGCATCGCGCAGACCGTCGCCGAACAGGTTGAAAACCAGGATCATGATGCTGATCATCAGCGCGGGGGCGATCAGCAGCACCGGGTAGGTGTTCATGCCCTTGACGGCGTCAGTCGCCAGCGAGCCGAGGGACGGCATGGGGGCTGCAACGCCGAGGCCGAGGAAGCTCAGGTAGCTCTCGGTGAAGATGGAGGACGGGATCTGCAGGGTGGTGGTGACGATCAGGGTGCCCATGCAGTTCGTCAGCAGGTGCTTCTTGATGATGCGCCCGCCGGAGGCACCCAGCGCGCGGGCAGCGGTGACGTACTCGCTCTCCTTCAGCGTCAGGACCTGGGAGCGGACGATACGCGCCATGCCGACCCAGTACAGCAGGGCGAAGATGATGAAGATGGACACCATGTTGGGGCCGAGCTTCTGCATCCAGCCGAAGCCGGGCTTGGTGGCCAGGCCCTCCAGCGGTTCCTTGATGGCCATGGCCAGCAGGATGATGAGCAGGATGTCGGGGATGGTGTAGAGAATATCGGTAATACGCATCATGATGTTATCGATCCAGCCGCCCGCAAATGCGGAGATGGCGCCGTAGGTCGCGCCGATGAGCAGGACCAGCACAGAGGCCAGCAGGCCGACGGACAGGGAGACGCGGGTGCCCATCATGACACGCACGGCAAAGTCACGGCCCATACGGTCGGTGCCCAGAATGTGGGGGAATACGTTCTCGCCCTGGTCGATGAGCTTCTGCTCGGCGGCAGAATACTCAAACGGAGCCAGGTTGTTGCTGCCCTTGATCTGCTGCTCGTAGCTGTAGGGCCAGAGGCTGGGCAGAACATAGGCCATGAAGGCGATCAGCAGGATGACGACCAGGCTGACCATGGCGATCTTGTTTTTGCGCAGACGGCGCATGCCGTCCTTCCAGAAGTTGACGCTCTCGCGCATGACGACAAGGCTTTTCTTCTCGTCGTTGGACGCGGGGGCAAAGTCCTCAACGTTGAGTTGCAGGCTCAACGGATTCTTTTTCAGATTTTCCATGTGTCTGCTCCTCCTTACTTCAGCTTGATGCGCGGGTCGATGATCTTATACAGGATGTCAACAACGACGTTCGCAACGATGACGAGGGTCGCCAGCAGGATCGTAGTGCCCATGATCATCATGTAGTCACGGTTCGTGATGGCGGACACGAAGTCGCGGCCCAGACCCGGGATGGAGAAGATCTTCTCCACGACGAAGGAACCGGTCATCAGACCTGCCAGCATGGGGCCGACATAAGTGATGACAGGCAGGATCGCGTTGCGCAGCGCGTGCTTGAAGAGGATCTTCACACTGGAAACACCCTTGGCGCGGGCGGTGCGCATGTAGTCCTGACCCATGACGTCCAGCAGGCTGGAGCGCATCAGGCGGGTGATGTAGGCGGTGGGATAAATCGCCAGCGCCGTCACGGGCATGATGTAGGCCGCCGGTTCATTCAGGCCGACGGTGGGCAGGAGCTTCAGGTTCATGCCGAAGGTGTACAAAAGCACGACGCTTGAGATAAAGCTCGGGATGGCGATGCCGCAGGTGGCAAACACGATGATCAGATTATCGGCCCACTTCCCTCGGTTATACGCGGACAGACAGCCCAGCGGAATGCCGACGCAGAGCGCGACGATCACAGCCAGACCGGCGGTGCGGGCCGAGACCGGCAGCTTGGAGAAGATGATCTGGTTGACGGTACGGCCGCGCTGTTTCAGGCTCAGGCCCATATCGCCATGGATCAGGCTGTTCATATAATTAAGGTACTGCACGCCGAGGGGCTTATCGAGGCCGTATTTTTCGGCCAGGGCCTGCTGGGCTGCTTTGCTGATGGACTTTTCCGCCACGAACGGGCCGCCGGGGACCAGGTTCATGATGAAAAAGGTAAGGGTCGCGACGATGAACACGCTGAAAATGCCCATTGCCACGCGCTTGACGATGTACTTCGCCATGGTTTTGTGCCACTCCGTTTCTTAATGGAATACAAATTGGGGTCGATTTCGGTTTATTCGTTTAACGCTCTGTACCGCACGTACACGCTTGTGCGCAACAGGCGGACAGACTGGAGAATAAAAAAGCCGATGGCGGCTGCGATTGCAAACGCCATCGTTCGTAATCCGAAATCTACTCTATATTATAAAATGTTGCAAAGTATTTGTCAATTCGATGTTCGTTTTCAGACAACTACAAAGAGCCGAAAACCCGCCCCGCGGGCTGTGGATTTTCGTGAAAGATGCCCATTTACAGAATTTTTTGAGTTTTTTGAAAAAAACGCTTGACTTTCCGGGCGGTGGGCGCTATAATAAAACACGTTCTCCGGCGAGAACGCCAAAAGAATATGCGCCGGTAGCTCAGCTGGATAGAGTGTCTGACTACGAATCAGAAGGTCGGGGGTTCGAGTCCCTTCCGGCGCACCAAAAGCCTGTGACATAAAGAATGTCACAGGCTTTTTTCTTTGTTGCATCGCACAAAATCAGCGAAGTCGATGACCGATTTTCAAGGTGCGTTTTATAGAGATGTCCAACCGTTTTAAGGCGGTTGGACTTTTTTGTCGGGCGCTTTGGGGCGAGTTTACTCGCTCATCGCTAATTTTTTCGCGAAAATTCCAATCTTTTGAAAATTTCAATTTCAGTTTTAATTTTTCAAGCACGACTGCTATACTTATTTATATAATTTCTAATTTTAGTGGAGAAGAATATAGGCGCACCTTATGATAAACTGTGGCATCTTCTAATCGATCGCCACATGAGCAAGACACAACTAATAAAGGAAGCTCACATCAGTACCAATGCAATGGCTCATCTTGGAAAAAATGAAGATGTACGAGTTGAAGTGCTAGTAAAGATATGCAGCGCTTTAAGTTGCGAAGTCGACGACATAATAGTGTTTTCCTCACACGGCTTCTCCCCGTTCCCGTTTTGCGGCGGTCGTCAGATACCGGCGGTACTGGATGCTGAAGCCATGCACCTTATAACCTGTACAGCACTCTGCACAGTCTGTCCAACAATTGCGCTTTGATCATAACCAGAGGCCTTCAGGATATTCCTACATAAAAATCACATCGTATAGTTTGTTTGCAAATACCTTGTGCATTTCGGCATTCGGATGGTTCAAACCGTTTGCCAGCAAAGCAGTTGTATCTACTCCCTGTGATTCGAGGAGCTGCCATTCGGCATATGCATCTGCAATCGGAATATCCAGTTGGTTGGCAATCTCTCTGATTTTGGCAACATAGGCATCCATGTGCCCAGCCTTTTGCAGGTTTTCAAAATATCTGTGAATATACCACCAAAATCCCCAGAAACCTTTTACACGATGCTTACACAGCATTCCGGGTGTCATGAGTACTGTTTCAATATTGCTTTCACGCAGCCGAATCAGAATTTGCTCCATATTCTTTTCGTATTCTTGTAACGCCGAGTCTCCCTTGTAGGCGTTGGTTACATCGTTAGTACCAAACATAACACAGCAAAAGTCCGGTTGCTTTTCCAGAACATCTTGCTGTATTCTGGCAAGACCGTCTTTGGAAAAATTACCACCCACTCCGGCATTGACAATTGAAACTTCCTGCCCTATCTCTTCCCTAATTCGGTTTCTTAGTATGTTCCAGAACACCCATTCTTCGTGGCGAACAGATTCCTTATGCCCATTAGCAAATTCAAACTGACCATCCGTTATACTGTCACCAAAAAAGCAAAGCACTGGACACTCGCCATTTTTGATTTTTTGTGCAATTTTAAGCATGTTCACTCTCCTTGTATTATAGGAAGCTTTGGTTACTCCCGCACTTCTAGTTCAATAAATTGATCTTCCAGATTAGGAGCGCTTCTTTCAGCAGGCGAACCCGGCGCTCCTCAGCATCTTCGAAGGAACAGGCACCCAAGATGCCGTTGCCCATCGCAAAAGAAGGCGCCGCAGCCTGACTCCAGATTGCTGTCCAATTCATGTTACCTGTTCTGCGATGGTCAAAGATATACCACTGACCCTTTACGCACACCATGCCCCCGTGGCTGTTGCCCATGGGGTAAGCGGCGTTCATCAGCTTCCGGCCATTCAGGCCGATATCACTGGAAGAATGGATCGGACCTTTGTGACTGAATCCCTTGTCCGGAAAAAGGCTCATGGCATAGTTCAGACCGGTTATGTCAGTAGCTGGGTAGACGAGGTAATACCACTTTCCGATATGGCGGATGGAAGGTCCTTCCCAATAGTTCGGCCTCTTCGGATTGAAGTCAGCCGGCAAAATAATAGTCGTCTCCCCAATGATCGTCAACATATCGGAGCTTAAGAGCATGAGTGAATGAAAGTGTTGTTGTTCCGAAACACTCTTTGAGGCCAATGTACGCAGAACCCTTTTATTCTTTTTTCATATATTTTCCCCCTTTATTTCTGTAGGATTTGTGCTAAATATATAATAAACAATTAGGAGGTTCTGGACAATGTCAAAAGGTTACCCTGTTTATATAAAGTGTATCAAAATATTTGCCATATTAACAAACGCCGTCTTCATTCGGGAGAATTCCGAATGAAGACGGCGTTGTTTCTGATATGTTATTTTACTTCTTCTCAAACTCCTTCGCCACATCCTGCAGCAGCTGTCTGATGGGCAGGTGCTGGGGGCAGACGCGCTCGCACTGGCCGCAGCGGATGCAGTCCGAGGCGCGGGAGCCGGGCCCGGTGTGGACATCCTCATAGTAGTAGTCCGCGTTCCAGTCGTGGTGGGTGTGCTTCGTGTTCATGATGGCAAACAGGTCGGGGATGGAGATATGCTTCGGGCAGCCTTCGGTGCAGTAGCGGCAGGACGTGCAGGGGATCAGGTCCTTTTTATGGAAGATCTCCTGCACCCGATTCACGGCGGCCAGCTCGGCATCGTTCAGCGGCGTAAAGTCCTTCATGTAGCTCAGGTTGTCCTGCATCTGCTCCATGCTGCTCATGCCGGACAGCACCATCAGCATACCGGGGAAGCCCGCGGCAAACCGGATGGCATAGCTGGCGGGGCTGCCGCCGTGCAGGGCGTCCAGCACGGCTTTTGCGTCGTCGGGCAGGTTGACAAGGCTGCCGCCCTTGACCGGCTCCATGACCAGCACGGGCTTTCCATGCCTGCGGCAGACCTCATAGCACTTGCGGCTCTGGACGGCCACGTCGTCATAGTCCAGATAATTGAACTGGATCTGCACGACCTCGATGGCCGGATAGTCGGTCAGAATCTGCTCCAGCACGGCGGCGCGGTCATGGAACGAGATGCCCACATGGCGGACCTTGCCCTCGGCCTTGAGGGCGAAGGCCGTCTCATAGGCGCGGCAGTCCCTGAAGTGCTGGTAGTTTGTCGTGCTTTGGGAGTGCATTAAATAAAAGTCAAAGTAGTCCACGCCGCAGGCTGCAAGCTGGCTCTCAAAGAACGGGCGGATGTCCTCTTCCTTTTTAAAATAGGACCCGCTCAGCTTGTCGGTCAAGACATAGTCCTCCCGCGGGTAACGTCTGGTCAGGCACTCTTTTAGGGCCAGCTCGCTCTTGCCCTGAAGGTAGCCGTGGGCCGTGTCAAAATAATTGAAGCCCTGCTCCAAAAAGCAGTCCACCATCTGTTTCGTCTGCTCCATATCGACGTCCTCGCCGATCATGGGCAGGCGCATACAGCCGAAGCCGAAATTCTTCCTGATCTTTTCCATTTGTAAATGCTCCTTTCGCAAGGTTTACCTTTCACGGATCTCTCCGGGGGAGGTTCCGTTTTTCCGGGCACGGCATGGCGGGCGCATACAGAATGCGCCCCTGCAGGGGAACGCGCGTTATAGCGTAGGGGCGGATTCCATATCCGCCCGCGGCTGCTTACGCCAGCTCAAACATCCCGTGATACAGCTGGTAATACTCGCCCTTTTTGGCCAGCAGCTCGTCGTGGGTGCCGCGCTCGATGATATGGCCATGCTCCAGCACGATGATGGCGTCCGCGTTGCGCACCGTGGAAAGCCGGTGCGCGATGACAAACACCGTGCGGCCCTCCATCAGGCCGTCCATGCCCTTCTGGATCAGCGCCTCGGTGCGGGTGTCGATGCTCGACGTGGCCTCGTCCAGAATCAGCACCGGCGGGTCGGCGACGGCGGCGCGGGCGATGGCCAGCAGCTGGCGCTGTCCCTGGCTCAGGTTTGCGCCGTCGCTCGTCACCATCGTGTTGTAGCCCTGCGGCAGGCGGCGGATGAAGGAGTCGGCGTTCGCAATTTTGGCCGCCTTTTCAATTTCCGCCTGCGTCGCGTCCAGCTTGCCGAAGCGGATGTTGTCCGCCACCGTGCCGGTGAACAGGTGGGTGTCCTGCAAGACGACGCCCAGCGAGCGGCGCAGGTCGTTTTTCTTGATGAGCCGCACATCCATGCCGTCGTAGGTGATGGACCCGCCCGACACCTCATAAAAGCGGTTGATGAGGTTGGTAATCGTGGTCTTGCCCGCGCCCGTGGAGCCGACAAAGGCAATTTTTTGCCCCGGCTTGGCGTAGAGCGAGAGGTTCTGCAGAATCATCCGGTCCGGCGTATAGCCAAAGCTGACGTCGTGGAACCGCACGTCGCCGTGCAGCGGCTCGAGCGGGACGTTGGGACGGCGGCGGTCACACCAGGCCCAGCGGCCCGTGCTCCCGGCGCACTCGGTCAGCGTACCGTCGCTGTTTTCCCGCACGCTGACCAGCTCCACCGTGCCCTCGTCGATCTCCGGCTTTTCCTCCATGACCGTGAAGATACGCTCCGCGCCCGCCAGCGCCGCCAGCAGGAAGTTGCCCTGCTGGGTCAGCTGGTTGATGGGCAGCGTCGTCTGGCGCACAAAGACCAGATAGCTGGCCAGGCTGCCGAGGTCGGACCACCCCCACATGACCATGAGGCCGCCGACCACCGCAATGACCGCGTAGTTCAGGTAGCCGATGCTGACGACGGCGGGAATCATCGTGGCGGCGTAGCTCTGCGCGCCGGTGCCGGCCTCGCGCAGCTTTTCGTTGCGGGCGGCAAAGGCGGCCATGTCGGCCTGCTGGTGGTTGAACACCTTGACGACCTTCTGCCCGGCGATCATCTCCTCCATGTAGGCGTCCAGCTCACCGAGGCTGGCCTGCTGGCGCGCATAAAAGGCGCGGCTGCGCTGTGTCGAGTAGTTGATATACCAGAACATGGCAATATAGCCAACGACCACCAGCAGCGAGAGCCGCCAGTTGAGGATGAACAGCAAAAGCAGCGTGCCTGCGACCTGAATAAAGGTCTGGATGACCACCGCAAAGCTGTTGTTCAGCGCGTCCGAGATCGTGTCCACGTCGTTCGTGAACAGGCTCATCAGATCGCCCTTGCGGTTCGTGTCAAAGTAGTGCAGCGGCAGCGTCTGCAGATGTGCGAACAGGTCGCGGCGGATGTCCTGCAAAATCTTCTGCGCGGCACGGACCATGAGCTGGGTGTAGCCCAAGGTAGACAGTGCGCCGACGATGTAGATGCCCGCGGTCAGCGCCACGACGCCGGCCAGATAGGCGGCGCTGCCGTTTTCCAGCACGCCGTTGACGATGGGGCGGATCATGTAGGTGCCCAGCAGCGCGGCCAGCGCACTGACCGCCGCCAGCAGGCCGACGACGCCGAGCATGATTTTGTGGCGGCCCAGATAGTCCATGAAGCGGCGCAGCGTGTGCCGCAGGTCCTGCGGGCGCTTACCGCCGAATGGCTTCGCCATCTGCGTCGCCCCCTTTCATCTGGGAATGGTAAATTTCCTGATAGATCGTATCTTTTGCCAGCAGCTCGTCATGCGTGCCCACGGCATGCAGCCGCCCGTCGTCCAGAATGACGATGAGGTCGGCGCTCTGCACCGACGTGATGCGCTGGGCAATGATGAGCTTGGTCACGCTGCCCAGTCCGGCCAGCGCATGGCGGATGCCCGACTCCGTCGCCGTGTCCACGGCGCTGGTGGAGTCGTCGAAAATCAGCACCTTCGGGTGCTTGAGCAGCGTCCGCGCGATGCAGAGGCGCTGCTTCTGCCCGCCCGAGACGTTGCACCCGCCCTGGCCCAGGTCGGTGTCAAGGCCGTCGGGCATCCGGGACAAAAATTCGTCCGCACGGGCGGCGCGGCAGGCGGCCCAGAGGTCGTCGTCCGTCGCGTCGGGATCGCCCCATTTCAGGTTGTCGCGGATCGTGCCGGAGAACAGCAGGTTCTTTTGCAGCACGATGCCGACGGCGTCCCGCAGGGCGTTCACGTCGTAGCCGCGGACGTCGCGCCCGCCGACCCGGACCGTGCCCTCGGTGGCGTCGTACAGGCGCGGAATGAGCTGGACGAGCGTCGTTTTGGCCGCGCCCGTGCCGCCAATGATGCCCACCGTCGCACCTGCCGGGATGTGGAGCGTGATGTCGGAGAGGGCATTTTTCTCCGCCTTGGCGTTGTATTTGAAGCTGACGTGGTCAAAATCGATTTGGCCGTCGGGGATGGTGTCCACCGGTGCGGCGGCGTTTGCAAGGTCGGGCGTCTCGGTCAGGACCTCACGGATGCGGCGGGCGCTGGCCAGCGAGCGGGACATCTGCAGAAAGACGCCGGAGAACATCATGACCGAGTTGAGCACCTGCAAAACATAGCTCAAAAACGCCGTCAGCTGGCCGACGGACATCGTGCCGACGAGGATATAATTGCCGCCGAACCAAAGGATGCAGACAATGGCCGTATACATGACGGTCTGGAACGCAGGCAGGTTAAGGACGGCATAGCGGAAGGTTTCCGTCGAAGCATCGCTCAATTCCGTGTTGACGGTGTCGAACTGGGCGTTCTCGTAGTCGCCGCGGACGAACGCCTTGATGGCGCGGATGGCGGTCAGGGACTCTTGGATGCGGCCATTCAGGTGATCCACGGCGCTCTGCTGGCGGCCATAGAGCGGACCGACCTTTGTGACGATCCAGGCGAGGACGGCGGCCAGGATCGGCGTTGTGACGAGGAATACAATCGTCAGCCGCGGGCTGAGCACGCAGGCCATCGCCAGCCCCATGCAGAGCATGACCGGGCTGCGCACCAGCGGACGCAGACCGGCGTTGACGGCGTTGAGCATGACCGTGACGTCGGTGGTCATGCGGGTGACGAGGGACGCATCGGAGAAGCGGTCGAGGTTGGCGAAGTCGAATTTCTGCACGGCGGCATACTCCGCCATGCGCAGCTCCGCCGCGAACCCGTTTGCGAACCGCGCCGCGTACCGCGCATACAGCAGCCCCGTGATGAGCGCGAGCACCGCGCACAAAATCATCAGCCCGCCCTGCCGGAAGATGACGGCCATGTTATGGGCGGGCACGCCGTCATCCACGAGGGTGGACATCAGGACGGGGATGACCATTTCAAAGATACATTCAATAAAGATCAGCCCCACCGCCGCGAACAGATCGCGCCGGTACGGGCGGGCATAACGGAAGATTTTGCGCAGATCCTGCATGGGTGGCTCCTTGGGGTGGGGGTAGGATGGTTGTTAAGGAAGGGCGGCGGTGAATGTTGTAGGGGGCGGCGTCCCCGACGCCCCGCGGAATGAGCGGCGGCGCGAACAACCCGGGAGGGATGAATCCCTCCCCTACAGGCGGAACGTTGACGGGATTTGACGTGAAGTTACGGAGGGGTCAAGACCCCTCCCTACGGAGCAATAGATACATGGGCGGTAATGGCAAGGCTGCGGGCCGGGCATGCCCGGCCCCTACGGACTGCTGTGAATGGGTTGCGGACGAGAGGGGCAAGGGAGGGCGGCAGCCCGCCCCTTTGCAGTGGGCGGGTGGTTGCCCGTTGATGGGTTGCCGCGGTAGGTTGCGGGCGGCATATATGCCGCCCCTACAAAGCAGCCGTTAAAAACATCGGGGGTTCGGGGGCGCTTGGCGGCGCACAACGAGCGCCGCCAGTTTGCTGCGCA
>OOCR01001237.1_pt1 | contig 14287 bp, 14 predicted proteins | sample 1671491 | NCBI WGS metagenome assembly OOCR01 (sample SAMN06348162, study PRJEB24527) | human gut metagenome | biome: human gut; feature: ankylosing spondylitis patient; material: feces | host: Homo sapiens | place: China | collected 2015-10
AATGCAAAGTTGACGAATAGCCTCATATTGGTTATAAAAGGTCTCGGGAATAAAAGCTGCATTGCTATTTAGTTCATCCTGTGCTGTAACAACTGCTTTTTGAGCCGCAGTATAGTGATCCTCATCCACTTTTTTTCGCAGTTCTTCATTTGCAGGCACCGTAGATAAGCCTTGAGGAATCATCACGTTGATACATTTCACCATTTCAAAGTATGCTTTTGATAATTTTCTATACAAATCAAATTCTGCATCGAACTTTGTTTTCGTCACATACTTTTTATTGTCAAGATTAGCCTTATAGCTTTCAAACTTCTTATCCAATTCAAGCTGATATTTTCCCTTCAGACGTTCCGCCAAACGATCCGCCATAAAGTGGAAAATGAAAAGCGCAATGGCAGCGCCCCCTCCAAGGCTCAGCACTATGGAACCCATGAGTTTTAACACACTATCCCAACCTAACGAAACAACTGTACTTATCGTCGAAGAATCCATGATTTCACCTAAATGTCCCTAATATCTCGTCCCTGCATCTCAGCCACAGTATCCACACTGCGTTGCCTGCCGCTCACCACGTAGAGGTGTGCAAAGTTTCGAGCGGCAAAGCTGTGCGGTGCTTTTACTACAGCCTCACAGCTTAAATTTACATATCTATAAAGCTATTTTCAATGATTCAAAGTACAGAGCGAAATTATTCGTCATCATTATCATCATCAGAAAAGGCCTTTCCGCTAAGAATATCCTCTTTCAGGATTTCCAATTCTTCACGCGTTGCAGAGTCAAGAAAATCCTGCCAATCCTGTTCACTATTAATTTCAATTCGTTCACACATTTTAGTTGTCCTCCTTAAAATACTTCAAATAAACTGCTATCTCTCTTCTCGTTGCCTCTGTTACAGACATCTCATATATCATTTTTCCCTCTTGAATTACATATTTTCCGTTTCCGCTTTCCAGTTCCTCAAGCATTTGTTTTGATTTAATCGCAAATATACAGTCAAAGAACTTTTTAGGTTTTATTGTGACAGGCATTTTATTCTCTGCCGCATAAATCTTTCCCCTTTGACTTTCTAAATACACCCTCTCTAAAGATTTCTCTTCAGAATAATTATTGTATACTCTAAAGACAACAGCTATTTGACTTCCATTGTCTACATCTTCAATTGAAAATTTATGTCTTATATACAAATGCCCGTTTTTTTCCGACTTTCTCACTGTACCAAAAGTATCGGAAAACGCATACTTTCCACTGATATATGCATTGTTCTGTTCATCCTGAAATACAAATTCGTCTTGTTCTATATCTGTCGGTGTCATCAAGCATAAATCACGAAACAGCTTACCAAAATCAGTAAGCGCATAAGCGACATCATCGCTATTGTCATATGTTATTCCGTTTATTATACCAAGTCGAAGTAAAGATTCGATAGTTAAAGACAGCTGTCCTTCACCATATTTCCATTTAATATCTTCTTGTTCAACAATATCTTCATCCTTAAAATATAAAAACATAAACTCTGCATCTAAAGGGCTAAGTTGCTTAAGCATCTCGGCGAATGCAGGGTGTACCATAGCTTCGACATTTTCCATCATCGCATTTGCCAATAGATTTGAAAACATCTCAGATAAGTTTTCCTCATCGAAAACAAATTTCACATGATCCAAAAGCGGTGCAGCAACCACAGCCTTTGGATCAATTCGCTTTTTCTCCGGAACCTTTTCAAGTGTTTTTTGTATAAACTTTGCATATTTCTTTTCTAATTCTTCTGCTGTTAACCCCAAAAAGGTAATCGGCAAGGCTACAAGTCTTATTAAGCTTCCTACCGCATTTCCAACTTGTGACAACGCTGGATGGCCCAAATCCTTATATATCAGCTTTCCAATCTTTTCCATTTCCGTGGAAGAATCCTTTTTGCCCATCTACTCGCCTTTCTTGTTTCAAATATCACACCAGATAACGTTTGAGGCAACACACCTGTAAGGCATGACTCTCATAACTTAAATATATACTATATAGTATATATTTTCAAGGATAACGGGCAAAATCGGACATATATACATCCAAGTGTCCGTGTTAATCATCTATGCTTTAAGGTGATTATAAAATGAAGTTTACTTTCAAAAGATTCCGCCATCAGAACTCCGCTGATGTCTGGGAGGACACTCCAGAGAAGCGTCCTCTCACTCACGCCATCCTTGACATACTGCTCTCTCCTACATATCGTTTGCCCATGGCTGTAAACACAGTCCGAATCTACAAGGACCGGAACTGCTTCTCCGTTTGCCCTCGGTGCAAGAAAGTCATCGAGTACGAATACTAGTCTTACTGCGGTAACTGCGGGCAGTACCTTGATTGGTCGAAACTTGACGAGGCCGAGGAAGAGTTCATCGGGTGGGATGGTGTAGAAGATGATGACTGATTTTTCCCTTGCGCCACGTCATCATGGTGTATGCCGCCAGCACACCGATCCATCCGCCCATCGTATTACCGAACACATCATCGAACTCTGCGATGCCAAGTCCTGTAATATACTGGGTCGTTTCGATTGCCACAGACATCACGAAGGGAATCACCAGCACCCACTTTTTCTGAAACCACCTATACAGCCCCGTTCCAAGTGGAATGAACAGCCAGATGTTATTGATGACCCCAACTCTCACAGATTGCTCTTTCAAGAACTTCCCAGCATAGGAAAAGAGGACAAGGTTCGTTCTTGCATCCCCTGACTCACGGAACATCAGTGTTTCATAAAGAATGAACGCTACATAAACAATCGTAAGTACTACGCTTAAACTCTTCGGAAGAACGATCATCAGCAAACAGACAACGCAGCCAAAAACAACTACCATGCATGGGAAGCCATTCAGAAGGTTGTCCACACACAGCATACTGTTGCCGTTTTTGTCAAGCAGAAAATTCACCTTACCACTGCGTTTGATGCCGTACTGCCCTTTAGACAATGCCTTTGGATTGCCATTCGCATCAAAATACATATCCGTATCTGCTGTTCCATCTCTATGATAGGTACGTTTGAGGATGGTATAGCCTGCATTGGTAGGGGCGGGGTTGCTGTCTGCGTCAAGATAAGTGATCTGGCCGATGTATCCTTGCTCGTTGCGTTGGTATAACTCGCCATACTGACCAAGCAAAGACCTCGCTGGGTTCCCGTCTGTGTCAAAATACTGCTCACCGACAACCGTTCCATTCTCATCACGCTGATATGTCACACCTGCACAGTCAGATGATATACATACCGCATGACCGCTTTTATCAAGAAAGGTCAGGCTGATGTTCTGGCCTTCAGCATTATACTCACGATGAACCCCATAGTATCCACCGGAGCACTGTACTTGCTGTCCGTTCAAATCATAGTAGAAATCATCGGAAGCCCTGCCGCCAACCTGCGTTCTAACAATAGTAGAGTATCCGGCACTGCATTTCACAGGGTTTCCCTCTGCATCAAGATATGTTATCACAGTACCGGTTTCATCGTATTCATATGATAGCCCGTAATAATCGCCATACCTTGCCACAGGGTTTCCGCTTGCATCAAGATACTGTTCCTCTACAACTCGGTCGCTATCGTCCCGCATTCTACACACGGTCGCATAGCCTATATCAATAGCTTCCGTGATCACTCCATCAGGATTCACATAGCTCGTGCTGGTCACGCTTCCATCTACGGTTTCTCGGATACTCAACTCTGAGGAAATGTATCCTGCATCATGGTTTACATCAGCATCTGGCAGTAACGCCAAGATAGAAAGAAGAACTACAGATGCAATCAGCAGGATTCCGCATCCTCGTTTCAGGTTTGCACTCAAACTCCGTAGCCTTTGCTCTTAATGGTCTCTACAACCTGAGAAACATACTTCTGGCAGGTATCGTGGTCGGGAGCTTCGACCATCACACGCACAACCGGTTCCGTGCCAGACTCACGCACGAGAATACGACCAGTGTCGCCAAGTGCTTCGGCCACAGCCTTGACTGCTGCCTGCACTGCTTCGTCATCCTGTGCAGTTTTCTTGTCGGTCACACGAACATTCTCCAGCACCTGCGGATAGATCTTCAAATGCTCAGCCAGCTTGCTCATGGGCAGCTTCTTGGCCAGCATGACCTCCATCATCTTCAGACTGGTCAGGATGCCGTCACCGGTGCTGGCGTACTTAGAGAAGATAATATGGCCACTCTGCTCACCGCCGATTCGACAGCCATTCTTGGCCATGTACTCATAGACATACTTGTCGCCCACAGCAGTCTTTGCGTAGCCGATGCCCTTCTCATCAAAAGCCTTATACAGGCCAAAGTTGGACATGACGGTAGTGACCACAGTGTTGGTCAGCAGCTTGCCACGCTCCTTCATGTAGCAACCGTAGATGTACAGGATGTGGTCGCCAGTGATGACATTGCCCTTTTCATCCACACACAGACAACGATCAGCATCACCGTCGTAGGCGAAACCAACATCCAGACCCTTCTCTACCACGAACTTCTGCAAGCCCTCAATGTGGGTGGAGCCGGCATTGTTGTTGATGTTCAGACCGTTGGGCTGTGCATTGATGACATAGGTGTCTGCACCCAGTGCGTCGAACACAGATTTAGCGATGTTCCAGGAACTGCCGTTGGCGCAGTCCAGGCCAACCTTGACACCCTTGAAGGAATAGATACCAAGGCTGATCAGATAGCCCATGTAGCGGTTGCGGCCGGACACATAGTCCACCGTGCAGCCAATGTGTTCCCTGTGAGCGAAAGGCAGCTCCGGCCAGTCCTTATCGAACACATGGAGCTTTCCGTCAATGTAATCCTCGACTAACAGCAAGATTTCCTCCGGCATCTTCTCGCCATAGCAGTCAATCAGCTTGATGCCGTTATCGTAGTAGGGATTATGGCTGGCCGAGATCATGATACCACAATCAAAGTCATCCACACGGGCAATGTAGGCCACGGAAGGCGTAGTAGTGACGTGCAGCAGGTAGGCATCTGCACCGGAAGCGGTCAGGCCAGCCACCAGGCTGTACTCGAACATATAAGAGCTGCGGCGGGTATCCTTACCAATGACGATACGGGCAGGCTCGCTATTGCCGTTGCGCTCACGCAGAGCGTTGTAATACCAGCCCAGAAAACGACCAACCTTGTAGGCGTGGTCGGCAGTCAGATTAATACCAGCTTCCCCACGGAAGCCATCGGTTCCAAAATACTTTCCCATTATAGTTTTTCCTCATCCAAAGAGTGAATTAATGAATAGAAATGTGCCTTTAGCCGGATAATTATCCGTTGCCTGCTGCTCACCACGGAGAGGTAGCATATTTGAGCAGCACAGCCATGCTGATGCATGGCTGCGATAAATATTAGTCTCTGCGGAACAGGTCGCGTGTATAAACCTTTTCCTGTACATCATCCAGACAGCTGTCATAGCGGTTGGCAATGATGGCCTGACTGCGGTTTTTGAATTCCTCAAGATCATTCACAACCTCGCTGCCAAAGAAGGTAGTGCCATTGTCCAGGGTCGGCTCATAAATGATGACCGTTGCGCCCTTGGCTTTGATGCGCTTCATGACACCCTGAATAGAGCTCTGACGGAAGTTGTCAGAGTTGGATTTCATGGTCAGACGGTATACGCCTACCACTACATTGTGTTCCTTACTCGGATCATAGTCCTCGTTAGCTTCGTATGCGCCCGCAATTTCCAGCACACGGTCGGCAATGTAATCCTTTCTGGTACGGTTAGATTCCACGATTGCTTCAATCAGATTCTCCGGAACATCAGCATAGTTGGCAAGAAGCTGTTTGGTGTCCTTCGGCAGGCAGTAGCCGCCGTAACCGAAGCTGGGGTTATTGTAATGGCTGCCAATGCGGGGATCAAGGCAGACACCCTCAATAATCTGCTGGGTGTTCAGTCCCTTCATCTCGGCGTAGGTATCCAGTTCATTGAAGTAGGACACACGCAGAGCCAGATAAGTATTAGCAAACAGCTTGACAGCCTCAGCTTCCGTAAAGCCCATAATCAAGGTATCGATATTCTCCTTGATTGCACCTTCCTGCAGCAATCCGGCGAAAGTATTGGCTGCCTTCACCAGACGGGCATTATCCACATCCGTGCCCACAATAATACGGCTCGGATACAGGTTGTCGTACAGAGCCTTGCTCTCACGCAGAAACTCCGGGCTGAAGATGATATTGTCACAGTGGTACTTTTCACGAACAGAAGCTGTAAAGCCAACCGGAATCGTAGACTTGATGACCATAATAGCATCCGGATTATACTGAATAACCAGCTTGATGACAGCTTCTACTGCAGAAGTATCAAAGAAGTTTTTCTTGCTGTCATAGTTAGTAGGTGCTGCAATAACTACAAAATCCGCATCCTTATAGGCAGCTTCAGCATCCAGCGTGGCAGTCAGATTTAAGTCCTTTTCTGCCAGATACTTTTCAATGTACTCGTCCTGAATTGGGGACTTCTTATGATTGATGAGGTCAACCTTCTCCGGGATAATGTCCACTGCCATGACCTCATGGTGCTGGGACAGCAGCGTAGCAATGGACAAACCGACATAGCCAGTACCTGCAACTGCGATTTTCATAGTCTACCCCTCTCTTCTTATTCCATATAAAACTCTTTATACCACTCAGCAAACTTCCGCAGTCCTTCACGCAGTGGGGTATGGGGCTTAAAACCGAAGTCACGCTCCAACGGCTCAGTGTCAGCAAAGGTCACAGGCACGTCACCGGGCTGCATGGGAACCAGCTCCTTGTGAGCCTCAAAGTCATAGTCCGCAGGGAGTACACCGGCACGCACCAGCTCCTCCGACAGGATCTGCACAAAGTCCAGCAGGTTCTCCGGGTTGGAGTTGCCGATGTTGTAAACCGCATAGGGCGGAATGGGCAAACCATCCTCGCCATTCTTCTTTTCAGGAGCTTTCGCCATCACACGGACAACGCCTTCCACGATGTCATCCACATAAGTAAAGTCTCGCTTGCAGTTGCCGTAGTTGAAGATCTTGATAGTTTCGCCGTTCACCAGCTTATTGGTAAAGCCAAAATATGCCATATCCGGACGACCAGCAGGGCCATAGACCGTGAAGAACCGCAGACCAGTAGAGGGGATATTGTAGAGTTTGGAGTAAGCGTGTGCCATCAGCTCGTTGGACTTCTTGGTAGCTGCATACAGAGAAACCGGATTGTCCACCTTGTCATCGGTGGAGTAAGGCACCTTCTTGTTGCTGCCGTAGACAGAACTAGAAGATGCATATACCAGATGCTCCACAGGATAATGACGGCAAGCTTCCAGAATGTTATAGAAGCCAATCATGTTGCTCTCGATGTAGGCATCCGGGTTGGTGATGGAGTAGCGAACGCCAGCCTGGGCACCCAGATTGACCACAATATCCGGGTGATATTGCTCAAAAATACTGTTGATAAGTGCCTTGTCCGCAAGATTCCCCTTGATAAAGGTATAGTTTTTGAACTTCTGAAGTTCTGCAAGACGCGCTTCCTTGATGCGAACGTCATAATAATCGTTCATATTGTCCAAGCCGATCACCTTGGCATCCGGCTCGGTAGTTAGGATACGCTTGGCAAGGTTGGAGCCAATGAAACCGGACGAACCGGTGATAAATACCGTTTTAGCCAACTTCTTCACCCTTACCCTTTTCTCCACACCATCTTATTGACCACGTTGACATATCCCTGAATGATGCGAACCACCTTCATGGACACGGTCTCGTCCACATAGTCGGGGCAGGGCTTGCCCAGAACGCCCTTCTGCTTCATCTCGATCGCCATATCGGTGGCGTTGAGAAGTTCCCGGGTGGTAATGCCAGCCAGAATAAAGTCACCAGCTTCCAGTGCCTCGGGACGCTCGGTGGAGGTGCGGATGCACACAGCGGCGATGGGATGACCAATAGACAGATAGAAGCTGCTCTCCTCGGGCAGGGTGCCGGAGTCAGAGACGATTGCCAGAGCGTTCATTTGCAGCTTGTTATAGTCGTTGAAGCCCAGCGGCTCGTTGACCCGGACGCGAGGATCCAGCTGGAAGCCACTCTTCTCCAAACGATGCTTGCTGCGGGGATGGCAGGAGTACAGGATGGGCATATCGTATTTTTCTGCCAGCGCATTGATGGCAGTAAACAGGCTCAGGAAGTTCTTTTCGGAGTCGATGTTCTCCTCACGGTGGGCGGACAGCAGAATGTACTTGTCCTTCTCCAGTCCCAGACGCTCCAGCACATCGCTTTTCTGGATTTTCTCCAGATTCATGCGCAGCACCTCCGCCATGGGAGAGCCGGTCTGGTAGGTGCGCTCCTTGGGTAGGCCAGTATCTGCCAGATACTTCCGGGCGAACTCGGAATAGCACATATTCACGTCAGAGATCACATCCACGATGCGACGGTTGGTTTCCTCGGGCAGGCACTCATCCTTGCAGCGGTTGCCAGCCTCCATGTGAAACAGGGGGATGTGCAGCCGCTTGGCACTGATGGCGGACAGGCAGGAGTTGGTATCGCCCAGCACCAGATAGCCCTCCGGTTGCAACTCAGACAGAAGCTCATAGCTACGTCCCAGAATGTTACCGCAGGTCACACCCAGATTCTCGCCAACCACGGGCACCAGAATGTCCGGACCATACTCCCCGAAGGTGTTTTTCAGCTCGAAATCCTCCCAGAATACGGTGGAGAGGTTTCTGTCCCAGTTTTGATTGTAATAGACCACGCAGCAGTCAAAATATTCCCGGCAGCGCTTGATGACAGCTGCAAGACGAATAATCTCCGGACGGGTGCCGCAGCCAATCATGACCTTGGTGCGCCCATCATTTTTCCATGTAAAATTGTGTTCCATAAAATTCTCCTAACGTCAACCAGTAGCTACTCTTACACCGGCTCGAAGAAGGTGTCCGGATGGTTCGGGTTGAAAATCTCGTTGCAGGTCATCACCGTCACCAGATTCTCTGTTTCAGACAGATTGATGATGTTGTGAGTCCAGCCGGGAATCATGTGGACAGCCTCGATCTTATCCCCGGAAACCTCAAACTCCACCGTTTCTCCAGTATTGATGTTCCGCTCTTGGATCAGGCCGTGACCAGCGACCACAATGAACAGCTCCCACTTGGAGTTGTGCCAGTGCTGCCCCTTGGTGATGCCCGGACGACTGATGTTGATGCTCACCTGCCCACAGTCAGCGGTATGGACCAACTCGGTGAAGGAGCCACGGTTGTCCACGTTCATTTTCAGAGCGTATTTAAATTTGTCTGTGGGCAGATAGGTCAGGTACAGGGAGTAAAGCTTCTTAGCAAAGGAGCCATCGGGCATCTTGGGCATCATGAGTGTAGTCGGCTGTGCCTTGAACTCCTGCAGCAAATCAACGATCTTGCCCAGCGTGACCTTGTGGGTCACGGGGACGCAGCAGTAGCGACCATCTGCTTTCAGAACGGTCTCCACACCGTCAAATTCACAGTGTTGCTCCTTGCCCTCCAGCAGGTCGAACATTCCTTCTACCAGATCATCGATGTACAGCAGTTCTAACTCGGTACTGCGGTCGTTGACGGTGAAAGGCTCGTCATTGGCAACCGCCCAGCAGAAGGTGCTGACGGCACTGTTGTACTTGGGGCGGCTATGTCCCATCAGATTCACGAAGCGGTAGACGGCCACCTTTGCCCCGGTCTCCTGAGCATACTGGAAGAACAGTTCCTCGCCAGCCTTTTTGCTGCGGCCGTACTCGCTGTTGCCGAAACGGCCAGTCAGGGTAGCCTGAATGGAGGAGGACAGCATGATGGTTGCCTTGTTATTGTGCTTTTTCAGGCAGTTCAGCAGGTCAGAAGCAAAGCCGAAGTTGCCCTTCATGAAATCCTCGGGATTCTCCGGACGATTCACGCCTGCCAGATTGAACACGAAGTCTGCCTTGCGGCAGTACTTGTCCAGCTCCGCCGGGGTCGAATCCAAATCATATTCGTAGATTTCTTCAATATGCAATGCCGGGCGGGTCTTGTTTTTCCCATCCCGGATATTTTTCAGGTTGTTGCACAGGGCGGTTCCCACCATACCCTTGGCACCTGTGACTAGAATGTTCATCCTTTCACCTCTTTAATGTACTGCGGTGCAGTCCGGAATATCTGCTCCGTCCGGTACGGCTGCATGGTTACAGACGGTAACATTGCTGCCGATGCGGGCAAAGTTCCCAACCGTTGCGCCGGTGCGAACAATGCTGTTGGTGTAAATCAAAGCGTAGTCCCCTACCGCTGCATCACAGTGGATTTCCGTTCCGGCATTCAGCAGAACACCGTTTCCGACAGATGCACCATTCTGGATGCAAGCGTTTTGCATCACCACACAACCGCATCCCATCTTGGAATACGGACTGATATAGGCGCTGGGAGCAACGATATTGGGAAAAGCAAAGCCAAGAGCTTTCGCCTTCTCATACACTTGCGCCCGGAACTGGTTATTGCCGATGCCCACCACCAACAAACCATATTCTTTCCGCAGCTCCGGCAGATTAGCAAGACTGCCAACCACCGGAATGCCGCAAATTTCAGCGCCCACAACTTGTCCATCATCCACAAAGGCACAGTCATATTGGAGCATCGCCTGCTCTGCGACCATGCGCCCAAAGCCGCCAGCGCCCACCAGCAGCAGCTTTTCCTTAGACATTCGGGATGCCCTTCAGTGCGTTCTGGACATATTCGGTGGTCAGGATCTTCTTGACAGTGCCTTCCACATCCAGACGGGTAGTGTTATGGCTGGTGTAGGACTCGTCTGCCATGGTATGTACCTCGCCGTTGACGACAAACTTATCGTAGTTCAGGTCACGGTTATCCGCAGCAACACGGAAATAATGGCCCATATCTTGGCTGCGCAGACGCTCCTCACGGGTCATCAGAGTCTCGAACAGCTTCTCGCCGTGACGGGTACCGATGATGTTCGTGCCGGTATCGCCGAACAGTTGCTGGACAGCCTTAGCCAAATCGCCGATAGTAGAGGCATCAGCCTTCTGGATGAACAGATCGCCGGGGTTAGCGTGCTGGAAGGCGAACATCACCAGATCCACAGCCTCATCCAGGTTCATCAGGAAGCGGGTCATGTTGGGGTCAGTGATGGTGATGGGGTTACCAGCCTTGATCTGGTCGATGAACAGAGGGATAACGGAACCACGGCTGCACATAACGTTGCCGTAACGAGTGCAGCAGATGGTAGTGCCACCACGCTCAGCAGCTACACGGGCGTTGGCGTAGATGACGTGCTCCATCATGGCCTTGGAGATACCCATAGCGTTGATGGGGTAGGCCGCCTTATCCGTGGACAGGCAGACAACACGCTTGACGCCAGCGTCAATAGCGGCGTGCAGGACGTTATCCGTACCGATGATGTTGGTCTGGACGGCCTGCATGGGGAAGAACTCGCAGGAAGGAACCTGCTTCAGAGCAGCAGCATGGAAGATGTAGTCAACACCGGGCATTGCGTCACGGATGGACTGAGGATTGCGGACATCACCGATGTAGAACTTAACCTTCTTGGCATTCTCCGGATGCTTGGCCTGAAGCTCATGACGCATATCGTCCTGCTTCTTTTCATCACGGGAGAAGATACGAATCTCCTTCAGGTCAGAATCCAAGAAGTGCTTCAGAACGGTAGAGCCAAAAGAACCAGTACCACCAGTAATCATAAGGGTTGCGTTATCAAATGCAGACATTTTTATTTTCCTCCTAATATGATATACGTTCAGGGATAGTCGCATGACAAGTTGTCAGGCCTCTATCCAATCCCTAGCAAAAATATGACGATTCTATTTATTCACTTTATGTCGAAGTTTATAATAGAAATCATAAGCAATTGACCTAATACTTGGAAACATCATTGCGACAACCGCATACATGAGCATACAAACAAAAATTCCCAGGATATTGATCCACCAATCACATTGTAGTGATACAAACCAGAATCCAAACATCCCCATAACCGCGGTTGCTACAATACTCGGAATCAATTCTGAAATTACTTTTCTTGTTGAGATTCCGGCTACAATTCTAACCGCAAAGCAGTATGCAATCATTCCGACGACTCGAACCAGTGCACGTGCATAAGAGAGATATCCAAATCCTTTTTTTGCTCCGTAATATACAACAGGAACAATGGCAATGATCTGGATTATCTGAATTATAACAGACACCTTGGGTTTACCTTTTGCAATTAGTACATCCCCATTGTAGGAATTGAACAAAATTGCAAAGGAGCTTACCAATCCCCAAGTTCCCATCAGTGTCGATGCCTCTATCCAATCAGGGCCCAAGGCAATAAGGCAAACTGTATCTCTAAATATGAAAAGTCCTACTCCCATTGGAATAAGAATCAATCCTGAATAAAAGCTAAAACGATAATACACTTTTCTAAACTCAGCATGGTCACTCTGAAGTCTCGATAATGCTGTAAGCAAAACTGGAACCATCGATGCAGATACGATAGCAAACACTTGATTTATCAAACTCATCGAGGTTTTATAAAGGCCCAAGTAGTAAGAAGACAGAATACTGCCAACAATGAAAACATCACCCCAGTTTATAATCCAGACCAGTACTGATTCGAGCAATGACCAGATAGAAAAGCTGAGCATACTCTTTAAAAGAGAAAAGCTGTATTGAAATTTTGGTCTCCATCGTAATAATAGCAACATTGTCACTACCGTAACAAGGTTACTTGCAATTGTTCCGATTATCATTGCCCAGTAGGATCTTGTAATTATTCCCAAAGGTACTGTGACAAAAACAGGAACTAGAATTGTCGCTATGCGAGAAAAAAATAGTGGCTTAAAATTCATCTCACGTTTCAGCAGAGCGATTTGAATGCTTGAAAAAGATGTAAGAGGAAGATTTGCGCAAGCAATTATTATCGCCATTTTTTTCCCAGGGCAGCCTACCAAGCTCGCTATCGTTTCTGCAAAAGCAGTGATAATTCCCCACATCGAAAATGAAATAAAGAGGTTTGTCCAGAAAGCCACATTCGCATATTTATCTATAGACTCATTATCGCCTGTTTCATGCTGAATGATATATTTCTGAAATCCTGCATCTGTAAACAAATCACAAAAACTAATAACAACGTTTACAGAAGCTACAATGCCAAAGATTTCTGGGGCGAGCACTCTGGCAAGGATCATACTAGTTATTGGTGTGACTAATTTAGCTACTATCTCAGTTAAAGAAGACCATTTCGTTGCAGAGATTAGTTTTGAATTAAAACTGCTATTCAAATAAAAGCTCAACTCCCTTCTATATGAGCTACCCTAATGTTTAGGCACCTGTGCGTTCAACTGTTGAATCACGGATGTCTGAGAATTTCCTCATGCCTTTGTATCTCATTCTCCGAAAACCGGGAAAATTCTTTTATTCCAGGAGAACCCACATGAATGGTGTAGGGCGGAATGCTTTTCACAACAACACTTCCAGCGCCTACCACTGACCCTCGTCCAATACGAACCCCCTTTAATATTGTGACATTACAACCAATCCAGACATCGTCCTCTATGTATACATCCTGATCATTTTCGGGCAATTTCTCTGAATTATCTATCGAATCAATATATCTTCCTACTACATCAATTCGATGATCTCCTCCACGTATTGTCACATGAGGACCAAACATAACATGATTGCCTATATGAATAGTTGCAACTGCAGCTATAAAACTTGCTCCTTCACCAATGAACACATTATTTCCTATTTCAACATGGTCAAAAATAAAACTCGAATGGTCTCCGATGTAAACGTTCTCGCCAATGCTTTTAAATGCTTCTTTCCAATACGGCATCAGAAAATACTGTTTCCAGATACCCTTTAGTTTCCTATTCAATGCAAGAATAGCTTTTGCTATTATCGTTCGAATCAACTATTACTTCCCCCTTTTACCATACTAGAAGCATCTAAATTCTTAATAGACACCGCGCATAATATTGGAAAAAAGAAAAAAAGTAATTGTTTCCAAATAACTCCTTTCGTAAAATCTTGTGTTTTATTCATAGATTACCCTCCCTATAATAAAAAACACCCAAAGGTGCATTGTTTGAAATAATGGTATCACATAATTTTTGACAAAACAACCAAAGAAGAAACATCAAAAAGTTAAATCAAGTTCATATTTCTTCTTTATGATAATACACGAAAGGAGGAACAGGAACTTACTTAAACGAAACTTAATTATAAACTTCCCTTTTTAAAAAAATAATAGTAGATAATAGTAAAAAGCAGATCTTTTCCCTTCCCTTTGATCTGTTTTTTTGTTGTTTCTATAAAATGAAAATGATAAGGTAGATA
>OOCR01001241.1_pt1 | contig 14267 bp, 13 predicted proteins | sample 1671491 | NCBI WGS metagenome assembly OOCR01 (sample SAMN06348162, study PRJEB24527) | human gut metagenome | biome: human gut; feature: ankylosing spondylitis patient; material: feces | host: Homo sapiens | place: China | collected 2015-10
TCGCCCTGCTCCACGCGGTACTGCTTACCGCCGGTAACAATGATTGCGTACATTTTGTTCATTCCTTTTCGTTGTACTCGCTGGTCGTAAAGGCAGGCCCCTACGGGGGTCATTTCAGGCGCCCACACCACGCGGCTAGAATAGTATAGCAAAAAAGCGCCCGGATTGCAAGAGGAAATTTCCGCTTTATGTGAGATTTTTTACGACACGATCCAAATCCCGGCTTCCATGCACCACCCGAAGGATGTAGACCGTCCGGGTTTCCGCATCCGTCTGGTAAAACAGGATATAATTTCCAACCAGTTTTTCCCGGATCCCTGTCTGCGGAACATAACCATTCTGCACCAGGCTGCCGCTCTGCGGGAACATCCGCAGTGTATCCAGACATTCCATCAGGCTCTTTTTAAAGGAAGCCGCTGCCGTCGGGTTTGCCAGATCTCCTGCCAGATAATCTACGATCCCTGTCACATCTGCTGCGGCCTGCCGGGCAAAGCGATAGCCGTACTCAAAGCCCATACTTTGCTCCCAATTCTTTCATGAACGTTTCACCGTCCACGGTACGGCCCTGTTCCACATCCCGCAGGCCCTCCACGATAAGTTTTGCCTCTTCCATCTCTTTCATGGTCCGGTCATAGTAGTCGATATCCATGACCACAAGGCGGCCATAGCCGTTTTTGGTGATGAACACCGGGCCGTTTTCCTCGGCGCAGCGGCGCTCGATCTCCACGGTATTTTTCAGTTCACGCATCGGAATGATCTGCATACAGTTCACCTCACTTCGCCTGTGGCTATATTATACACCAAAAAGAGCCACAGAGCAAGCACCTGCCTGCTCTGCGGCTCATAAGATTTCACGTTCAGTGGTTCTTCTGCTGTTCTTCCAGCTTCTGTTTCACCTCTGCGTTGTAGCGCTCGGTCTTTTCCACGAACTCCTTGCGGGAGGCGCTGGCCGGCAGCTGGGTGCCGGCACCCGCAAAGGCAATGGGGCCGTCCAGTTTCTTCATGGCGACCTTGTTCTCTGCCGTCATGGCCAGCGGCACCATCAGCGGTTTGCCCTTGAATTTGCGGGTGAAGTAAATTTCTGCCGCCACACCGGCCACCACGGCGATGCCTGCCACCAGCTGGGAGGCCCGGAGCCCGATGGAGGGCACCAGCATCAGGCTGTCGGTGCGCAGCGCTTCGATCCAGAAGCGGCCTGCGCCGTACCACACCAGATACCGCAGGGTGATGTCCCCGTTGAACTTGCGCTTTTTGATGTACCGGAACAGCAGGATGAAACCCACCAGGCACCAGATGCTTTCATACAGAAAGGTGGGGTGCACCGGCAGGTTGGGGTCGATGGTCACACCGTTCTGCACGGTGACCGTGCTGCCCATCAGGTAAGAGCGGGTGCCCTCGCTGTACATGCCCCAGGGCAGGGTGGTGTTGCAGCCAAAGGCCTCCTGATTGAAGAAGTTGCCCCAGCGGCCGCAGCCCTGCCCGATGAGAAAGCCCATGGCGGTCAGGTCGAACATGGGCAGAACCGGCACCTTGCGCCACTTGCAGGCCAGCCCGCCGAACAGAAAACCGCCGATGATGCCGCCGTAGATGGCAAGGCCGCCGTCGCGGATGGCGATCATCTCCCAGATGCTCTGGTATTGGAACGGTGCCATGGCCACATAGTAGGCCCGGGCGCTGGCAATGCCCAGCACCACGCCGATGAGGATTACGTCCACCATGCCGTCCGGGTCCACCCCGAACTCGATGCTGTGGCGGAAGGCAAACACCAGCGCCAGGCACAGGCCCACGGCGATGCACACGCCGTACCAATAGATATGGACCCCACCGATGGAAAAGGCCACCCGGTTCAGATGAAAGCTGAGGCCCAGGCCCGGGAACTGCACCAGATTTGTCAATTGCGTCATTCTTCTTCCTCCTCGTCATCCTCTCCGGCCTGCGGCGCGGTGCCGTCGGGCTGGATGTACATGGTGGCCATGCGGTCGGTGCACAGGATGTGCTGCAAGGCCGCGTCCGCGTCCTCTGCCGTCAGGCCTGCCAGCATGGTGATCTGCTGGGCCACGGTCTGTCCGCTGAGGGCAAAGTCTGCCATCTGGCTGGCCGAGTCCTCCACGTTTTCCAGATTTTCGATCAGCTGGCCGTATTTTTCGTTCTTGCACAGGGTAAAGATCTCGCGGTCCACGCCCTCGGCGCGGATGCGGGCGATCTCGTCCAGCAGCAGCTGCCGCACGGTGTCCGGCTCGTCGCTCTCGCCGGTGAACAGGATGCAGCAGCAGCCGTCCACCCGCAGCACCTCCCCGCCGAAACCGGGATTCACAAGGCCTTCGTCGTACAGGCGGCGGTACAGCGGCGACATGCCGCCCACGATGCAGCAGAGGATGAGATCATACAGCGCCTCGGTGCGCAGGTCGCCCTCCGGCAGCGGCTCTTCCTTGAAACCGAGGCCGAAGCAGGGCTTGGACACCGGCATTTTCAGGGTCGTTTCGGTGGTGACAAGGGTCATGGGCTCCGGCGTCCACAGCCGCTGCACCCGCTCGGTGCTGCGGGGCTCCATCAGGCCGTGGCGCGCGCAGGCGGCCAGCACCCGTTCCATGGTGGTGTCACCGGCGGCGGCCAGCACCATGTTGTCCGGGGCATAAAAGGCCCGGCAGCTGTCGTAGAGCATCTCCGGGGTGATCTGGGCAATGCTTTCCACCGTGCCCGCAATGTCGCTGCGGATGGGGTGGCTGTGATACAGGCACTCGAACAGGCCGGTGATGAGCCGCCAGTCCGGGCTGTCGTCGTACATTTTGATCTCCTGCCCGATGATGCCCTGCTCCTTGGCAATGGTCTGCTCGGTGAAGTAGGGGTGGGTCACCATGCCCAGCAGCACATCCAGACTTTCGTCCAGCTGCTGGGTGGCGGTGAACAGGTAGCAGGTGCGGTCAAAGCTGGTAAAGGCGTTGGCGTTGGCACCGGTCTTGGCGTACTTGGCAAAGGCGTCGCCGTCCTGGTCCTCGAACATCTTGTGTTCCAGAAAATGCGCCACACCGGCGGGCAGATGCACCTCTTTGCCGTCCAGCCGGAAATCCCGGTCGATGGAGCCGAATTTGGTAGCAAAGATGACGTGGGTGCTGGAGTAGCCCGGCATGGGCCGCACCAGCACGGTCAGGCCGGAGGGCAGCACCTTCCACTGGTCGGCCACGGCCTGTTCCAGCACGGTCTGTTTGGTATCAGGCATGGGTCGGTTCCTCCTTTGTGAGCAGATAGCTGACCGACAGGGTCAGCTGGCGCAGGATGCTGCGCACGTCCTCCTTGGTCACCGCCTGCAGGGCCGCGCGGGCCTGGGCCGGGGTCTGGATGGGGGCCGCACTGTTGGCACCGGCCCGCAGCACCTCGATGTAATACCAGGTCTCCATGCCGCCCAGGCTGTCCTCCACGCCGTTCATGCCGCTGAGCAGGCCCCGGCGGCAGTCCTCCAGCTCCTCGTCGGTGATGGGCCCGTCGCACAGGTCGGCCAGCTCCTTGAGGATGGCCTGTTCGGCGCGGGCCGCGTCGGCGTGCTCCACGCCGCTGTTCACGGCCATGCTGCCGGTAAAGCTCTGGAAGGAGGCCGAGCAGTAGTAGCACAGGTGGTCCCGCTCCCGCACATTGAGGAACAGGCGGCTGGTCACGCTGCCGCCGTACAGGGCCATGGCAAGCCGCACAGCGGCCAGCTGCTGGGGCTGCATGGGCTGCCCCAGCGTAAACAGCATGCACAGCTTGGCCTGCACCATGTCAAAGGTCTCGGTCTTGTGCACCGGCTCCTGCCGGGGGGTGGCCATATTTTCCACCAGCGGCAGCGGTGCCCGGTCGATGGCGGTCAGCTCGGTCCGCAGCGCATCCCGGATGGCCGCCGTCTGGGCATCGTCGCAGCCCAGCACGATGAGCTCGATGCTGGCGGTGCGCAGCATTTCGCGGTAAGCCGCGGTCAGCTGCTCCGGGGTCAGGCCGTCCACCTCTTCCAGATAGCCCTCCTGCCGCACGGCGGCGGGGCTGTCGCCGAAGAATTCCCGGTTGGCCTGCCGCAGGCAGTAGATGCGCTTGTCGTTCAGTTCATCTTCCAGTGCCTTTTTCAGCATCTGCTTTTCGATCTCCACGGCCTGCGGGTCGAACACGCCGCCCACGAAGGCCGGGTGGAAAGCCGCCCCCAGCGCAATGGAGGCATATTCACGGGTCAGGGGCTCCCCTTCCAGCGCAAACCGATCCTTGATGCCGGTCACGCTGACGCACAGGTTGTGGTTGCAGCCCATGGGGCGGGCGTCCACGGTCAGGTCTGCGCCGTACAGCTTTGCCAGCTTCTTGGTCAGCAGGGTCATGTCCGGGCAGTCCGCGTAGCCGCGCTCCAGCACCAGCGGCAGCAGGGCGTGGGCGGTGGCCGTGGCCCGCTGTGCCGGGAAGGCAAAATGGATGCTGATGCGGCAGCGGTTGAATTTTTCCGCCGGGTCGCAGGAAAGATGCACGCCCGGCGCAATGAGAGTACGTTCCAATTTCAGTTCCTCCGTCTCCGCGCCAGGGCGCGGAACGTTTTATTTGCAAAGGTCACAGGGCCTTCTGTTCAGCCAGGAATTCCTCCAGGCTCAGGCCGCTGGCACGGATGGCCAGGGCGTTTTCCACCCCCACATACCGCCAGTGCCACGGCTCGAACACCACCCCGGTGATGGCCTGCCGGTCCTCCGGGTAGCGCAGGATAAAGCCGTACTCGGCGGCGTAGGCCGTGAGCCACTGGTAGGCGCGGGTATCGGCAAAGCCGGTGTCCTGGGCGGTGTAGTCCGTGCTGAGGATGTCGGCCGCATAGCCGGTGCCGTGCTCGTTGGCGTCGGCCTCGGGCAGGATGGCAGCGGCCCGGGCAGATGCTTCCTCTTCCGACTTGTGCCGGGCAAGGTAGGTCTGTTTCTGCGCCTCATGGGCCGCGGTGCGGGTGTCGGCATCCTGATAGCCGGTGACCAGCGTCAGGGTGATGCCGTCGGCCTGTGCCGCCGCGGCCATGCTGCGGTACTGCTGCGCGGCCTCCGCTTCCAGCTGGGTGCCCGCCTCGTCGGCGGCATCCAGCGTGGGAGAAGGTTCCTCGTCAAAGGGCAGATTGGCGTTCACCAGCACAAGGCGCGCATCGTCGGCATCAAAGAAGTAGCCGGTGCTGTTGTAGGCACTGGCGGCAAAGGTCTGGGGCCCGTCGGCACCGTGCAGGTGGGGCAGCAGCCAGAGGATGCCCTTGGTCAGCAGGAACACCACCAGGGCGCACCCGGCCAGAAACAGCCCCCAGTTGCGGGCCAGGCGCAGCTGTTTGCGGCGCTTCCATTCACGGTAGGTCAGGGGCTGGGTCTTTTGCGCCCGGGGCGCGGTGCGTTTTTGTTCCATCCTGCGGCGTTGCTCCTTTTCGGTCCGATTTGCAGCGCACAGCGCCGCACAGATACAGCATTTATTATACACCCCTTTGCATTTTGTGTAAACGCCGCCGGGTGTAAAAAAATTATGACCGGCGGGTTCCTGTCGGAACCCGCCGGTCATAATCATCGCATTCTTTGCAGAAAAGATCAATCAAACAGCATATCGTGGATCGCGCTGACAGCCTTGTCGGCGTCGTCACGGTTGATGATGCAGGAGATCTTGATCTCGCTGGTGGAGATCATCTTGATGTTGATGTTGTTGTTGGACAGTGCCTCGAACATCTTGGAGGCAACGCCGCTGTGGCTCTGCATGCCGGCACCCACGATGGAGACCTTGGCGCAGGTGGTATCCACGCTCACGTCGTGGAAGTGTGCGCTCTCCTTCAGCACACGCATGGCCAGGTCGGCTTCGCCCTCAGAGCAGGTAAAGCTGATGTCCTTCTTGCCGTCGCGGCCGGTGGACTGCAGGATGATGTCCACGTTGATGTTCTTCTGAGCCAGCAGCCCAAAGATCTTGAAGCTCATGCCCGGCTCGTCGGGAACGTTCAGAATCGTAATAACGGCAACGTCGGTGTCCTTTGCGACGCCCTTGATCAGCATACCTTCCATGTCCTTTGTAACCTCCTTGACTACCGTACCGGGAACGGGATTCAGGCTGGAGAGCACCTCCAGCTCCACGTTATACTTCTTTGCCAGCTCAACACTGCGGTTGTTCAGCACCTGTGCGCCCAGGGATGCCAATTCCAGCATCTCGTCAAAGGTGATCTCGTCCAGCTTGCGGGTGTTGCGCACCTTGCGGGGGTCGGCGGTGTAAACGCCTTCCACGTCGGTAAAGATCTGGCAGCGGTCTGCGTGCAGGGCTGCTGCAATGGCAACGGCACTGGTGTCGGAGCCGCCGCGGCCCAGGGTGGTGATGTCATCCAGCTTGTTCAGGCCCTGGAAGCCTGCCACCACCACCACGCGGTTGCGCTCCAGCTCGGAGGAGATGCGCTCGGTCTCCAGTCGGCTGATGCGGGCCTTGGTGTAGGCACGGTCGGTGCGGAAGCCCGCCTGCCAGCCGGTCAGGCTGATGGCATGGCAGCCCAGCTCGTTCAGGGCCATGGCCAGCAGCGAAATGCTGATCTGCTCGCCGGTGGCCAGCAGCATATCCATCTCACGCGCCGAGGGGTTGTGGGTGATTTCCCCTGCCTTGGCGATCAGGTCATCGGTGGTGTCGCCCTGTGCGGACACCACCACTACTACATCATTGCCCGCGTTGTGGGTGTTGGCCACGATGCGTGCTACGTTGAAGATACGGTCCCGGTCCTTCACCGAAGAACCGCCGAACTTCTGTACGATCAACGCCATATCTTGTCACTCTCCTCTTTTTGCCCCTCGGAACTGCGAGGGGGTACGCCGGGCGGAAGCAGCAGGCAGTCTCCTTGCACTTCCTTTCCCCATTTATCATTCCACGGTTGCGCCGGTGTTATCGGCATCCAGTCGCAGCAGTGTAAATGCTTCACATCCGTCCAGACCTTCCAGCAGCTCCAGACCCTTTTCCAGCTTGGTATAGAACTTTTCGGCATCGGCCTTTTCGGCCACCGCCATCACGGTGCTGCCCGCGCCGGACACATACACAGCCTTTGCCCCGCACAGACGTGCCATGTCGAACACTTCTTTGGAGCCGGGCATCAGGGGCATGCGGTAGGGCTGGTGCAGCTTATCCTCGGTGGCAATGGCCAGCAGGTCGTGCCGTCCCTCGCAGAAGGCCGCAGGCACCAAGGCAGCCCGGGACAGGTTATACACCGCATCCTTGTGAGACACTTCCTTGGGCAGTGCCGCGCGGGCCGCTTCGGTCAGCAGCTTGTAGTCCGGCACGATGGCGGCAAAGCAGAGCGTTTCGTCCACGTTCCGCTTGACCGAGTACACCTTGCCGTCCTCGAACACGCTGCTGGTCAGGCCGCCCAGCAAAGCCGGGGCCACGTTGTCCGGATGCCCCTCGATGGAGGTGGCCAGCGTCAGCAGCTCCTGGGTGTTGAGCACATCGCCCAGCATCCGGTTGGCACCCAGCAGGCCCGCGATGATGCAGGCCGACGAGGAGCCCAGGCCCCGCGCCATGGGGATGGGGTTGGTCTGGGTGATCTTGAGGGGTGGGATCTGCTTGCCCACCTTCTCGAACAGTCCCTTGGCCGAGCGGTACACCAGGTTCGACTCCCCGCGGGGGATGCGGGTGCCGTCTGCGGACGAGATGTCCAGCACTTCGCTTTCTTCAAAGGTCACCGTGTTGTACAGGGTGACCGCCAGGCCCAGCGCATCGAAGCCGGAGCCGATGTTCGCGCTGGTGGCCGGGACCGAAACCTTGATCTTCATTGTCGGTGCCCCTTTCTTATGCTTCCTCGGACAGGCGCTTGAGCACCAGCTTCACGCTGCCGCCCATGGCCTCCACCTTGCGTGCTGCCTCGGCCAGTGCCTTTTCGTCGGCACGCTCCACAAAGTAGGAGCAGCCGTCGTAGCGCTCATCCACCACCTTGCCGTAGCCGTAGATGGCTTCCGCCACAGCAGGAGCAATGCCCGCCACACGCACATAATATGCGGCAGGGGTCGGGTCGGTGAGCATGCCGTCCACCGGCTCGGCAGGCTGCCAGAACAGGCTGTCGTGGACCTTGGAGCCGTGCTTCAGGGCGTCCACCACGTCAGCCACCACGGCGCTGGCGGTGGGCAGCTTGCCCGCGCCCTTGCCGTAGAACACCACGTCGCCCAGCATATCGCCCTTGACCAGCACCGCGTTGAACACGTCGTCCACGCTGGCCAGCTGGTTGGCCTTGGGCACCAGGCAGGGCTCCACACCGGCAGCCACGCTGCCGTCCTTGCCCCGCTTCATCCAGGCAATGAGCTTGATCACGCAGCCCAGCTTCTCAGCCGCTTCCACATCGGCGGTGGTGATGGCCCGGATGCCCCGGGTGGGGATGTTCTGGGGGTAGATCTGGTGGCCGCAGACCATGGAGGACAGGATGGCGATCTTGCGGCAGGCGTCGCGGCCGTCCACATCGTCGCTGGGGTCCTTGGTCTCGGCGTAGCCCAGCTCCTGGGCGACCTTCAGCGCATCGTCAAAGCTCAGGTTCTCACGCACCATATTGGTGAGCATGAAGTTGGTGGTACCGTTCACGATGCCCTCCACCTCGCTGATGACGTTGGCGGCCAGGCACTGGTGCATGGGGGTGATGATGGGGGTGCCGCCGCCCACGGATGCCTCAAACAGGAAGGCACAGTCGTGGGCCTTGGCCAGACCCAGCAGCTCGGCACCGTAGGTGGCCACCATCTCCTTGTTGGAGGTGCACACGCTGCGGCCGCTCTCCAGGCAGGCCTTCACGTATGGGTAGGCAAAACGGGTGCCGCCGATGGTCTCCACCACCACCCGGACCTCCGGGTCCTGCAGGATGGTGTCGATGCTCTTGACGAACAGGTTTGCAGCCGGGTGACCCGAAAAATCCTTCGGGTCCAGGATGTACTTGACCTCCACCGGCTCACCGGCACGGCGGGAGACCCCGGCAGCGTTGCGGCACAGCACCTCGTACACGCCGCTGCCCACCGTGCCAAAGCCCAGAATTGCAATTTTAGCCATTTGCGTTCCCTCTCCCTCTGTTACAGATTGTACCCGCAGTGCACGCCCACCACCATGCGCTGGCGGGAGAGCTTTTCAGTCAGCTCCTCCGGGGTCATCTGCATGGTATCGGTGCGGATGGTCACCGCCACAAGGGCGGCACCGTTTTCCGGCGTGGACTGGTTGATGGTCACGATGCTGGCCCCGGCGGCACTGATGCCGGCCAGCAGGCTCTGCAGTGCACCGGTCTCGTCCCGCAGGGTGGCCATCACGGTGACCACCTCGCGGTCGTTCTCGGAATCAAAGATACAATCTTTATACTTATAAAAAGCGCTGCGCGACAGGTCCACGGCGCGGGTCGCAGCCGAAATGCTGCGCGCTTCCCCGCTGGCCAGAAGCTCCTTGGCGCGGACCACCTTGAGAAATACCTCCGGCAGGACCTGTGCGTCCACCAGATAAAAGCGGCGTTCCAACTTGTTCACCTCACAAACACAAGTGTTCTTGCAGAGAATATAATAACATCCGACCCCCTGCAATGCAAGAGGCCGGATGTGATTTTGGCAGATTATCCAGTTTTGACTCGTGAAGTACCGTTTTTCCTTGCCGGTATTGCGGCTCCGGGGGCGCAATAGTGCGACTTTCGTTGTTCTTCGTCCACGCTCGGCGCACAGATCAGTCGGTATCGAGGTTGCTTGTATCTGTGGGGATGACAGTCTGCGGGGGAGCATCCTCTGCCGGGGCCGCCGGATCCGCTGCCTGCGTGGGGGCACCGTGCGAGTAGGTGCAGGTGTCGGGCAGGTCGTCGGCACGGTAGTAGCCCACTGCCGTGCTGGGGCAGGAGCTGCCGGCCAGCAGGCCGCTCTGGGTGCAGTAGCGGCGCTCCACCACCCCGGACGAGGCCGGGAAGGCCTTGTACGGCAGGTCTGCCTGAGCCTGCTCCATCAGAGCCTTCCAGGCCATAACACAGGTGCTGGTCTTGGCCTGCTTCTTGGTCAGGGTCTTGGTCATGTCATAGGGCGCATCGTAGCCCCACCACACGGCCGTGACGTAGTAGGGGGTGCCGCCCACGAACCACAGATCCTTTTCGTCACTGGCCGTACCGGTCTTGCCAAAGGCTTCCATGCCGTTGGAGTTGGGGTAGCGGCCGCTGGCGGTGCCCACGCTGGAGTACAGCACGTTCTTCAGCAGGCGGTTCATGACATACGCAGTGTCGCTGGTCAGGGCCTGATAGCTGGTGGCGTTGTTTTCCAGGTAGATGTTGCCGTCCCGGTCCAGCACACGGGTGTACAGGTGCGGGGTGGTATACTCACCGTCGTAGAAGATCTGGAAGGCCGCCGCCAGTGCCATGGGGGTCACGCCCTTGGTCTGGCTGCCCATGACCATCTGGGCCAGACCCACGTCATTGGTGGGGTCCAGCGTGGTCAGCTGCAGGGTGTTGTACAGGAAGTTGAAGATGTTGCTTGCGCCCACAAGGTCGCCCACACGCACCGCAATGGTGTTCAGGGAGCGGGCCAGGCCGTTCCACAGCGGCACATCGCTGTTGTCGCCGTAGTCGCCGCCGTAGTTGCGGGGCCAGCTGCGCCAGGCGTTGGGGTAGGCACGGAGCTGCTTGTCGGAAAGGCCCATCAGGCCGTTCTTGCGGCAGTAGTCCTCATCCCGGATGACCATGTCCTGCTTCTGGTACAGGGGCGAATTGTTGAGCATGGTGGACCAGTTCACCAGCCCGTACTCCACGCCCAGTGCATAGGCGCCGATGGGCTTGATGGTGGAGCCGGTCTGCCGCTCCACGCTGTAGGCGCGGTTCAGCGAGAGGCTCTTGGTCTTTTCGCCCAGACCGCCCACGATGGCCACCACGTTGCCGTCGTAGTCCAGCGTGACCATGGCCGCCTGGGTGCGCACGTTGCGGTAATAATACACGGTGCCGTCCTCGGCAACGCGGGTCTTGGGGGTGCCGTCCTCGTTCATCACCTGCACGTCGTCGTCCGAAATGGAGGTCACCTCTTCCTCATGCCAGCCGGCCGGGAAGTAAGCGTCGTTCGTGTTCAGCATCAGGTTTTCCATCTGGGACTGCAGCTTGGTGTTCACGGTGGCCTCGATGGTAAAGCCGCCGGTGTACAGCATCTTCTGGGCGTCCGCCTCCGAGATGCCCTCCTTGGCCATGATGTCCTCCACCACTTCCTGGAACAGTGCATCGGTGAAGTAGGAGGTCACGGAGGTGTTCTTCTTGTCGCTGTCGTCCTCTGCCAGCGTCAGCGGCTGGGCGGCGGCGTTGCGGTAGTCCTCCTCGCTGATCACACCCTGCTGCCACATGTTGTACATGATGAAGTTTCGGCGGTTGATCAGGTTCTCAGGGTTGGTGTAGGGGTTGTAGTTGGTGGGGTTCTTGGTGATGGAAGCGATGGTGGCACACTCCCACAGGGTCAGCTCGCTGACGTCCTTGTTGAAGTACTCGTTGGCCGCCGTCTGAACGCCCTGGATGGTGCCGGTGAAGCTGATGGTATTCAGGTACGCCTCCAGGATGGTCTCCTTGGAGTAGCTGCGGCTCAGGCAGAGGGCGCGGTAGATCTCACGCAGCTTACGCAGAGCGCCCTCAATGCCGCTGGCGCTGTTGTCATCGGTCAGGTTCTTGATGAGCTGCTGCTCCAGCGTGGAAGCACCCTGCTTGGAGCTGTAGATGGGCAGCAGATACTCATTGACCATGGCACCAATGGTGCGTTTGAAGTTGACGCCCGGCTCGTTGTAGAAATCCTTGTCCTCGGTGCAGATGAATGCATACTGCAGGTTGGTGGGGATCTGCTCCAGGTCGGCCCACACGCGGTGGCTGTTGGAGGAGCGCAGGGTGGCATACTCCACCTGTGCACCGGTGTCCGGATCGTTGGCCATGACCACGCTGGACTGGCTCAGCTGGATGTTGTCCAGGTCCAGCAGGTCGCCGTCGTTGGCCGTGGCCTGCACCACATAGAACACCATACCCACGGCCAGCAGACTGCCGGCCATGATGCCCAGGCACAGCAGGGTGGCAATGGTGCGGCCGATGAACCGCAGGATCGGGTGCTTTGCCTTTTCCTTCGGTTCCTTCGGAGCCTTTCCGGGCTTCCCGGGTTCCCTGACCGGCTGCTCCCGGCGGCTCTGGCTCACATTTACCTTACGTCCCGCCGCAGACTGCGAAGAACTGCCTTCGCCGCCCCGGTGGATCTTTCTCATCTCATTGCTGGAGATAGGGATCGCCTCCTGACCCATACTGGTAAAATGCAGCGCCTTTAGCGCTGTAAGATCTTTTCTCAAAAACCGCTGGTCACCCAGCATACGATACCATATTATAGCACGCCGGCCGGACGCGGGCAAGGACCAATCTTCTCCCGCAGGGCCGGTGTCCCATTCAATCATGGTCAGTATACCACATCCGGCCCGGCAAAGTACAGCATTCCACCGCAAAAAATGATTTTCCGGCGCACTTCCGGGCCATACTTCCGGTAAAACCACGAAAGGGGTGCTCCCTGCCCATGCGCAAATTCGGTCTGTGCCTGTTCTACGGGCTCTGTGTGTTCACCATCGCGTTCAGTCTGTTCTGGATGGCGCTGCCCCGCCTCCCCCTGCCGGAGGCCCCGGCGGACGAAACTCCGCCCATTTCCGGCAGCGTCAGTTCCCTGGTGCAGGCGGCAGCTCCCACGGCGGCGGGCTACTACCTGTGCGACACCGGCGGCCGGGTGGCCGTGTATGCCTGCAATGCCGACGGCACCCCCGGTGCCCTGCAGCAGCTCACCGGCATCTATGTGAACCTTCTGCCCGAAAACGACGTACTGCGCATCCGGCGCGGCATCCGGGTGCACAGCCTGCCGGAGCTGCAGGCCCTGCTGGAGGACCTGGGCGGGTGATTTTTCTCAGTTTCTTCCAATTTTTATTGACATTGATGCATTAGAATTATATAATCAGAGTATCAAAGCAAAGATTCTTAGTTCCGGGCTTCCGGAGGGAAGGAGTGCATCCAAATGTCTGAACCGGTCAGCATCCGCTACAAGTGCAAGTTCTGCGGCAATCAGCAGAACAAGAGCCTGCGCTCCGGCCCGCCCAACCCCGGCGTCTGCCTCAAGGCACCGGAGGACGGCAAGGGCTGGCATGGCCCGCACAAGTGGGTAGCCGTGCCGCACTGAGCCCGCACCTCATTTCCGGCATCCATCTGCGCAAAACAGCCCCGGACCGAATGGTCCGGGGCTGTTGTTTTTTTGGGGGGTCAGGCTTCCATCTGCTCCAGCGGCACAAGGTACTCCCTGCGGCACTGCTCGTACTCCAGCATGTAGTCCTTGGTGGGGTTGTGGTGCATGATGCTCTTGAGGGTGTGGGAGTCGTAATCCTCGCCGCCCTCCATGCCGATCATACGCACGGCCACATTGGAGCAGTGGTCGGAGATGCGCTCCACGTTGTTCAGCACGTCCAGGAACACCACGCCGGTGTCAATGGAGCACACGCCGTCCTTCAGGCGGCGGATGTGCTGGTCACGCAGGCGCTCCACCATCACGTCGATCACCTCTTCCAGCGGCTCCACCTGCATGGCCTTCTGGGTGTCGTCGCCCTCAAAGGCCTCGCCGGTCACGGTCAGGATGCGCTCCACGGCCTTTTCCAGCAGGATGAGTTCCTTCTGGGCGCTCTCGGAGAAGGAGGCCTCCTTCTCGTTCAGCTCCTCGGCCTTTTCCATGATGTTCACGGCATAGTCGCCGATGCGCTCGAACTCGGTGACAAAGTTCAGCAGCTCGGTCACGGCATGGCTCTCGTCATCGCCCAGCTCCTGATCGGTCATCTTAATAAGGTAATTGGAGATGGCCACCTCCATGCGGTCGATGAGGTTCTCCCGCACCTTGATGGCGCTCACGGTGTCCTCGTCCATCTTCAGCAGCAGCGGCGCAGCCAGATTGACGTTGCGGGCGGCACGGCGGGACATTTTGACCACCGCGTTCTTGGCTTGCTGCAGGGCCACGGCCGGGCTCTTGAACAGACGCTCGTCCAGCACCGGCATGCTCAGTTCCTGCGCTTCCTCAGCGTTGTCCGGCACCGTGAGCATGGCCAGCTTGGACAGCACCCCGCTGCACGGCAGGAACAGCAGCATGGCACACACACTGGACAGGGTGTGGATGTTTGCGATGGAGCTCTTGTTCATCACGTCATGCCACATGGGGATGCCGAAGGTGAACTGCACCGCATAGATCAGGGCCAGCAGTACGATGCTGCCGATCACGTTGAAGTACAGGTGGATGAGGGCGGCGCGCTTGCCGTCCTTGGAGGAGCCGCCG
>OOCR01001249.1_pt1 | contig 14180 bp, 10 predicted proteins | sample 1671491 | NCBI WGS metagenome assembly OOCR01 (sample SAMN06348162, study PRJEB24527) | human gut metagenome | biome: human gut; feature: ankylosing spondylitis patient; material: feces | host: Homo sapiens | place: China | collected 2015-10
CATAGCCGGACGTTCTTTTTTACAGATTTCCATACATTTTTCGCATCTGCCCTGAAATGGACAGCCTACCGGAAGATCCAACGGACTTGGAGCTTCCCCTTCAATTCCTTTAATCGGCTTGGAAAAGTCCATATTGATATCAAAAATAGAATCCATCAACGCTTTTGTATATGGATGAACTGCATTTTTAGAAAGCATAGCACCCGGAAGCACCTCAACCACATTTCCAAGATACATAACTGCAATTTGGTGAGCACACTGCTGAATCAAGGCAATATCATGGCAGATAAATCCAATTGTAATATTCTTTTCCTGCTGTAGTTTTGTAACTAATTCAATAATGGTTTTCTGTACGGATACGTCGAGCGCAGAAGTTGCCTCATCCATAATAATAATCTCCGGTTCTAATGCCAGCGCACGGGCAATTGCTACTCTCTGTCTCTGACCACCACTCATATTATGAGGATAACGGTCTGCAAAATCCCCTGGCAATTCCACCATTTTCAAAAGCCGGCGACACACTGCATCTTTTTCTGATTTTTTCAAGAAAAGTATGATTTTTATCGTATGAGCGCCGCTTTACTTTTTTGCTTTTACGCCAGTTTCCGCTTCTGCGGCCCGCAGCTGCCTGTCCTTTTCCAGCAGGGGCTTGAGGTACTGGCCGGTAAAGCTGCCGGGCACCTCGGCCACCTGCTCGGGCGTACCCTCGGCAATCACCAGGCCGCCGGCGCTGCCGCCTTCAGGGCCAAGGTCAATGATGTGGTCCGCACACTTGATGAGATCCAGATTGTGCTCGATGACAATGACCGTGTTGCCCGCATCCACCAGCTTCTGCAATACCTCGATCAGGCGATGCACATCCGCAATGTGCAGGCCGGTGGTAGGCTCATCGAGGATATACACCGTCTTGCCGGTGCTGCGTCGGGCCAGCTCATTGGCCAGCTTCACACGCTGGGCTTCGCCGCCGGACAGGGTGGTGGCACTCTGACCCAGGGTCACATAGCCAAGGCCCACATCCAGCAGGGTCTGCAGCTTGCGGGCGATCTTGGGCTGGTTTGCAAAGAACACCACCGCCTCCTCCACGGTCATATTCAGCACGTCCGCAATGGTCTTTTCCTTATACTTTACTTCCAGCGTCTCGCGGTTATAGCGCGCGCCCTTGCATACCTCGCAGGGCACATAGACGTCCGGCAGGAAGTGCATCTCGATCTGCAGGATGCCGTTGCCCTCACAAGCCTCACAGCGGCCGCCCTTGACATTGAAGCTGAACCGGCCCGGGCCATAGCCGCGCATCTTTGCATCCTGGGTCTCGGCAAAGACGGCGCGGATATCGTTGAACACGCCGGTATAGGTGGCCGGGTTGGAGCGGGGCGTGCGGCCGATGGGCTGCTGGTCGATGCCAATGACCTTATCCACAAACTCAAGACCCTCCACCCCGTCGCACTTGCCCGCACGGCTGCGGGCACCGTTCAGCTCACAGGCCAGCGTCTTGTACAGGATCTCATTGATCAGGCTGGACTTGCCGGAACCGGAAATGCCGGTCACACAGACGAACTCCCCCAGCGGGAACCGGACATCAATGTTGCGCAGGTTGTTCTCCCGGGCACCCCTCACGGTCAGGAAGTTCCCATTGCCGGTGCGGCGGGTCTGGGGCACGGCAATGCGCTTGCGGCCGGAAAGATAATCGCCGGTGATGCTCCGCTTGGCCTTACAGATATCCTTCACGGAGCCCGCCGCCACGATCTCGCCGCCGTGAACGCCCGCGCCGGGGCCCACATCCACGATATAGTCCGCGCTGCGCATGGTATCCTCGTCGTGCTCGACCACGATGACGGTATTGCCGAGGTCCCGCAGGTTCTTCAGGGTCGCAATGAGCTTGTCGTTATCGCGCTGGTGCAGGCCGATGCTGGGCTCGTCCAGCACATAGAGCACGCCGGACAGCGCACTGCCGATCTGGGTGGTGAGGCGGATGCGCTGGCTTTCGCCGCCGGACAGGGTGCCGGCCGCGCGGGCCAGGGTCAGGTAATCCAGACCCACGCTCTGCAAAAACTGCAGGCGGTTCCGGATTTCCTTCATGATCTGACCGCCGATCTGCCTCTGCTTCTCGGTCAGGTGAGGCTCATTTTCGGCAATGAATTTCAGCTCATCCCGGATGGACATTTCGCAGAACTCGCTGATGTTCTTATCCCCAACGGTCACTGCCAGCACCACCGGCTTCAGGCGCTTGCCGTGGCAGTCCGGGCACTCCACGCCGGACATGAAGCTGCCGATCTCTTCCTTCATCCACTCGCTGTTGGTCTCCCGGAAGCGGCGCTCCAGGTTCTCCACGATGCCCTCAAACGTATTATAGTAGACACCGCTGCCGAACTCGTTGGTTCGGTGCATCTCGATCTTTTCGCCGTTGGTGCCGTAGAGCAGAGCGTTCACCGCCTCGGTGCTCATATCCTTGATGGGCGTGTCCAGCGTAAAGCCGTACTTTTTACCCAGACCAAGGTAGTACATTTCGCTGACAGATCCCTCGGCGTAGTACCAGCCGCTGGCCTTGATGGCCCCCTGCCGGATGGACAGGTTCTTATTGGGCAGGATGCGCTCCTCGTCCACCCGCATGAACGTACCAAGGCCCGTGCACTTCTCACAGGCACCCTGGGGGTTGTTGAAGGAGAAGAGCCGGGGCGACAGGTCCCCGATGGAGATGCCGTGCTCCAGACAGGCAAAGTTCTGGCTAAAGGTCATGCACTCCCCACCGATGACATCGATCTCAGCGATGCCTCCGGTCAGAGCCAGCGCAGTTTCCAGTGAATCTGCCAGACGGCCCCGGATGCCCTTGCGCATGGCAAGGCGGTCCACCACGATCTCCACCGTGTGCTTGATGTTCTTTTCCAGCGTGATCTCTTCGTCCAGATCATACAGGTTGCCGTCGATCCTCACACGGGAGTAGCCGCCCCGCCGGGCGGCATCCAGCTCCTTCTGCTGCGTGCCCTTGCGCTGGCGCACCACAGGAGCCAGCACCTGGAATTTGGTGCCGTCCTCCAGCTTGAGCACGGCATCCACCATCTCATCCACGGTCTGCTGGCTGATGACACGGCCGCACACCGGGCAGTGGGGCACGCCCACCCGGGCATACAGCAGGCGCAGGTAATCATAGATCTCGGTCACGGTGCCCACGGTAGAGCGGGGGTTGTGGCTGGTGGTCTTCTGGTCGATGGAGATGGCCGGCGACAGGCCGGTGATCTCGTCCACATCGGGCTTGTCCATCCGGCCCAGGAACATCCGGGCGTAGCTGGAAAGGCTCTCCACATAGCGGCGCTGGCCATCGGCATAAATGGTATCGAAGGCAAGGCTCGACTTGCCGGAACCGGACAGGCCGGTCATAACAATGAATTTTTCGCGCGGAAGGGTCAGATCAATATTCTTCAGGTTGTGCTCCCGTGCGCCTTTGATGACGATCTTATCGTTTGCCAAGGTACTTTCTCCCTCTTCTCTGTGTCTGTGCATGGTTCTGCCTGCGCTCGGTCTCGGCATCCGAGTCCACGGTGGGGTTCTCGCCCCGGCGCAGGCGGTCGATCTGGTCACGCAGGAAGGCCGCATGCTCAAATTCCAGCAGCTTGGCAGCCTCCTTCATCTCCCGGGTCAGGCGCTCGATGGCAGCTTCCCGCTCCAGTTTGCCCATGCGGCGGGTATTCCGCTTTGCGTTCTCCGCCTTATCGCTGATCTCAATGCTGTCCGCAATGGCCTTGACGATGGTCTTAGGTACGATGCCGTGCTCTTCATTGTAGGCCATCTGGATGGCGCGGCGGCGCTCGGTCTCTGTGATGGCACGGTCCATGCTGTCCGTCACTTCATCCGCGTACATAATGACCAGACCCTCGGCGTTGCGGGCCGCGCGGCCAATGGTCTGGATGAGGCTGGTCTCACTGCGCAGGAAGCCTTCCTTGTCGGCATCCAGGATCGCCACAAGGCTGACCTCGGGCAGATCCAGGCCCTCACGCAGGAGGTTGATGCCCACCACCACATCGATGGAGCCCAGGCGCAGATCTTTGATGATCTCCATCCGTTCAAAGGTATCCACCTCGTGGTGCATATATTTGACCTTGATGCCCTGCTCGGTCAAGAAATCGGTCAGGTCCTCGGCCATCTTCTTGGTCAGGGTGGTCACAAGAACACGCTCGTTTTTCGCCGTGCGGGCGTTGATCTCGCCCAGCAGGTCAGTCACCTGCCCCTCCACAGGCCGCACCGAGATCAGCGGGTCCAGCAGGCCGGTGGGCCGGATGACCTGCTGCGCGATCCGGGTGCTGTTCCGGCGCTCGTACTCGCCCGGCGTGGCCGAGACGAACACCATCTGGTTCAGTTTGCTTTCCACCTCCTCAAACTTGAGGGGGCGGTTGTCAAAAGCCGACGGCAGACGGAAGCCGTATTCCACCAGCGTCTTTTTGCGGGCATAGTCGCCGCCGTACATAGCACGCACCTGCGGCAGGGTGACGTGGCTCTCATCCACGAAGAGCAGAAAATCCTCCGGGAAATAATCCAGCAGGGTGGTGGGCATACTGCCCGGCGCACGGCCCGACAGCACCGCCGAGTAGTTCTCGATGCCCTTGCAGATCCCCACTTCGGTCAGCATCTCGATGTCATAGTTCGTTCGCTGCTGGATGCGCTGGGCCTCGATGAGCTTGCCCTCTGCGGTAAACTTCTTCACCTGCTCGTCGCACTCGGCGCGGATCTTTTCAATGGCCGCTGCCTTTTTATCGGCACTGACGATGTAGTGGCTGGCCGGGAAGATGGCCACATGCTTCACCACATTCTGCCGGGTGCCGGTAACGGGGTTGAACTCCGTGATGCGGTCGATCTCATCCCCGAAGAACTCCACCCGGATGGCAAGGTCGCTCATGTAGGCCAGATAGATATCCACCGTGTCGCCATGAACACGGAACTTATTGCGGATAAAATTGATGTCGTTCCGCTCATATTGCAGGGTGACCAGCTTTTTGCACAGGTCATCCCGCTCCATCTGCATCCCGGGCCGCAGGCTGATGACCATGCTGCGGTAATCGATGGGGTCACCCAGAGAGTAGATGCAGGACACCGATGCCACAATGATGACATCCCGCCGCTCCGAAAGCGCCGCCGTGGCCGAATGGCGCAGGCGGTCGATCTCATCGTTGATGGCGCTGTCCTTTTCAATGTAGGTATCGGTGCTGGGAATGTAGGCTTCGGGCTGGTAGTAATCGTAGTAGGAAACAAAATACTCCACCGCATTGTCCGGGAAGAACGAGCGGAACTCGGTGCAGAGCTGGGCCGCCAGCGTCTTATTATGGGCCAGCACCAGCGTGGGGCGGTTGCACCGGGCGATCACGTTGGCCATGGTAAAGGTCTTGCCGCTGCCGGTCACACCCAGCAGGGTCTGGCAGCGGTCGCCCCGCTCAACCCCCTCTACCAGCTGCTCAATGGCCTGGGGCTGGTCACCCGTGGGGGCATAGTTGGAGACGAGATGGAACTGTTCATCGGCCATGTCTCGGTTCTCCTTTCTGTTCTCAGATGGAACTACAAATAGTTGTGCTTTTCATGTTGATTATAACACAATTATTTTATAATATCAATACGGCCTGAGCATCTCCCCGGTCTGGAAATCGTAGAACGGCAGGCGGTTGGCCTCCCGCATGGAGAAATATTCGCTCTCGGTCAGAATGATATGATCCCGCAGATGCACCTTGACCAGCCCCAGTGCCCGGACGATGTTCTCGGTGGCCATCAGATCCTCCCGCGAGGGCAGAGCCACGCCGTTGGGGTGGTTATGGCAGAGCACCACGCTGTCGGTACCGCCCTTGAGGGCTGCCGCCACCACATCCTTGATCTCCAGACTCACCCGGTCGCTGGTGCCGTCCCGCAGCCAGAACAGCCCCTTGATGCGGCTGCGGCCATCCAGCGCGGCCAGCAGGGCGCGCTCCTGCACAGTCCCGGCAAACTGTGCCATCAGGTATTCGGCCATCTGGTCGGTGGTCTTCATGCACTTTTTGCCGTTGACCGCACACTGGGTATAGTATCTGCCGATCTGCGGCAAAAGATGCAGCATCCGGGCGGTGGAGGGGCCTACACCCTCCACCGTCATCAGATCCTCCTCGGAGGCATCCAGCACCCCGGCAAAGTCTCCGAACCGGTCTATGAGGACATGGGCAAGGCCGTTGGTGTCCTTGCGGGTGTTGGTGATATAAAGGACATATTCCAGCGCTTCGTGGGGTTCCAGACTTTCCAGTCCGTACTGCTCTACCCGGGCGCGCATCCGCTGGCGGTGCCCCTTGTGCTGGCCGCTTTCCTTCGCCATGATCGTTCTCCTTTTGCGTTATTACTCTAATAGTACCGTTTTTTCAGCAAAACACAAGGGGGCACAGGAAATATTCTGCGTTGACTTCAAAGAAAGGGTGGTTTATTATAGAGAAAAGGCTTTTTATGAATCAATATCCCTCTCAGTCAAAGCCTGCGGCTTTGCCAGCTCTCCCAAAGGGAGAGCCCCTTGTGGCTCTCGGTCAGCATGTACTGAACCCGGGAGATGCATTGCCTCTCCCTTTGGGAGAGGTAGATTTGCGAAGCAAAGACGGAGAGGGCTTGTCCTTCATCTGATAAAAGGAACGATTTTATGAAACAATTTACTGCCACCGCAAACGACGAGGGCGTGCGGCTTTCCCGCTTTGTCCAGAGCGTGACGCGCGATCTCCCCACCAGCCTGCTGTACAAGAGCTTCCGCAACAAACGGGTCAAGGTCAACGGCAAAAAGGGAGCCCCCGAGGATCGGCTCAAGGCGGGCGACCTCATTGAGCTGTACATCAACGATGAATTCTTCCCGCCCGAGGGCGCAAAGCCTGCAGCCCGCAAGCCTGCCCCCAAAAAGCAGCAGAACCAGCCCAAGGTGACCGTCATCTACGAGGACGAAAACATTGCCGTGCTGTACAAGCCCACCCACCTGCTCTGCCACAGCGACCGCACCGGCGATGCCAACCTTGTGGACGCATTCATCCAGTATCTGGCCCAGAAGGGCGAGTACGATGCGGGCGGTGAGAACCGCTTCAAGCCCGGCATCTGCAACCGGCTGGACCGCGGCACCGAGGGCCTTGTCATCGCTGCCAAGAGCTACGCCGCCCTGCGGGACATGAACGAGATCATCCGCACCGATCTGCTCAAAAAGGAATACTACACCATCACCGTGGGCATCCCCCAGAGCGGTCGGTTCACAGCCTGGTGGGAGCACGACGAAAAGAACAACAAGGTCAGCATCCACGCCCACCAATCTCAGGATGAGCGCCGCAAGCAGATCATCACCGATGTGGACGTGCTGCGCACCGCCGGGTCCTTTGCGCTGTGCAAGATCGGCCTGGTCACGGGCCGCACCCACCAGATCCGCGCGCATCTGGCCTATCTGGGCAAGCCGGTGCTGGGAGATATCAAATACGGCAACCGCAAGATGAACGAGCGCACCGGCACCCGGACGCAGGCTCTCTGCGCCGTCCGCATCAGCTTCCTGGATATACCGGAGGAGAACACCCTGCACTACCTCACCGGCAAGGTCATCAAGCTGAAGGACCCCCAGATCGTCAAACAGTTCGACGCACTGGATAAGAATAAAGAAGGAGCAACATCATGGCAGACCTGCGGGACGAGGACGGTACCCTGATCGGCTACTACGAGAAGCATGATTCCCGAAAAGCTGAAACTATGAAGCAGTACGATTTATTCTGACAAAGAAAGGCGAACTCCACACAAAAAAGACTTTGCCGCCTACCCCCGTGCGAAGATGCTACTCTGCTATACCTCCCGCATAGACAAAACGAACGCCTGCCGGGCTTTTCTCACTCGGCAGGCGTTCGTTCGTTTTTATGGGGTCGATTCGTTACTTTGCCAGCAGCTCGTCGGCCAGCACATCCATCTGTGCCTCAGCGGCGGCATTGGCGGCAGAGCGGATGGTCACAACGGCATCACAGACGGTGATGTTCTTCATGCCGTCCAGCTCGGCACGCATCAGCTTTGCAGCCATGGGGGCCCAGGTGCCGTTCTCCATCAGGCCAACGGTGCGGCCCTGGAAGTTCTTGGTCTTGAGGTGGGTCAGCAGATTCTCCATCGGCGGGAAGAGGAAGCCATCGTAGGTGGCGCAGGCCAGCACGATCCGGCCGCAGCGGAAGGCCTCAGTGACGGCATAGGAGACATCGGTGCGGGTCAGATCCATCTCCACCACCTTGGCACCCTTGGCGCGCAGCTTCTCAGCCATGGTGTGGGCGGCGGCTCTGGTGTGGCCGTGGATGGAAGCGCTGGCCACCAGGATCTTCTCCGGCTCCTCAGCCTTGTAGCTGGACCACAGGTCATAGTAGTTCAGGTACTTGCTCAGATCGCCGGTCAGCACGGGGCCGTGCAGGGGGCAGATGGTGGCGATATCCAGCGCGGCGGCCTTTTTCAGCAGAACCTGCACCTGCGGACCGTACTTGCCCACGATGTTCAGGTAGTAGCGGCGGGCCTCGCTGGCCCAGTCGGCGTTTTCGTCAAACCTGGCCACTGCACCAAACCGGCCAAAGCCGTCTGCAGAGAAAAGCACCTTTTCACTGCTCTCATAGCTCACCATGACCTCGGGCCAATGCACCATGGGGGCAAGCACAAAGGTCAGGGTGTGGGTGCCCAGGCTCAGGCTCTCGCCGTCCTTCACCACCACACGGCGCTCTTTGGCAACGGCATCCGCCCCAAAGAACTGATCCATATACAGGAAGGTCTTGGCGTTGCCCACCACCTGCATTTCCGGGTAGAGGGTGGCCAGTCTGGCGATGTTGGCACCGTGGTCAGGCTCCATGTGGCTGACCACCAGATAATCCGGCTTGCGTCCGGCCAGTGCCTCGGTCAGGTTGGCAAGCCAGGGCTCCGTGGCACGGTTGTCCACCGTATCCAGAATGGCGGTCTTTTCGTCCAGAATGACATAGGAATTGTAGCTCACACCAGTGGGCACCGGGTACTGGCTCTCGAACAGGTCAATGGTGGTATCGTCCACACCCACGCCCAGAATGGCATCGCTGATCTTTTTCACGCTCATAGCAGACATCCTCTCTATCCATATTGCTGTGCCGAAAAAGCGGCGGTATAATACTAATAACAGTTCCTAGTATAGCACATTGTTAAAGATTATTCAAGCTCCTCCGGCAGTCTTGCTGCCACCGGCCGGCCGGGCTCGGTGTCCAGCTCCAGCAGGGCTGCCGCGCTGGCATCATCCAGGCTCTGGACACTGCGGAGCTTGCGGCTGATGGCCCGGCTGCGGACACCAATGAGGTTGTCCAGCTCTTCATCGGTCTGGCGCAGGCGCTGCTGCATCTTGGAGAGCCCCTGCCCGAACTTGTCGAACTCCGTCTTAACGGCACCCAGCAGCTGCCAGACCTCGCCGGAGCGCTTCTGGATGGCAAGGGTCTTGAAGCCCATCTGCAGGCTGTTGAGCAGAGCCGCCATGGTGCTGGGGCCTGCAATGTTCACCTGATAATCCCGCTGCAGCACCTCCAGCAGACCGGCGTTCACCACCTCGGCGTACAATCCTTCAAAAGGCAGGAAGAGGATGCCAAAGGTCGTGGTGTAGGGCGGTTCCACATACTTTTCCCGGATATCCTTTGCCTCGCTCCGCAGCACCAGCTCCAGCGCATGGCGGGCATTCTCCACCGCCTGCGCATCGCCGGAGGCCTGGGCATCCTGCAAGTGCGCGTAGGTATCGCCGGGGAATTTGGAGTCGATGGGCAGCCAGACCGTGCCGCCGTCCGCACCCGGCATCCTGATGGCATATTCCACCCGCTGGGTGCTGCCCGGGATGGTGGCCACATTGGTCTCGTACTGTTCCGGGGCCAGGATCTCTTCCAGAATGGCCCCCAGCTGGATCTCGCCCAGAATGCCGCGGGTCTTAACGCCCGAGAGCACCTGCTTCAGCCCGCCCACATCGGCGGCAAGGTTCTGCATCTCGCCCAGCCCCTTGTACACCTGTTCCAGCTGGTCGTTCACGGCCTTGAAGCTCTCGGTCACCCGCTTCTGCAGGGCATCCTGCAGCTGCTCATCCACGGTATGGCGGATCTCATCCAGCTTTTTGGCGTTCTCGGCCTGCAGGGCGGTCATGTTTTCCGCAAGGGTCCTGCGCAGCTCTTCCAGCTTCTGGGTGTTGGCAGCCTCCAGACTCTGGAGCCGCTGGGTCAGGATCTGCTGCTGGCCGCTCTGGCCCTGTGTCAGCGTGGTGCTCATGCTCTGTACTGAGGTCTGCAATGTCTCACTGACACTGCGGATGGCGGTGTAATTCTGCTCCGCCATTGCCGCCTGTCTGGCCGCAAAGTCTTTTGCCTGTGCATCGAGCTGCTGCTGCATCCAGCGCTTGAGCTCCTCGTAGTCTCCCCCGTTCCGGGGCTTGTTCAGTTTCCAGAGCACCACCGCCAGCAGCAAGCAGATGGTGATCAGCAGCAGGGTGTACAATCCAGCTAAAAATTCCATTGATTATAAGTCCTCGAAATCGACCAATTCTTTCCGGGTATCCAGCGCATCGCCATAAAGGCCCACGCCGTCCACCTCGCACTCGCCCGACTGGTTATCATAGGGGTCGGAGCGGAACCCGTACATCGGCGGGTCAAAGGGTGCTTCAAAGGCGCGGTTTGCCACCATGCGCCCGGTGTCCAGGCTGCCGAAGTAGTGGCGGCGCAGCTCTTCCTCACCCTGCCGTGCCATGGAGGCACCAAACGAGCAGTCGGCATACATCCAGCCCTTGGGGGCAATGTAGAACATGGCCCAGTCGTGGCAGCCCACGCCGGTGGGCGACACCGACAGGCCGCTCTGCCAGCGGGCCGGAATGCCCACCAGACGGCAGAGGGTGATGAAGGTCAGGGCCATAATGCCGCAGTCACCGCGCCGGTCCCGCGCGCAGCGGTCGGGCAGGCATTCCTGCACAAAGTAGGCGGGCTGATAGTGATACCGCACGTTCAGGGTAACGTAATCATAGATGCGCTTTGCCTTTTCCGCCGGGTCGGTGATCCCTTCGGTCAGCTGCGCGGCCAGCGCCCGCAGATAGGGTGTGAACACGATATGCGGGGCCTGCTCCTCCGTATCAAAGGTCGGCTGTTCCGGTGCAGGCACAAAGTCCAGCGGGTCGGCATAGACTGCCGTTGTCTTGTAACGGTACTGCACCCCGAAGCGGCGGTTTTCGGTCAGGTCAGCCTCCCAGCAGACTGTGCGCTGGGGGGCGTTTGCATCGGCGATGCGGCCCGGCTGCTCGGTAAAGCTCTGCAGCTCGATCTCGCTCTGGGCCAGGCATTCCGCCGGGATGGGCAGCCAGGCGCGGACGTGCACGCTCTCCCGGCCCTCTGCCTTTGCCTTGGCCAGAGCGGCGGCAAAGGCCTCATCTGACATCCCCACGCTGGTTTTCAGCGTGATGCGGGCACTGGCCTGCCCTTCCCGCTCCATCTGGTCATGGATGCGGCGGCGGCGCTCCCGGGCCAGCGTAGCCGGGGCGGGCGGGTCGAGCTGACGGGCGGCAAGGTCGGCGTGGGTGGCGATCAGCGTCTCGGCAAAGCGGTCAAGGTAGTGCTTCTCCCCTTCCACGAACCGCCAGTCCACCCGGCCATCATGCACCAGCTGGCGGAACTCCTCCACCGTGAAATCCCGCACAAGGCCCTGCATCCGGGCCACGGCCTGTGCCTCGTTCCAGCAGTATTCCTGCGGCAGACGGCACATGATCTCCTTCTGCACCAGCAGGGCATCCCGCAGCGCGTTCACGCCGTGGGGCACAGGGTTGGCGGGCTGCTCATACTCCGGCATTTCCAACCCCTGACTGCGGGGGCTGTTCTGGGTCTCCGTCCAGTCCTCGGCCAGATATTCATCGATCCGTGCCACGGCTTCTTTGTAATAGCCTGCGGCCTTCAGCCGCTCCACATCATCGGGCAGACCGACGTTCAGATGCACAAATGCTTCGTTCAGATTTTTCATCCTGTTTCATCCTTTCTCTCAGGCGCACTGCTCTTCCCAGAAAGCAGTGGCTTCCACCAGCCAGTTCTCGGCATCTGTTCCGGTGCCGATGCCGCAGACGTGAGGTGCATTGTTGAACACCCGGTAAACATGCTTGACGTGATTGGCCTGCAGGGCAGCTTCCAGCTGCGGTCCCTGCCGCCAGTAGACCAGCTCTTTCAGCAGCGTGTCGTTCACACCGTGCCAGTGGTAGGTGGCGGGGTAGTCCGGCGTGATCTCATCCGAAAGGTTCCGGGTATAGTATTTGGGGCCGTATGCACCGATATCCTGGATGACATGGTAGATGGGCTTGATGTAGGTCATATCGTTGATGGGGTAGCCCAGCAGCAGGGCGGCGGGCTTTGGCACATTGTAATGCTTATACCCCACCGATTCCGTGCCAAACAGACCCGTCAGGTGGCCGCCCATGGAATATCCCACGATGGCGTACTGCTCCGGCTGGATGCCAAACTCCGCAGCGTGTTCCTCAATGTACTGCATAGCCCGGCCGATGTCCTCCAGCGGAGCGTCATCGGAAGCATCCGTCCAGACGCGATACCGCAGAATAAAGGCGGCATAGCCCAGTTCATGCAGCTGCCAGGCCGTGCAGGCCCCCTCCTCCAGCTCGGCGCTCTCATTGGCACCGCTGCCAGCCAGGATCAGCGCAAACTTGGCATTTTCAGCCTTGGCCGGGAAATAGAACAGGCCGGTGTTGTTTTTGGTGCGGTCCGCCGCCTTTTCCGCATCCGTGTAGAACGAGTGGGTGACCTGAACGCCATTGTTGTAGTTCTCAATGACCAGATTCAGCCCCTTGGCACAGCCTTCGGCCACATACTCGTTGGTGTAGCCCTCCACAGTGGTCATCTCCCACAGGGCCTGACCCGGCGGACAGTCCTTATCCTGCGAATAGGTGTAGAAGCCGGAGTTCTTGATGCCCGGGTTGCTGCGCACTTCCTTCATGGTGGTCTGAGCCGTGATGTTGGGTTCTCCCTTTTCCATCACGGCACCGACGGGCAGGGCCAGCAGTGCCAGCAGACACAGCACCATCGCAACGATTCGTTTTGCCTGTTTCATGTTCCGTTCCTTTCCCCCGGCACCGCCCTGATTGCATTTTCCCATACAGAGGACTATAATATGAGACTGCACAGGCGGCACCGGTTGGTTTTTGTTCTATTGTATCACACCCACCGGTATTGTCAAAACAAATCTGTCCGCAAAATCCATGCGTTGTGATTTCCACGCTTCCGAGGGGCCGGGTATTCAGATTCCGGACACTCTGCCCGGTCTGAGGTGAACAGGTTTCCATTGTGATTTGCGGCAGATTCTGCTATACTGAAAAAAGATATTGCACACGCAATGAGGGGAAACCGGAGCATTGCGGCTCCGGTCAGGATAGGAATATGAGTGAGATCACAGTCCGGCCCATGATGCCGGAGGATTGGACTGCCGTGTCCAAAATATATCTGGAGGGCATTGCCACCGAGCACGCCACCTTCCAGACCAACTGCCCGCCCTACACCGCCTGGGACGCATCCCATACCCAGGAATGCCGCCTGGTGGTGCTGGACGATGGGGTCGTGGCCGGCTGGGCAGCCCTGCATCGGGTAGACCCCCGCTGGTGCTACCGCGGCGTGGCCGAGGTGAGCATCTATGTCGGGGAGAAATTCCGGGGCAAGGGGCTGGGCTATCACCTGCTCACGGCGCTCTGCCGCGAGGCTGAACAGGCCGGGTACTGGACGCTGCAGTCCACGGTGCTGCAGGACAACGCCCCTTCCCGGGGCCTGCACCTGAAATGCGGCTTCCGCGTGGTGGGCCGCCGGGAGCGCATTGCCCGGGACTGCCACGGCCGCTGGCTGGACACCTACCTGATGGAGCGGCGGTGTGCAGCGGACGAACCGGCGGGCTATAAAAAGCTGTAAGGCGCTTTTTGCGGAAAAGATTTACAGTTTTTTCAAAAAGCGGCCTTGAAAATCCACAAAAATATGATATACTAACGTAACGATACCAAAGCGATAGAAAGGAGGCGCGCGGAATGGCACCGACCAAAGAGCGTCCGGCAACCAAGACGATTGCCACAAACCGGGAAGCGCGCCACGAGTATTTCGTTCTGGAAGCGCTGGAGACCGGCGTTGAGCTGAAAGGCACCGAGGTCAAGAGCCTGCGTGCCGGCGGCGTGAACCTGAAAGACAGCTGGGTCG
>OOCR01001263.1_pt1 | contig 14074 bp, 16 predicted proteins | sample 1671491 | NCBI WGS metagenome assembly OOCR01 (sample SAMN06348162, study PRJEB24527) | human gut metagenome | biome: human gut; feature: ankylosing spondylitis patient; material: feces | host: Homo sapiens | place: China | collected 2015-10
CGCTCGGCGTTGACGCGGTCACCGCTTACGAGCTTCTTGAAGATCGCCGGGTTCGCGATGAACTCATCGCCGATGTCGTCGCCGATGTTGGCCAGCTTGCCGAACAGCTCCGCCGTCTTGAACCTCTCGCCAAGCTCGGCCAAATCGAGGGCCGACGTATTGCTGTCGCCGAGCAGGGTCTTGAGCATATCCAGATACGTCGACTTGCCGTTGGCCTTGTCACCGACCAAGATGAAACTCTTACGGAGCTCATTGCGCCTATAGAACAGGTAGCCGATGACCTCCTCCAGCAATGAGTAGATCCCGTCGTCGCCGCAGGCGAGGCGGCGCAGCGTCTTATCGGTGAACTCAGACCAAATCGTCGGGTCGTACTCCCACGGGATGCGGTTCGTTATCACGAACTCCGGCGAGAACGGCATGAGCTCACCCGTCTTGAGGTCATACACGCCGTTGGCGAACGCGATGTAATCGGCATCGGCAGCGGGTGCGTCGTCTTGGATGAGCACGTCGAGGTAATTAAGCACTTCGGTACGCTTGGCCTTCGACAGCATAGGCAAATGCCGAATCATCGCGTTCTCGATGAGCAGATTGCCCGATACATAGACGCCGTCGCGGTATACATGGAGCTGATGGCCGATCTTGATGATACGGTGTTCGTTCTTGAGGTACTCGGCGAACTTGTCGAACAGGAACGTGCCTTTGTGAAAGAAAACGTCTTCGGCGAAAGCGTCGTCGCGGTAGACGACGCTCAGTTCTTGCTGCTCCATGGGCTTCTCGAACATGTACCGGTTGATGATGCCCAGGGTTTCGCGCGCCTCGTCTTTCGTGAAACCCTCCGACTGCAGCGTCAAGATGTAGTTAAACAGTGCTTGGTTGCGGCCGTCGCCCTCTTCCATCTCGCCAAACTCGGGCGTATACGGCACAGGCCTAAGCCAGCACGGCAGCTCGTCGTAATCCTCATCAGGCTCGATGTCGTAGATCACGTCGCGCTCGTGGCCGTCGACTTTCAAACTGCCGTACGTGGCTTTCGACCCGACTTTAATGTCTGCGTCGATGCCGACGGCCAGGCGTGCATGCGTCTTGCATTTCATACCACGGGGGTAGCCGACGAAATAGAAATGCTTGCCGCGTGTCGTCGCGACGACCTTGCATGCGACCTGCTCGGCCTCGATGATGTCCATCAGCTTCTCGCTCTGCGCCATGTCGTCGACATCGACTAAAATCGTCTCAGGCGCCAACACACCACCGTAACCGTCGAGTTTGCGTGCCTGGGCCAATGTGAGGTATCGGCCGTCCTTCAGCTTCTGCGCACACTTCTTGCCGTTGAGCTTCACATATCCGATAAATAGACGGTCCATCACATCACCCCAAACTGCGCTAGTCGCGTTTTCGCAAGTTGGATATACCAACTTTTGTCCAAATGGCTCGGGCACTTCTTGCCATGCACGTCACCGTTGTCGATAAACGAGTGCTCGCTCGTGTTGCCGAACTTCTCCGGCTTGGCCTTGCCGGCCTTGACGCGCCCGATCATGCCGTCCGACTCGCGCGTAGATGCGAAGACGCGGAAGCATCTATCTGTGAGCCGCTCATGCCCATGCACGCCGTACTTGTATTTGCCGGACACCTTCACCACACGCTGGTAATCGATCAGATCATCGTCGGCGGCGATCGTGTCTTCGACGGGCACGCCGTGCACCATGAACTCGACGAGCGCCTTGTTGACGACGGCGAGGTCGTAGTCGAGCGGCCCCAGCTTCTTGACGTACGCGCCTTTCGTCTTCATCGACCCGTCTGCCGCCACGAGGACGTAGTTGTTGACGTCCTTCTGGTAGACGCGGGTGAACTCATCGAATTCCAAGCCCATACCTGTGCGGTGCTCCCACTCATAGGCCACGTCGTCGACTCGGTCGTAAAATGCATCAGGCCCGCCTTTGAAACCGTCAGGCATGCGGATGAGTACGCCATCGGTGTTGCTCTGGATGATCTCGGCACCGACGTCGCGAACGAGCTTGTGCATGAGGTCGATGAGCATGAGCTGGCCGTTGACGCAGACCATGTTGGCTTGCCGCGGGTCGTAGAGTGCATTGAACTTGTCTTTGCTGGCGCCGTAGGTGCCGTTGACGACGAGTTTCAATGCCTTCTGGCGCGGGTCTTTCGCGTGCTTCAATTCGATACGGTGGTCTCGAATATCCTTGAATTTCGACGGATCATGCACATTACGCGATAGCAGTTCGTGCGCGATCATCTCGGCCGGGTAATAACTCTCGACGTCGACGTTGATGAAATAACCCTCGCCGGCGTACTGCGCGAGCGCACCGTGCAAGCCTCCCCACGCACACTTGTGGGGGCAACCGGCAATGTCGAAATCGAGCGTCGCGGAGTAATCTTGATTCGCCGGGTCGAGGTACCACGAACGGATGAAATCATACGGGCCGAGGTCGAGGCACGGCAACGGCACGATGTCGAACTCGTCGTCGCGTGGGCGTGCAGGCCGCTTGGCACCCAAGATGATCGCCGTGAGCTGTGCGTCGGTCTTGCCGAGGTACACCAACGGCAAGTCGAACATTTTGAGCAGGTCCATGCGGGCGTCGAATTCGCTTTTGCGCTGCATGAATACCTCGATCGTCTGCTCGACATCGTGGCGGCAGTATTTCACGGTCTCGGCGATCTCCGCCTCGGTCAATTTGCGGTCGATGTCGAACGGCACCGTCGTCTCGCAGATGTCGTTGCCGAGGTACGCCTCGTGTGTCTTGAGGCCCCTGTCGGTACGCGGGTGGAATACATCGTAATTGACCATGTACACCTTGCGCAACAGGCTCGAATACTGCCAGCCCTTGTTGCCTTCGGCGATGATGAAATCATTGATCGCCTTCGGGTCGAAACCGCACAAGATGCCTTTGAAAATAAACTGGTCATAATGAAGGTTGTTGTAACCCACCCAGATCTCACGTTTGTGCCCTTCGTAGAGCGCGGTGAGCGCGTCGGCATCATTGATGATGACGCGCTCATCGTGAGTGACGGGGTTGATGACTACGACCATCCAGTCGTGTTTGAAAACTTCGAAGTCGTAGAAATTAAGCATCGCCGCACCTAGTCAAGCTCGAAGATATCAGTGATCTGGAAGGTGTCGAAGCCCTTGTTGTTCTCGCCGTACTCCAAGCCATACTCGAATTTGCCGTCGACATACTCAGCAATATCGAGCATCAAGTCGTTGTACTCTGCGTAACTGGTGAACTCGACGTCGATGTCGGAACCCTCAGGCAGCAGCGAACGGAGGAAAGCGTTCATGATGTGAATCTGGAAGCCCTGCGTGATAACCTGGTTCATGAAAATGCGCTGGCCCTTGAACTCGCCGTCGCTCACGATCTTCATCCAGCATGACGCCATCGGCTTGCCGGTCTTCTTGGTCTCGGTGAGCTCGAGCTTGTCGATCGCGACCTCATAACTGCCGTGCGGCACGTCCTTGAAATCGGCGCCGCCGTTTACCTCGGCGTCGGCGATGTCCTTCTTGAGGCCGTCGATGTCGACCATCTTGTCAAACTTGCTGAAGTCCATGATATATCCTTTCAGGTGTTAACTACTGTTTACTCTTCGACGACGCGGCGCTTACGGGTGCGACGCTTCGGCTTCTCCTCGACTGCCTCGGGCTCCGCGGCTTCCTCGGTGTCGAACGGCGGCTCTTCCTCGGTGACAGGCTTGGCCTTACGCACACGACGCTTCGGTTTCTCTTCCGTGGCGTCAGGCTCCTCGATGACCTCGGTCTCAGTCTCACCCTCAACCTCAACCTCAACCTCAGGCTTAGGCTCTGCCTTCTTGCGTTCCTTCGGCTTCTCGGCCTCGGCCTTCGTGCCCTGTGCTTCGAGCAGTGCAGCGTTGAACGCCTCGACGGTAAGGTCGCAGCGGTTACGCTTGAAATCGATACGGCCGCCGCCGAAAACGTTTTCGTTCTTGCGGAGCTGGAGGAAATGGCCGCGCTCGTCCATATATGCGCGGAGCGTCATAGTGACGGTGCCGGCGAGCACGTTCGCGACCTTATCTTGCAGGTTAGGCTTGAATGTCGAGACCTTCAAGCCGTTGGCGTACGTGATCTCGGTGACGAGCTCCTTAGAGATATAGATGACGCGGTAGCCGAGGGACTTGAGGCGCTTAATCTGGCTGAGGAACTCAGTGCGTACCATGTCCCAGCCCTTACCATAACCACTATCGCTCTCGTGTTTGATGCCGAGTTGGTCGAACACATAGAAACGGCAGTGCTCGTAGAGGTCCTCGACGAGGTCAAGCGCGATAACCTTGAACGTGTTCTCATGCTTCTCGAGCTCGTCGATTACCTCACGAAACTTCGACCAGGCCAGGATCTTCTTGGTCATGCGCCCCTCGTGGACGAGCTCGTCAGCAATTGAGATGTATGGGCTCGTGATATTGGACACATTGCCGTCGGTGTTGATGAACAGCACGTCGTCGAAGTGGTCGACGAAAGTCGACTTGCCGACATAACTGTCGGCGTAGATCCACATATCGGGGTCGGTGATGACAGCCTCAGGGCGGCGTGCGTTCGTGGGTAGGATAAGCATGTCATTTCCTCCTAGACAGAAATCTTTGTAATCACACCAGTCGCACAGGCGCGACTCATGTTTCGGGAATTCGATGGCATTCGCCATCGTGCATGTGTCGACTGCGAAATCGGCGACTTTTTGAGGGTCATACTCGACACGGTAGAGAGCCGGCCACATGTCTTCCAACGTCGCGGCGAGGCGCTCGCGGAATTGGTAGAGGTCTTCGGTCTTCTTCTGCCTGATCATCGTCTTAGGCACAATCAGGAACGCCATGTCTTGGATGATCTCACCGGGGTGCGTCTTCTCGTAGAAATACTTGTAGACGCTCAGCTGTCCGCTTTCGAGGTACCTATCTACGTTGTTCGAATACTTGAAATCGAGCATCGTCCACAGGCCCTTGCCACGCGGGATGAGCATATCGATAAACCCGATGAAACCGCTGTCGTCCTCAACCTTCACCTCAAATACCGGGTCCGTGTCGTCGTCCAACATGCCCCATGCGAGCTCGCGGGCGCGTCGGCCGAGCACGCGGATCTTCATGAGCTCGTTCTCCATTAAATCAGTCATGACGGGGTACACGACTTTATAGTTCGCGATGGCCTCGTCGATACCGACTTCGATGCACTCATGCAGCATGGTGCCGATCACGAGCGGGTTCGCAGCATCGCAGTTGAACGGCACTTTAAGGCCATCAACGTAGTTGAGCTTGAACTTATGCGGGCACTGGGTGAAGGTACCGACCCTCGAATATGAGGTCTTGAACATCGCAGTTTCCTCCTTTCTCCTTCAGGCGTGATACTAGCCGTTTGAATTGGGCGAAATCATCCGGCCAGACAATGACGGCTATACCGCCACTCTCCGTAATCTTCCCGCAGTGGTAGACCTGCAGCGGCGACGGCTTGCCGTTTGGGCCTTTGAGCTCGATACCGACGAAACGGCCGTTGACACATGCCAAAATGTCCGGCACGCCAGCACGTGTGTTGCGGTTAGCAAAAAACTTGACATGCCATACGCCTTGCGACTCAAGCCACCGTTTCAGACGGTTTTCGAAGTTCTTTTCCCCTGCCAACTAGTCACCTCCCATCGCAAACAGCTTCTCAGTGTAGTCGCGTCGCATAGCCAACGTATCGTAGATCTTCTCTTCGACAGTGCCTTTAGATACAAGCTCGTAATACGTGCATGGCTTGTCTTGGCCGACGCGGTGGATACGCTTCTTCGACTGCTCGAAGAGCGACGATGCCAAAGGCGGCGAGAAATAGATGCACGTGTCTGCTTGCTGCAGGTTCACACCCATGGCACCAGACTGGTATTGGATGAGCGCGACCCCGTCGTCGGTATCGAAAAACGGCGATAAATCGTGTGCCTTGCCGTTAAGCACGCCATACGACCTGTACCGCTTCTCCAACTCCGCCGTGAGCCCTTCGAGCTCGACGTCGAAATTGTAGAACACGACGAGCCGTTTACTCGTGCCGTCCAACAAATCGCCGAAGGCCTCGAATTTGGCGCGCGAATACGCAGCCGCCAATTGGCGTTTAGCCGTGAGGTCACCGAACACTGTATCGCCGACGAAATCGCGGCCGAATGCCGTGATCACATTCGTCTTGGCGAACTTGTGGTAATACTCGCTCATCGGCACGTCGATGCGGATGAAACGCTGATCCGGTAGGTCGATGACGTCGTCTGTCTTGAGGAAATCGCAACCGAGCTCCTTCATCTTGCGCACCAGCCTCTCCTCGTTCTTGTAACACGTCACCTTCGTGATCGGGAAACCCTCACGCATCGTCGTCTCCGATTCGACATATTGCCGCCAAAACAGTTTCTCGTCGATATGCCAGCCGAGCATGTTCAGCTGCGTCCACAGACGTTCGTATTTACCGTCGACGGGCGTGCCAGACAGTAAGACGAGCTCATTTGCCCTTGCAGCCAGTTTCATCGCGGCCTTGGTGCGCTTCGATGACTTATTCTGTAATAGCGACGACTCGTCGAACATCAATGCGAAGCACTTCAACGCCTGAAGTTCCGGGCGTCTCCACAGCAGGTCGTAATTGATCACACCGACTGCGTCTCGTGCATGCGAGTCACCGATGCGCCGTTCGAAACCTTCCATAGCATGCGGCTTGGTCAAATTGACGACGTCGATGTCATAGTAGTTCGCGAAATGGCCGACCCAATCGGCGACTTTCGACTTTTGGCATACGACTAAGGCCAAATGCCAACACTTGTCCGACATCAATTTCTCTGCACCGGTGAACGTCTTGCCGAGGCCCATGTCATGGTAGAACGCGCAATTGCGTTTACCTTTGACGCGGTCAAGTGCCGCCTGCTGGTAAGCGAACAGGCCCATTACGCGAAGAACATCGACTTGATTTCCTCGCCCGTCAAGTCGTACCGGTCGGCGATAGCCTTGATCTCCGACTGCTTGAACTCGGCTTTGCCGTTGATCTTCCACGACAACGTGGATTCGGTGATGCCGAGCATTCGTGCGAGCCCGCTTTGGGTATCGCCGAACTCGCGGATCGTTTCAAATAGGCTTTTCATCTTTCACCTCCTTCGATCGGCGAACCTCATTATACTACGTTTTCTTTCGATTTATTCGATTATTTATGACTTTTTTTAAACACCTGTCACACTGTCAAACACCTGTCACACTGCCGGTTTGAGGTCTGTTTGACAGTAAATTGCATCTCTACGTCGTATTTCTTACCGCCTGTCACACTGTCACACAGTTTTCTCCCCTATTCTCAGATAATTTGACTTTTATATCTATATTTCTTAGGCCTAAGAAATATAGATATAAAAATATCTAATATAGGGCCCCTAGTTGTTTGACAGCTTGACAGGTGGCAAGAAATACGACGTAGAGATGCAAATACCTGTCACACTGGCCCTTTTAGGAGTGTGACAGGTGTTTGACACTGTTTGACAGGTAATGTCTACCGTAGCGCGTGGATCTGCGACATGACTGCATCGTATTTCTTCGGGCAGACGGCTTTGATGCACGACATGTGGTTGTCGAGTACTCCCATGAGTGCCGCATAGTCCACATTGGACGCCGCTTTCAAGAACTCAGACCCAGTGAGCTCGTCAGTGATGCGCTGTTCCATCACCGTGGCATCTGCGGCAGGCTTTTTGAGGTGGTCGCGAACGGTATACAGCCACGCCAGCCTTTCGCATACGGCATAAGACGTGTCGCGCTTCTCCAGGTCGAGGATCTCCTCTTCGATGATCTCGATCGATACCATTTCCATTCACCCCTAACTGAGTTTCTTCCCGACGTCATGTAGCTTCTTCCTATATTTCTCGTGCAGCTCGTGCTGCATAGGCATGATGACTTGCATGTCGTAATCGACAGCACTCAGCTTGAGCGCCAAGCGGTCGGCATGCTTGCATTCGTCGTCGACGTCTCGCACAAGCTCGCAGATCATGTGTGCCGCGGCGACTTCACCCGCATCATAGAGGTCTTTGGCCGACTTCGCATAGAGTTCCTTCGTTTCGTGTTCCCACTTACACCACTCACGCATACCCGTCTCGACAGCGTGACGGTATATGCACCGGCAGCAGTAGGCGTGAACGTGACGCTGGCATCGACATCAAAATAGCCCTGGCCCTTAAGCAGGACGCCGTTACCCGACAGGACGGCATTGCAGCCGAAACGGCGGACAGTCGTACCGAGCGGGATAGCCGTACCTGCAGTCGTAGACAGCGTGAGTACGGTACTAGACGGGTCGGCGGTGTAGATTGCAGATTTGCACGACATGATTTATCCTTTCTATTGAAATAGGGGCACGGCCTGAGCCATGCCCCTATCTTACCCAGGCGGAAATGCCTTATCGATCGAATGTTCGTTTAGATGTTTGCCGTACCGCAGCAGCAGCCGTTACCGCAGAACGGGCTCGGGCCGGCGTTATAGGCGAAGGTGTTAGGGTAACGCACGACACCACAGAGCGCCTGCTGGAGCTGCAGCTGGTTGATTTGGTTCTGCATATCGGCCATACGGTTGCCACACATCGTGTCGAGGACCTTCTGCGTCTGCTCGGTGACGGTCTTCTGAATCGCGGCGGTATTGATGGCGCCGTTGTAATTGACGGAGTCGATACCACGCTGGGTGGTGCAGCAGCAATCTGCCAGCTGGGACGACAGCGAGTAGTTGCCGTCTTTGATGGTATCCTGCGTCTGCGCGAAGTTGCGGAGGTTCTCGTAGCCGACAGATGCGAGGCCCTGGCTGGTCTGCATAAACTGCGTCTGCATCATGTCGTTCACGCGCCCGACCTGATTAGCCAGGTCGTTGAAATTCATGGCGTTGCACAAACCGGCCTCAGTTACGGGTTGCTCGCCGGCGTTGCGGTTGCCACCGAAGCCGTTGCCACCCCAACCGAAAATCATCGCGAAGAGGATGATCACCCACCATGCATTGTTGCCGCCGAAGCCGGACTCGCCGGAAGCAGCCGCGATGTCGGAAAGTGAATACTCAGACATAGACATCTCAATTCCTTTCTAACACTAGACATCTTATATATGCTCAAGTAGGTCGACGGTCGTACGCTCCGCTTTACTACCCAAACATCTGCTTAATTGCGTTTATATCAATACCGTGCTCACTCGCAATCTGCTCGGGGCTCTTGCCCTTGTTCGCATTGATGAATTCCGCAAACTGCGGGTTGCTCTGCATCATCTGGTGCATGACTTGCTCTGGGTTTGCATTGCGCATCATATTGACAGCCTGCATAGCCGATCGCAATGGGTTTGGCTTCTGTACGCCGCCGAATAGGCTACTCGCCATTGTCGATCGCCTCCCTCAGATGCTTCATCGCTGCATCGAATTCATCACGTGTCACGTATTGCTGCACCGGTTCTGGCTTGTCTTCGATCGGCTGAAATGCAAAAGCACGGATGGTCGGGAACCCGGCACTATCCGTGCTTTTAACATACATGATGTCGTTATCTGCGTCGAACAGGGGCACGACGGAGTTCGGTGGCATTTGGTATGCCTTGGCCCCGTCCATGCCCGTGACACGGATCAGCTGCATTCCCTGCTGCATCTGGGCGCGTTGCTGAAACTGCTGCATCTAGTCCATGACGAATTGCTGCGGTGTGCCGACAGGTTGATACGCATTGTAGTTACCGAACATCATGCTTTCTCCAATCCTCCATCAACGGCGGGTGCCGTCTGAGATATAAGCCTGCAGGCGGTCGAGCGCGTAACCGTACATACCGGCGTAATCATCGCCGCCATAGGTGGAGCCGTCATCGCAGACCTCATCCCAGTACCCGGCGTGGGCAACGTCTTGGCTACGGTAGTAGACCTGCTTGTAGTCACCGTTAGGCGTGATGTAGTACATCTGCACGCCGTCGATAGTCTGGCCCCAGATGCCTGCCATGCCGTTCACGCTGTCGTTATAGTTGGCTGCTTGGACCCAACCGAGCCAACCGCTTTCCTTGGTGTGGACGCGGTAGCGCAAGGTACCGCTGTCTGCCCATGCGATGAGCATGTCGTGGGGGCCGTACGGCACACCGGCAAAACCCTCACTGTTGGAGTCGTTGAAATTGGTGACGGCACTATTCCACGCCCCGTAACGGTTATGGAGTGCATAGTGGATATTCACGCTCTTGCCCGTAGACTTCGGGAAGCTCGTGCGCGTGGCAGAAGTCGACGGCTGGTACGTGCCGCCGTTGCCGTCAGTAGGTGCGATCGGCGCGATATAGCCGCTACCCATATAGGCGGCGACGTCGCGCTTGAAATCGCTCCAAGTCTTGCCATACTGACGGAAATAACCGACCGGATCAGTGTGGTCAGACCCGCCCCAGATACGTGCGGCCTCGTAATGGCTGAGCAGGCGGCTGGTGTCCCAACCGCGTGCGCGGAGTGTATCGCCTGCCCACTTCACGGCCTCAGTCCATTGCTTGGCGAAGTCGGTGGCATTTGTGGCGTGTGCCAGCTCGATGCCGATCGTACACCAATTGCCGTTGCCGACATGCCAGCACAGGCGGTTTTGCGGTACCGTGTCGTAAACCTTGGAGCCATCGAGCTCCATGACGTCGTGTACTGCGTAGGTGTCGTCACGTGACCACAAAAGCACATGGTTCCATGCGCTCGCGCCCGGGTTAGCCGTCTCGTGGATCACGAGGTATTGCGGTGACAGCGGCCCGTGCCCATTGCTAACGTAATTGGTGATGCGCTCGTAGGCATAACTTGTTGTCGGTACTGCGAGTGCCAGTGCGATAGCGGCAGTACTGGCGGCTAGTACCAATCGTCGAACGATATGCACTCGCCGAGTAGGGTGAGGCTTAGGCAGACGTCCAGCCACATCGGCATTTGCCTTGATACCCAAATCACTCACCCTTCCAATAACATTGTCCATCATTACTCACTCGCCGGTTTCGCCGTCGCGGTCGTCACACCGAGGAGTGCGCCGACGAGCGTACCCGCGGCGGTGATCACCGTCACTGCGATGCCAGTCGGCTCCCAATTGACGGCGGTACCGACGGTACCGACAAAAGTCGCTACTGCGGGCAAGGCAACGAGGCCGACCCACTTGAGAATGTTATATGCCTTATCGGGCAGAAGGTATTGCATAATTACCCCTTAGTCTTGATGCGCATCCATGATTTCATTATACATGTGTGTACCCGGCCCGTTGAGCCCCAATTCATCATGATAATGATGATATATATCATCTACTTGCTGTTTTTCAGCAGCTGAGCATGGATGCCCTTCAATGACAAATCGCCGGTGTAGATCTTCGAGTCGGTAAAATAGTAGCTCACCGAGCATAGCACGATTTTGTACGCGTTCCTCGTGTTCACGACGCGACAGGTTATACAATCGCCCAGTGTTGGTTTTGATTGCATTCAGTAACCAACCGATTATCGTACCCATAATCGTGGTCACGACCGTCGTCGCTATATATTCAAACATTGAATCAATACCTCTTAAACGACAAATGTTCTCCGTACTAGTATTGACGTGATATACGGAATGCTAGCCGTATATCGCGGTGATTGTCTCTTTGTCGCCGGCACCGAGCGTAAGCGTGGAGCCGAGCCCGGATGACAGGTATGTGTTGTACCCGACCTTCTCGAATGTCACAGTCTCGCCGGACACATGTGCTATCGTGCTGGCCGTCGTAACCGAATAGCCGATGTCGCCGCCCATTGCGCCAGACACGACGTGATTCCCGTCCGTCGTGGGCATAACGGCGTGCTGTCCGCGCGAGAAGACGACAATAACCACTGCACGTTTCTTGAGCCCTGGCACGGTCACCGTGCCGTTGTAAGTGATTCCCGGCCTCGCCAAGACACGGAATACAAAATCCTTGAGCGTGGCGAGCGAGGCCACTGTGTCAAAAAGTTTGACTGGCGTGCCGACGCTGATACCGTTCAACGGGATGCGCCAGAGCTTCAAGTCGTTCGAGGTCGTCGCGGGGTCCGCCGCCGTCCCCGTGCTGGGCGTGCCCTTGATGACGACGGGCGTGATACTCTCGATGCCCGCGCCGGTCTTCGCGTAGCGGGCTACGACGAGGTCGTTACGCTTCTGGCCCTGCGTGCCAGACTGGACCGTCAGCGAGGTTGCCGCCTGATTCCAAAAGCGCTTGCCGCCGACCATACCTACACCGGTGCCGAGCGTCGCGCTGTTCGCGCTCGCCATCGTGAGCTTAAAATCGTCACCGTACTCCAGCACGCAGTTTGCTTTGCCGATGGTGGCGATGTTCAATGCCGACAGGTCGTCCGAGCTGATGTGCTTGGTCCCCGTCATGCCGTCCACGATTTCAAATGCCATGTTACTACCCCTTCGCGTTGCTCATGAACTGCTGGAACTCGCCGTCGTGCTTGGCGGCGAGCTTCTTGTACTCGTCCGTACACCCCTTGCACAGCAGGCGCGTGGCCCTGCTGCCGTACTGGTCGAAGCGCTCGACCTCGCGCCAGTCACCAGCCGCCGCAGCACCTTGCTGGAGGTACGCGTCCGCGCCGCATCGGTCGCAGGTGTAGTGGGTGAAATTCTCTGTCTTTGCCATGTTCTCTCCTTTAATTAGTCCTGAGCCACGTGTGCGGCCCGATACTCGGTACCTGCACCCATGTGCCGCCGATGTCGTTCGGGTCTAACGAGCCGTTCGTCTCCAAGTACTCGCCGACACGATGGGCCATGGTCCACGTCGTTTTTGGGTCGAGGGTATCGAGGATGTGCTGCCACGCCGTCCACGAAGAGTCCGACCCGCCGCGCCGCCACCATATATCTGCGCCGTTCATAGCGACCTGCTTCGGGTACCCGCCGGTCTTGTCGCCCCATTGCACGAAGGTGACAAGGGCCGCATAGGTCTCGCCGCTCGAGAGCCCGATGGCTTTCGCTGTCTTGAACTCGACCACAGTCTCCCTCGGGTGGTTCTTCATATACCAGCTCGGCGGCTGGTCGTCGTTCCTCGTGTCCTGGATCTCGCCGCCGCCTGGCCCCTGCGGGCCCATCGGCCCTTGCGGGCCTGTCGGGCCTTCAGGCCCCTGGATGCCCTGCGGTCCTTGCGAGCCAGCGGGGCCAGTGGGGCCTGTCGGCCCCTGCTTGCCCGTTGGCCCTTGCGGTCCTGTAGCGCCCGCGTCGCCTTTCGGACCCTGCGGGCCAGTAGCCCCCGTAGCGCCTCGCGCGCCGGTGGGTCCTTGTGGTCCTGTCGCGCCAGTATCACCCTTGGGGCCCTTGATGTTACCTACAAGGTATTTCGCCATGATCACTCACCTATCTCGTAGTAAAGCTCGCCCGTAGACGAGTCGTATGAGAGCGGCGGGGCTGCCGCCCCGTCTGCCACGTGCGACCAAAGGTTGCCGTCAGAATCGACCGTCAGCGAGAAGAACCCCGACAGCGGTACGGTGACGCCAGAGTCGCCGCGCTCACCGGTGTCACCCTTCTCGCCTTTCGGGCCCTGTATACCCTGCGGGCCGCGCTCGCCTTGCTCGCCCTTCACGCCCTGTGGCCCCGTTGGGCCAGTTGCGCCCTTCGCGCCGGTTGCGCCGGTCGCCCCCGTCTCGCCCTTGGGGCCCTGCGGACCGGTTGCGCCGGTGGCTCCCTTCGGGCCTTGCGGGCCAGTTGCCCCCGCAGCTCCGGTCGCGCCGACCGGGCCCTGCGCACCCATCGGGCCCTGGTCGCCCTTGACGCCGGTCGCGCCACTCATGTCTGCGATGAGCGAATAGCCGTTGGACGTCTTTACGTACAGCTCAGCATTGTGCGGGTCCTCGACATTCGAGCTGATTATCGCGAAGCCGCCGACCGCCACACCGTCGACCTTCCACCCAGCCTGCATTGCCTCGTAGCTGGTGTAAACCTTCGAGATGGAAAAACCCTCGCCGGTATCGCCCTTCGGGCCCTGGGCACCCTGCACACCTTGCGGGCCACGTGGGCCGGTCTCGCCCTGTATACCCTGCGGACCGCGCTCGCCTTTCGGACCCTGCGGGCCTGTGGCGCCACGCGGCCCCTGCGGGCCGCGCTCACCGGTGTCACCCTTCTCGCCCTGCGGTCCGATTTCACCTCGCGGGCCGCGCTC
>OOCR01001267.1_pt1 | contig 14048 bp, 19 predicted proteins | sample 1671491 | NCBI WGS metagenome assembly OOCR01 (sample SAMN06348162, study PRJEB24527) | human gut metagenome | biome: human gut; feature: ankylosing spondylitis patient; material: feces | host: Homo sapiens | place: China | collected 2015-10
GGTGTCCAGGGTTCGAGCCCCTGGCGGTGCACTCGAGAGAACTGTTTTTGGAGACTTAGGAGCTCCGGGGACGGTTCTTTTTTTGTCCCCGGAACTAAAGAATTGCTGATAGATCAATAGCCGAATTTGAAGAATATCGGATCCAGTTTGTAAACCGGTGCGCCCAGAATTTTAAGCTGCGTAGCCTGTTCCACATACGTCTTTGTTGATACATAATCAAAATGACCCATGAAAACACGCAAGAATTCCAGGTTGCCGCCGCCGATCAGGAAGCTGATCGCGAAAGTGTGCCGGAGCAGATGACCATGCAGCCGATCTATTCCGGACTCAACTTTCATGTCCTGGTAAAACATTTTGATCGTGTTATAAGTAATCGGCTTCCTGGTACGCAAAGTCAAAAACATTGTGCCGGATCTGATATGCATAAGTTCAAAGTATTGCTGCAGAGCTACGATCAGGAAGTCCGGGATCAATACAAACCGGCTTTTATTTCCTTTTGACTTCTTGATCGATAGAATGTTTTGAGCAGCGTTCAGATCATGCACCTGCAGGTGCACTACTTCCTGACGCCGGAGTCCGCAGTCTAACATCAGATGAAAGATACAATAATTGCGCAGACCCTGCTCCGTCTCCCGGTCGAGAAGCGTGTCGATATGTATCACATCAGCTTCAAACAATGGCAGCACCGGTGCAGCGTCTGATTTTGGCATCTTAACCTTTTTCAGATAGTCCTTACAATAATCTTCATCATAACAGTACCGCAGGAATGCCTTAATAGACCGGGCATAGCTCCGGACGGAAGAATCTTTAATTTTCCTTTTTCTGCAATAGATCAGATAATCCTGATAGATCGACACCTGATCCAGCGCATCAAAACCGACAACATCCACAGAAATTTTATACTTATGTTCCAGGAACCGGAAAAACAGCCGGAGATCATCCGAATACTTTTCAATCGTTTCCGCGCTGCAGTATGTGCTCCGGCTGTAGATATACTGATCATAGATCTGCCGGATCGTCATCATTTGAAAATCCCCCTTGCAAATCTAAGGTCTTTATACTATCATAATCATAAAGAGTGCCGTCACTTTCATCCAGCAGACGGAAGCGGTGCTTTTCAGAAGATACGAAGACTTCGGCAAGTTCATCCTCATTAAACTGCCGGAGTTTTTTCTGTTTATATCTCTGCGCTTCCATGATGTCATTGTCATTCATGCGGAGAAGTGCTTCAAAGCAGTCCTGCAGAGGACTGTCTTCATTGATCCCACGCATATAGATGCCGAGAGTCACCGCTGACCCGATCACACGCTTTTTCATGGACTCCACGGAGAGCTTCCGGTTGTAGTTCCTTACAAGCTTCACCTCATCCGGTGTCATTTTCATGTCAATGCAGCGTGTACTGCGGAGAGCTTTCCAGAAACCACAGTACGGTCTCCGGTACTTCTTGGAATCACCTGTCTTTTCCACCATCTTAAAAACCCGTTCCGTCAGATAGTCAATGATCAGCTTCCGGTTATCCAGGTAATCGTAGATCCTTTTGCATTCGCCCTTGTTCCGGTGATCCTTGAACGGGATCAGATCATAACTCTTGGAATGTCTGCGCATGGTCTGATACTCCACATTCACCACGTAGTTGAGTTTTGGTGTGAGCTTGTCCGCCAACCGGATCAGAGCATCCTCTTCAATGGTCAGCGTACCGTCCAGGATCTGCCGGACATAATTTGTATAATATGGATCCTGTCCGTGCTCCAGAAAAAACTCCAGTCTTGCAATATAGCGGTAGAACCAGTTCTTTTTCTGATAGCAGCGTTCATAGACCCATTTGTCATACTTGGAGATCAATCCGTTCATTTCCCAAATCTGGAAGAACCAAGGCTTGTAGTTCTGTTCGATGACTTCCCGGGTCTTCTGATAGATGCGGACGAATACCTTATCTGACCGCTTACCAAGTGCCACGTAATCAATCTCATAGTCTTCGGAGCCGACCTTATTTGTGACATAGGTTGCATTTTTGAACCTGTCCACACGCATCTTGTAAAAGTTTTCCGGTGAGAAGAAAGTCTCCGGATCTTTCAAATAGTTGGAGTGCCAGCAGTAATCCACACGGTTCTCCTGGACAAAATCAATCTCAAGACCAAAGTATTCTGCAATATTCTTGACATACCGGTAACTGTTTTCAAAGGCATCCCGGACGCCCATGATCCAGAGCATGTAACTGCGGATCTGCACCACGCACTCACAGGTGACAGACTCCCCACCGTCTGCCGCTTTTGGAACCACCGGAGCCAAGAAGATATCAAAGTACTCCGGGTAACTCAAACAGGTCGTATAGAACCGGGAGAAGGTCACCGGCTTCAGATACAGATTCTTGCCGAGTTTCGGCAGATATAACTCCGGCTGGTCTTCGTTTCCGTTCAGATACGAATACTGCAGCTTGAAGAACTTGCGCATTTTCTCGACCTGCGGATCCTTGGATTTCAGCCGGAAGTCGTTCCGGAACTTCACGCTATAATAGAATGTATCGATGTTATGCAGGAATTTCTTGTGTGTGTATCCAAACCACTCATACTGATCCTCCAGGGGCATATCATGATACAGAATGTTATCGTTATTTTGTCTTTTGTCGAGCATATTCGACCCCCTAAAACTTAATTTGTCGGACAAAAACACGGTTTTTGCGATTTTTCCCCAAAAGCCGTTTCGGGGAAAAAAGTTTTCCACCGTTTTTGTTAGAATACGAGCACGTTTCACCGTGTCGGACAATGGTTTTTGAGACCACGTATTACAGGGCGTGGCGCCAGCGCCTGCGCCGGCTTCGCGGGGCCCCTCAAACCCCGCTCATCCGTCTCATGCGCTGCACCTCTTTTTTATTCGCTTTTTCGTCAATTAACTCAAAATGATTGTAGGAATCATAAAGTTCATATATGGATTTCTTCGCCCAGAAGAAGTTGGAATCCACTGTCTGCTTCATGGGATACCACTTTTTGATACAGACGAACATATTCCCCCGGCTCAGGAACCCGAGCACAGCACCGATCTTTCCGGCGTTGGAGATCTTACGATGTACGAAATCGTATTCAATCAGTCCCCGGATCTGCCTGTCCAGCATCCGGTCAAACTGTGCGAGCAAAATCACATCATAGCCATAATGTCGGTGCTGGGAGAAGAAGGACAACCAGGCACGCCGATCCGGAGAAGCGTATTCCCTGGAGTTAAAAAGCAGCTGCGCCTCGTCTATGTAGATCTTAACCTCTCCCTCCCGGAGCCTGCGGCCAAGATGCTTTGATAAGCGGCGGGAGAACCGGAGCAACTTGTCCGGATCCAGACGATGGTTCGGGACATAAAGGTATACACCTTTACATTTCTTTACCGCTTTTGTGTTAAAGTAAAAGTTACCGATCACCACGGAATCCTTGCGCTGCAGCCGGAGAGCAATCTCCCTAGCAGCATGGCAGCTTTTACCGGATCCGGGAGTCCCAGAGTACAAAGATATCATAATAATTCCCCCTTATTGACTACTCGATCAGCTTCACCCAGCGAGCAATGATCGAGTAAATATAATAGACACCAATGGCGAGCAGCCATGCAGAGCCGATGGCGACCATTTCCGAAACAGGAACAAACCAGTTAATATAACCAAGGTAAGGAAGCTTGCTGAACTTCTCGATTGTGTCAGCAAAAGGAGAAGTCGGGAAAGCCTTCATCAGTAGATCTAAAAAAGCATTGAGTAGAGCCTGCATTTCTGCCATAAAATCACCATCCTATCATCTTTTTCGTTGCAGCCATGAGCATGATCACAAAACAGCCCAGTTCGCCCAGCCGGAAGATCTCCATAATCGGATCCATCCAGGCAAGATCTAATTCCAGAGTCATATCGATCCCGATGGATTCCATCTTGATCGGGATCTTAAAGCAGGGAGCCACCGGATCTGCGTTCAAAGCCTGGATAAAATGTATGAAGTCGAAAGGGATACAGAAAGGGAAGACCAGCTTCAGGTCACGCTTGTAGGAATCACCCTCAAACCCGTCCCCAGTCTCTGTCCCCGGTGTTGTAGAAGGCAGCGGATTAACTTCTGTTTTCGGTGCGACTTTGGTCATTGTATCGGTCATGGTGTCCGTGTATGTCTTCGTAGCTGCAGCCGTGTCCGTTCCAGTTTCAGGTTGTACCTTAGTTGCAGCATCGGCCAATGCCTGATTCACGTTCCTAAGCCGCCCCGGTGCAAACTCATAGCCGGTCAATGGCTGCATGACTGTAGGGACGGACTTGATAAGCTCTGGGAAGTCATAAATATCGGGAGCATGCAAAAGCATAGAAGTATCCCCTTTACAATATGCATCGAAACCGAAATGAGCAAAAATAGGAATATTGGAAACAATAGTATAATTTCCAAAACGGTAACCTGTATCAGGAACAGGATAAGAAATCCAGTTAAAAGTGAAAGCATTACCAAGATCGTCTTGTAAATAAGAGTAACTTGGAAATACTGTTCGACCAGAGGAAATATAATAAATACCGGGTTTCAAAATATAAGAACCTGAAGCGGTAGTACCATAAGATGCTAGGAAATAAAAACAATCTTCATTAGTAGCATTATACGAATATTTTTCTTCAGAAAGAGTTGAAGAATTATTATAAAAATAAGAGGCATATATATTAATTTTTCCAGCATTGCTTTCCGTAGGATACCCAGTAAACATACCATCCGGAATATATACATCAGGATCCACCCCTTCCACCTTCCCATCAAACAGATCCTTCACAAAAGCTCCGGCCAGTGCTACCAGGGAAGCACCTACAGTTACAAGAGCGATATTCTTGAAAGGTTTCTTCTCCGGATCCGGGGATGGGCTGGGAGTAGGATCACCGGAATCGTCCTTGAAACCGATCTCCCGGAGCTCTTCCCACTTTGCGTCAAACATGGCTTTCATGTTCTTAACATATTCATCGTCATCATTGACCCTTGGCTCTTCATCCGTATCGTTGTAGATATCCGGATCAAGGGTAATTGTTCCATTTAAAAGCAATGTACAAAACTTATCCCCGGAAAGCCTATATGTATGACCGTCAGCGGTCGTATATTCCACAAGTCCACCACGATATCCGGAATTGCTATAACTCTTAAATGTCCGTCCGTCCATTGTCTTTATTTCAAAATCTACATTTTTCTCACCAGAAACACTATAATAACCGATTACGCCATCTCTCAAAGTCTCCATGGCTTCCTTGCTGTCCAATCCCTTATTCGCGCCGCCTACATGCATAGCGGTTTCCGTGAGCTGGTACAGGAACAAATAAAATTCTGCAGCCAGTTCCGGAGACATTGCCACCGTTGCGGATGCAGCCTTGACCTTTAATGTATTCCCATTCAGCACGCTGCCGATCACAATGACCATGGCGAGCAACAGCGCTGATATTCTTTTCTGCATAGCATTATCCCCCTACGAAAAAGTCTTATCTAACAAAGCATGGAAGCCATCATCCTGAACCGCAGGAGGTTCACAACAGGCATCCATGCCATCAACAGGATCCTTAAAATTTCTCTTGCAGCAGAGAATGACATCCGGATCGTAATAGATGCATCCGTATTCCCTGCAGTGTTTCTCATCAAAATAAGTTACCATTCTATGATCACCTCTCTTCCACAAAAGCTACATACTTGCCGTTGGAATCATAATAGCCATCATGGTTCTGCACTTCCACAGCATATTTATCAGAATCTGCATCCGAGAGGTTATACTCTTCACAGACGTCAAAATGTCCATTTTCATCTATAAATCCACCCACATAGTCATCCTGATACCATGTTCTCATTCCTCCACCTTTACCTTTCTTGTCCTACAAAGTCCCGGAGAGCTCCGGCGCGCTGCATTGATTTTGTCCGACAAACACTTGTCCTACAAAAGAGATCTTCCGGAAAATTTCTTCCGGAAAATTGTCCGACAGCACCATATGATCCCGAAATCGAATTTTACATTTACAAAGTCTGTCCGACAAATCTCCGGAGATCACCGGCGTGCTGCAGCGATTTTGTCCGACAAAGCTTGTCCTACAAAAGTCACACTGCAGAGTCAAACCTTCAGCAATTTTGTCCGACAAAGCTTGTCCGACAAAAGTCATGCTGCAGCAGCTCCTGATCGTCATTTTTGTCCGACAGCACCAAAAAAGGGCGGGAAGCTTCAGCTCCTCACCCTTCCCGGTTGATCACTATTCAGTTTTTACGCACTGCGCAGAGACTTCAGCCATCTGATACCATATCTGACAGCAACACCGGCACCGATAATGGTGACAGCAGCGGGTACCACAATACCCAGAACCTTGAACAGGTCACCCTGAACGCTGGTAACAGCAGCCTGCATGATAGCGGCAACATCGAAAGATGCAGCTGCACCAGTTTCAGCAAGAGCAGTAACAGTTAATAAAGGCATATCATTTTCCTCCTTCTATGAGCTGGAATATGTAGAAACATACATATCCCGTTAGTATAGCTACGCATTCGCAGACGGCGCCAATGATCATACACTGCGATGCAATAGACACGTAAGTAAAAATATCCATCATTTCCTCCCATTCCACAGGCCCAGCATGATAAGCATCCCGGCAATGATACCAATACCGATAGATATCATCAGTGTGTTCTCCTGGATCTTGACGACCTGATCCTTGGAGACTGTAAGCTGCTCTGCCATGGTATCGGCCTGCTCTGACAGATATTGATTCGTCTGCAGGAGATCTTCATGGATCTGCTGCAGAGCTTCGGAATAATCCGGTGCATCTGCGGAGAAGACAACAGTGTAGGGACTGTTGCCTTCCGGAGAATCTACCGCAGCACCTTCACCGGTTTCGCTGCCGGCTATCACTTCCGCATTGCCACCGGATACGGTGACAGGAAGGTAGACCGTGTCAGCTTCTGTATTAAGTAAAGGGGAATCCTCCCCGGGGGAGGCGGTTACAACCTCGTCCATTATTTAGCAGCCTTTCCGGGCTCCTTAGCTTCCGGAGCAGGAGCTTCCGGCTGAATCATGCCCTGGACTATAAAGCCGGGAAGAACCTTCGGTTTGATCTCCAGATGGGAGATAAAGGCAACATCACGCAGGCGGTTGACGGGCTTGCCATCGGAGCCTACGGTCATCTCGAAAGTACCTTCATAAAGTCCGGGGGCTACTACGATCTTGTTACGCAGCACAGAGTCTACAGAACACTTTGCACGCTGTATACCTACCGGCTTGGTAGGATCAAACTCTGCTTCGGATGCAAGAACCTCACCGTTCTCACCCCAGAACATGTAATGAACGGAGCATCCGGCAAGCTTGTTGCCGTCTTCGTCTTTCATATCATACTGATTCGCAAATAAGATCACGATTTTCGCTTTACTTGTTAAGGATACATTTGCCATTTTGATTTTCCTCCATGTTTGAAAAAGGGTTATTGTTTACAATAGTTTCCATAAGGTCAAGTTCATAATGATACCGTCTGTGATACCAGGACATGACCTTGTAATAATCACCGCCGGTCTGCCTGCAGAGCAGCCGGATTGTCAGCGGTGTAGTATTATAACGTTTCAAAAGCCAATCCAGAAAGGACTGTGAGACATCCGATTCCGTAAAGTCAATGACATACTTGGAAGTATCTGTAAGTACGGTTGATTGTGACAAGATAGTCTCCTTTCTGGTGCTTAGTTCCGGCCACCTCTGGCTCCGGTACCCCTGCCGATGCTCCGGCTGGTATGCTGGCGGAGCGGAGTGTCCCTCCGGGGGCTCAGGGCGCTGCCCTAAGAACCTGCAAGGGGCCAGCCCCTTGACCCGCTATTTACCTATGCAAACGTTGGACAACTGCCAGGCTGCCATGGATAACGATGTGCACGGCTCATGGACAGGCTGTGCATAACGGCAAGGGCAGCCGTTATACACAGCCTGCCCACAACCCGCACACAGGGTTACCCACAGCAGCCAATGATGGCACTTGCCCACCCGTTTACACAGGTACGATGACGCTCCACGGCACTCTGCAAAGGGCAGTTACCTAAGAGCAGACACCGTTAAAAAGGGAAGATTATTATGCAAAGCCCCGCCGGAGCATCGGCAGGGGTACCGGAGCCGGATGCAGCCATCACGGGTGCACCTCATTCCGGCATTGTCTCCCCAAAAGGATATACAGTATATTAAGTAAATGGTAAGTTATTAAATTCTTCCATGGCACGATGCAGGTGATCCAGCGCCCGGGCTACGGTGTAGATCTGCCGGTTCTGTTCGTCGATCTTCTTCTGGCTGGCCTTGATCCAGTTATTATAATATGCCATGCGTTCCGCCCGGGTCTCTTCCCCGGAGCGATAGTCCTCCAGGATCCTGCAGAGCTTATCCGTCCAGGTCGTGCCCTTCTGCTGATCAACGTAGGCATCCAGATCAGCCGGGAGCCGGATCGACTTCTTTACTAAATCATCCGGCACTATTCTCACCCCCCAGCATGTCAGCAAAGGACAACTGCTCCCCGGCCGCCTTGCGCTTCTCCTCTGCCTGATCCATGTAAGCATCATACAGATCTAACAATTCAGCAACATTCTCAGAGCTGCGGATCAGCAGACGCCCCTGATCGGTAGTACCTACTAGGTTATAACAGATAAAACTGGGATCAGACCGTAAGCGCTTCACCTCTACGCGGAGAGTACTGGCTTCCACAGAGACCACACGATTAACACGATAATAATTTACATGCACATCAATTAACATCAAACTTCCTCACTTTCTCCGGATCGGCTCCTCACTGGGTCTACCATCACCGGTCTTTTCTTCTCAACGCGTTTGTGCTACAATTTAGAGTATATATACTTTAGTAGGCTAAAATCTGTCCTACAAATACAGTTTATCCCAAATAGTTGGGATTGTCAATAATATTATCCCATTTAGTTGGGAGAAAAGAGGAAAGATGATTGATCCGGAATTCGGAAAGCGGTTTACAGAAATAATTGAAGAATCAGGAATATCGAATGCAAAACTTACAGAATTAGCGGAAATATCTAAAAATAATATCAGTAACTATAAAAACGGACAAATTCCTAATGCGACAACCTTATATAAGTTATCCCAAATACTTGGGAAAAGTATGGAATACATAATTGCTGGTAAAGAATCCGGAAACCTAACACCGGAGGAGAAGCTCCTGGTTGATCACTACCGCCAGGCAGACGACCGGGGCAGGCGCAATATTATGAAAACAGCAGAGAACGAAAGCGCGGAGCTAGAGTCATCAACTTCAAAGCTTGGATAGATAACCACAGATAAGAGGGGAAAATGAATATCATATTACTAGGCATCATAATAGTCGAATCAGCAGTACTATTATTGCTGGCAGTCAGAGGGGAACTAACATTACAGAAACAGGAACAGACAAAAAAGCCGGTAGCAAAAATACAGCCACCGGAAAAGAAAGAAAAGCCATCGACACCATACGACAGAGTATTAGAATTTTGTGATCAGGAGCTATTACCAGTATGTGAGTTTGAAAAAATAAACTTGATCCCTATAGGCACAATAGAAAAATGGAAGACCCAGCAACCAGATCTTAAGTACCTGACAAAAGCAGCCTTGTACATGAAAGTCTCCCCATTCTGGCTAGAAACAGGCAAACCAATAAACAATATCACCATAAGAGAAGAATTTATCATATACATCTTACGCCATATGGATGAAGAACACTATAGAAAAATCGTGAATAGTTCTATACATGAAGCATTTACAATATTTGAAATTGATGAATGATTGTCCTACAATTTTACCTGCAGGTTGATGCTGCAGCATGATTTTGTCCGACAAATTTCTCTTTACAACTTCGGAAACCCGTGTTATATTGACCTTAGGCAAAGGTAATAAGTATTAAGATCCAAGACGCAGAAAACCCCGGGATGCGACCCCGGGGCTTTTTGTTGCTAGGCTGACTGTTGCTAATCTTCTCCGTCCAGCCATTTGCATATGTAGTAGGCAACTACACTTGCTACAACGGAGATCAAAAAGGCAATAAGTAAATCCAAAACGGCACCTCCTTCCTGCTGGAAAGAGTCAACAGCATGCCTATTATATCACACGGTTCTAATCGCGTAAACCGCCAAAAAACGACTAAAAATACCCCTTAGATACCTTTTCTCTTAATCAGGGTGTCCAGGGTTCGAGCCCCTGGCGGTGCACTCGAGAGAACTGTTTTTGGAGACATAGGAGCTCCGGGGACGGTTCTTTTTTTGCATAGATACCCTGATTAAGGAGATTTCACATGACTGCGATATTTGATACCCATGCGCATTATGACGATGACGCATTTAATGAAGACAGAGAACAGCTTCTGGCGGCGCTGCCGGGGCAGGGCATTGCCCGGGTGGTGGATGTGGGTGCGAGCCTTGCTTCCTGCAGGAAAGTACTGGAGCTGATGGAACGATATGATTATATCTACGGAGCCATCGGCGTGCATCCCAGCGAGACAGCGGAACTGACGGAGGAATCTTATTCTTGGCTGAAGGAACAGTGCCAGAAAGAGAAATGCCTGGCGGTGGGAGAGATCGGACTGGATTATTACTGGCCGGAGCCGGACCATGAGACACAGAAGAAGTGGTTCCTGCGGCAGCTGGATCTGGCGCGAGAGATCAAAAAGCCTGTTATCATTCACTCTCGGGATGCGGCGAAGGATACCGTCGACCTCATGACGGAGGCGCACGCAGAGGAGATCGGCGGTGTAATTCATTGCTATTCCTATACGAAGGAGACGGCGAAGATATTCCTGGATATGGGATTCTACTTCGGAATCGGCGGCGTGCTGACTTTTAAAAATGCAAAGAAGCTGAAGGAAGCGGTAGAATATATCCCTATGGACCGCATCGTGCTGGAGACAGACTGCCCATATCTGGCGCCGGAACCGAACCGCGGCAAACGCAACAGCTCTCTGAACATTCCCTATGTGATCGCTGCCATGGCGCAGATCAAGAGGATCACAGAGGAAGAAGTGCGCAAGGCAGCATGGGACAATGCCCTGAAACTGTACCGGATGGAGCAATAAGAGAATACAGGAATAAAAATACCACCCTAATCCGGAAGATTAAGGTGGTATTTTGTTAAGACCCGATTGAAAATAAAAGAATTAATATAGGCGGATAATCCGGGGGCCACCAGCAGGAGCGGCCAGAATGCGAAGATTCCGGTCAGAAAAATACCTGCGGTCACGGCAATCGTGGATAAAACCGGCAGAAAATTCCGGATTCCCATGGCAAAGCTCATTTTGAACAACGCCGAAGTGGTATTTTCGCACCGTGCCAGCAACGGAAACATCATAAACAGGACAATGAAAAACAGTATCGTTACGATGGCAAAAGCCGGCAGCAGATAGAACGCCATAGAAGTATCGCTGTTCAGGCACCAGTACCAGTCGGCACCCAGCACCAGCCCCGCGGCAAGCATCACCAGCCACAGCAGGGTTCCCTGTTTGAAATTGCTGAGGAAGGAGCGCCAATAGGAGGAAGAGGTGTACCCCTGGTAAAAACGGGAAGACAGCACAGATACCAATAGACTGACAGTAAAAATAAATCTGCCAGATTGCCGATAAATTTCCAAACCGGATTTTCCAGATTAAAAAAACGTCCCAAAATTTATTCAACCTTTCTAGTTCTCATTGATCTCAAAATCATTGCAATTTTCGATATCATATGTTTTAGCCACATATTTTTCCATGGAATCATCCACCGAAAGCTGCCAGTTTACAAAATAAGCCCTTTCCACATTGCGGGCATAGACCGCATTGAGGCCGTCCGTCAGGATCGTATTGTTCTGGCAGGGGCGCAGATCATGGGTGTTTTTCGGCCAGTCGGTACGATGCACCAGATGCAGATCCACATTCTGGAAAGTAATGTCCGAGATATTCCGGGAGGAATCTCCGTAGATCAGGATTCCGTTCTCTCCGGTACAGTGGATATTCTGGAAGGTCACATTGCGGATATGACCGACCTCTTTGCCATCGCTGCGCTTGACCGCCGTGATCGCAATAGGCTCTGCCTCACCCCACCAGTGAGCCTTGGAGAACATGCGGGTATCAATGCTCAGATTCGAAAAAGTCACATTTTCAATGGAACCCTTGTCTCGAAGCTGCATGGAGATTCCGCGGTTGGTACGGCTGATACAGCAGTTGTTCACGGTAATATTCCGGAAAGGAGCTTCGCTCTCGGTTCCGAATTTGATGGCGGCGCTGGTGGACATCAGGGTGCAGTTGCTGACCACAATGTTCTCACAGGCACCGTACTGCATGGAATGTGCGGTATTCTTGAATACGATACAATCATCAGCACTTTCAATATGGCAGTTGGTAATGCGGACATTTTTGCAATGATCCGGATCGATGCCGTCGCAGTTGGCAAGACGGAGATTGTTCAGAATACGGATGCCGTCGATCAGAACATCCTCGCAGCCTACCATATGTGTGGTCCAGAAAGCACTGCCGGTAAGCGTCACATGCTCAATGGTCAGGTGGCTGATGTGTTCCAGAAAAAGCAGGGGAACTCTGGGGTAAAAGCTTCCGTCAATGTGCCAGGGAGACACAGTGCCATAAAAAATTTGTTCGTTGCCGTCTATTTTTCCGAAGCCGGTAATGGATACATACTCACAATCCCTGGCATAAAGGAAAAACAGTGTCGGTTGTCCGGTATAGTCACAGTTTTCATAAGTGGGTCTGTCTATTTGGGATGGCGTAGTGTCCTGTCTGCCCAGAAGGTTAAAATCCTCCAGATGATCACTGCCCTTCAGACAGGAACCTGTCTCCAGATGCAGTTCAACATAAGAACGAAGGATGATAGTACCGGATCGATAGGTACGTCCTCCGCTAAAAGTAACACAGCCGCCTCCGTTATTGTGACATGCGTCAATCGCTGCCTGAATCGCAGGTGTATCATTGTGAACACCATCTCCGACAGCTCCATAATTGTCTACGTTATAAATCATAACTACTCCCATCTGCACAATATGTATCTTCTGCATATTGCACGCTGCTATTGGTCGGTCCGGTATGGAACATGAAATACATGCTTCAAATGGATCAGTCTGGGAAAGCATGGTTCAAAACAGGCGGTCTGATTCCTGATTTGTTTGCCACAACTTTATCACAGGTTGAGAAAAGGGTCAATAGATATTTTGTCGGAAAATGTGGTGTCCTGTTGAAACATATCCAATTTTGCCTGTTTGCGGTAGGTTCTGGGGGACACCCCGTTTGCCTTGCGGAAGCAGTCTTTAAAGTAGTTGCTGCTATTATAGCCGCAGTTCACGGCGATCTTGGTGATGGAATCATCCGTGGTCAGAAGCATCTGACACGCCTGTCGGATCCGGATATAATTGACATACTCCCGGAAGGTCGTGCCGGTAACATTCCGGAATTTCCGGGAAAGATAAGTAGGACTTAAATTTACTTTTTCCGCGACTTCTTCCAGAGTCAACGGCATGGCAAAATTCTGTGCAATGTAACAGAGGGTATCTTCGATGGCACTGCTGATGCCGGTATTCTGTTTTACCTTTTCATAGACGAAAATACCGTCTCTGCGGATCTCTAGCAGCAGAGTCCGCATAAGCAGGGTAAGAATCTCGTGGGAATACTGGTCCGGAATGTTGTTTTCCTGCAGCATGTCATTTAACAGCTTTTCCAACTGGATGCGGCCGGAGGGAGTCAGAACCACCTTGCCGGAGCGGGACAGATATTCCAGAATATCCGGGTGGGCATTCCAGAAGGTCTGTGGAAGGATATCCAGTTGGCAATAGATGACAATACGCTCACAGGGAACAGCTCCTTCGTACTGTGTACAGTGGGAATCCCCCGGAGTCACAATAAATACGTCCCCCGCAGACAGATGATACAGATTTTTGTTCACGGAGTAAATGCAGTTGCCCTTTTTCAGGTAAAAAAATTCACAATAAGTATGAATATGTTCATAGGACATGGAAAAGCTGGGGACACGAACCTGTTTTTCCACATAAATTCCCTGATTATTTTCTTCAGTGTACATGAAAAAATCCTCCTAAACACCATTACTTATATA
>OOCR01001285.1_pt1 | contig 13892 bp, 9 predicted proteins | sample 1671491 | NCBI WGS metagenome assembly OOCR01 (sample SAMN06348162, study PRJEB24527) | human gut metagenome | biome: human gut; feature: ankylosing spondylitis patient; material: feces | host: Homo sapiens | place: China | collected 2015-10
GTGTAAATCCGATGCGATCCCGTCACCGTAACAGGTCAGTCCTTGCACAAGCCGAGGTAATACCTGAAGCCGGACAGCAGCCTATATAAGCATCACTGCTTGACCTGCGAGAGACAGGAAGGAGATGTTTTTAACCAATGAGGTTCTGTTTATGTGAGAGTGGCAGAACCGCTTTGACTGATAACATTTGACCGTCTTCGCGCCTTGAGAAGACGGTCTTTTCTTATGATTGTCGTTTTATTCTTGCTGGTCGAAATATTGATTGTTCTACAGAGTAAAAATGCCGGACACATTTTCACTCTGTCCGGCAGATATATTCTGATTTATTTGCTGTTTTCAAGGCTTTCTTAAAAGAATAGAAAATCCTTTCTCTCCTCCTTCGTTGGCAGGCGTAGGGGTGCGCCTGCCAAAACCATCACTTGAACAGTGGTGGTTTTTTTATTTAGTCATGGTGTACTTCGCTGCATGGGTTTACATGGACCATGCAATGTTTTACCTCCGAAAAATTACTTTCAATTGCTTTATGAATATTTTCGGCGATAGTATGTGCTTCCAGTAAAGTCAGGTCGTCGTCAGCGCTTACTTCGACATCTACATAGATGCGGCAGCCAAATTTTCTGGTTTGCAGTACGTCTATGTGGTCAACGCCTTTTTGAGCGTTTATCAGAGCTGTCATCGTATTGATAGTGGCTTCGTCACAGGAGCGGTCGACCATCTTGTCTATGGCATCTTTAAAAATTTCGTATGATGCGTAAACTATCATCAGGCAAATGACTACACTGGCAAGAGGATCTAAAGCAGGATAGCCCATACGGGCGCCTAGAATACCGATAAAGCTGCCTATTGAGGATAATGCGTCACTGCGGTGATGCCAGGCATCTGCCATTAAAGCACTGGAATTTATTTTGGCAGCTGCTTTTTTAGTGTACCAGAACATACCTTCTTTAACGATAATGGAAATTACTGCGGCGATCAAAGCAAGGCTGCCCGGTATTTTCAAATCTTCGGCTGAAGCGTGAAGTATTTTTTCTAAACCTGCGTAACCTATACCAATACCTGTCAGTGCTAAAACTATCGCTAAAATGATGGCGGCGACACATTCCAAACGTTCGTGTCCGTACTGATGTTCTGCATCAGAAGCTTTATTGGATATCTTGACGCCGGCCATAACTATAAAGGTACTGAAGACGTCGGAAGCGGAATGAACGGCATCAGAAATCATTGCGGCAGAATTAGCCAGTATCCCTGCTGCTAATTTACCAACTGAAAGAATTAGATTTACGATGATACTGTTAATAGAAACTTGCATGGCCAGACGTTCGGACTGGGCAATTTTGTCTTGCATGGTGGATAACCTCCCTGGGGTTACTCTTGCAGCGGCACAGATATAATAAAAACATCTGCGGAACTACTACTGTCCCGCAGATGTTTGTTTACGAATCTGCTGCCCGATGGGCCCGGCCGCTAAAACCAAAGGTTTACCGCCTGTTCAGTTTGTACTGTAGCGATATGCAGTGCAAAGAGATTACTTTGATTGTAATTGGTTAGCTGGGGCTTTGTCAAGCAACATTATTTTAATTATTCTTAACTTTACCATAGGTTACTAAAATAGTGCCTTTAGGAGCTGCTAGAGCAGAGCATTGATAGAGAATAATACCATCTTGTTCGGCATTATAGACAGTAATGGTATTGCCGAAAAGATCAGTCAGGTAACCTAGTTTATCACCTTGTTTTATTTTGTCGCCACAACGGCAACTGGAGAACCAACAGCCAGCCTGATCAGTTTCAAGATAAATAACGTCAGTGACATCAACAGGGGTATGTTTTTGTTGTTGCTGTGGACTGCAAAGAAGTTCGAGCTTACAAAGGATATTATGAAGATCGTTTTTATAGGCGTCAATGTCTTCACGCCGGCATAATCCGGCTCCGCCTCGTTCGATAAGGAGAGAAGGGACACCTGAAATGGCGGCATAATTATAGGCACCTGTTGTAGCAGTTGAACGAACCATAAATTTCATATCCAGAACCAAGGCTACTTCGCGCGCTTTTGCAGAAATTTCAGAGTTGGGCAGCCCGGGATAATATACGTATGGATACAATTCTTCATGGATATCACCGCTATGCAGATCAGCATAAAAATCAGCTAAAGGGAAAAAATGTCGACTGAGCAGCCAGGCTGTTTTTTGTGAAAGTGTTCCGTTGACATCGCCGGGGAATTCCCGGTTGAGGTTTTTACCATCATCGGGGGTAACGAAAGCACTGCGTTCCCAAAAGCTTCGAATATTGACGGGATGTATTATAATCAGGCATCCGGAGATAACTTCTGGTTCTATAGCCTGAGATATTTCTATTGCCGCTGCGATACCAGGATATTCGCCACCATGGATGCCGGCTGTTATTAAAAGAGTAGGACCATCATTTTGACCGTTGATGATAGTGATAGGTATTTTTGTATTAGAGTCAAGGACAGGAATGTAAGTTTGCAGTTTCTGCCCTCGTTCTGCTTTTAAACCGCAAATATCCATAGTATCTGACATTTTTATAACTCCTTTGCTTATCAAGTTTTATTTTGTAAATTTTGATACGATTATTTTAATTTTATTCTTGCTAATCAGTATAACATATGATAGTATGTTCATACAATACCTATTATCAATTAAACTCAAAAACATTTTAGAATAATAACTAAAATACTAGAGGATCTCGACGGAAGGAAATATATCAGTGTGTACAAATGTTTTGACAGACAGGGAATATTTGGGAATTACAATACCCTTTATGCTTTCAACGATGACACAGCCGCTGATGGGAGCGGTTAATACTGCTGTAATGGGACAGCTTCCTGATCCTAAGTATATAGCGGCTGTAGCCTTAGGTGCAATTCTTTTCAATAATATTTACTGGTTTTTTGGTTTTCTGCGTGTCAGTACCTCTGGATATGCCGCTCAAGCTTTGGGTTCTGGTTCCAGAGAAGAAGGGTTACTGGCTTTTTTAAGACCGTTGTTCATTGCTGTGATAGTAAGCTGCAGCTGCATAATTTTGCAGAAACCTATTTTGACAGCTTATCTGTCATTGGTTGCTCCGGCTTCGGATGTAGCAGAACTCTGTTCGGCTTACTATGAAATTTTGATTTGGGGAGCGCCGCTGGTACTGTTCAATTATGTGTCGTTAGGATGGCTGATGGGGCAGACAAAAGTACGTGCTTCTGTATTTATGCAGGTTTCAAGCAATGTCCTGAATATGATACTTAGTGTATTGTTTGTATTTGTATTACATTTTGATATTGAAGGAGTAGCCTGGGCTACACTTTTAAGTCAGCTCTATGGCGCTGCCGCAGGCTGTTGGCTAATGTATCTTTATGGTAACTTTGATTATAAAAATTTTGATTATAAAACCGTTATAGAGCCTGAGGAGCTAACGAAAATACTTTTGGTCAATACTAATTTAATGATTCGTACGGCTTGCCTGCTGACAGTTAACAATATTATTGCTGCTGCCGGTGCTGCATTAGGAACTGTAGTGCTGGCAGCGAATGCCGTACTGTTTCAGCTGAAAGATATCATGTCGTTCTTGGTCGACGGTATGGCTAATGGTGCTTCTGTTTTTTCAGGAAGGGCTCTGGGACAGAAAAACAGGGCATTATTTTGGCAGATTTTAAAAATGACCTATAAATGGTTGTTTGTGTTGGTGTTTCTGTTAATGCTTGGATTTACATTTGGCAGTACATTTTTAATAAATTGCTTTACAGACTTAGAGGAAGTAGCTGTGTTAGCAGAAACTTACAAATATTATGTTCTTATTTATCCTTTGATAGCTGGCATAGGCCTAGCTCTTTATGGAATGTTTACAGGTGCTACTTATACGGTTCCTATAAGAAATATGATGCTGATTGCTTTAGCTGTATTTTGGCCTGTGGAGAGACTGTTAGTGCCTTTACTTGGCAATGATGGCTTATGGATATCGTTTTTAATATTTGTTGGGATTCAGTCTTTAATATTATTTTATTCATTGAGAAAGCTTAGAGAAAAGATTTATAAGATTAAATAAAAGTGTTTACTAAGTATATGGTTTGTGCTAATATTAATACAACTTAATAATTTTATCAAAGGTGCCTCAAGGTTAAATTAGGAAAGTCCGGTGTAAATCCGGCACGGTCACGCCACTGTAAGCGCATATTGCGTAAGTCAGATCGCAGCCTTTGATTTTTGCCATATCCGCGGGTGACGGATCAGCAGCTAGTTCCTGAAATTTGACTTAAATAGGTAGTCTTGCCTGTTTAAACAATCTTTTATGATCTCCTGCATCCGTGGTTCATGGCTGCAGGAGATTTTTTTGTAAGGAGATGGGAAGCTTTGAAAAACAAACAGATTTGGGGCAGGATCGGGCAAATCGTATTGGTGCTTTTGGGTATCAGCTTTGTAACATTTGCTTTGGTTATGCTGTCGCCAGGTGATCCGGTCAGGCAAATGATTGCCGGTAATGAGGATATTGTTGTCAGTCAGGTTGAGATTGATGCGCTGAGACATGAATTGGGTTTGGATAAGCCTTTTATTTTTCAATATTTAGATTGGTTAGGAAGAGCGGTACAGGGTGATTTTGGGTTTTCCTATATGGTTAAAAAACCTGTTGTTGAAGAATTGATGCAGTCACTGCCGGCGACATTGATATTAGCGCTGGCTTCTACACTTTTTATGTTGGTGTTTTCACTGCCTTTGGGTATTTATTCTGCTGTCAAACGCAACAGTGTTTTTGATTATGCTGTGAGAGGTCTGACTTTTTTTGGTGTCTCAATCCCTAATTTTTGGATGGGGCTGATGCTATTGTGGATTTTTGGTTTAAAATTAGGCTGGCTGCCAATTGTCGGTGGCAGAGTAAGTCTGGAGACTCTGATTTTGCCAGCTACGACGTTGGGTATAGTTATGGCAGCCAAATATACACGTCAGGTAAGGACGACGGTTTTGGAAGAACTCAATCAGGATTACGTTGTCGGTGCCAGGGCAAGAGGCATGAGTGAAAGCTATATCCTTTGGCGGGAAGTATTGCCGAATGCGATGCTGCCTTTGATCACATTGCTGGGGCTGTCATTCGGCAACCTTCTGGGTGGTGCGGCAGTAGTAGAGATCGTTTTTTCCTGGCCGGGACTTGGTTATTTAGCGGTCCAGTCAATTATTTATCGTGACTTTCAGCTTGTACAGGGGATTGTTTTATGGATCGCCCTTATGTATATGGTCATCAATCTAGTTGTTGATATTTCTTATAACCGGCTTGATCCGCGCCTGCGAAAGGAAGGTAGATAGCATGGAGAATCTTATTAACGGATTAAAGAATAATCGTGCTTTTGCCTTTTCCAGTTTTTTGGTGCTGCTTTTGATAGGGATTGCGTTAGCGGCGCCGCTGCTAGCTCCTTATGATCCGTTGGAAGCTACGATGAAAAATGCTTATCTGCCGCCTTCGAGTGAACATATTTTTGGAACTGATAAGCTGGGGCGAGATAATTTCAGTCGGGTTTTGTATGGTGCCAGCTATTCTCTGAGCAGTGTTTTGCTGTTGGTAGCGGTCATTTTTGCAGTAGGCACTTCGCTGGGTGTTCTGGCCGGTTATTTTGGCGGTAAGGTAGATACGGTTATTATGCGTATTTCTGATATGATGATTTCCTTTCCCGGGATGATACTGGCCATTGCTATTGCCGGTATCCTTGGCGGCAGTCTGATCAATGCGATTATCGCTTTGACTATCGTTACCTGGACTAAATACGCTCGTTTGGCGCGCAGTATGGTGTTAAAGATAAAAAAGCGTGATTTTGTCGAAGCGGCAGTTGTCAACGGCGGCAAACCGACACATATTTTGTGGAAACATATCGTGCCTAATATTTTACCGTTAATGATTATTACAGCAGCTTCGGATATCGGTGCTATGATGATGGAACTGGCAGGGCTTTCATTTTTAGGCTTCGGTTCGCAGCCGCCGACTCCTGAATGGGGATTGATGCTCAATGAAGGACGTCAGCAGCTGCAAACGGCTCCCTGGCTGATGTTTTTTCCCGGTCTGGCTATTTTTCTGACGGTAGTAGTCTTTAACCTATGGGGCGACAGTTTGCGTGATGTGCTTGACCCGCGTCAGGAAGATTAAGTTCAGCTGTTGAATAAAGTTTTATATACAGTCAATAAAATAAAAAGGATTTGAAAGGGAGATGTATGATGAAAAAAACTATTAAATTTACAGCAGCTGTTGCAATGATAGGCTTGATGGCATTTGCTTCAGCCGGTTGTGGCGGCGATGACAAAAAAGCTGCGGCAGCCAAAGACACTTTGAAATTTGGCGTTACTAATTTTGCCGACAGTCTGGAACCAACAGATAACTACTTTGGCTGGATTGTTATGCGTTACGGCTTAGGTGAATGTCTGGTAAAATTTGATGAAAAAATGAATTCTACTCCGTGGCTGGCCGAAAATTGGCAGGTCAGTGACGATAAGCTTACCTGGACTTTTAAAATCAATGATAAAGCAAAATTTTCAAACGGTAACAAAGTAACTGCAGAGGCTGTAAAAAAATCTATTGAACGTACTTTTGAAAAAGCCGCCCGTGCCAGAGCAATGTTTGAATATGACAATATCAGTGCTGACGGGCAGACGTTGATGATCAAAACTCACACTCCTGTTGCTACATTACCGGGAATGCTTGGTGATCCGCTTTTTATTATTATTGACACCAGTGTAACTGACCGTGATTATGCTAAGCAAGGGCCTATCTGTACCGGTCCATATATGGTCAATACGTACAGTAAAGCTAAAGCTGTTATGGATGCTAATCCTAATTACTGGGATGGCGAAGTACCGTTTAAGCATGTTGAGATCCCGACTATTGATGATCCCAATACACGCGCTATGGCCCTGCAGTCCGGTGAGATTGATATGGCAATCAATATTGCTCCAGGCGACATGTCGTTGTTCAGCAACAAAGATAAGTACAATATCAGTGCTATTGCTTCCCTGCGTGACGTATTGGCACGTATGAACGTTAAGGAAGGCAAGCCGATGTATGATAAACGTGTTCGAGAAGCGTTGCTGTCATCTTTGGACCGTGAAACCTACTGTAAGGTTTTACTGAAGGACACATTTACTTCTGGCGGGCCGTTGATGCCGCCTTCTGTCGATTATGGATTTGATCAGTTAAAAGATCCTAATACCTATAATGTAGAACGTGCTAAGAAACTGTTGGAAGAGGCTGGCTGGAAAGATACCAATGGCGATGGCTATGTTGATAAAGAAGGTAAAAATCTGGAGATGGACTTTATTTTTTACAGCGGTCGCGCAGAATTGCCTTTGTTTGCTGAAGCTACCCAGTCCGATGCTAAAAAGGTTGGTATCAAGGTTAACCTGAAAAATGTTGATTACAATGTTTTGGACGGGATTGGTGTGCGAGGTGAATATGACTTGCTGATTTCCAATATTCTTACTCTGCAGGCAGGCGACCCCGAGGTCTTTATCAATCAGTACTGGAAAACAAATGTTAACGGTAATAATCCGCAGAACGGCAGCGGTTACAGCAATCCTGCCTATGATGCTCTGAGCGATAAGCTGGCAGTAGAATTTGACCCGGCGAAACGTCGTCAATTAGTAATCGATATGCAGAAAATTATTCTTGATGATGCGGCAACGATTATTTTTGGTTATCCGCAGACAAATATGATCAGTAATAATTCTATTGCCAATGCAGAAATTTTACCGTGTGATTATTACTGGCTGACGAAGGAGATCAAGCCTGCCCAGAAATAATCTGTGGGAAGAAGGGACACTGTAATGCTTTTAAAAGTTACAGATTTGGATATCAGTTACGGCAGCAAGGCTACCGTAACTGGTGCCAATATAGAATTGAAAAAGGGTGAGATTTTATCTATCGTTGGCGAGAGCGGCAGCGGTAAAACAACGGTGATACGTGCTATTATGGGCTGTTTGCCGGGTAATGGACATGTAAGCGGCGGCAATATCATTTTTGACGGCAGAAACCTGCTGGATAATACGCCGCAGCAATGGCGTGAAATGTGTGGGACTGAGATTTCTATGATTTTTCAGGACAGCGGTAATATGATCAACCCTATTCGCCGTATCGGCGAACAGTTTATTGATTATATTCTGACTCATGCGCCGCAGATTTCCAGACGGGAAGCTTATGATCTGGCTATTAAGATGCTTGATGATGTAAGGATGCCCAATCCTGACAATGTAATGCGCAGTTATCCGTTCGAATTATCAGGGGGGATGCGCCAGCGTGTAGGTATAGCTTTGGCGATGACCTTCAGCCCGAAACTGCTTTTGGCTGATGAGCCTACAAGCGCGCTTGATGTCACAACGCAGGCGCAGATCATCAGGCAGATCGTTGATGTTCGTGACGAATACAATGCCGCGGTGATCATAGTTACTCATAATTTGGGTGTAGCTTCGTATATGTCAAATAAAATCGTTGTGATGCAGAATGGTATGGTTGTGGAGAGCGGACTGCGGGAAGAGATTATCGGCGATCCACAGCATGAATATACTAAGGAACTGCTGGCGGCTGTTCCGGTTGTGGGAGGTAAGCGTTATTATGCCTGAGAACGTAAAATTACACCCGCATGAGAACTGTAACTGCGACCGTGATGGAGTTGCATTACCGCCAGAAATAGTATTGGAAGTAAAAAATCTGACGAAAAAGTTTCAGGTAGATGGCGGCAAGGTTCTCACTGCCTGTGATAAAGTAAATTTAAATGCTTACAAGGGACAGACTCTTGGCATTATTGGTGAAAGCGGCTGCGGCAAAAGTACTCTGGTCAGAACTATTTTACAGATCCATCCGGCGACAGAGGGCGAAGTAATATTTGAAGGACAGAACATTTTGAAATTGGAGGGAGAAGCGCTTCGCCAGAACCGCCGAAAAATACAAATGGTTTTTCAGGATCCTACAGCGGCTTTTAATCCGAAAATGCGGGTAAAAGATATTTTATGTGAGCCTTTATTGAATTTTGGGTTACTGAAAAATTCTGAAGTTGACGCAAAAGCTGCAGAGTTATTACAAATGGTGGAGCTGCCAGTGGAATTCAAAGACCGTTTTCCTCATAGTATGAGCGGAGGTCAGCGTCAGCGTTTGGGTATAGCCAGGGCACTTTCTCTGAAACCGCAGATTATTGTCTGCGATGAAGCCACTTCAGCGCTGGATGTTTCTGTACAGGAAAAAATTTGTGAATTGCTGGTACGGCTGCAACGGGAAAAAGATATTACATATCTTTTTATCTGTCATGATATTGGTCTGGTTGATTTGATGAGCCATCAGGTCGCGGTCATGTATCTTGGTAATGTAGTGGAATTATTGGAAAAAGGTCGTTTGTCTGTTAATGGTGTCCATCCTTATACTAAAGCTTTGATAAAATCTATCTTTAAAGTGGATTTCAAACCTGGAGAAAAAATTCAGCCGTTAGAAGGCGATATTCCGAGTCCATTGGCTTTGCCGCTGGGTTGCCCATTTCAGAGCCGCTGCGAGTATTGCCAGGAAATTTGCAGAAGCGAAAAACCACAATTGCAAGAAATTAAGAAAGGTCATTTTGCAGCCTGTCATTTTGTTAAATAATTTTTTAGTATATTGCAGCAGTCTTAATGGGTGCTGCAATATAAAAATATTTTTTGATGAATAAATACTTATTTATTCATATTTAAACACAGCCAAATAAGTACGCTTTTAAAAATATAAAATCGGTCAAAGTGTGCTTAGCATATATATTTTTTAGGAGTTGATTATGATGAAAAAAACTTTGGTGCTTGCTATGGCAATGGTACTGGGAGTGACTGCTTCAGTGTATGCCGCTAATCCTTTTTCTGATGTTCCGGCCGGGCATTGGGCTTATGATGCCGTTAACAGACTGGCAGCAGCCGGAATTATTGATGGTTATGGCGATGGTAATTTTGGCGGCGAACGTCTGATGACACGTTATGAAATGGCACAAATTGTAGCAAAAGCTATGGCTAAAGGCGCTAATGTTGACCGCTTGGCTGTAGAATTTGCCGATGAACTGGACAGCTTGGGAGTACGCGTAGCAGCTTTAGAGAAAAAAGCGGATAATGTGAAGATTACAGGACAAATCCGTTATGAATATGCAGGGCGTGACGGAGATTTTAAGAAAGACAAAGGCAGTGTTGCAAAAAATCGTCTGCGCACTCGTTTGTTTGTAAATGGCAGTGTAAATGAAGACTGGACTTATACGGCCCGTATTCAAAATGACCAGAATCTTGCTAATGATTCCGGTGATGAAGATACCAAACTCAATCAAGCCTATGTTACAGGTAAATTGGGTGGATTTAATGTTATGGCAGGGAAAGCGCCAGTATTTTTAGCTAATGGCAACCTTTATGACGATACTGCAGAAGTTATTCAGTTAACATATGGTAAAAATGTAAAAATTAGCGGCTATTGGGGGCAAATTACTGAAAAAGATTCCGGTTATATGGCAGATAAGGCCTATGGCGCCAGTTTATCTGGTAAAATCGGCCGCTTGGATTTAGCTGCCGGTTATGATAGATTTGAAGATTTAGATGCCGGGTTTACGAAAATTTCTAATAACGCGGTCTGGAATGCAGGGGCAAATTATAATTTTGGTGACTTTATTTTAGGGGCGATGTATCTTAATTCTGATATTTCTGATAAAGCTGTTGAAAAAGGTGCTGATACGGACGGCTTTGTCATCAGTGCTGCTTATAAGGGTGCCAAGGCCGCCAAACAGGGGACCTGGGGACTTTGGGGAAATTATTATGATCAGGGGGCAGGTACATTTATTGCTCATACGATGAAAGCTGGTGACTGGGGATACTTCACTAAAGAAGGCTTTAAAGGTTATGGTGTTGGTATAAATTATACTTTGGCCAAGAATATGGTTTATAATTTGGATTACTATGATTTGGAAGGTAAAGAAAGCGGACGTGATTCTCAGATTATTTGGAATCGTTTACAGGTAACCTTCTAAATTTGCAGTAACTGAAGCAGGTATTTTGAGAAAGATTAAGGCTATTTTAACAGGCAGTTTCCATATTAAATGAATGGAAGCTGCCTGTATTATTTTTCTCAAAAGTTTTGTAAAATTTTTCAAAAAAACTATATATGAATATTTGCTCATGTGTTATAATAAGATTACAGTAAAAGTAAGGAGGCTGGAAAATGAGCAAAACACAGCATGCTTTAGAAAATTTACATGAACATAACAGTCAGGGCTGCGGACATGATCATCATCACGAAGATGAAAGCGGCCATAACGATAATTCAGCCTGTGGCTGCGGACACGAACATTATCACAAAGGAGAAAGCGGCCATGACCATGATGCAGCCTGTGGCTGTGGGCATGATCATCATGTGCCCGGGCATGCAGATGACTGTCAATGTGAGCTCTGCCATCCACATGAGGAATATTGCGATGTTTGTGGTGAAAGCTTGGAAAATTGTATCTGCAGAATGCCTGATGCTGATTGTATAAAACGAGTTTATGCTTTAAAAAATCTGGGTTGTGCCAACTGTGCCGCCAAAATGGAATATAAGATTAAAGAATTGCCTGGAGTAGAATATGCTTCAGTAAGTTTTGTAACAAAACAGCTGCGTCTATCGGCCAAAAATCACGAGGTATTGCTGCCGGCCATTCGTGAAATCTGTGCTTCTATAGAATCGGATGTAGAAGTTGTGCCACGCAGTGGGATGATGCCGTTCAACTTTGAAAGCAAGGTATACCTGTTAGAGAACCTGGGCTGTGCCAATTGTGCCGCAAAAATGGAGAAGGCTATCAATGATTTGCCGGATGTTTCTGCTGCAACGATAACTTATGCTACGAAACAACTGCGGCTGACAGCGAAGAATCACGCACAATTGCTGCCACAGGTCCAGGCAATTTGCAGTACGATCGAAGCAGGTGTAAAAGTAGTTGAACGTATAGGAAAGCCGGTATTGGCTGAAAATATTAATCAGCGTAAAAAAAGCGGTGGAATACTTTCAATGTCGGATGAACAGCGTTCACTGGCAGAAATAGTGTTTGGCGGAATTTTGTTTATAATCAGCGAAATTACCGGACTCGTGCCGGAAGCTTATCATATTTACTGTCTTGTTGCCGCATATATTCTCTTGGGCGGAAGGATTGTTTTAACCGCTTTAAAAAATAGTACGAAGGGACAGGTTTTTGATGAAAACTTCCTGATGACAGTAGCTACTTTAGGTGCTTTTGCTATCAATCAATATGAAGAAGCTGTTGGAGTTATGCTGTTTTATCGTATCGGAGAATATTTTGAGCATCGTGCGGTTGAAAAAAGTCGTGGTCAGATTATGGAAGCTGTCGATATGCGTCCGGAAGTAGTTAATTTGCTGATTGGTGAAGATGTGCGTGTTATCCCGGCAGAGGAAGCCAATGTTGGTGACATTTTACTGGTACGTGCCGGTGATCGTATTCCTTTGGATGGAGTAGTTATAGAAGGTGAAAGCCTGCTTGATACTTCTCCGGTGACAGGAGAACCTGTGCCGGTAAAACGCAGTTTTGGCGATGAAGTTATTTCTGGTTGTATTAATACGTCAGGGATGCTGAAAATCAGAGTAGAAAAAGTCCTGGCTGAATCTATGGTCACCAAAATTTTAGACTCTGTAGAAAATGCTGCTGCCAGCAAACCACAGTTAGACAGGTTTATAACACGTTTTGCGCGTATCTATACTCCGTTTGTTGTGGCAGTAGCTGTTTTAACTGCTGTGATACCCGGCTTTATAACAGGAAATTGGGAATATTGGACTTATACAGCCTTAACATTTCTGGTTATCAGCTGCCCATGTGCACTGGTGCTGAGCGTGCCTTTGGCGTTTTTTTCAGGCATTGGAGCCGGCTCGAAATATGGAATTCTTTTTAAGGGCGGCGTTACAATAGAAGCCCTGAAAAATGTTAAAGCAGTGGTTATGGATAAAACAGGTACTGTGACCAAAGGGAATTTTGTTGTTCAAAAGCTGGTTCCGGTAAGTGGCATGGAAGAAGATGAGCTGTTGAAGCTTTGTGCCTCCGCAGAACTTGTTTCCAGTCATCCGATTGCTACAAGTATAGTAAATGCGGCCAAAGAACGTGAGTTGAAACTCGAACGGCCGCAAACATTTGAAGAAATTGCCGGTGAAGGATTAGTTGTCGAGGTTTCAGATGGAAAAATTTTGTGTGGCAATAAAAAATTGTTAGAACGGTTTGAAATTGATTTTTCTGTTAGGGAAGAAGATAATTATGGTACGGAAGTGCTGGTTGCCAGAGCCGGAAAGTATTTAGGACAAATAATTATTGATGATACATTGAAAGAGGATGCGGTAGCTGCTGTTACCTCCCTTAAAAAGATGAATTTAACTACAGCCATGCTTACAGGTGATGCGGCAGAAAGCGCACAGGCAGTGGCACGTGCTGCTGGAATTGACGAAGTAAGAGCTAAGCTTCTGCCGCAGGATAAACTCAATGAGTTGGGCCGCTTACGCAAACAATATGGTGGAGTGATGTTTGTCGGTGATGGTATAAATGACGCTCCCGTTTTAGCAGGCGCCGATGTTGGCGCTGCCATGGGCAGTGGTGCTGATGCTGCTATTGAGGCAGCAGATGTTGTTCTTATGGATGATGATCCGATGAAGATCGTGAAAGCTATCCGCATCGCAAAGAAATGTATGCGTATCGTATATGAAAATATATACTTTGCACTTGGAATCAAGGCAGTCTGCCTGATCCTCGGAGCACTTGGAATTGCAAATATGTGGATGGCAATCTTTGCAGATGTCGGTGTCATGGTTATTGCCGTATTGAATGCAATCCGTGCATTATTCGTAAAACACTTATAGAAAAGGCTGGTGGGCAGATGGCAAAAATAGAAGAAGGAATGGAAGTA
>OOCR01001298.1_pt1 | contig 13806 bp, 11 predicted proteins | sample 1671491 | NCBI WGS metagenome assembly OOCR01 (sample SAMN06348162, study PRJEB24527) | human gut metagenome | biome: human gut; feature: ankylosing spondylitis patient; material: feces | host: Homo sapiens | place: China | collected 2015-10
AATGAAAGCATTAAAAAGAACTGGAACGATTGTAATCAGCGTTGTTTTGTGGATTATCATTTTGATTGCCGCATTATACGCGTTTACAACAATAGCAACAAGGGATAATCAGAATGTATCAAGTATCGGTGGATATACGCCGATGGTAGTAAAGTCAGATTCTATGGCTCCGACATTTGAAAAAGGCGATTTGATTTTTATCAAAAAATGTGACACAACGAAATTAGAAGTAGGAGACGTTATCTGTTTCCATACAATTATTGATAATGAATATGCATTAAATACCCACCGTATCAAAGAAATTGCAGCGCAGGGTGACGTAAGAAGCTATACAACCATGGGTGATAACAACAAGGGTATTGCGGACCAGCATATTATTTCGGATGGCGATATTGTTGGTAAATATGTCGGTCATCTTTCAAAAATGGGAAATGTAATGAATTTTCTTTCAAGCAGCAGTGGATTTTTAATTGTAATTGTAATTCCGATGCTTTTATTCTTTATCTATCAGGTTTATAACCTGATTATGATTAGTGTACGTCTGAAAAAAGCGATTGCAGTAGAGACAGCAAAAGAAGTGGAAAATGCAAAAAATTCAGCACAGGATGCCGGCAAAGAAGCAGAAGCTGCAAAAGCAGCCTTAGACGAAGCAAAGAAAATGAGAGAAGAAGCGGAAGCAATCCGTGCAAAAGCAGAAGCAGAGCTTGCGAAAGCAAAAAAAGCGAAAGAAGAACAACAGGAAAGTGCATCAGAGGATAAAGACGGGGAGGCATAAAAACTGTGAGTGAGTTTTTAAAGTTTGCGTATGAACTGCTTTCACAGGTAGTTTATAATATTGTATCCTGGGTGACAGCATTTTTGAAATTATTTTTTCTGGGCTGGATGGATTACTTTACCATATTCCGAACCTACTTTCCAACGTTAAGTATTTTTGCAAAAATTTTATCCGTATTGCTGATGCTGATACTTGCGATTATTCCATTGTTGATTTTGTGGATCGTTATACGAAAAGCGATTTTAAGGCATCAGTTGAAAGTGGATAATTCAGATAATGCGGCACTTTACAAAGAAATCGGCCGACTCAATAAACAGGTGCTGACTCTGATGGATGAGAAAAACAGTATTCTTGCTTTAAAAGTAAATGCAATGGGCGGAACGGAAAGAATTCCTTATATGGGAGCTTCCGCTCTGACGGATGATGTGCTTCCGACTGTGGGAGCAGTTACAGACCCAGGAAAGGCGATGCAGGCACAGGCAAATGCAATTTCAGCCGGTTTAAAAGAAGCGGCGGCAGCAGCAGCGGCGTCAGGAGATGCATCAAAAGCACCAATCGTTCAGGCAGTGCTTGCAGAGAAAAAAGGCAATATTCCACATCGTTTTCCAAAGCTTACGCTTGTGGATGAAAAATATGAAAATTATGAATATCCGGTTTACGATAACGAAGTTACACTGGAACAGTTTGCCCAAAGATACCGTCTGTTTGCAGCAAGCCAGATGGGACTTTACTATACACCGGAAATCGTCAGAAGATTTATTGCCGGCATGTCTTCCAGTAAATTACTGATTCTGGAAGGTATTTCCGGTACCGGTAAAACAAGTCTTCCATATTCCTTCAGCCGATATATGGAAAATCCGGCAACCATCGTGTCGGTACAGCCATCTTACCGTGACCGTTCAGAACTGCTTGGATATTTTAATGAATTTTCAAAACGTTTTAATGAAACAGAATTTTTAAGAGCCTTATATGAGGCGAATTATACACCGACCCCAACGCTCATCGTACTGGATGAAATGAACCTTGCCCGAATCGAGTATTATTTTGCAGAAATGCTGTCTGTACTTGAAATGCCGAGTAAAGAAGAATGGGTGCTTGACTTGGTTCCGACTGCATGGGAGGGTGACCCTGTGAAGTTAGAGGGAGGTAAAATTACCGTATCCGATGCAACCTGGTTTATCGGAACTGCGAACAATGATGATTCTACCTTTACAATTACCGATAAGGTATATGACCGTGCAATGCCGATAGAACTTAATGAGAGAGCCGATGAATTTGAATGTGAATTAGAACCGCCTTGTGATATTACAGCGGAACATCTGCAGGCGCTCTTTGAAAAAGCAAAAGAAGATTATCCAATCAGCGATGATTTACTTGATAAGATGCAGAAACTTGACAGCTATCTGATTACCAGATTTAAACTTTCCTTTGGTAACCGTATTATGAAACAGATGTATGATTTTATTCCGGTTTATGTAGCCTGCGGCGGAGACGAGCTTGGTGGAATGGATTATATCGTAGCCCGTAAAGTATTAAAGAAATTTGAAAGTATGAACGTTAGCTTTGTAAGAGATGAAATCACAGGGTTGATTAACTACATTGAAAAGACATTTGGAAAGACTGGAATGGAGGACAGCAAGGCTTACTTAAGACGAATCCAGAATCTGTATTAAAAATCAGGTTTAGTCTAAGTGGTAGAACAGAAATAAATGACGAAGGAGAACGAGGATGGAAGAGAGTACAATCAATGACCTATATATGAAGTATACGAATGAGGTTGAGGGTGCACTTGAAGAGGACAGGTATTTTCAATATCTGTTTGAAATGATTCAGGCAGGCGATAATACCTTAGAACAGAAAAACCGAGTTCTCCATAAAGTTGTAGATGAGAGATGGCTGACCGTTGTAGAAGAGGGAATCGAATCCATTTTCAATATCGTAGATAAGCCACGCCGGTTTATTGCTACGAGTGAGGAAGTTGTTCCGGTCGCTCTGGCGAAGAAAATTACAGCGGACAGTGTACGCCACTTAAGCCAGAACACACAGTTTATTGCATCAAATGAGGCAGGAGAAATCCAGCCGACCAGGATTTTGAATGTTACAACCGAAGAAAGTTACGACTTGTATGAAAATCGTTTTGTCTATCATCTGATTCAGCGCCTGTTTGCTTTCGTTGATAAGAGAACGGATATCATCTTCTGGTCAACCGGAGATGAGACTTGTAATGTCATGAGCATGGAAAGCAAGATTGATGATGCTTATGAGGAAATCTCTTATAAAGTAGAAATGACGATTAAAAACCGTCAGAGCTATGTAGAAAATGACACCGACAACATGGACCTGTTCAAAAGAATCGACCGTGTGCGAAGAATGTCCAGAACTTTAAGATCCAGTTCTTTTTGTGATATTATGAATGGCTGTGCCAAAGTACGAAGTCCGATTCAGAGAACCAATCTGATGATGAAAGACCCGGATTACCGTGCCTGCTATAAATTGTGGCAGTTTATCGAAGGGTATGATGAAGTGGGATATACGATTGAAGAGCAGGATTCTGCACTCCAATTTGATGAGGAATATTTGCTGCAGATGTATATCAACATGATTACCAATTATACGGTATTTAAAAGTCTGCTGGAGTCTGACCCACGAAAAATGTCGGAACTTGCAACGGAAAAGCGAGAGCCGGTAAAACCCAAATTTATCAAGAAAATTGAAGAGCAGATTGTAGAAGACAGAAATATCGAAGACGTAGAAATCCGTAAAGTGTTTGTGGAAGAAGTGACACAGGCACAGCTTGACGCAGAAGCAAAACTTGAAGATGAAACCAGACGAAGGGAAGAACTTGAACAGTCGATGCAGAGTCTGGAATGGCAGTTGGATTCTACGATGCAGGATCTTCAGTTCTTAGAGCAGATGAAAGAAGAGTTGGAAAATCAGAAAGCGGAGATAGAGGCACAGCTTGAGACTGAACAAAAAGCCCAGGCAGAATTAAAAGAGGCAATGGAGAGGGCAGAAATCGAAGCGAAAAATGAAATCGAAGTGATACGAAGTGAGACTACAGAGATAATTGAAGCAGAGCGCAGAGAAAAAGAAGAGACAATAGAAAAAATTCAGAGCGAAGCGCAGGCAAAAGTACAACAATTTTCTCAGGAAAAAGAAAAAGCATACAAAGAAGTTGAGAAATCTTTAAGACAGGTGGAAGCTGCAAAGAAAGAATCTAAGCAGTATCAGGCAGAAGCGGCGGAAACCAGATTAAGTGCTGAACAGACAATCAAGGAGACAAACGAGGCTGCAAAGAAGACAGTAGAAGAAGTTCAAAGAAATGCCGAAGAAGCTATTTTAAAGGCACAAAAGGAAGCCGAAGAAGCAGTAAAAACGGCAAGAAGAGAAGCGGAAGAGGCAGTCAGAAGGGCACAAAAAGAGGCAGATAAGACCGTTCAAAGTGTCAAAGCGGACGCAGAAGAAACAGTGAAACAAGTGAAGCAGGAAGCTGAAAAAGAAGTGGAAACAGCTAAGAAAAAACAGCTTCAGGCTGAGAGAGAAAAAGAAAAAGCAGTTGCAAAAAGTGAGGCAAACAGCTTATCACGTTATATCTTAAATGCATTGCAGGAGCGTAAAGAACGTAAAAACTCAAAAGAGGATGACAATAATCAATGATAAAAAAAATATTTTTTACGCTGATAAACGTATTATCGGTACTGGTCATAGCAGCAGCAGTGGTGGTATTATGTTCTGTAGTACTAACCAGACAGGGAGAAGCACCAAGCATTGCAGGATATACGGTTTTTCGCGTTACGACAGGAAGTATGGCACCGGCATACAAGACCGATGAACTGCTGTTGGTGAAACAGACAAATCCGGAAGAAATAAAAGAAGGAGATGTTATTTCCTTTTATTCCACAGACCCTGCACTGGATGGTGCAGTAAACACACATAGAGTAATGGAAATTGAAAAAGACGGAGACCACTGGTTTTACACGACAAAAGGAGATGCTAATAACGTAGTGGATGCCTATACGGTTGATTCAGAATACCTGATTGGCAAGGTGATTGGTTCTTCTTTGATGCTTGGAAAACTGGCACGTCTGGTATCGAATCCACTGATTTTCATACCGATTATTTTATTACCGCTTGCAGTGATATTAATTACAAATCTGACCCGTACAGTTTCACTTGCAAAGAAAATTGCAAAAGATGAAGAAGAGGCAGCAGTAAAAGAAGCAATCCAGCAGATACGGGAACAAAGAAGAAAGAAAAATTCAGAAGAAAAGAGCAATGAAGTAAAGAGTAACGAAATAAATAGTAACGAAATAAATAGCGACGATAATAAAGAATAAAACAGGAGAAATGTGAAAATGGCAGGTAGTTTGCAGATTAAACATGGAACAAAAATGCATCTTGCATTTGATGTTCCGACGGGTCAAGAGCCTCAGTTTAATATGATGAGCACATTTAATAAAGCATTAGATGAGTCAGCATTTCTGGTATCCATTCCAATGGTAGACGGCAAAGCTCTGATTCCGGATGAAAATAAAAAAATATTATTCCGGTATGGTGAAGGGGACGATGTAAATATTATAGCCGGTTATGTGGATGATGTAGTAAAAGAAGGAATCCGAAGATACTGGAAAATCCGCCGGGTAACGGAACAAAGACAATTTATAAAGCGTGTGGATGTCCGTATGAAAGTAGAATTACCGATTAAATATATGCAGGATACCTGGGAATTGAACTCGGATGGTGAGATTGATAAAGAACAGGGAGAAACGATGGATATTTCCAACAACGGTCTTGCTGTATACATGAACCGTTGGTTTGAAGTAGGCGAGTCCTGTATTTTCACCCTTCCAAGAATCGGAACCTTATCAGATGGAGTGGCGGAGCAGGAAGTAGTGGGTGTTGTCTGCTGGGTGAGAGAGCTGCCGAAAGGTGACTCATTCCGTTTTGTCTGCGGTATTCAGTTGAGATTTGCAAACCTTGAAGAACGAAGGAAAATGCAGGAATATGTTATGTATGTCAAAAAAAGATATAAACTATAGATATAGTGGTGAATATAATTAGCCTATGAAGAAGAAAAAAAGAGAACAAGTCGAAAAAAATGAAAATCAGGTAACACATGAGCCTGATAAGACAGAGGAGCAAGATAAGACAGAGAAAAATAGAACAGAGAAAACTAAGACAGAAAAAGCGCCCAAAGAAAAGAAGGGGAAACGATTTCGTCAGAGTAAAAAAGTAAGAAATGACCAGATTATTCGAATTGAAGAATTGGAAGAACTGATGAGTAAATACGGCGATGATGTTGACCCGGAAGCAATTGTCAGTATGTATGTTCCATACAGAAGACGAAAAAGGCTGGCATCGGCACTGCTTAGGATGGATAAAGTCCAGATTATACTTTTGAGCCTGATGCTGTTGGTGTGTATTCTGTTTGTCGCAGCATTTATGCAGGAAAAGATGGGTAACTTTACAATCAATCTAGATCGTCTTGAATTATATCGAAAAGGTATCAGCATTGCAGATAATGGGAATTTTGATGGAGCAACTGCAAGATTAAAAGCAGATGTGGTAGAGGATGCCACAAATATGTCGATTGAAGATATCGACTCACAAGAAGGAAATCATAACGGTAAAAATTATATGGCATACACTTATTATGTACGAAATGCCGGAAAAGAAGATTTGGCATATCAGGCAAGTATAAACCTGGATTCCTGTGCAAAAGGCGCAGAAAATGCAGTACGTGTTGCCGTCTGGAAGAATGGAAAACGTGTTGTTTATGCAGCACCGGCTTCCGATGGAGGCGAAGAACTCGGATGTACGAATTTTAAGTCAAAAAAAGTGGTATGCAATTACAAAGAAGACAATTTCCTTGTGGGAAATGTAGATAAATATACGATTGTCATCTGGATGGAAGGGGATGACCCTGAATGTGTAGATTCCATTATCGGAGGAAGCGTGCAGTTCAGCATGCGCATTGATGCGGATTACGATGACAAAACAAATCTGCTGTGGAAATTTATCAAGGATATCAAAGATACTTTGAAAGGTGATAAACCGATTAATGCAGCAGGAAATGAAGTTCCGAATAATGCTTACTATGATGATGAAAATATTACATGGGAAAACAGAAGAAACAAATAAGGTATGACCGGTGCCACAACCACTGATTATATATAAAAATCACAGAGATTTTTAGGCAGAAAGAAGGACGACAGAATACAAAAGAATAATCACGTACAGTTTTTTTCAGTAGATGAAATCCTCACCGGAAACGGTGCAGGAAAAAAGCTTCGGACCGTGACCGGTGGGAGTTCGATTTGCTTAAGAAAACTGGCAGGGAGAGTTCGGACAGATAAGGGAATCTTCAAACTGCACAAAAGGAGGAAGAAATGAAAGAAACAAATAATAACGTAAAAGGGCTGAAAAAACAGCTTGCTGCTGCCGTTGCCATGGTATGCGTTGCCGCTGTAGCGCTGGGATCAAGTACATATGCTTGGTTTGTAAGTAATAATACGGTTAAAGGAACAACCACAAATATCAGTGCACAGTCAAATGCACCATTCCTGAAAATTGACAGTGTAGCTGTAACAGCTAGTTCAGGAACAACAAAAGAATTAACAGGAGCAGAGACAAAGCTTTATCCATCACAGGTTGTTGGTGTTGGTGATGATAGTCAATCAGCTAAATTTGAATCGGCTTATGCGTCAGATAAAGCAAAGGCTGATGAATTGGCAAATTCACGTTTCACAGTTGGCGATGCTGAAGCAGCTGTAAAAGGAAGTTATGCAATCAAACAGACATTCTATGTTGGTACAAGCGATGATAAAGCTGGTTCCTTTAAAAACCTTACTGTTTCATCAGTAAAAGTTAATGCAACTGCTAATTCTAAACTTGAAAATGCAATGCGTGTTCTCGTAGTTGGTGAAGATGGTTGGGTTGTATGGAAAAAAGGTGATGATGCCACAACTGGATGGGTAAAACAGTACAATAATATGGGTACACAGACCAATATTACAGGTTATGATACAGAGGGATATCTTGATGATGCAATTGCAGCAGCAGCTTCTGGAAAAGTCGATGTTTACGTATTCTATGATGGAGCAGATGATGATGTAAAAACCACACAGCTTGCTGATTTAACAGGTTGTGGCGTAACAATTACATTTACAGCTACTCCGGTTAATACAGACGGAAAAGACGTAAATACAAATAACGAAGCAACAGGTGCATAAGAGATAACCTGTGTTAAATGTGAGATATGTCCCCACGGTTGTGGCGTGGGGGACATTTCAAAAAGCAGAATTTTCTGGCTTCTGTTTTTTGAAATGTTTTAACTGTCAGGAGTGAGAATATGAAGAATATACAACAATTAAAAAGGGAATTGGCAGCAGCAGGTCTGTCTGTAGTAGTTACCGCAGTTGCATTATCATCAGCGACTTATGCCTGGTTTGTGACAAACAACAAGGTAGAGGGAACGACATCTACCATCAGTGCTACAACCAATGGATTTATTCTTCAAATTGGTGAATTGTCAAAAGGTGCACAGCATGGTGGAGAACAGAAATCTCTGGAAGCAACTTCCAAAGGAGCAACTTTAAGTCCGGCATCTACAGATAATCTGAAAAATTGGTATGTGTGTCAGAGCTTCAATAATCAAGGTCTTGTCACCGACTATTCTGAACCAGCTTTTGCAACAGGAGCAAATGCCATACCGGGCAATTATGATAAGGATTATTTTGCATTTATAAAAAGTGATTATATCGTTTATACGATTACAGAGACTGGTACTGCAGATGTATATCTGGATGCCAGCGATGATGCTCCTGTCACAATTACAGCAAAAGGCGGCGATGGTTCCAAAACAGTTACTGATTCCATGCGAGTGGCTATCACTACACAGGAAGTTGCTGATGACGGAAAGACGCCTGTTGGTGAAGAAACGCTCCGTGTGGTGTACGCGAAAGATAATGAAACAGGAGAAGGCAATGACAGCACTGCCAAGGCTGGATGGACAAGTATTCAGAATGTAAACGGAAAGCCGAAACTGGATACAGTTACATATCCATATGTTTACACTGGACATTATACCGATCAAAGGATAACCGGTGCAAAAAACTGGGCTGCAACCAAGGATGGCGAGAACTTTACGATTCCAACCAATTCAGAAGCAATTGCAACAAATGTAGGATATGATGGGATCGCTGTTCATGTGTATATCTGGATGGAAGGAACAGACGCTGATTGTGTGAATGGAAAATCTGTTGAAGATGACCCATCCACCTATGATGTAACCGTAAAACTTGCCGGAGTTGCAAGTGGAAATTAAATGTATTCTTTTGAAAGGCTATGGCACAAGCCATGGCTTTTCTTTTACCCATTTTTCCCGCCATGTCTACTATCCCCAATCTCCTTCCTGCATTTTTCAGTACATCTGATGAATTGCTATTTCCCCAACTTCTGGTATAGTCATGTAACTGAAAAGAGAACTTCAGAAGGGAGAAATGCAATATGCGAAAAAAGTAGGACATCATGTGGGAACAAAGTACACTATAGGAATCGGTGGAGAAATGGGTGACTAAGTATTTGAAAAAGAGTCACTCAGAATATCGTGAACTCCAGGTGAAAGCAATGAGAATTGTGGAAGAAAATCCAGCACTGCGGATATTGATAAATAGTATGGAAGGTATAGTGTTAACACCAGAAGAACACAAAGCTTTACATAAATACATCGAAACAAAGGATGAGATGACAATATTCGAATATGAATACTATTATCTTGCTGGACAGATAATGACATTCTCTTATGGAAGAATGTTAGCACAGCTAAAGAATGAGATGCTAAATGAGGGTTCCGGGGCATCCACGCATTTGATTGAATTGCTTACCAGTATTCGTTCAGATGAACTGGAAAAACAGCTATTGGATGAAAGTGAAGAATATCAAAACTGCATCAAGGAAGAAGAGAATAGTGAAGCGGAAGTAAAAAGAAATAGGAGCTTATTGTGTGAAATGCAAATTGACACGCTTTTGTGGGTGGGGGTATAATAAAACGAATTGTGCTTCCAAGAGAAAATATATATTTTAGCAAAGCAGACGAAAGTCTGTGACGCAAAGCTATAGGGTCTGTAAAATGGCAGCCAGCTGCATATGAAATAGCAAAGTGATACTATGGTTAATTAGTAGTAGTTTCTTTGCTTTTTATTATGGTTTAGCTTATCTGAATAGAGTAATAGAGAAAAGAAATAGAAAGATTAAGTAAAAAAGATAATGGAGATTAAAGATGATAAAAAAGGAGACTGACAGGCAGAACTACAGTATCCTTGCAGGAGAAGGAGGTATTCTGCGGATTTTAAAAGAAAATGACAAAGTCGAAAATAGAGAGAGTATTGGAACAGGAATTCAGAAACTACTTGAAGATCTTGGCAATTATGGAAATGCAGATCGAACTTATCTTTTTGAAATGGTTCATACACCAGAGATATTTACAAATACCTATGAGTGGTGTGCAGATGGAATTACAGCTCAAAGAGATAATCTTCAGGATGTGAAATTTGAAGAATAAGCACACAGGATCTTGTTGAGGATATAGTCAATATCAGCAATAAAATGATAGAAAACAAGGGTATTGCCCAGAATCTTAAGAATAGTACTAACATATTTGCAAAGTTCTGATTGTGAATATTGGGGAGAATTGTGGGAGTGCGTAGCACGGAACAATTCGTAGGTATCAAAGTCGGGGGCTTTTGCCCCCGACATCATCATATAATAAATATTTACAATTTTCATCTGCCAGTTTTGAAAAAATGGACCGGCTATAGAATAAATTTACCTTTTAAAGCCTATATATTACTATGAATATTGACAGTATTCCAACAATATTGTATACTTAACAAGTTGATGGAATATTACTGGGAATGAGGTTCTCCCAGGAACGAGATAGCAATAGCTAAATCTTTCGTTCATAACCGCTTGATTATAAAGCTGATGACTTCTGCAAAGCGCAGGAGCTGTCAGCTATTTTTGCGCTAATATTTATTCAGAAAAGGGGATCGTTATGTTAAAAAGTATAGCGCTGATAATGTTAATTGGAATGTCTGCAGGCTGGGTATGCCGCAAGGTAAAGCTGCCGGGACTGATTGGAATGTTATTTACAGGTATTATATTAGGACCGTATGTTCTTAATATGCTGGATTCGTCAATTCTTCTAGTGTCGGCAGATATAAGAAAGATAGCACTTGTAATTATTCTTACAAGAGCAGGACTGACACTTAATTTAGAAGATTTAAAGAAAGTTGGAAGACCGGCATTTCTTATGTGTTTTGTGCCAGCAACATTTGAGATGATTGGTATGATTATACTTTCACCACGTCTGCTTGATGTAAGCCTGATTGAAGCGGCGGTAATAGGTGCGGTTGTGGCAGCAGTATCGCCAGCTGTAGTTGTGCCTGAGATGATAAAGCTTATGGAAGAGGGATATGGAACAAAGCAGGGAATTCCACAGCTTATATTAGCAGGTGCATCTGTTGATGATGTCTATGTTATAGTTATGTTCACTGCATTTACATCACTGGCACAAGGCAGTAATGTTTCAGTTATGAGCTTCGTTAATATACCAGTATCAATAATATTTGGCATAATTATAGGAATTATAATAGGAAAAGCTCTGGCAGTAGTCTGGAAGAAGGTTCATATCAGGGATACAGTAAAGGCTGCAATATTTTTAAGTGTGGCACTTCTGCTTGTGGGTGTTGAGGCATCATTAAATACTCCAATTACATTTGCTTCATTAATATCTGTAATGTTTATTGGGATTGCACTTAAGAAGGACAGACCAGAGGTGGCTTTCAGGTTATCACAGAAGTATAATAAAATGTGGGTATGGGCAGAAGTTATGCTGTTCGTGCTAGTAGGTGCAACAGTTGATATAGGCTATGTGGCATATGCCGGTGTATCGGCAATCGTGATTATAATAGGAGCGTTAATTTTCAGAATGGCTGGAGTTGCTTTGTGTATGGCAGGAACTAAGCTGAAGCTGAAAGAAAGGGTATTCTGTATGCTTGCATACACACCTAAGGCAACTGTTCAGGCGGCTATAGGCGGAGTTCCATTGTCAATGGGACTTGCGTGTGGCAATACAGTGCTTATAGTAGCAGTATTAGCAATAATAATAACAGCACCACTTGGGGCATTTGCCATTGATATGACCTATAGAAAGCTGCTTAAGAAAAGCTAGGGAGAATTAAGATAAATTAGATAGCTTATTAGAAATAAGGAAGACTCATAGCAGCTAATAGTGGTTGAAAGAAGTTTAATAGAAAATAGAATGGAGAAAATATGGATACTAAAGCAAAATCACAATTCAGATTATTATTTCCGTGCTACTTCTCATTTTTTGTAAATGGAGCAATGGTATTGTTAGTTGGAGCAATACTTCCATATATTATAGAAGAAGCAGGAATTAATTACAGCGTAGCAGGAGGTTTTTTATCGGCATTTGCAATAGGCAATCTTCTTGCGAGCTTTGTCAATCCACCGATGGCTTCACGGATAGGAAGAAAAGCAACAATTGTTGTATTTTCAGCATTTATACCAGTAATGCTGCTTGTTATAACATTTCTTCCACCAGTGCCGGTTATATATGCGGCATTTATACTTATTGGAATAGGCAGAGGCTCAGTAAGCATAATCAATAATGCAGTTGTTAATGATAATTCTAACGGCAGACCAGCCGCACTTAACCTTTTACATATGACATTTGCGGCAGGTGCGTTTATTGCACCATTTATTACATCGCTTTACACAAGCTTTGGTCTGGGCTGGAGAGCAGCTGCATATACAATAATTATAGGCTCAACATTATCAGTTATATTATATGTGTGGATGAGAATAGACTATAACTGGCCTCTGGAGTCTAAGAAGGCTAAAGAAAATGCTTCTGACAGCAATGCAAAGCCATTTTATAAAAATAGCATTTTCTATATAATGGGCTTTTTATTATTCTTATATCTTGGACTTGAGAATTGCGTAAATGGATGGTTTGTAACATATTTTAAGAGTATGGATATAATGAGCAGTACATATGCAACCAACCTTGTATCGGTTACCTGGATAATGGTTATGCTTGGAAGACTTCTCACAGCTAAGATATCATCAAAGGTTGATAAGAATAAGCTTATATCTGGATACTGCGTTGCTACAACAGTATTCTTTATATTACTTACAGCAACCCATAATCTTGCAGTTATTACTGTAGCTATTGCAGGACTTGGCTTCTTCTTTGCGGGAATATATCCAACAACAGTATCAAGTGTTGGCAATATAATTAAAGGTTCAACAACAGGAATGTCATTATTTCTGGCCATTGCCGCATTAGGCGGAATTGTTACACCACAGATAGTAGGTTTCCTTGCTGACAAAATAGGAATGACAGCGGCAATACTTGTATTAGCGTTCAACGCTGCCGGTATGCTTATAATGTCAGGAACTAATGTGTTGATGAGAAGAAAAGAAACACATATATAAATGACTATATGAAATATAATTTTATGTGATTTTATATTTACAAATTAAAGCATATAAATGTATAATAATGGTAGTTAAGAGGTATATTTATACTGACGGTGAGGAAGTGCAGATTACAGATGAGAATAATGTATGGATTGTTAATTGCTATTGAGATTATTCTTATGGGAATATGTTCATATAAAGCAATGAATAAGAAAGGCAGACTGGCAAAGATAGTATTTATATATGAAGCTGTTGCAGCATTTTGTGGCATAGTATTTCTTGTATATATATATGTTCCAGGAATAACTATCACAACGCTTTGCAAGAGCCTTACATTGATATGCTTTGACTGGATTCTTATTCTTCTAATGTACTACACGCAATATTATACAGGATTGTTTCATGGAGTTAAGTTTATTAAAGAGGTAATGATTGCATTTTCAGCAATAGACAGCGTTATGCTTATTGCCAATGTATGGAATCATCAGATATTTACTATAACAGAGATTAATGATTATGAGATT